>Ga0105048_10002962_pt1 | contig 27805 bp, 32 predicted proteins | sample MAT05_FD_78382 | JGI IMG/M metagenome (GOLD analysis project Ga0105048, IMG submission 78382) | Freshwater microbial communities from Lake Fryxell liftoff mats and glacier meltwater in Antarctica - MAT-05 | ecosystem: Environmental > Aquatic > Freshwater > Ice > Liftoff microbial mat | place...
AAGGATCTGGGCATGGGTATGTCCCACACGCGCCTCAACGCCGATCGTGACTTGCCCAGTTCCGGAACTCGCGACAGCGCCATTCCCAAGCTCCCCCACCCGCACGCGGTCTCCAACCTCCACCCATCCACTTGCCCCCAGCAGCACCGGGGACGCTAGGGCCTCCGACGTCAGCGCAAACGGGCTGGGTGCAGCCGAGATCAGCGCAGACGCTTTGCTGTCGAAATCGATGGTTTGAGGACCGTCGCAGCCAAGAGCTGCGACGCAGACCAATACGGTGGCAACTAAACGGGCAGACGCTGTCACTGTGTAACCTTCCTGACGGGAGCGTTGACCACTCCACACACGTTGAGTCAACGTAACTCCAGTCGACCAAGGAAAGCAACAGGGTCGGCGGAGCGAGTGCAACTTTCGGAAGGCAGACCCATGAACAAACTCGTCCTAATCGCAATTGGCCTGTCTGCTGGAGCCTTCGTGGCTTCAGTGTTCGATGAGGAGCAAGCGGTGGCATGCGACCCCGCCGCGCCAAAAGTGGTCTACGTGACGTCCACCAGCGGTTCGGCCAGTGAGATAGCATTCTGGGATACCATGAACGGGCAGCCGTTCTCGGAGCATGCAGGCGCGACGTCGTCGAGCGGAAGTCTCCGCGGTCCGATCGAGATCGTCGTCGAGCGGAGCCAACCGTGATTCGCGATTTGCACGTCCTCGCGCTGGGCCTCGCCAGCGGCGCCAGCTTGTATTTTAGTGGATGCAACACCTGCAATGACCCTCCGCCCCAATACTTTGCGGTGGGAGAATATGTGGTAACCGGTCAAACCAGGGACGCCGGAAAGCTGGTCTCGGGCGAGATCCGTGTGCCGCAGCTCAAGGGTGCTGCTTTCCGTGTGCTGGCGCCGCATTCGATGGAACTCCGCTACGTTTCGAACGGCGAGAACGTGATCGTTCGGTTTGGCCCCTACGGATCGCAGAGTGGCCAGGGCGGCGGCGCCGGCGAAAGAGGTGGAGGCGGCGGCGGTCAGCCCTGAACTCGTAGATGCCAAGCGCGAAGACGGCCGCGCCGCTCGTGTCTGGACAGCAACGCGGCCCGACCCCACCAAGCTGATGGAAGGACCCCGCCAAGAGCCTCGTCTTTGGCACCGAAAAACTGTGTCAGGCGGCTTGTACGCTTACAACTTGGACGGCAGCGAGCACGCGTTCCTTCCCCTGGGCCAGCTCAACAACGTCGATCTGCGCTCGAGCTTCACGTTGGGGGAGCGCACAGTCACGCGCGTCACCGCTACCAACCGCGACGACGACAGCCTCGTCATCGTGGCACTAGGAAAACCAAAGCACTCCAGCCTGGTCGCTTCGGCGCACGAAAGTAGACAGCCTGGGAATTTTGCGCGTTTGGTCGACGGGTCGGACTGGTTGAGCGAATCCAAAGCGCACCATCGCGTGGGGCGCGGTGGCTGGGCGCTTTGGGGGTCAGTCGCCGGGTGGGGTTTCGTCGACGAACAGGTGGTTGTCGGAGGCCCGAGGCGGCGGGCGGATTTGTAGGGCGGCACTGCGAGGGTTGCGCTCGTCGCGGTGGTCGAGAGGTGGGTCGTCGTAGAAGTCGCATGGGCTATCGGGTGGCTTGGCGCGCTGCTCGGGTGCTGCAGGAAAGCCTCGCGGGGCGAGGAAAAGCTTGCACCTCTTCAGGCGAGGTAACGAGCTGGACGAAGCGGAGGCGGCCACCGCAGGCGCAGGCGAGCGCGTCGATGTCGTGGACGCGGCGCAGCAGGGTCGCCCAGTCAAGGCGTGCGGCGTTCCAATTGGGCTCGTTGGACGGCTTGGTTGGAGGGGGCGTTGGGTTTGACGCGACGGCCTTGGCGTCGCGGCAGGCGAGTTCTCGCTCTGTCTGGGGCACCGCCTTCTTCCGCAAGGGGCTGTGCGGCGCGACGACGCCGTGGAACCGAATCAGCGGGTGACGGGGCGGCGGTATCAGGGCGCAGAAGCGCGCCAGGAAGGCCAAAGGTGTAAGCCGTCTGTGAGTTGCTCCACGGATAGGGCGCTTCAGCTCGGAAGCGACCTGGCCGTCGCCGCCTTGCCGGAAGTCTTGAGCTTGACCAAGCCGCCGAGGCCCAATGCATTCTCTAGGCAGGCGTCGAGAAGCGTCGCGGATTGAGGCGCGCGGAACTCGCCGTTCCGCAAAGCGATGCACGTTCCACCGCCGAATAGGCAGGCATGCTGGCGCAGCTTTTCGCCATCGAGCGCGGCCAGCACATGCGCAATGCGCTGATGGTGAGGCCGCTCAAACACGACGGGGTGGCTCGTTGGCGTGGCCGCTTCCGAGCGCGAGCCGAAGCGCATCCCTCAGAGCCTGCTCGTCGGCAGACATGGCTTGCTCGTCGAGGTGTCGCGCGTTGCGCTCGTAAATGTCCAAGGCCTCATGCGGCATGAGCGTCTCCTTGCCATGCACCTGCCACGCCAGCGAGCGCAATTGTGGGTAGTCGGCCAAACGAACGCGCGCCGGGATCCAACCCGTCCGGTGTTCACTGTTCGATTCCACGTCAGCCACAGGCGAGACGGGCCTCGCCTGCCACGCCATGCCGAGCGCCGCCAGCACATTGCCCCAGGCCCCCACAGCCACGGAGGGCTCACCCTTCTCCACCCGGTGCAGCGTCACCCGTGAAATGCCCGCGGCCTCCGCCGCCGCCGTAGCGCTCACGCCCAGCGCTTTGGGTCGAGCGCGAACTTGAGCGCCCAGCGACCGGAGCTGGACGCCGCTGCCTTCCGTAAGGGGTGGGGCTGGGGCTGGCATATGTTTCTCATTATGATCCAAATAGCTGTGTTGTACATTATGAGAAACGATTATTGCGTCCCGAGCACTTGCGGGAGCGAGAGGCCGAACCAGATCACGAGACTGGACTGGCGCTCGGCTTCGACGCTGCGCTAGCGCGGAAGCCTGCAGGAGCTCAGCCCGAAAATCCGATAGAGCGGGCAGAACCCCGCGACGCCCGTGAGAAGCGGGACGAGCCCGGTCAACCCCCAAGGTGTTTGGGGTCCGACCACCGTCAGAGACAAGAGTACGAGCCCGGCTACCACCCGGAGCCCCCGCTCCCAACGGGCTACGTTCTGCCAGAGGGCGCCGCCAAAGGACGGCAGAGCCGAAGGCTGACGACTCGCGCCGCGCGCCTGCCACGCCGCAGCGTTGTCGAGTGACCGGGCATTCTCCACGGCAACGAAACCGGCAGCGCCCAGGATACGCAGGGCCTGGAGGCTGCGCCCTCCACTACGGCAGTAGACGACGATACGCCTGTCTTTGGAGCCCAGCTCGTCCAAGCGGGAAGGCAATGCATCCACGGGAATATTGGTCGAAGGCTCCAGGTGGCGCTCGGTAAACTCGGCAACCGTCCTGACATCCAAGTAGAGGGGCTCGTCCATGACGCGTGAGAGCCCAACGATAGGAAAAGGTTTCGCCGAATGTTTTCCAGCTCTGCTTCCTGGCCCTTAGGCGTGCGGAGCGGGCGCAATGGCTCCGATTGCCTGCCGCACCGCCGCTTGCACCTCGCGAGGTACATCGCTTCCAGGACCCGAAGCGTGGCAGAGGGCCAGAGTTTGCTTGAGGGAGTCGCAGGTCGAGCGGCAGTGCGGGCAAGATTCGACATGTCGTTCCATTTCGATGCACGTCGAGGCGTCGATTTCGCCTTCGAGGTGCCTCGAAAATAGCCCAACTACATCGGGACAACCCGGAGGCAGCGCCGTTGCACTCGGCAGATCGAGCAGGGGTGCCATGTGTGCTCGCACGGAAAGGCGCGCACGGTGGAGGCGACTCTTCACCGCCTGTGCACTGATGTGGAGTACCTCTGCAACTTCGCGGGCCGTGAGCCCCTCGACGTCTCGCAGCAGCAAGACCTCACGATACATCGGCTCGAGGGCGCGGATGGCGTGGTCGAGGGCCGACTCGATCTGCTTGCTAGCGAGCGCTTCGTCAGGAGCTTGCCCTCGATCTCTCGGCTCGTGACCCGGCGAGCGCTCCAAGCCATCGATGCGCTCGTCGAACGCCGGTGCAAACTTGCTCTTGCGGCGCTTCTTGATGCAGTAGCTGCGCGCAATCCCGTAGAGCCAAGTCGAAACGGACGAGGCGCCTCGGAAGTCGCGGACACCCCGCGCCATGGCGATGAGCGTGTCCTGCAAGACGTCCTCGGCGTCCTGCGGGTTGCGGCACATCTTCAGGCCAAATCGATAGATGCGAGCCTGGTACTCCTGGAGCAGCTCTTCCAGCGCGGCCGCGTCACCGGAGCGAGCTCGCTCCAAGAGCCGTGCGCTTGAGTCGCCCATCGATCGTCCTTGTAGCCCAGAAGCCGAGCATCATGGCCAACGAAAACAGCGCCGCTGGCGCGATGCCCCCCGCAGCGGAAACGAATGCAGGTCCCGGGCAATACCCCGCCAGTCCCCAGCCCACTCCGAAGATCGTCGAACCGAGTAGCAAGCGTCCGTCAATCGCGGCTGGTGCCGGCAAAGAAAGGACGTTCCCAGCAGCTGGTCCATCCAAGCGCGAGCGACTCCACCAGTAGACCGCGGCGTAGACCGGGATGGCGCCAACCATGACGAGCGCGAGCGAAGGATCCCAGTCTCCGGCGAAGTCGAGAAAGCCGATGACCTTGCGTGGCAGGGTCATGCCAGCAAGGGCCAGACCAATGGCAAACAGTGCTCCCGACAGGAGCGGCGCCCAGTACTTCACGCGAACCCTGCCGACGCGATGCGTACGAGATAGACAGCCAACGCTCCAGCCGCCGTGAACGTGGCCGTTGCCGCCAGCGAGCGCCGCGACAGTCGGCTCACGCCGCAAACCCCGTGTCCGCTGGTACAGCCGTTGGCCAGGGTGGTGCCGACACCAACCAGCAACCCAGCCACGACGACTACACCGAGCGCCGTGGTCTCCACCTCGAAAGACGACGGCATGAGCGCCGCCATCAACGAGCCTCCGCCGAGTAGACCCAGGAGGAACGCCATTCGCCAGCTTCGGTCACTCGCCGGCGCGGTCGTGAGCCCTCCCACGATGCCGCTCACGCCAGCGATGCGCCTCTCGAGAAGCCATAGCAGCGAAGCGGCCAGGCCGATGAGCACGCCTCCTGCGAAGGACATCGCCCACCACGGCCACGCCCCTGAGAACAAGGAGGCCAGCAGCAGCCGAACTGGCGCAAACAGCACGAAGCAGCCCAGACCCATCACCAGCCATGCGAACGCCTTTCGTAGCTTTTCTTGAGGGACCCGCCCGGAGAAGGTGCCGCCCAAGAGACTGCCAGTAGCAGCCGCGGCACAGAGCGCAGCGGCGAGCCCCAAGTCCGGTAGCGGTTGGCCCAAGTGGCCGACGAAACCCGCCAACGACTGCAGAGCGATGACGAAGAGCGACGTGCCGATAGCGTTGCGCACGCTGAGCCCGCCAAAAAGAACGAGAGCTGGCATGACCAAGAAGCCTCCACCAGCGCCCAGCAAGCCGGCGGCAAAGCCAACCCCCGCTCCCGTGATCAGCACGAGCGCAACTCGCATCTGGCGCCTGTGCAGGGGCCGCGACCCTCCGCGACGTCTCCGCATCGATACGCCTGTGGCCAGCATCAGCACGCCGAAAGCCGAAACGAGCACGACGCTTGCTATGTACTGGCTGACCAGACCGCCGCCGAACGCACCCACCATGCCGGCGCCTCCAAACAGCAACCCCACGCCAAGGCGAACCCGGCCCTGGCGAGCGTGGGGTGCCAGGGCGACCAGACTGGTGATCCCCACGACCAGCAAGGACACCGGAACGGCCTCGCCGGGCGAAAGCCCGACGACATAGACCAGAAGAGGTACCATCAGGATGGAGCCCCCGCCGCCCAGGAGCCCCAAAACCACGCCTACTAGGAGCGCCAGCAGGCTAAAGACCAAGATCATGGAGGTCGAGAGCCAGTCCCGCCCCAAAGGATTCCAGAAATAGCGCGACGGTGAATCCTTCTTGTCGCGACGGGCTCCAATCCACCAAAGGCACCCATGAACCGCAGCGACACGATGATCTTTCGCCAGTTGTTCGAGCGCGAGTCCAGCACCTACTCCTATCTGGTCGCCAGCCGCCCAGGCGGCGAGGCCTTGCTGATCGACCCCGTGCTGGACGACCTCCCGAAGTACGTACAGCTGCTTCGCGAGCTCGACGTGCGCCTGACTTTGGCCATCGACACCCATGTGCACGCGGACCACGTGACCGCAGTCGGGGCGCTCCGCGAGATCTCTCACTGCGTGACCATCCTGGGTGCGGAGACGAAGAGCGAGTGTATCTCGCGGCGGGTCACGGACGGCGAAGTCATTCGCCTGGACGGCCTCGAGCTCACCGCCTTGGCTACACCCGGACACACCGACGACAGCTACAGCTTTCGCTTGCCCGATCGCGTCTTCACGGGTGATACCCTGCTCATTCGAGGTACGGGCCGCACGGACTTTCAGAACGGCGATCCTGCTGCCCAATACGACAGTCTCTTCGGCAAGCTGCTCCGGTTGCCCGATGCGACCCTCGTTTATCCGGCGCACGACTACAAGGGCTGGACGGTCAGCACCATCGCCGAAGAACGCGCCCACAACCCCCGCCTGCAGGTGACATCCAAGGAAGCCTACGTGGCCCAGATGCGGGCTCTGCGTCTGCCCAACCCGAAGATGATGGATGTGGCCGTGCCGGCGAATCTGGCTTGCGGCAAGCTCTGAACGCGCTCTAGGGCTCGAAGCGGCGACGCACCGCCAGAAAGCGGCCGATACCGATCAGCAAAAGCCCGGCCGCAGCGACGACCAAGAGCCAACCGAGGGCGGGTGCGTCGACTAGTTCGAGGACACCAACCCCTGCGCCTGCGGCGCCCAGCGCCGTGCGCACGTACGAGAGCAAAGTACGCTCGTTGGCGAGCCTCGTTCGCTCCAGCGCGAGCTGATCGGTGTTCGGTGCCATGTCTGCAGTGTACTCGCATACGGCCTGTTGTGCCTCCCACGCTTCCAGGCCGCCGACCTCTGACGTGACGCCTGACCGCAGCCGCGCCGGACCCACAAAAGAAAGCAGCAAGGACCGAGGTCCTTGCTGCCGCTCGCGCGAACCGCAGGTCAGTTGACCGTGGTCGCAGTCGACGAGCAATGGGGTGAGGGCTCATCGACTTTTCCTGTTACGGCAGCAGCCGTCGTAACGCGCGCACCTTCTGCCACAGCACCGCCTTGGGGAACTGTATGTCCAAGGCTTGCATGCAGCGTTCCAGCCAGCCCTTGCGGTTCTGGAAGCGGTCGATCGCCTTGCCCAGGTCTCGCGCGACGGCCGAGCCATAGGCCTGTTCGGCTTTGGCATTTGCGGCGCGCAGCGTGCGCAGCGGCAACGTCATCATCGCCAGGTCAATCAAGTCTCGGTTGAATACGCCCGACGATCCCTCCGGACAACAACAAGGCCGAGGCAGGGCTCCGACGCATCGCAGTGGGCCGCTCGAACTACCTCTTCGTGGGCAACGAGGAAGCCGGCCACGACATCGCAGTGATCTACACGTTGGTCGCGTCGTGCGAAAAGCACGGCATCAATCCGGTCTCGTACCTGGCCGACGTCTTGGTGCGAGTGCAGAAGCACCCTGCGTCGCAGATCGAAGACCTGCTGCCGCACCGCTATCGGGCGCAGTCCACGTCGGCGCTCGCCGTCGCCCCGTAGCAAAACGGCAGCCGTTTCAGGCTGCAGCGCCGGCCTGCGCGCGGTTCTTGTGGCGATTGACGTGTGGCTCATCGTGCGCCCGCACGATGCCTGGCTGATCAAGCATTTGTAACGGCGTCCGAAGCTGGACGGTTACGGAGCAACTCTAGAAGTTGCTGAACTCGGGCTCGCCCATGCAGGCTTCCGGTCGAAAACACTCAACAGAATAGGTGGCTGCGCCTGCGCCACCAGCACTCTTACCAGGTGCTCCCGCGCCGCCCGCTGCGCCCTCTTCTATGTGGAGATTGCGGCATTTTTCCGGCAGCAGGCAAAGCGCCCGGCAAAAGGTCAGGTGGGCAGACTCCTCGCTTCGACCGTAGCCAAGGAAACGCTGTTCCTGCTCTCGAGCAGCTTCAATGGTTGACTCAGGAATACCAGTGTTCGTTTCCCAATGCTCAGGGCTGCACTCGGGACTTGAGCAACTCTCGACGAGCGCACTGAGAGCAATCAGCCCTGTGAGGTGGAGTTGTCGTGTCAAAGGAGTGTCACCAGTAAACGATATTAGCCCATTCCGGACCGCTTTCTATCCAAACCTCGAGTATTTCCGGTCGTTCGAGATGTGCAGTGCTAGCCTGGTGCCATACGTTGGTAAACATGGCATCCCCTTCTATGCCGTCGGAGAGACGCTTGTACTTGATTTTGAGCGCCGGATTGTACCAGCTCGTACCCGCCGCTTCCTGCACTTGGAGATTGATTATCGCGTCGAACCAGGTCGGCAACGTGGTTCCGATACGGTATTTCTTTCCCTTCTCCATGAACTGCGTCACCCCGCGCTCGGCCCATTCGATCGGCGCTGACGTCGCTGCGAAGACTCGTTCCCACATCCGCAACGTGTCCTCCGCACTGCGAAACAGCCGGTCGGCCGAATCGTCGCCGCCTCGAGAGAGGCCGCGCAGGGTTTGGACGAAGTCAGGGAGCATCCCAATGTGCGCGATCCCGTCCTCCTGAAGTGAGAAGAACTTCGAACCAACCTGAGAAAGACTCAATTGGGTGGAACTCGGACCAAGTGGACCGTAAACGTTCATTGCGTCTACATAGCGAGACGGCGCCGATGACGCGGAAAGTTGATGCTGCAATCCATTTAGATCTGTTCCGAGCGCAACACCTCGTCCTCCGGTAACCTCAAGCACCTTTCGATAGTTGTCGTTCCAGGTAGCCAGTGGATCCTCGAGCACATTCAGACGAACACTACGGAGGTTCCAGTTGTCCCCTGTTAGGTTTCCGTCGATGCGAAACCGCAGAAGGTCCCTTACCTTGGTCCCTGCGGGCAGACGCAATACCGAGCGTGTGGTGCGTCCTCCGGCAATTTGAATGAATGGAGACCGGTCCTCAGCCGGAATAAGCGACGAACCGAAGGGTTGGGAGCGATTGAGTTCAAGCGCCACCGTTCCCGAAGCGTGACTGACGGAAAGTCGAGGATAGCTGGTGCCTGCAGCATCCTGCTCAGCAGTTGTCAGCTCCACTTCGATGAGCTCCGCGGGAGTGTCGAGGCGCGGAGCATCGCAACCCTTTGCGCGGTAGACGACGGCCGGCGCCAGTGGCGTGAGTCGTGCCCAAAATGGGTGAGCCTTGCGTGAGGACAAGGGGAAGCCCGGCGCGTCGTCGGCGTCCTGGGGTTGTAGCGCAACTGCCCGAATCGAACGGACGTCTGGAGTGCCTCCCCCCACGCTGAGGGCAATAGACCGGATCTCTGCAATGGAGGGGAAATCCGTTCCAACGTCAGGACGTATGTTTAGCAAGTAGTGATCGCCTACGCGTTCTACTTCGCCGCTGGAAAGCTTAATTGTCGTCCCTGACCTGAGAATGCAACGATTCTGGGTCTCAACATTCACGCGGATTAGATCGAGATTGTCGCCATCGATCTCCAAACGAATGCGGTCTACCGGCACGTCGCGCCAAGGCACGCAGACGCCGTCCGCGGAGCTGCAACGATCAAGGCGACGCAAGTCCGTGGACCAGACAGAATTGCTGGTGGCAAGGAGCTGAAAGTACCCGCCGAACGAAGAGAGAAAGTCGTCGTGCCAGAGCGAGGCCCACTCTTGAAAGAGTACTCCCCTTCCGCCTGTGTTGGTATTGAAGGTCACGCTCACGTTTCGCAGCGCCCATCGATCGTCATTGCACGGATGAAAAACGACTAGCGCTTTCGTTATCGACCCTAGGGGGATGGCTTGCGTAAGGGGAACGTACAAGTTCGCCCGCTGAAATGAATCAAAGCGCGTGTTTTCCCCGAGCAAACCGGAAGAAACTTGGACAATGGGCTGACCTAAACCCGATTGCGTCTCCAAGATGATTTCGAAAGAACTGCACGCCTCCTTGGGATCGTAACCTGTGCCCACATTGACGACGAGCGACGCAAGTGGCGTTTCGTAGGGGTGCACTGCGCCCTCGACCAAATCCCAAGCGAATCCCTCTTCGATCGTCCGCGCGGCGGTGTAGCTGTTCCCAGTCAGCATAACGACCTCGCCTGCGTCGATTGAAGCTAGCGGATGGCGAACCACTTCGTCTCCGCTTGTCCCATAACCGAGCACACCACCCAAGCCGACGATGCGTCGTACCTGGTTCTCTGTAAGAGATCTCTCCGAAATATCGTGGTGGCTCCGTTGCTGCTCAGCGGCATTCAACGGTTCGCCGCTACGCATCGCCGTGTGCGAAGAGAACACGGGGATCCCTTCGCTTTCGGCCACCGTGATTGCTTGATCGACAGCCAGTGACGACATGTGCGCCACGTCAACCATCATTCCTGCACGCAACAGCGTACGCAGGTCGCCTCCGCCGGTGAGGCCTTTGGCGTTTCTCATGCCAATGCTGTGCGGAGCCTTGCATTCGCCGTAGATATCTTCTGCATCAAGAAGGTACGCTTCCAGATCCTCGAAAAGCGCTGCGGGTGCGACTGCTCCTAGCGGTTGCCCAGCGAGTTGCTGTGTCGGCCCCATCTGGTAGCTCGACGTCGGGTCCCGAACGATGTCGAAGCCCGCGCTATTCAGATACCGATTGGCAGAATCGAAAAGTTCGTTGTAGACGGCTGTTCCACCAAACGCGTTGTCGGCTAGATGGATCGGCACGACGCTGGCGACGCCATATTCGGCCTTGAGCTCGAGTATTTCTGCCACGCTCAACTGGTCCATTTCGAGCGCGAGCACGATCGCCAGCTTGCCTTCGCGGATTGCGGCTCGTGCTGCGGACGGCGTCTCGACAACTTTCAAAAAATCGCTGTTCCGGGAAACCAGCCCACGGATGTAGCTCAGCTGAACCGCTGCTTGTTGCTTGTCAGTCCAGCCGGATACAGGCCCTACACTTCCTGTTTCGAACAACGAAAGTGAGAAAGGCACGAAGGCATTAGCGACTCCCAATAAGAAGAGAACTTCATTCTGGGTCGACATCCCCGACCGCCACACCTTGGTGAGCAGTTGGTTGTCAGCAACCGATGCGAACATGAGTCGCATCCCGCCCTTGTGAGCCCGACGCAGCCAATCCACATGCATCTGCTGATGGATGACGCTCTGCGCGGCTGGCCATGAGCCGTGCCCCGAAGGGCCGTCTGGGCCGTGGATGTGTTGGCCCAGCGAGTCGAGACTTCTGACGACAACCTGGCGGGTCAAGTGCTCCGTCAAGTCTGGCCGTGTCGTTTCTGACCTGCATCGTCACTGGGCCGTTCCAAGTCGCGACGTGCGGTGAAAGTTTGGCCGTAATCGCATGGGCTCCCGGCTCCAACACGAATGAGCCCGTTCCGGCCGCTTTCGTAGCCGTGGACGCAGACATCGTGCTGGTGCCCGTGTGTTCCCAGAGCGCCTGTTGATCGAGACTGAGTGCCGGATGAGCGCAGCTGCCAGGCCGCTGGAGCCCCAGGGCAACCTGCGTCTCGCCAATTGGCTCATCCTCGATGCCGCTGCACGCCGTAAGCAGCAACAACCCGAGGAGCCCCACCAGACGCCAAGGTGTTGCACTACGACCTACCGATTGGCGCGAAATCCGTCGGCCGACGGATCGCTTGCTATCACAAGATGCCCAACCTAGCGCAGGGACGGTGCGGCAGGAATTCGCCGACGACTGTTTTGCAGAGCGGCATGCGGTGCCGATACCGGTCCCGGTGTACGCTGAGCGCACCTCATGGCTCGCTCTCCTCGTACTAATACCGGTAAGACGACCTCAACGCGCGTTGAGCAGGACAGCTTCGGCGAGTTGCGTGTGCCGCAGGGCGCGCTTTATGCGGCCCAGACCCAGCGCGCCGTACAGAACTTCCAGTTTTCTGCGCTGCGTATGCCGCGCGGTTTTCTGCGCGCTTTGGCTCTTCTGAAGGCCTCTGCGGCCGAAACCAACGCCGAACTCGGACACCTGTCGGCACAAGTTTCAAAAGCCATCAGCCAGGCAGCGCTCGCAGTCGCGTCCGGCGAGCATGACGCACACTTTCCCGTCGACGTCTTTCAGACCGGCTCCGGTACGTCGTCGAACATGAACATGAACGAGGTACTGGCCACCTTGGCGTCGCGTGCTCTGGGGCGTGCCGTGCACCCGAACGACCACGTGAACCAGGGGCAGAGTTCAAACGACGTCATTCCCACGGCGCTCCAGGTCGCCGCTGCGCTCGCTCTGCACGAAGCCCTGCTGCCCGCACTGGCGCATCTGGAAAAGACCATCGACGGCCGCGCGCGTGAACTCGACCGCGTGGTCAAGACGGGGCGCACCCACCTGATGGACGCCATGCCGCTCACCTTTGGGCAGGAGCTGTCTGGTTGGTCCGCGCAGGTCCGCGTCGCGCGCGAGCGCTTGCTCGACAGCAGCAAGCGTTTGGTGCAACTGCCCTGGGGCGGGACGGCGGTCGGCACGGGCGTCAACGCCGATGCGCGCTTTGCCAAGAAGGCCATCGCCCGGTTGTCCAAACAGACCGGTGTCCGCTTCCTGCCCGCCAAAAACCTATTTCTGGGGCTCTCCAGCGCGGACGCCGCCGTGGAGCTTGCCGGGCAGCTGAGCGTACTGGCGACGAGCTTGTTCAAAATCTCCAATGACCTGCGCTGGATGAACTCGGGGCCGCTGGCGGGCCTGGGTGAGATCGAACTGCCCGCGCTCCAGCCTGGCTCCTCGATCATGCCCGGCAAGGTAAACCCGGTCATTCCGGAAGCGGTGGCGATGATCGCGGCCCAGGTGCTGGGCAACAGCGCGACGGTCACCTTCGCGGGCGCGAGCGGCAACTTTCAACTCAACGTGATGCTGCCGGTCATCGCCCACAACTTGCTCGAGAGTCTGGAGCTACTCACGCGCGCTGCCACGAGCCTGGCCGATCTGGCCATTGTCGGCTTTGTCGTCCGCAAAGACCACATCGACGTGGCCCTCTCCAAAAATCCGATCCTGGTGACGGCCCTCAATCCACTCATCGGCTACGAAGCCGCCGCGACGTTGGCCAAGCGCGCCTACAAAGAAGGCCGCCCCATTCTGGACGTCGCGCGAGAAGCCACTGACATCCCCGAATCGACGTTGAAGAAGCTGCTGGACCCCTATTTGCTCACGCGCGGAGGGCTGGCCCAGGAGCCGCCCCCAACGAAGAAGAAGCCTCAGCGACGCCGCTAACGCTCAGCGGTCGACGCCTTAGACCAAGGCCTAGATGGTGGTGTGTGCCGCCAGATCGGGGCCGAGGCGGCCGCCCTGCGTCAGTGGGCGCGGCGGTAGTGCATGGCCACCGCGCCGTTGCGGAGCGGCTTGGCGCCGCTACGACGAGGCCCAATTGGAGACCGCGAGGCCCTTGAACGTCTTGAAGTCTTTGGGGTTCGCGGTGACGACTGAAAGCCCATTCGTGAGAGCTACCGCTGCAATCTGACCATCGATGAATGGAGGTGTCTTCCCTAACTTCTCCAGTCGAACTCGCTCATCCGCGTGCCATGCTGCGGCCCGTTCGTCGTACGACAGCGCGGGGATCGTTGGCAGAACTACCTCGTCGAGAAACTCCCTTAGCTCGCGCTGGCGCTTCCCACGAGGCAATCTACCCACGCCGAACCGCAGTTCATGCCAGGTGACGCTCGCCATCGCGCAGCTCCCGCCATGTTCGCGTAGATGCCGCAGTACACGCTCATCAGGCTCCTTCCGAATTGCCAGAGAGATCGTGCTCGTATCGAGCAGAAACTTCGTCACAGCCTGACCGCCCGTCCCGGGCTGCGGTCACGTGACTTCTCGAACTCCTCCGCGTCGAGTCCGAAGGACTTCGGATCTCTCCCCCTCATGAATGCGTCATAGGCATCGCCAAAGGCCGTCTTCTCGCCGGCCATCCGTGCATACCGTGCCGGAGAGACGAGCACCGCCACTTTCTGGCCACGGCGAACGATCTCGATGTCCTCCCCACCCTCGACTTCATCGATAATCTCAGCAAATTTCGCGCGAGCGTCTGCGATACTGTAGGAGCGCTGCATGCTTGTATTGTACATCTACTTGTACACCAGGCAATTGAGCGCTCTGCCCAAAGTGTTGGAGAAACGGCCCGTGCCGCCTTGGCTTCGCGCGCGGGGTCGCACGGTTCATCCCTCCATTCGAATCTGGATCCGCTCGATAACTGCCGGGGCGGTAGCGCCAGGACATTCCAACTTGCACGCCCCACATCTGTAAGTACGATGTGCGTATGTCGCTGCGGTTCGAATGGGACGAGCGCAAGAACATATCGAATCGAAGAAAGCACAATGTTTCATTTGAGGAGGCTCGCTCGGCCTTCTTCGACGACGACGCGCTCCTCCGCGACGATCCTGATCGTTCGGACATCGAGGACCGCTTCGTTCTCCTCGGTATGTCTTCAACCTTGAAGATGCTCGTCGTCTGTCATTGTCTCAGAGAGGGGGCGACGTCATCCGCATCATTTCGGCCCGAAAAGCCACCCGCCGCGAGCAATCGCAGTACCGAAAAAGGACAGACCCATGAGAAAAGGATACGACTTCTCCATCGCGAAGAAGAACCCCTACGCAAAGAAGCTCAAGCGACCGATCACAATCCGGCTCGACGAGGAAACGGTCGCGTACTTCCGTGCTCTCGCAGAAGAGAACGAGATCCCCTACCAGACGCTCATCAACCTATATTTGCGCGACTGCGCGGCACACCAGAAGAAGCTCCAACTTTCGTGGCTCTCCGGAAAGCGAAAAGTCGCCTAACCTGCCGCTGCGACCGACCGGCTCGCCGGCCGTCGAGCAGTACCGAAAGCCTCAGCGGCGCCGGTAGAGCGGCCGCGGATCGGGCACGGTCGCCTGGTACACGACGTCCAGCTCGCCGAAGGCTTGGACGGCGCTTTCGAGCGATTTGCCGGGCAATAGATCATAGGCGTCGATGCCGCAGCGCTCCATGTAGAGCAGATTGTCGCGCAGCACCCAACCCACGGCGCGAATTTCGCCCTGGAACGCCTCACGGCGGAGCAAGCGAGCGATCGAGTAGCCGCGCCCGTCGCTGAAACGCGGGAACTCGATGGCGACGAGAGCGAGCGAGCCCAGTTCGTGGATGTCCTTCGGCAGCTTGTCGCTGGCGATGCGCACGCCCACTGACTCGAAGCGGATGAGCAGCCCTTCGTGGTGCGCGTTCCAACGCGCGAGTGACACGATGACCTTGCCGCTCACCGGTAGCTCCGCGTCGTCAGCCACTTCGACGTAGTCGTCGCTGACGATGGAGCGTTGACGGATGATTTGCTTGTTCATTCTGCTGCCGCCGAATCCGCGTAAACGGCCTGCTTGAAAGGCTCGAAGCCGACGCGCCGCACCGTCTCCAGGAACGTCTCTTCCACGCCGTCGCGCAGCTCCAGGTAGCGCGTCAGAACCTGCTCGACGGCGTCGACGATCTCGTTTTCGCCCAAGGCAGGGCCCAAAACCTTGCCGATGCTGGCGTCGTTGCCGGGACTACCGCCCAGCATGAGCTGGTAGAATTCGACGCCCTTTTTGTCGATGCCCAAGATGCCGATGTTGCCCACATGGTGGTGGCCGCAAGCATTGATGCACCCACTCACCTTGATGCTGACGTCGCCGACGTCGTTCAGGTAGTCGATGCGGTCGAAGCGCTCCGCAATCTCGAGCGAAAGCGGAATGCTGCGCGCGTTGGCGAGGGCGCAGTAGTCGAGGCCCGGGCAAGTGATGAGATCGGTCAGCTTGCCAAAGTTAGCGCCGGCCAAGTCCATACGCTCGAGCGCGGCGAACAGCTGAGGCAGCTCGCTGACCTTCACGTCGGGCAAGACCAAGTTCTGTGTGTGAGTGGCCACGATACCGCCAAAGCTGAAGCGATCGGACAGGTCGGCGATGGCTTCGAGCTGCGTGTCGCTCACGTCGCCGGGCGGTACTCCCTTCGTCTTGACGCTAATGACGGCGCCGACGTAGCCGGGCACGCGATGAGCGAAGGTGTTGTTGCGCACCCAGTTGGCGAAATTGCGTTCGGGACTCAGTGTGAAGCCGGCGATCTGCGACTCGGCCCCGGGCAGTATCTCGTGCGCTGGCGGCTGAAAAAACGCTGTCACGCGCGCGATTTCGGCATCCGGTAGCGCCAAATCGGACGTGTAGGAAGCACGGAACTCTTCTTCGACCAAGCGGCGGAACTCGGCGATGCCGAGCGCGTTCACCAAAATCTTGATGCGCGCCTTGTACTTGTTATCGCGCCGACCCGAGAGGTTGTAGACGCGCAGTATGCTCTCCAAGTAGCCGAGCAACTCGGTCTTTGGCAGAAACTCGCGCACGACTTGAGCGATGTGCGGCGTGCGACCCATGCCGCCGCCGGCCAGGACCTCGAAGCCAATCTCGCCCGCGGCGTTCCTCACCAGCCGCAAGCCGATGTCGTGAAAACGGACGGCTGCGCGATCTTCGGTCGGCGCGCCGGTGATGGCGATCTTGAACTTGCGAGGCAGCGCGGCGAACTCGGGATGAAACGTCGACCATTGACGAATGATCTCGGCCCACGGGCGCGGGTCTTCGATCTCGTCTTTCGCTATGCCGGCGAACGGATCCGCAGTCACGTTACGCACGCAATTGCCGCTCGTCTGCACCGCGTGCATTTCCACGCTGGCCAGCTCGTCCAAAATCTTCGGAATATCCTCCAATTTTGGCCAATTGTACTGAAAATTCTGACGCGTCGTCACGTGGGCGTAGCCCCTGTCGTAGATGCGAGCGACATGCGCCAGCTTGCGAATTTGCGCGCTCGACAACAGTCCGTAAGGCACTGCCACGCGCAGCATGTACGCATGCAGCTGCATGTAGAGACCGTTCTGCAGCCGCAGCGGCTTGAACTCGTCTTCGGTGATTTCACCCGACAAGCGGCGCGCCACTTGGCCGCGAAATTGCTCGGCTCGCTCGATGATGATGCGCCGGTCGTAGTCGTCGTATTGATACATGGGGCTCCAGTGCTCGCTCGATGCGGCGGGAATTTTCAGAGGGCCTGGCGTTCGCGGCCATTGTCGGGGCGACGCACCGGCACGGTCGGGCCCCGGGCGCGAATGCCTTCGCGTGCGCTCAAGGTCTCGATGCCCGCGTCAGTGACGTGCACGTCGATGCCGTAGGGGTCGCAGACGAGAAACTGCTCGGAACGACTGGCGTGAGCGACGCACGGTTTGGTGGCCTCTTCGTCGAGGACGAGACGCGCCTCGACGAGCTTACCGCTCCAGGTTCCGTCTTCCCGCAGGTACGCCACGCTGCCATCCGCCGTGAAATTGGCGGTGATGATCCAGTGGGTCGCGCCTTTGTGCATTCCGCGAGTCTGCTCCACCGGACGACATGAGCAAAAGACGAAAAGATGATGCTAAGCATAACCTAAAGATATGCTTTGGGCCCCGGCCCGAGTGCACCCACGGCTCCAGTCCAGCCTTAAACTATTGATTATATTATGAATTTGAACCAGCTGCGTGTTTTCCACTCGGTCGCTCAAATGGGCAGTGTCAGCGGTGCCGCCCGGCTCCTGCGGGTGAGCCAACCGGCCGTCTCCAAGCAGCTGGGCGAACTGGAAGCGGCGCTCGGCGCGCCTCTCGTCGACCGCCTGCCGCGCGGCGTGCGCCTCACGCGTGTCGGCCGCGCGCTCGAAGAACACGCCGCGCGCCTGTTCGGCGCCGAACGCGCGGCCGAACTCGAGCTGGCCATGCTCACCGGCACTCCCGGCGCGCGACTCAGCGTCGGAGCCAGCACCACCATCGGCAGCTACCTCGTGCCGACCGTATTCGGCCAGTTGCGGCAGCTGCACCCCGAGCTCGCGCTGTCGCTCGAGATCGGTAACACGCAGTCCATCCACGAGCTGGTGGCGCGCGATAGCGTCGACGTGGGGCTCACCGAGGGCCTGCCGAGTGCGGAGGACTTGAGGAGCGAAGCATTCTCGGCCGACTACATAGTCGCCGTCGCGGCTCCGGGATCGATATTGCTGGGCAGCGGCCCGATTGCACTCGAACGTTTCTTGGCCGAACCGATGGTCGTGCGCGAGCGCGGCTCCGGAACGCGCGAGGTGCTCGAATCCGCGCTCGCCGAACGCGGCCACACGCTCTCGCCAGTGATGGAACTCGGCAGTTCGGAGGCCGTGAAGAACGCCGTGGCGCAGAGGCTCGGTGTGGCGTTCGTTTCGAGCCTGACCGTCGACTTGGAGCTCCGTCTCGGCCGGCTCGCGCAGGTTTCGCTCAGCGACTTCAGTCTGCGCAGAAACCTGCATGTGGTCGAGCTGCGCCATCGCGCGCCCAGCCCGCTCTTGGCGACGTTCAAGCAGCTGCTCGCCGCCCCACAAACGCCTTGGCGGCGCGCCGAGTATGCTATTTAGCAAGGCTCTGCGCAGTTCGACTGAGCCGCGCTGGTGACGCGCTCACTCGGTCCTTGGTAGTGCGGCGGGCTGCTGCCACTCGCCGTCCAAGAGCGAAAACACGACGTGATCGACGAAGTGGTCGCCGAGCCACTCGGCGTCGCGGCGCGCGCCCTCGCGCACGAAGCCGAGGCGGGTGGGGACAGCTTGGCTCGCCGAATTCTCGGAAGCGCAACGTACTTCGACGCGATGCAAGCCGAGGCGCGCGAAGGCGTATTGCACATGAGCCCCGACGGCCTTCGTCGCCAGGCCTCGACCCTGCGCACCCTCGGCGAGCCAGTAGCCGAGTGAAGTCGAGCGATTCTCCCAATCGATGGCGTGCTGACCGACGACTCCGACCAACGCGCCCCCATGCCGAATGACAGTCTGCACGCCTTGGTTCTGCGCTTCTTGCTGCTGGCTCATGGTGACGAAGGCGCGCGTGTCGTCCGCGGTTTTCACGGCGTCGACCCACGGCAACCAACGACGCAAGAAGTCGCGCTCGCGGTCGATCAGTCGGAACAGCTCGACGACATGCCGGGGTTCCAACGGCTCGAGCCACGTGTCCCCATCGATCTGCACCAGAAGCATCGTGCGGTTCTAACCCGAGCGCGCTCCCATCGTGAACCCGCTGGGGCTAGGCTGAACCCATGCGGCGCCTGGGCTGGTTGTTTTTCACTCTGCTGGCAAGCTGCACCTGGAAAGAACCGGCGCCCCCAATCTGCCGCGACCGCACGGCCGTCGAGTTTTCGACGGCCCTCTCGGACCCGGGCGAATACGTGCTGGACGTGGACAGCGACACGCTCGATTTCACCTGCACCTTCGTGTTGGGCGGCACGACCAACGCCTGCACGAATGCAGATCCGACGACGTTCGAGCTCCACTTCGTCCACGAGACCGGTCGAGCAACCTCGCCCTACGCGCGCCTCGACGGCTTCCTGCTCGAGACTGCCAGTCGCAGGCTGGCCATCGACCTGCGCAGCAAAGCGGGCGTCGTCTACTTCGACGGTGTCATTCGGCCCGAGCCAGCACAAACGCCGTGCGTCGATGACGAGCGGCCTCCGTACTTCGAGAGTACGACGACCATCCGCATCGGCACAGAGGCAGCTGGCGGCGCCGCCAGCAACTGATTGGCTTAGCAGCCCAGGTTGCTACCTGGCGTGCCGCTCAGCCGCGAGATGATGCTCTGGTGGTAGTTCACCCGCATTTGCACGGTGCTCGGGTCCTCGCCCAGCCCCCGCCCCGAAGTAAGCGCCTGGTGCACGCCGGCGAAATGAAGCGCCGGATCTTCGGCCAGCGGCCACCGCAAGTACGCCAGCACCGACAAGGCCGGAGCGGGCCATGCGATCCAGACCCCTCGAATGGAGCAAGGAATTCGGATGGCCACGCGCGCTGCGTATCCTGGCAACTCGCGATTGTCTACACGGCGGGTGGGCAGGACCGCTCAGGTGGGCGGCAGCGCCGCGGTCACGACGATGCGCTCGCGCTTGGACACGACTACGCCGCCGGGTGGCTCAATGGTGATGGCAAAGAGCGTGGCGTGATGGACGGGTACCCGTGGGTCGATAGCCACGAGCAGCTCTCCATCCTCGCCGACGTCGAAGACTCCACCGTCGACGGGGTGCTTCGCGTCGCGCTCCTTGTCGAAGATCCAAAGCTGATACTGGATCTTCTGCCGGTCGTTCTTGGCGAGACCGTGAAAGCGCATGAAGCCCTTCTGCTCGTGCGCGTTCCAAACGACGTCGCCACTGGCGCCGAGTCCTGACGGATCTTTCGTCGCAACCCAGGCGGCCTGACGGACGCCCTCTGTCTGGAGCAAAGCTTGCCGCCGCTCCGCGAGGCTCGGGGGGGCAGCAACGGGTGCGCCGGGCCGGGGCACGGGCAGCTGGGCAACAGGCAGCTGGGCGATGGGCGCGCTCGGCGTTTGGGCGCTCGGCCAAGCAATCCAGAAGCCCAAGACGACCAGCGCGGCCAGCAGCCAGCCCGCGTACTGGACGCGATCAACCGAAGCCCGACTGCGCTGGGGCGCAAGCCGAACGACGCTCGCAATGAGCGCGGGCGCGCGGGTCAAACCGAACTCGCTGTCGGCGACGATTCGGGCTGTCAGAGTGGCCGGCATGCGCTCGACGACGGCTTCGGCGCAAGCGACCTCGGCGGCCACGAGTTCGAGCTCCCGGAGTTCGGCTTCTCGTTCGACGCTCGGCGGACGGATGCGATCGAGTTCGGCCCACTCGTTGGGACAGAGCCCCTGCAGGGCTTCATCCGCCATGAGCTCGAGGTCGCGCGGTAGTTCTTCGTCGTTCACGACGTGACCTCCGTCTCGCTGGACGCACCCAGAATTTCACGCAAGCGCAGCAGCCCGCGCCGCGCATGGGACTTGACGGTACCTAAGGGCAGGCCCGTTTTCTGGGCCACTTCAGCGTGCGAGAGGCCGCTGGCCGCGGTGAGGACCAACACCTCGCGCACTTCCGGTCGCAATTGCTCGAGCGCCGAACGAACTTGATCCGAGTCTGCGCCCTGCACCAACTCGGGTTCGGAGCCGTTGGCCTGTCGCTCCTGTTCGGGCAGCAGCGGCTCGGTGCGCGGACGCCGCCTCGTTCGCCTTTGGGCATCGATGAAGCGGCGGCGAGCGATCATGGCGATGAAGGTGGCTTCGGAGGCGATGTCGGGATCGAACGAATGCGCGTGCACCCAAATCTCGAGGAAAGCATCTTGCGTCGCATCTTCGGCGTCGCGCCCATCCCGAAAGAAACGGCGCGCCAAGGACCAAACCAAAGGCCCGTACTTGCCGATGCACTCGGCCGCCGCTTGGCGGTCGCCCCGGGCTACGAGCGGAAGAAGATTGGACATCGTCGGGCGTTACGATTCGCGAGACGGCGGCGCTGCGCCGAGTGTCCTGGATGCTTGCTCAGGGATTACGACCGAATCGAGCAAGTGGATCATGCCGCCTCTGCAGCGCACGCTTTCCAGGATAGTCGCCGTACCCGATGGGGCGCTCACGAACTGGGGCCCCAGCTGGACGAGCTGACCGTGGACGGTGGCGACGAAGAGCGGTGTCTGCACGGGCGTCTCGACGATGCCACGAAGCAAGAAGAAATGGAAAAAATCGAACAACTCTTCGATGCGGTCAGGATCGTCGAACAAGCCTTCGAGGTGATCGACTCGCGCCAAGGCGGTGTCCACCGGCGCCAGCAGAGTATAGGGGCTCTCGACCAGCTCCACCGCCAAATCGATGGCCAAGACCCCTCGATGCAACGTCCGGAGTCGGGTGTCGCCAACCACGTACTCGAGCAAGGATGGCATCGAGACGTGAATTCGAGCGTGCACAGGGTTTGGATGCAGGCTCGCCCAAAAAAAAACCGCCCGCCCCCGTGAGGAGGCGGACGCCCGGGACACCACGCCCGAAAACTCAGTCCGGCAAGAGCACGCCGTCGATCAGATGGATCACGCCGTTCTCGGCGTAGATGTCGACTACTGTCACGACACTGTCAGCGTCAGTTTCGTCCGTGATGGTAACGGCGGTGCCGCCGTCCACGCTGATGAAGTGAGTGGCGTACGCCGTCTCGACCGATTGATTGTCGAAGGCCTGTGCCGCAGCCGCGTAAACGGGCGTAGCGCCAGCCAGTGCGTGGTAGAGCAGCACATTCGTCAGAGCCTGACCCGTCGGGGCAGGATTGACCGCGGCGACCGCGGCGTTGTTGGGAGCAAAGAGCGTCCAGGTGCCCGCACCAGACGCAGCGTCGAGGGCGCCAACCAGCTTGGGCGTTCCTGCACCGGCATCTGCAGCCACGACCAACGACTTCAAGCCGGTCATGGTCTCGTCCGTCGTCACGATGTCCGTGATGCTCGGCAAGAGCACCGAGTCGATGGCGTGAATGATGCCGTTTGACGCGATGATGTCAGGCGTGACGACCGTTGCGGCGTCAACCAAGAGATCGGTACCGTCGAGGCTGAGCGCGAACACGCCGCCCAGTGAAGCCACCTTGGCACCTTCGCCACCGGCCTCGGCCAAGCCGATTGCCGTCTCGGCGTCTACGACACTGCCCAGCACGTGATAGAGCAGGATCGGCTTGAGCTGTGCAGCGCTCAGATCATCGAGAGAATCCAGACCAAGAGCACCGAGAAGCGCTGCGAAGGCCGCGTTGGTGGGAGCAAAAACCGTCAGATTGTTGCCTGCCAGTTCGTCAGCAAGGCCCGCTTTGGTGACAGCCGCGACCAGGATCGAAAAATCGGCGTTGCCGGATGCGATCTCGAGGATCGTCTGTGCGCCGTTGACGTCACCGCCCGAGCCGCCGCTGCCCGTCGGGGATCCGCCGGACGAACTGCTCGAGCCACCCGTGCTGGTGCCGCCCGCGCCGCCCATATCGGCATCGCCCATCGTGTCCTCGTTGCATGCCACCGCTCCTAGGGTGACAAAAGCTAGTGTAGATAAAGCCGACCATTTCTTCCATTGGTTCATGGGAAGGCTTTCGCTCCACGAACGAAAGTGGATGCGGCGCAAATCGATTTAGTTCATCGACTCCCAACGAATGACCACAGGCACCGATCGCAGAGCGCTGAAACACAGCACTCATGCGACGCAAGCTGGCGGGTATTCGAGTGCACACAGTTCGGCGAAAAAACGCCCGTCCCCTGGCAATGGAACGGGCTTCGGTCGAATGGCCGGACCCCGAGGGGCTCAGCCCTGCTGCTCAGCCCTGCTGCTCAGAAGTCCTGCCGCTCAGCCCTGCTGCTCAGAAGTCCTGCTGCTCAGCCCTGCTGCTCAGAAGCCCTGCCGCTCAGAAGTCCTGCTGCTCAGAAGTCCGAGTCGAACTCGACTTCGCCGCTCACGCCCATTTGGTAAGCGCTAACTCGACGCTCGAAAAAGTTCGCCAATTCCTGGACGTCCTGGAGATCCATGAAGTCGAAGGGATTCTTGCGGTTATACTCTTTGGCCAAGCCCAGGCGTACCAGCCGCTGATCGGCCACGTACTCGAGGTAAGTGCGCATATCGCGGATCGACAGACCCGAGATACCGCCACCCAGCAGGTCTTCGGCGAACTGAGCCTCGCAATCGATAGCGTCGCCGATCATCTCGCGGATTTGCGCGTTCAGTTCGTCATCGAACAGCTCAGGCTCTTCCTTGCGGACGGTGTCGACCACCTCGAACGCGAAAGCCATGTGGCCGCTCTCGTCGCGGAACACCCAGTTGGTACCGCCCGCCAAGCCGTGCAGCAGACCACGCGAACGCAGAAAATAAACGTAAGCGAACGCGCCAAAGAAGAACAAACCTTCGATGCAGGCCGCAAAGCAGATCAGGTTGAGCAAGAACTGTCGACGATCGGCGCGGGTCTCGAGCGTGTTCAAGTCCTGGATTGAATCGATCCACTTGAAGCAAAACTCGGCCTTCTTGCGGATGCTGGGGATGGTCTCGATGGCCTGGAACGCCTCGGTGCGCGCCACCGGATCAGGCACGTAAGTGTCGAGCAGCGTCAGGTAGAACTGAACATGCAGCGCCTCTTCGTAGAGCTGACGCGACAAGTACAAACGCGCCTCGGGTGCGTTGATGTGCTTGTAGAGATTGAGCACCAGGTTGTTGGAGACGATCGAATCGCCGGTAGCGAAGAAAGCCACCAGGCGCTGGATCAGATGGCGCTCGGCCGGACCCATCTTGGTCCTGAGGTCACCGGTGTCGGTCGAAAAATCGACCTCGTCGACGGTCCAGGTATTTTTGATGGCGTCCCGGTACATGTCGAAGAATTGCGGGTAGCGCATCGGCCGCAACGTCAGGCTCATGCCCGGGCTGAGCAGGGCCTGCTGCAGGTGCGCCTCACGCCGATCTTCGCTGGGCGGAGCCTCGGTGACGCGCGGCAGATCCATGGGGGTGAAATCGGCGTTCGGCATGGCTTTCGGAGGAGCTGGTGCGACTGCACGCGCCGCCGCGGCTACGACAGGTACAGCAGCAGAGATGGGCAGCCCCTCGTCGGTCTCGATCGTGTCGGGAGCGACGCGCGCTCCGACTGACTCGGCTTCAGCTGCAGACGCAGCTGCAGACGCAGCTGCAACCGCAGCTGCAACCGCAGCCGCCGACGGCACCACCATCGAGTGGGTGACGGACGCGAACTCGCCAGACTCGAGCGTGTTGTCGAAATCTTCGAATCCGAACTCCGAGGAGTCGAAGTCGTCGGCGAATGCGGTGTTCTGTCCGGCGCTCACTGGCAAGCCTCGCAGGACTCGGGATTCTCGAGCGAGCAGACGACGGCGGCCTGATCCTTCTCGGCTTCCGTCTGGGCGATCGGTTTGGTCACCACTGCAGCTTGCGCCCGCTCAGCAGCTTGCACCCGCTCAGCAGCTTGCACCCGCTCAGCAGCTTGCACCCGCTCGGCAGCTTGCACCCGATCGGCAGCTTGCACCCGCTCAGCAGAGCCGGCGTTTGCTGCAGGCGGCGCGAACGAACCACCTTCGTCGCTCTCGACCGTCGTCTTGGCGATGCGCGTCGCGGGGCGGCTGCGCAGATAGTAGGTCGTCTTGAGGCCCTTCTTCCAGCCGTACATGTACATCGAGCTGAGGCGACCGATGTTTGGGCTCTCGACGAACAGGTTGAGCGATTGGCTCTGGTCGATGTAGGCGCCGCGATCCGCTGCCATGTCGATCAGGCTGCGCATCGGAACTTCCCAGGCCGTGCGGTAGATGAGTCTGAGTTCGGCCGGCAACTCTTCGATGCCCTGCACCGAACCTTCGTTCATCTTCAAGCGACCGCGCATGGTGTCGTTCCACTGGCCGAGAGCTTCGAGCTCTCGCACCAGGTAGCGATTGACCTGCAAGAAGTCGCCCGACAGCGTCTCGCGCTTGAAGAGGTTGGACACCTGCGGCTCGATGCACTCGTAGCAACCGGCGATGGACGCGATCGTCGCCGTGGGCGCGATGGCGATGGTGAGCGAGTTGCGCAGGCCGCTCTTCTGCACGCGCAGACGTAGGGCTTCCCAGTCGAGCTCACCGTCGGGCGTCACACCCCAAGCGTCGAACTGCAACTCGCCGCGCGCTGCGCGCGTCTCGGGGAAGGCCACGTGCGGGCCCTTTTCTTCGGCCAGTTCAACCGACGTGGTGAGCGCGTGGTAATAAATGTGCTCGCTCAGCTTCTGGCTGATCTTGCGCGCTTCGTCGCCGTCGAACGGCAGCCGCAGCTGGAAGAAAACGTCCTGCAAGCCCATGAGCCCCAGCCCGATCGGACGCCACTTGGAGTTCGAGGTCTTCGTCGTCGCGATCGGGTAGTAGTTCAGGTCGATGACGCGATCGAGCTGACGCACCGCGCGGCGCACCGTATTGGCCAGCTTCTGGAAGTCGACCGACAGCTTACCGTGGCTCTCTTTGAGGTGGCGACCGACGTTGATCGAACCCAAGTTGCAGACGGCAGTCTCTTCGCTGGACGTGACCTCGAGGATCTCGGTGCACAGATTGGACAAGTGCACCGTGCGCCCGGGCAGAGCCGTCTGGTTGCAAGCCTTGTTCGACTTGTCCTTGAAGGTCATCCAACCGTTTCCGGTCTGGGCCAGCGTGCGCATCATGCGCGCGTACAGCTCGCGAGCCGGGATCGTCTTCTTGGCCAGACCCTGCTTTTCGGCCTCGACGTAGGCGACCTCGAACTCGTCGCCGAACAAGTCGGTGAGATGCGGCGTGTCCTTGGGATCGAACAGTGACCACTCTTCGGAAGCTTCGACCCGCTTCATGAACAGATCGCTGATCCAGTTGGACAGGTTCAAGTTGTGCGTGCGGCGCGCTTCGTCGCCCGTGTTGTCGCGCAGCTCGAGGAACTCCTCGATATCGGCGTGCCAAGTCTCCAGATAGACGCAGCAGGCGCCCTTGCGCTTGCCCCCCTGATTCACGGCAGCGACGCTGGCGTCGAGCGTCTTGAGCCACGGCACGATGCCGTTCGAATGACCGTTGGTGCTCTCGATCAGCGAACCGCGGGAACGCACGCGGTGGTACGCTAGGCCGATGCCGCCCGAGAACTTCGAGAGCAGCGCCACGTCGGTGTAACGCTTGTAGATGCTCTCCAAGTGATCGGCCGGAGAATCGAGCAAGAAGCAGCTGGAGAGCTGCTCGTGACGCGTACCGGCATTGAACAGCGTGGGCGAACTGGCCAGGTACTCGAGCCGCGAAAAAAGGCCGTAGAGTTCGAGAGCTTCGGAGGGGTTTTCCGACAGCGCGCAAGCGACGCGCATGAAGAAGTACTGGGGAGTCTCGATCACCTGACGCTCGGTCGGGTGACGCAGCAGATAGCGATCGTAGACGGTGCGCAGGCCGAAGTACTCGAAGCGACTGTCGCCGTCGAAGTCGAGAGCGTCGTTCAGCTTGCGGGCATGCGTCTTGACGAACTCGAGCAGGCGCGTGCCGATCAGGCCCAGTTCGGCGCCAAGCTCGATGGACTGCGAGAACGAGTAGACGTTCTGGCCTTCGACTTCTTTCTCGATCGTCTGCGCCAGCAGGCGGGCAGCCAGGCGAGCGTACTCGGGCTCCTCGGCGGTGAGAGCAGCGGCAGTCTGAATCGACAGCTCGTCCAGCTCCTTGGTGGTTGCCCCATCGTAGAGGCCGCTGATGGTCTTCGTGGCGACGCGCAACGAGTCGACACGGGTCAGGCCGCCGCAGCAGCGAGCCACCGCGCGGACGATCTTGTCGAGCACGACCGGCTCGCTATCGCCGTTGCGCTTGCGCACGCGCATGTGCGTCGGAGCCTCGATGTCACGCCCACGGCGCATCTGGATGGCAGAGTCCCGCACAGCGGAGTCCCGCCCAGCGGAGTCCCGCACAGCAGAGTCCCGCACAGCAGGGTCCCGCACAGCGGAGTCCCGCACAGCGGAGTCCCGCACATGAGCGCGCTCGCGCTCGCCCGATCCCGATTCCGACCCACTCAATGCCTGCTCTGCGCTCATTCGCCTCTCCTGGTCTCTCTCGTTGCGGCTCAATCGCGGTCAAAAATGGGAAAGACGACCCACCTGCCCATTGCGCTTGCGCGCTGGGACTCGGTCTTTCGTTTCTCTCCCCTCGAAGATTCGGCTCGAATTGTTGACCGGCCCGGGCCCCAGGGAACCTTTCTCAGGTCCGCCGTCAGGGTCTTTGAGACTGCCAACGCTCGTTCTCACTTACTTGCCCATGGAGCGGATCCTGACTCGTCGGGATCCCTCGCATTGGCCGACTCATGGGGACAACTCCCCAGACCCGGCGCCGCAGGCCAAACGCAACATATTGGGGTCGGACCTGAGGCGTCAACCAATATGTTGGGGTAAACGGAAAACCAGTGGAATTCTGAGAGGATGAACAATTGGCACTGATCATGCACTTCCGAGCAGTACTGCGAGCAGCTGTCTGAGCAGGTAAGTCGAC
>Ga0105048_10002964_pt1 | contig 27798 bp, 27 predicted proteins | sample MAT05_FD_78382 | JGI IMG/M metagenome (GOLD analysis project Ga0105048, IMG submission 78382) | Freshwater microbial communities from Lake Fryxell liftoff mats and glacier meltwater in Antarctica - MAT-05 | ecosystem: Environmental > Aquatic > Freshwater > Ice > Liftoff microbial mat | place...
CGACGGGCGCTCGGCCGAAGGTCTCGCCCAGTTGCGCCACGCGCTCAGCGAGTATCCCCGGTATTTCAATCACCCCAATTGGGAGAGCCTCCCCGCACCCACACCTTAACGCAGCTCTCCTTCACTGCTGCGCTTCAACTCACGATTCATTGCCACGGGGCTGCAACCGGCCTCCGCGTGGTCCAGCGAAACATCCGCTGATCATGAATGAATCCGTTGCCGGTTAAATTCCCCTTCATCCCATGCACTCGCTCATCAAGAAAATCCTCGCCGTCCTCCTCATCGCCCTGGTGGCGATTCAGTTCTTTCCTCCCGCGAAAAACGTCTCCACCGCCGGCCCCGGTCCCAACGATATCACTGTGCTGTATCCAACGCCGCCGGCGGTCAAAGCCCTCCTCGCGGAGAGCTGCTATGACTGCCATTCGGACCACACGCGCTATCCGTGGTATACGCGCATTCAGCCCGTCGGCTGGTGGATGCAGCGCCACGTCAACGAAGGCATCGCCGAGCTCAACTTCTCGCAGTTTGGCACCTATCCTCCAAAACGCGCGGCCAAGAAAATGAATGAGACCATCAAGGAAACCAAGGACCGCGAGATGCCGCTCAAATCCTATCTCCTCGTGCATGGCGAGGCGAAGCTCACCGAAGCCCAGAATCAAGAATTGGTGAATTGGGCGGATGGCATTCGCGCGCGCATCCCCACCCCCGCCGCACCCTAGGATCTATTTTCCAAGGCCTCAGCAGGGCCTCAAGCAGAGGTCAGGCTGCGTAGGTTGTAGCGGCCGCGGGATCCCCTCGCATGAGTCAGCGAAACACGGTCTGAATACTCCAAAATCCGTGACCTGACGCCTGCCCGGCTCTCTCAATCGGCCAGATTCCATCGTCCATTTTGAAAATCACGGCGCCGGCCTGAGCGACGGCGCGCTCTTCGGCGCACCCAACGGCCCTTACGTCCAGATCAACTTCGCCCGCTAACAGCTGGCTTCACAGCTGGGGTCAGGTCGCGTATGTTGCGGTTGCTGCGGAGCGCCTCGCATGGAGCGGCATAAAATGGTCTGAAAACTGAAAAATATGTGACCTGAGCCTGCTTCCGTCCTCGTCGGGTTGGTTTTTTAGGTTTCGCATTTTAGGCTTTGTCGGCCGCGAAGAAGTTAACGTGGAACAACCTTGCTGACCCCGTCTGGTTGGTTTCCCGCCGCGCCCGGATCGCGTCCCCGATTCAATAGCGGATGGCTTCGCTCATGGGTGCGCCGTCGCGTTTGTCGAACCATTCCATCAGGATATCGTTCTGGGTAAACGACAGGGTGCGCTCGACGTGATTGCCGTATTTATCGCGACCGCGATCGAGGTAGATGAATGTGCTGCTAGTTTTCTCATAACCGAGCTGGGGAATCCCGATTGACTGCCTCACCTCATCTTTTGTCATTCCCTTAACCAATTGATGGTTGGAAATGGCCTGCCTGATGGCTTCCGGATCAGGGTCGTCCCACGGCAGCGGTTCATTTGTCGGTCCTCGTACTCGCGGGCGGCGCATGCCCGGGGGCGGCTCCGGATGGACCTCGAGCTGTCCGGCGGCCCACATCGCGACCGCGCGCGCTTTCTGGTCGGCCACCGCCGCCGTGCTATTCGCCGAGGCTTGCTCGACATCTTTTTTCGCCTGCTCCGCCAGCGCGCCTGATTCTCGTGCCATGAAAACCGTTCGTTGTTCGGGCACCATGTTCTTAAATTGGACCGGCACGGTTCCACCCAGATATCGCACGAGTACAGACCCTCCATTCCAGCGCATCACAATGGATTGCTGCATGACAAAGCCGTTGGTGAGTTTGATCGCCGTAGGCAACTCAGCCGCAATCGCCTGAGCCGGCTCTATCGCCCCGGGCTTCGGCGCGGCCGGATCGAGCGCCTCCCGCAGCTCTGGCGGTAACTGGGTGCGCAGAATTGCACCCTCCCCACCCTCCCAACGCGCTCCAATCACCCAGACGTTGGCGGAGGTCACCATGAAGTTATGGAGCACCCGGCCGTCCTCCAACTTTACCTCCGGGATCACCCCTTCCTTCGCCTGCTGGGCCAGTTCCGCCCGGGCCGCCACTCTCTTCGCCGCGGCTTGATCAGCGTCCGTCTTCGTTTGCCCGGCCAGCGCCTCGGACTTGCGCGCCTCGAAAATCGCCCGTTCCCCGGGCGCAATATTCTTAAATTGGACGGTAACGTTTCCGCCCACATAGCTCACTTGCACCGCATGTTCTTCCCAGTGGGTCACTACGGCCCGGTGCATGACGAACCCGTTGGTCAATTTGATCTCGGTCGGCAACTCAGCCAAAGCCAAAACGGCCGCACCCGTCGGAGCGGGGTGGGGAGCGGCCATGGGGTTTATCACGACCGCCGGCGCGAGCGCCTCCCGCATCTCTGGCGGCAAATGGTCGAGCCCAATTGTGCCCTGCCCACCCGCCCACCGGGCCACGATAGTCGTGGAGCCGACCGCGACCACCTTAACGTTGCGCAGCACGGTGCCGTCCTGCAATTTCACCTCCGGGATCACCTCTCCGCGGGCGTAGTGCGCGCCCCGGACGCCCGTCGCTCCCACCATCAATCCCATCACAGCAAGCGAGACACGGACGATGCCAAAGCGCTGAGACCCAAGGGTCGATTTCACGCTGCCTGCATGGCCAAAGTCCACAGAGCGCGCAAATCGATTCGCTCAGACCTCAAGTGGCGGTCAGCCCGGGAGCGGAAATCTAGCGCGGCGGACCGTGCAGGCCGTCGTCCAAGGTCGAACGCTGGACGTTGCCGTCCAATTCGTTGCCACGCTGATCCCACCAGTCGGTGAGTATCTCTTCCCTATTGAAAAGCAGAACACGATCAGCGCTGTTCCCATATTTATCGCGCCCGCGTCCATCATAGAAAAAAAGGGTGCCGTTTCTATCATCCCCCCGTTGTGGCCTCCCATAGGCCTGCTTCGCCTGCTCCTTCGTCATGCCCTTGACCAAATAACGCTCGGCCACGCCCCGGTTGATAGCCTCGGATTTTTGGTCGGCTTCATCCCCCAATAGCCGTTCCCTCGTCCGCCGCACCTGGTTTGTCTGGGAGACCGCAGCCGTCACCACGGCTCGGTGAGCATCTTCCCGCGCTTGGCGAGCGAGTGCCTCGGTCCTCCGTGCCTCGAAAATCACGCGCTGCTCGGGCACGATGTGCTTGAATTGGACGGAAACGATTCCGCCCGGATAGCTCACCAGCACCGATTGCTCTGCCCAGCGCGTCACCCGGGATCGGTGCATGACAAACCCGTTCGTCAGCTTGATTTCAGTAGGTAAGCCAGCCGATGCTGGATCCCCCGAAACCATCGGCTCGGGCTCAGGAGCCACTGCCGTTTTCGGTGCGACGGCGGGAGCAAAAGCGTCCCGCATTTCCGGCGGCAACTGGGCGAGCACGATTGAGCCCTGCCCACCATGCCAACGCGCCACCAAGGTCGTGGCGCCGACCGCGACCACCGTGACGTCGTGGAGTAAGGTGCCGTCCTTCAATTTCACCTCCGGAATCACCTCTCCGCGGGCGTAGTGCGCGCCCCGGATGGCGGTCGGGCCGATCATCATCATCCCGGCCACCACAAACATGCCACGGACGAAGCTCAAGCGGCTAAAAAGCGACGCATGTTTCACCCTGCCTGCATGTCCAGAGCCCAAGACCCGGGCAATTCGATTCATCCGCACCCACAACTGCGGCAAATTCGCTGAAAGAAGGCTTTCGGAGCCGAATCTCCAATGTGGAATGTCTGCGCAGCGCTCTTTCTCCGGGCGGCGCAGCCCTATGGAGCCAAAGCCCGCCTCGCTCGCCATCTCGGAATTCCGCGGCAACGGCTGAATGATTTCCTCCACTGTCGCAGTCGCCTGCCTGATGCCGAGCTCACCTTGCAGCTGATGCACTGGTTCAACGAGCTGCGCGCTGGCCGGGACATCACCCTGTGACATGTAACCCAATAGGTTACACTGCCGCAGGGTTGCGCTCATCTTGAGCGCAAGCATCATAGCGCAGCCATGCGCCTCGGACCGTACGAACTCTCGTCCAACCTCTTTCTCTCGCCGCTCGCGGGTTACACCAACCTGCCCATGCGCGAGACGGTGCGGGAACTGGGCGGACTCGGCTGGGCCACCACCGATCTCGTCAACGCCCGTTCCCTCCTCGAGCGCAATGCCACCGCACTCAAGCTCGTCGCCACGTCGCCCTCCGACCGACCGCTCGCCATCCAGCTCTTCGGCAGCGTGCCGGAGGAGATGCGCGACGCCGCCGTGATGTGCCAGGAACTCGGCGTGCAGTCCGTGGACATCAACATGGGTTGCCCTGTCAAAAAGGTCGTCAAGATCGGCGGCGGCTCCGCGATGATGACCGAGCTCACGAAAACCGCCGCACTCGTCCGCGGCATGATCAACGCCGTGCAAATCCCCATCACGGCCAAGATGCGCCTGGGCTGGGATGACGACAACCTCACCGCGCCCGACCTCGCGCGGGTGCTCGAGGACACCGGCGTGGCCGCCATCTTCGTCCACGGCCGCACCCGCGCCCAAGGTTTCAGCGGCACCATCAACCTCGCCGGCATCCGCTCGGTCGTACAGGCCGTGAAAGCCATTCCGGTCATTGGCAACGGCGACGTCACCACGCCGGAGGCGGCGAAGCACATGTTCGCCGAAACGGGCTGCGCCGGCGTCAGCATTGGCCGCGGCGCGTTCTACGACCCGTGGATATTCCGCCGCACGGAGCATTACCTGCGCACCGGCGAACTTACTCCCGAGCCGGGATTCGCCGAACGCGTGCGCGTGCTGCGCCGGCATTTCGAGCGTTATATCGCTTTTTATGGCGAGGAGAACGGCGCCAAGCTCTTCCGCAAGGTCGCGCCGTGGTATGCCAAGCGCTTCGGACCCGCCAAGGATTTCAAGCGCCGCATCATCAGCATCACCTCGCGCGCCGATTTTGAGGCCGCGCTCACGGAGTATGTCGCCTGGCGCGCGCCCTTCTGTGACGAAGCAGGCGAACTCCTCCCCAAATACCAGCCGGGTCCGATGGTCGCGACGTTCATGCGCGAACCGGGCGCCCCGGAGTCCATCGAACGCGAGTCCATTCCGGTGCCCAAGGGCCCGGTCGAGGTCTGGTGATGCGGCCTCCTTCGGGCTTCGTTTCCGGCAATCTTTCTCTTTCCTCTTTCTCTTAATCTTTCTCTCCATCTCCGACCCTTCACCGCGTCTGCTCCTTGCGCTCCCCGACGAAAGAGTAAGATAAAGAAGGAAGAGAAAGAGTCGGACTGATTTATCCCATGCACACGGCCTCCCATTTCTGGCAGCTGATCCTCGGCACGGTAATCGCGCTCCTGCCGATCATCAACCCCCTGGCCGGCGCACCCACGTTCCTTGCCATCACCGAGGGTGACTCGCACGCCCGGCGGCTGCAGCAGCTCCGCATGGCGTGCATTTACATGGTGGTCATCCTCCTGAGCTTCCTGTTCGGCGGCACGTTCATCATGGGGTTTTTCGGCATTTCCATTCCCGGCCTGCGCATCGCCGGCGGCCTGCTCGTGGCCGGCATCGGTTCCGGCATGCTCGTGACCGCGCCCAAGGGGCCCGCTGACGACGAACGCGCCCGGGAGGCAGCACGGGGCAAGCGGGACATCTCTTTTTCCCCCCTCGCCATGCCGATGCTGAGCGGCCCGGGCTCAATCGCGGTCACGCTGGGTTTCACTTCGCTCGCCAGCACCTGGCTTGATTACGTCGCCATCATCCTCGGCATCCTGTCCGTCGCGGCCATCACCTACGCCACCCTGCGCCTTTCCGGCAAAATCGTGACGGTCATCGGAGTTAACGGCATGCACGCCCTCACCAAGATCATGGGCTTCCTGCTGCTGTGCGTCGGCATCCAGTTCATCGTAAACGGGGTGACGGATCCCGAGTTGATCCGCGCGATCCGCGACGCCGCCCTGCTCCATTGAGCCGTCACCCGTAGCAAAGCCGGGGATCCTTCGGTCGGGGATACGAGAAGGCGAGACGTCCCCGGCGTTAGCTTCCCCGCACTCTCGGCCGTTCGACTTCCCAGCTGCCACGCACCTCCGGGCTCGACCAACCCCGCGGCAGCGTGCTCTAGTCCCCGCCGACCCCCCCCCCCGATCAAGAGCCCCCTTCCTGCTGGCAGCCCGGAAGCGCGGATTTTTTCCCGCGCGGGATGGATCTGGCCTGATGACCACCGCTGGGACCTGCATCATGGCTTCGCCCTCTTTCGCCACGAGTTCACGCTGGAACATGCGCCGCGCCGCGCGCCGCTCTTCATCACCGCGGACCAGTCGTACCAGCTGTATGTCAATGGCGCCTTCGTCGGCCGCGGCCCCGCCCGCGGCTTCCAGTCCCACTGGCCCTACGACGAGATCGACCTCGCCCGCTGGCTCGTGCCCGGCCGCAACGTCCTCGCCGTGCGCGCCTACAACCCCGGCTACAGCAATTTCCAATACCTCACCCAGGGCTATGCCGGCCTGCTCGTCGCGGCGCACTGGGGCGCAGTGCGCATCCATTCCGACGCCCACTGGAAATGCCTCCGCCAGGGCGGGATCCGGCACGACATGACGCGCAGCAGCCTGCAGTTGTTCACGCAGGAGAATTTCGATGCGCGGCTGGCGCCCCTCGACTGGATGAACTCCGAGTTCGACGACCGGGCGTGGGCCAAGCCCATGACCCAAAAACCGGGCGTCCTCCCCTGGGCGAACCTCGAGCCCCGCGGTATTCCGCAGATGTTCGAGGAAGCCTGGCGGCCGGGCACCGTCATCGGCACCAGCGAGGGCGAGTGCGGCGCCGGTTGGGAGAACTCCACCAATCTCTACCTCCTCCGCCAAAACGAGGACCACACCCACGCGGCCGTGTCCGCGGCGCTCGACTCCCCGGCGGCCGCGGATGCACCCGTGGGCCTGTTCGCGGCGGGACTGGAAATTCCGGCGACGGGCCTCGGTCGCTTCCGCAGTTACCTCTTCGACGTGGGCAAACCCGTCGTGGGAAATTTTTCGCTCCAGGTCGGCGGCGCGCGCGGCGGCGAGGTGATCGACTTGGTGTACACCGAGGTGATCGAGCCGACCAAACTTGAGCCCGAGCTGAGGTTCCCCGACGGCTGCCGCGTGGCCTTCGCGAGCCGGCTCACCTGCCGCGCGGGCCGCACGGAGCACATGTTCTATCATCCGTTCGGCTTCCGCCAGGTGATGATCGTGGTGCGCAACTCCACAGTGCCGCTGCACCTTGCGCCCTGCCTGCGCCGGACGGGTTATCCCCTGGTGCGCCGCGGGAGTTTCCAGAGCTCCGACCCCGTATTGGAGAAAATCTGGGAAACCTGCGCGTGGTCGCAGCAGAACTGCATGCTCGACGCCTACGTGGACACGCCCTGGCGCGAGCAGGCGCAGTGGTGGGGCGACGCCCGCGTCCAAGCGTGGAATACGTTTCACCTGAGCGGTGATACCCGGCTGTTCCGCCGCGGCATCCGGCAGATCGGCGGACAGCGCACGGCGGATGGCCTCACCTATGGGCACGCGCCCACGATGGCGCACAACTGCGTGCTGCCGGATTTCACGCTAATCTGGATCATGACGCAGTGGGATTATTATTGGCAGACGGGCGACCTCGGGGCGTTTCGCGAACATCGCGGTGTCATCGACGCTGTACTGGACTATTTCGAGGCCCACACCGGGCAGGATGGGTTCGTGCACTACGATCCGCGCTATTGGCTGTTCCTCGACTGGACGGAACTGCCGAAAGACGGCGCCCCGAGCGTCTACAATCTCTGGCTGTTACTCGCGCTGGAGCGGCTCGCCGCGATGCACCGACTGAACCGCGACCCGGCCGCCGCCACCCGCAGCGAGCGCTGGGCCCGCCGGTTGCGTCTCCGTCTGCGCGGCTTGGTCAACCGCAAGGGCCTGATGCGCGACGGACTCGACGCGAAGGGAAAACTTCTCCCCAGCACCTCCCCGCACGCGCAGACCCTCGCGCTCATGGCCGGGCTCGCCCCGGCCGCGGAGAAGGTGATGGAAAAGTTCTTGCTCGATTACCTCGCCGACGAATCCAGCCATACCGCCAAGCCGAGCGCATATTGGATCACATATGTTTACTCGCTGCTGGCCCAACGGGGCCATGGCCCGAAGGTCGTCGCGCACCTCCGGCCCCGCTGGCAACCGATGATCGCCTACGGCTCGACGTTTGAGCTTTTCGAGGATCATCCGGAATTCCAGATCAGTCATTCGCACGCGTGGTCGGCCCACCCGCTGTTCCACCTCATGCAGATCATCGGGGGCGTGCGTCAGTCCGCGCCGGGGTGGCGCCAAATCGAGTTTGCCCCCGTGATGATGGGTGACTCCGGTGGTTGTACGGTGCCGACTCCCGCCGGCGCCATCACCAGCGCTTGGCGGCGCGAGGGCACCGGCGCCCATGTCGAGCTGGCCCTCCCCAGCGGAATCACCGCCACCGTCCGCCTGCCCGGAAAGCCGCCGTTCAAAACCACCGGACGGCACGGTTGGCGGATTCCCCAGACGGATCCGGCTTGAGGCCGGATCGGCTAAGAGCCTATCCGTAAACAAAGAATGAGCGATTTACGCCATGCGGAAACAGATTATCGCGGCAGCACAGTGAGTAAGCGCCAGGTAATTGCCGGCTTTTTTCTCATAGCGCACGAGCAGCTGCCGGAAGCGATTGAACCAGGAGTGACTGCGCTCAACGACCCACCGTCGGGCGGGTTGCCCTCGACGTTTCGCTCGGGCCTCCTCGGTGATTTGCCGCACGTGGGGCGTGTAGCCGCGTTTACGCATGGCGGCGGCAGCTGGTTTTCCCCGATAAGCTTTGTCGGCGCACAGGTGTTGCGGTCGCCGGCCAGTGGGTTTGGGGCGACGCACGACAATCCCATCCAAGGTTTGATCCAAAAGCTTTACATCATGGCGATTGGCGCCGCTGACGATAAGGGAGAGCGGGGCGCCAAGACCGTCGACCAGCAGGCTGCGCTTGGTCCCTTTTTTTTCCCCGATCCGTCGGATTGGGTCCGACGGCTTCTTGAGCGAGTGGCGCCTTGCCCATGGTGCCGTCGATACTCTGCCACGTCCAAGCGATCCCCTCCATCTCATCATATTCCGCCAGGCCAGCCTGCCAGAGCCGCAAGAAGAACCCATCGTGTCGCCATCGCTGGAAGTGCGCATGGATCGCACTCGCACTGCCAAAATTATCCGGGAGCGCCTTCCACTGGCAACCGGTGCGCAGCACATAGACAATGGCTGCGAAGATTTGCCGCGGCGCCATCGCCTTCCGTCCACCACCTGCGCGCCGTTGATAACGCCGTCGCAATCGTCCCTCCCGCGGATTGCGCTCGGCCAACAGCGGTTCCGCTTTGGCCCAGAGTTCATCAGACAGTTCCCATGCTTGCACCGTCGCCATGCCCGAACTCTACGCCATCACCGAAAATTAACTCAATCCTTATTTACGGATAAGATCTTAGTAGCGGCGGGACACCGTCGCACCCGTGGAGTCCTTGAACACGATGCTCCGCGTGGCCGGGTCCACGCTATCAAAATTGATCTCCATCATTTCGTCGACCATCTCGCCCGCCCGAACCATGCGGCCGTTGATGAAGGCGCGGGGGCTTGCGCCCTGGAACACGCCGCTGATTTTCGCGCTCGCGACAAAGGTGCGGAACGCCGGGCTGGCATTGGGGACCGCCTTGATGGACTCGGTGGTGGCGGTGACCCCTGGGGCCAGTTCATAGGTGGCGGTGGAAGTGACGCGTTCACCCGAGACGGGTTCCACCGGCAACGGCGGGGGAGGGACCACCTTGGGGACGGGCGCCACCTCCGCCACCGGCTCGGGCGGCGGCACGTAGGCGGGCCGGGGTGGAAGGGTCACTGCAGATGGAGTCGGGGTGAATTTCAGGTAGGCGCCCCCGATGACCGCTCCGGCCAGCAACACGCCGCCCACGGCGATCGCCGCATATTTCCATAATCGCTTCCGCCGCTCCGCGGCCAGCAGGGCCGCCGGCACGCGCGACCGCTTGAAAACCGCCGGGGGCGAACCAGCGGACGGAGTCACGCTGGCAAGACGGCCGGGCGCCGCTTCTCCCACCAACAACGGCGGTACGTTTTGATCTTCCTCGGCCGGCGGAGCCACCACCGGAAACGGCGGAAGCGAAGGCGACTCTTCCTCGCCCGACAACGGCTCCGCTGTTTCCTGCGCCAACGCGCCGGGGACCTTGATCTTAAGTTTGACCTTTCCCTCCTCGGGCATGGGCGGCGGTGGTTCCTCCACTTCCGCCTCCGCGACCGGTTCCTCCGCGGCCAGCGGTTCTGCGGACACCTCTTCCGCTACCAGCTCTGGCTCGGGTTCAGGCTCAAGGCTCAGTCTTGGCTTGGCCCGCACCGGTTCAACCGGGGGCTCACTCTCATCTTCCGGCTCAGCCGCCACTTCCGGCTCCGCTTCCACGTCCAACTTGGGTTTAAGCCGCAATTTTCCCTCCTCCCCTTCGGACGCAGCGGCCGGAGTCTCGCCCTCCGGGCGGGGACGCGGCCGGAGGCGCAACGGTGCGGGAGGGGTCTCGTCGCTCATTTAGGGATATCAAAACTAATATTGTGCCCGGCGCGAAACCAAAAAGTTTCCCTCGCGGTCATATCCCATCATCATTTTTGTCATTAATCACCCTCCTTTATGAAACGTTCGTTAATCTTTCTCCTGCTCCTGCCCCTCGCAGTCGTGACCGGCTGCAAGCATAACCCGAAAAAGCCCAGGGAAAATCCCGCGATCGCCAGTGAAATCGAGGACGCTTTCAAGCAGCGCTGGGTGGAGAAACGCGCGTCCGAACTGATTGCCCTGGGCCTGCGCCCGGACCTGGCCCGCCAACAGGCCATTAACGAATTCGGCGTCCGCTACGGTTACACCCACGCCGCCAACGGCAAATGAACGGCTCCGGCCCCACGCCCGGAGCCGGGCGCGGGGCACTCGCGGCCGCGGCCTGTTATTTTTGCTGGGGACTTTTTCCGCTCTACTGGAAGCAGCTCGCCGACGTCGATGCCCTCGAGCTCATCGCGCACCGGCACATCTGGTCCCTGGTTTTCGTGCTGGGGGTTATGGCCGCCGGAGCGGGGTTCGCCGAGCTGCGCGACGCTCTACAATCGCGCACTGCCTTGCGGTGGCACGTCCTGAGCGGTATCCTGCTGACCGTAAATTGGACCGTGTATGTCTGGGGCGTGAACCACGGGCATGTGCTGGAGACGAGCCTGGGATATTTCCTGGTGCCACTGGTCAATGTCGCCCTCGGCAAATTCGTGCTGCAGGAGCGGCTGCGCCCATTGCAATGGATCGCCATCAGTTGCGCGGCGCTGGGCGTGGCGCTGATCCTCGTGCGGGTGGGCCGCCCGCCGTGGATCGCCCTCACCCTCGCGGCCACCTTTGGCGCTTATGGCTTGCTCCGGAAAAAATCCCCGCTCGGCCCGCTCACCGGACTGGGGCTGGAAACCCTGCTGCTGGCCCCGTTCGCGCTCGGGTTTGTCTTCTGGCAGCAATCAACCGCCGCCGGGGCGCTGGGGCGCGTCAGCCCCACGGAACATGTGCTGCTGATCAGTGCGGGCGTCGTCACGGCCGTGCCGCTGCTGCTGTTCGCCTACGGGGCGCGTCGCATCCGCCTCTCCACCCTCGGCCTGCTGCAATACCTCGCGCCCACGGTGCAATTCGCCCTCGGCATCTGGGTGTTCCGCGAGCCTTTTTCCCCGGAACGCGCCGCGGCCTTTATCTTCATCTGGTCCGGGCTAGCGCTTTACACCGCCGACAATCTCTGGGCCCAGCGCCGCGCGCCCGCGCCGATGGCCACCACGGCCTGAGCCGACGGCCGCCCGCGCGGACTACTCGCTCTTGAAGTCGAGCAATTCGATCAGGAACACGAGCGTAGCCTCGCGCGGAATGCGCGGCGGCAAGCCCCGCATGCCATAGGCCAGTTCGGGCGGGATAATCACCAGGCGCCGCTCCCCGCGCTTCATCAGCGGCAGGATTTCCTCCCAGCCCTCGATCACCCTGCTGCGGCCCAGCCGGAAGGTCATGGGATGCTCGCGATTGACGTTCTGGTCGAAAACCGTGCCGTTCAGGAGGCGGCCCGCATACAGGAGTGAGACGAGATCCCCCGCCTTCGGACTATCACCCTCGCCCTCAGCTTGGATGATATACCGGATGCCGTTGTCGGTCTTCTTGGCGTCGGGGAAATTCTTTTCCACAACATCAAGGTCGTCCGCCGGGAGTTTCTCGCGCTGGGCCCGCAGCACGGGCACGGCGGTGACCACAACCACCAGCAGGCAAATCCGGGAAAAACAGGAGGCCATGACAGCGGGGGTTTTAGCGCGGATTGGCCGGATGGCACGCGTTTTTTACCGCCTCGTGCGCCGCGGCCAGCGCCAGCGCCTGGCGCAGTAGCGTCCGGCCCGGTTCCATGCGATGCCACGGCGAAGCACCCGAAGGATGCGGCAGCGGGATGCAGTCCGCCGCATGCCCGCGGTAGTCGATGCGGAAGGAGCGCCCGATGGTCTCAAGCAGCGGCCGCTCGCCGAGAAACTGCGTGATCGCGAGTTTGCCCACCGGCAGCACGAGCGTGGGTTGCAGCAGCGCAAACTCCCGCTCCATCCACGCCGAGCAATTGGTAATTTCTTCCGGCGCGGGCACACGGTCGCCACCCTCGGGACGCTTGCCCGGAAAACACCGGCACACGGCGGCAAAATAAATGCGGTCGCGCACCTCGTCCTCCGTCCAGCCGGGGGCCTCGGCGAACCACTTGAAAAGCGTCTTGCCCGCGGTCCACGCAAAGGGCCGGCCCAGCTTGGGCTCCTTGTCGCCCGGCGCCTGGCCCACCAGTAGAATGCGGCTGGCGGCTGGGCGTCCGACCACGGCCGGCCGGTGCATCCGCGGACACCGCACGCAGGCACGGAGCGCCGCGAGGTGTTTTTCGACGGCGGAAACAGTGATACTCATCCCCGATGCTGGGGGTGACCCGCACCGGCGCGCAAGCCCGCGCGTTTTCGCCGGTCGGCGTTTTCCCCCGTTAGATTTTTAGTAGCGATGACGGCTCCGGCCGCCCCCGCCGCCAAACCGGTTCCAGCCACCCTGCTTGCTCGGCTTGGAATGCGAGCCGCCCGGCGCCGACGGTTGCACCGCCCGCGCGACGAACGCGCGGTACGGGAAACCCTCGAGCTTCAGCTCGGGAATCTTCTGGCCTATGAACCGCTGGATGTCGCGGATGTCGCCGGCGTTTTCCGGCGTGACGAGGGTGAACGCGTCACCCACGGCCTGCGCCCGGCCGGTGCGGCCGATGCGGTGCACGTAGTCCTCAGGTTTTTCCGGGACGTCGTAATTGATGACGTGAGAGATATCGGCGACGTCGATGCCGCGCGCGGCGATATCGGTCGCGACCATCACCTCGTATTTGCCGGACTTGAAGCCGGCGAGGGCCTCCATGCGCTGGTTCTGCGAGCGGTTGGCGTGCAGGACGGCGACGGAGTGGTTGGCGGCCTTGAGCCGGCGGGCGATTTTGTCGGCGCCATGCTTCGTGCGGGAAAACACCAGGACGCTGTCGAAGTCTGTCTTGGCGAGCAGAGCCTCGAGCAGCTCGAACTTCTGGTCGGCCGCCACGGGATAGAGCGCGTGTTTGACCGACTCATTGACGGACCGGGCGATGCCGATCTCGACCTTGGTCGGATTGCGCAGGGCGAACGACGCGATGGCGGCGATCTCGGGCGGCACGGTGGCGGAGAAAAACAGCGTCTGGCGCTCACGCGGGCAGCGGGCAACGATGTCCTTCACCACGGGCAGGAAGCCCATGTCGAGCATGCGGTCCACCTCGTCGAGGATGAGGATATTGATGTCCTGGAGGCTGATGGTGCGCTCCTTCAGGTAGTCCATCAGGCGGCCGGGCGTGGCGACGATGATGTCGACGCCGCGCTTCAACTCGGTGCGCTGGTTGCCGTAGCCGACGCCGCCAAAGATGGCGACGGTGCGGATGTCGGTGAAGCGGGCGAAATCGCGGAAGGCGGTCTCGACCTGGGCGGCGAGTTCGCGCGTGGGCTCGAGCACAAGGACGCGGGTGCGGCCATGCGAGCCGAGGCGCGTGAGCACGGGCAGCGCGAACGCCGCGGTTTTGCCGGTGCCGGTTTGGGCAGAGGCAATGAGGTCGCCGCCCGCGAGCACGGCCGGGATGGCGCGGAGCTGGATGGGCGTGGGATCGGTGTAACCGGCGGCTTGCACGCCGCGGAGAACCTGTTCGGAAAGATTAAGAGCTTTAAAAGGCATAAACAGAGGGCCGCAGTCATGCGGCGGATGAAATCTATAAAAAGAAAAAGGACGGAGCCCCAAAGGAGCTCCGTCCCTCGAAAAAATCAGTTCGTTAATACGAATCGATTAGTAACGGCGCTCGCCGCGATCGCGGCCACCGCCACCGCCACCGCCGCCGAAGCCGCCGCGGTCACGACCGCCGCCGCCGCCGCCGCCGAAGCCGCCACCCGGGCGCTCTTCCTTGGGACGGGCCTCATTGACGGTGAGCTGACGACCACCGAGATCGGTGCCGTTCATCTTCTCGGTTGCAGCCTTAGCCTCTTCCTCAGTGCCCATGGTGATGAAAGCGAAGCCGCGGGGGCGGCCCGTCATCTTGTCCATGGCGACGTACAAATCCGTGACAGTGCCGAACTGGCCAAAGGCCGAGCGGAGCTCGTCTTCGGTGGTCTTGAACGACAGGTTGCCGACGTATAGTTTTGAATTACCCATTGTGATGTCTCGAAGATCCACCGTCATCTGCCAGTTCCGTTCCCACCGTGGGTTTCGAAATCATCACTTAAGCAATACGCTCAGCCTACGACTCACCAGATACCTGTCATCTCACGCTTTCTCTATCGATAAGTTGCTGAAGGCATAGAGATTGTCGCCGAACGCAAGTTTAATCTCCGGGAAACTCGCTGCACCAACCGCTTAGATCGAGTACTTGGCCCGGATTTCCTCCGGCAGCGGGGTGGCCCGGCCAGTCGCCAGCGTCACCAGTGAGTAGTCACAGTGCCCGTCGCACACGCGTTTCCCGGCAGGCAATTTCTCGATTTCGAACGCCACCCGGCAGCCGTTTTCAGTAAAGTGCTCGATCCAGGTCCGCACCACCATCCGGTCGCCCCAACCCAGCGGACGCTTAAACTGGATGGCCGCCGCCGTCATGAACCACCCCAGCCCCATCGCCCCAAACGCCTGCATCGGCATCCGATAGCAACGGTCCATCTGCTCAAACCGCGCTGCCAGCACGTAATCGAGGTAACGCGTGGAGTGGACGTGCTGGTAGAGGTCGATGTCGTCCGGCCGGACGGCCAGCTCGGTTTCAAACTTCGAATAGACGTTCATGCGCGGCGTCTCCCGCCGTCAGTTAAAAAACCGGTCCACCTCGCGGCGCTCGCGCTTCGTGGGCCGGCCGCTGCCTTTCTCCCGCGCCATCACGTGCTGCATCCGCTGCAGGCGCGCTTTTTCAAACTCCGACGCCGGGGTAAGGTCGGTGCAATACTCCGGCACGAGCTTCGCGCCAACCCGCGAGGCCGGCGCCCCCACGACGAGCAGGGTGCGCCGCACCAGGCCCTGCTGCACCGTCACAGTTTCACCTGCGTGCACCTCGCGGGCCGGCTTGGCGGGCAGGGCGTTGATCTCAACGCTGCCCGCGCGGATGGCGTCCGCCGCCAGCGCACGGGTCTTGAACAGCCGCACGGCCCACAGCCATTTGTCGAGCCGTGCGGTCACATGAACCGGTTCAGTTTTTCTTGAACGGGTTGAATCCACCCATGTTGGGCATCTGGAATTCCTCGTAGCCGTCGGTGGAAAAGAGCGAGTTCGGCAGCGAGGTCTTTTCCACCTTCGTCACTTCCATCTTCATCGTCTCGGCGCCATCCTTGGCATGGGTTACGACCCGCATCGGGAAGGAATTGCCATCGCGGGCAAAAGTTTCCCAACCCGCCGGCGGCGCGCCGCGGCCGCCCATCATCGGATTGCCGCCGGAAAAATTCATGAAGGGCCCGAGTCCCTTGGCCAGCCACACCTCGGTGACCTCGCCCTTTTCGCTGGTCATCCGGTATTCCGTGGCCTTGTAGCCGGCAATCATCTCGGTCCGCCCAGTGGCCACAGGTGGCGACAGCTTGTGGCCGCCTGCGCTCACCTTGCCGTTTTCCTCAGCCGTCGGCTGGGGAATCGGACGGCGCATGAACATCTTTTTCTCGTTCATATCCATCAGGATGATCATCTCCCGGGCCTCCATATCGAAAATTATCCCACCCATGCCGCCACCGCCGCGGCCGTGGTCTTCGGCGGCCTTCATATCCATGCGCAGCTTGCCGTCCTTCATGGAGTAATCCATGCCCATCTTTTCCTTTTTCTTACCGGAAGTCACATCCATGTGGACACGGCCCTCAAAGGTATCGGCGGCAGAGACCGCGATGGTGGTGATCAGGGCAAACGCGGTGCAGAGTAGACCGCGGCGAAGGGAGGCGATGGACAAGTTCATGGGTTGGAAAAACCGGGTGGTGAAGGGTGAGGAAACCAAACTGACTGGCCTCCACGTTTGTTACCCGGCTTACCGACCGCAAGTCTGTCCGTGAATGCCCCGGCAAAAAAACCGCGCGTCGGCGGGACGCACGGCAACCGAAAACCGGAAGGGGTCCGAATTTCAATCCGCCTTAGCCCGGGAGAAATCACTCTTCATCCAGTCGTCCAAGAGGGCTTTTTCGTAGCGCAGGGGATCACTCCGGTTGAGCGACAGCTTCGACATGAACATCAGGTCGCGCAGCTGGCGCTTGCCTTCCTTGATCACCACGCCATCCGCGCCGGTCAGCTTGAACCCGAGGTCCAGCTTCGGGGGATAAATGTCTTTGACGATTCGTACGTCCATCCCCTGGCCACCGCGCCACGGCTCAAAATCGCCCGCGAGGTCAATATCGGTGAAAGTAACCGTGAGTTTCTGCCCTTCGCCCACATAGGCGCCAGCCCGGCTGGCGAGGTAATCCCGGATCTGGTCGAGCACCGCCTGCCGGCCCGGATCAGAGGCGGTATAGCCATCGCGCACGTCGGTGAATTTCTCCGGTTGGACAAAGAGGGTTTCGACCCGGACATCGTTCTTTGCCGGCACATCGGCCGCCACTGCGGCGCCCATCGCGGATAAACCCACCAGAGCGCTAAGGAAAAAGGAGGAGGTTTTCATAATACAATGAGACGCCGTTTGGGTAACAATAGTTCCACAGCGAGGACCAGCTCGGTCCGCTTGCCAGTTAACCCGGAATCATTAATTTAATATAATACTCAACAACAAGTTAACTCCGGATCGGATACTCTCCACCCCGGGCTACGCACAATAAGGTTGGGTAATTTTAAGCTTCGCCCGCGGCTTCCGCCTGTCGCGCGGCCAGCGCGACCGCCACGTCCGGGGAGGGTGCAAGGGTGATGATCACGAACTTGCTCGTCGGCGTGTGGCTCTTCTCTGCGACGCTGCCGACGGGCACCAGCACGTTCGCCTCCGGAAAATAGGTCGCCACACAGCCGCGCGGGATCCGATAAGGCGCCACCATGAAATGCTTCGCCAACCGTTCCACCCCGCCGAAGCGGTTCGTAAGGTCCACCATCTGACCCTGCTGCAATCCCGCGGCCTGAATATCGTCCTCGTGCATGAACACCACGCGGCGTCCGCCGAAGATCCCGCGATACCTGTCGTCCAGCCCGTACACCGTGGTGTTGAACTGGTCGTGCGTGCGGATCGTCATCATGACGAACTGCCCGGCCGCAAAATCACGCTGCGGAATCGGCGCCACGACGAAACTGGCCTTGCCAGAGGGCGTGTGCCACTCGCGCTGGTCCCGCGGGGCGTTGGGCAGATAGAAAATCCCCTTGTTGATCCGCCGGTTGAAATCCTCAAAGCCCGGCACGACCCGCGCAATGTGGTCGCGGATCAGCGCATAGTCCCCCGCCAGGTCCGGCCACGCCACGGTCGCCGCCGGCCCGAACACCGCCTGCGCCAGGCGCGCCACCACCGCGGGTTCACTCAGGAGCTGCGGCGACGCCGGCTCCAGCCGGCCGCGCGAGGGGTTGATGATGCCCATCGAGTCCTCGACGGTCACAAACTGTTCACCCGTCCGCTGCACATCGCGCTCGCTGCGACCGAGGCAGGGCAGGATCAGCGCGATACGGCCGGTGACCAAATGCGAGCGGTTCAGCTTGGTGGAAACCTGCGCCGTAAGTGCACAACGCCGCAGCGCCGCCGCCGTGAATTCCGTGTCCGGCGTGGCTGAGAGGAAGTTTCCGCCCATCGCGAAAAACACCCGCACCGCCCCCGCGTGCATCGCCTTGATCGCATCCACCGTGTCGAAGCCGTGCTTGCGCGGCGACTTGAACCGGAACTCCGCATCGAGCGCGTCCAGCCACGCGTCCGGCATTTTTTCAAAGATGCCCATCGTCCGGTCGCCTTGGACATTCGAGTGTCCCCGCACCGGGCACGGACCGGCCCCCGGTCGGCCGATACTGCCGCGCAGCAGCAAAAAATTCATGACCGTCTGGATGGTCGCGACGGAATTGGGCTGCTGCGTGAGCCCCATCGCCCAGCAACAGATCGTGCCCTTCGAGTGGAACGCAATCTCCGCCGCCGCCGCGATCTGCTCCCGCGGCACGCCGCTGTCCTCCACAATCGCTTTCCACTCCGTCGCCCGCAGATCGGCGATCAGCTCATCGTAGCCCTGCGTGTGTTCGCGGATGAAGGCATGGTCGAAGACCGTACCCGGTGCCGCCTCTTCGGCCGCCAGCATTTCCTTCATGAGGCCCTTGAAAAGCGCGAGGTCGCCGTTGATGCGCGGCTGCAGCCAGACGTCCGCCATTTTCGTGCCCTTTCCCAGCAAAGTGGGCAGGACTTTCAGCGGGTTCATGAAATGTTGCGGGTTCTTGAACCGCTCCGTGCCGACCTCCGGAAGCGGGTTTACCGTGACGATCTTCACGCCCTTGGCTTTCGCCTCTTCCAAGGTGGAGAGCATGCGCGGGTGATTCGTGCCCGGATTCTGCCCGATGATGAAAATCGCCCCGGCCTCCAAAAAATCGTCCATCTTCACCGTGCCCTTGCCGATGCCGATGCTCTCCCCGAGCGCCGCGCCGCTCGATTCATGGCACATGTTGGAGCAGTCCGGCAGGTTGTTCGTGCCCAACTGCCGCGCGAACAGCTGGTAAAGAAACGCCGCCTCGTTGCTGGTCCGCCCCGAGGTATAAAACGTCGCCGCATCCGGCGTCGGGAGCGCGTTCAGTTCCGCCGCGACTAACGCGAAGGCGTCGGGCCAGGAAATCGGCGTGTAATGCGTCGCCCCGGGGCGCAGCACCATCGGCTCCGTCAGCCGGCCTTGTTTGCCCAGCCAAAAATCGCTGCGCCCCAGCAGCTCGGCCACCGGGTGCTGTGCAAAAAACTCCCGGTCCACCCGCTTCGGCGTGGCTTCCTCGGCGATCGCCTTCACTCCGTTCTCGCAAAATTCAAACGTGTGCCGGTCACCATCCGGGCTCGGCCATGCACAGGACTGGCAGTCGAAGCCGTCCTTCTGGTTGACCTGGAGCAGCAACTTCGCCCCGCGGATCAGACCGACATCTCTCAAACCGTAGGTGCCGGTCCGGATTACCGCCGGCAGACCCGCCGCCGCACTGCTCACCCGGCCGAATTGAGCCGGCTTATCCTCCGGCGGAGGCTCGGCGGACTTGGGCACCGTGGGCAGGCCGGCGGCGGAGGGTGGAGGATTGGACGGGAAATTCGACACGACCCTTTCATTTCGCCCGGTTTGCGCTAGGTTTCAAGTCTCACCCCACAATGTTCGCCAACCTCCTGCAACTGATCACTCGCCGGCCGCCGCCGGACTATGAGCGCAGCTTCGTGCAAGAGGTTCGCGTCAAGCAGAAATCCCCGCGCAATCGACGCACTGAACGCATCCTGCTCACCTGCTGGGTGGTGATCCTCGGCAAATGCTTCCTGGCCATCTGGGTGGTGGCCAAATATCACATGACCTTCAACGCCGACTGGATCATCGTGCCGACGGTGATCGCCGCGCTGGTGTGCACCGCGGCGTATTTCTGGCGGGATTGACCAGTTTGGGATTTTCTCCCGCGGGATTTTTCCCTTGGCTGCGGGCATGTCCTCTGTCCCCGGGTTGCGCAGTGCCTACCTCAAGGTTGGCCGGATCGTTTATTTCGGCCGCATGCTCGACAAGATCCGCCTCCACGCCGCCGGCACCCTCCCCGTTGCGGACTACGTCGCCAATCTCGGCAAGGGTTTCGACCTGCGCTGCCTCAATTTCCTCCGCATCCCATACGACGAGCTCAAGGCCCGCGTCCTGGCCGGCGGCTCGTCTGACGAGCAGGTGCTCGCCTGGGCCCATGAGCGCGGCGGCGCGCGCACGGACGAGGAGTGCGAGATCTGGAACGGCTTCATGATGAAGCGAGGCTGGCGCGACGCCGGCGCCGACATCCTCGCCAAGCGCATCACCGAGAGCCATCTCGAGCACCAGACCGTTCTCACGATGTTCGACTATATTGAGTTCGACGAGGGCCGTGACCCGGTGTCCGTGAAGGCGTGGCTGGTGTGAGGGCCGCTCCGCATGGTCGTGCTCCTCATGGGTGTTGCAGGCAGTGGCAAGACCACCATCGGCCGCCAGCTGGCGGATGAACTTGGCTGGAAATTCGCCGACGCCGACGATTTCCATCCGCCCGCCAATGTTGCGAAGATGAGCGCGGGCATCCCGATCGACGACACTGACCGCGCTCCTTGGCTCGCCGCCATCCGCCGCTACATGAATGCCCGGCTCTCCGCCGGCGAAAACGCCGTCGTCACCTGCTCCGCCCTCAAGGAAAAACACCGCGCCGTCCTCCTCGGCGGTACTTCGGACGTGAAGCTCGTCTACCTGCGCGGCACCCGCGAGGTGCTCTGGTCGCGGATCAGCGGTCGCACGGGCCATTTCATGAAACCCGCGATGCTCGACAGCCAGCTGACCGCGCTCGAGGAGCCGGTGAATGCGATCACGATCGATATTGACCAGTCGCCAGCCCAGCTCATCGCCGACATTCGCTCGGCCGTCGCGGCATGACCTCCCCAGCCGGCACGCGTCTCCGCCTCTTGGGCAGCGTGCTCAGCATCCTGGTGCTGGTCGCGGGTGGCGCCTTCTTCTGGTTCTATGCCCAGCTGCGCTCCAGCCTGCCCCAGCTCGATGGCGCCGACGCCTTGGCGGGTCTCAGCGCTCAGGTGACCGTCACCCGCGATGCCCTCGGGGTACCCACGATCAAGGCCGCCACCCGCACCGATGTCGCCCGCGCCCTCGGCTACCTCCACGCGCAGGACCGCTTTTTCCAGATGGACCTCCTGCGCCGCCGCGGCGCTGGCGAACTCGCCGAGTTGTTCGGCAAGGTCGCGCTCCCGCTCGACCGCAGCACGCGCCGCCACGGTTTCCGCGCCCTCGCCCAAAAGGTCTTCGCCGGCCTCAACCCCGCCGAGCGCACTTTCCTCACGAGCTACACGGCCGGCGTCAACGCGGGCCTCGCCGCGCTAAAAAAGAAACCCTTCGAATATCTTGTCCTCCGCCAGGAGCCCGCCCCGTGGTTGCCCGAGGACAGCCTCCTCATCATCTACGCGATGACGCTCGACCTGCAGGGTTCCGGCGCCACGTATGAACTTTCCCTCGCCACCCTGCGCGACCGGCTCGGCACTGCGGGCGTGGCGTTTTTCGCCCCGCTCGTCAGGCCAGATGATGCGGCTCTCGACGGCTCCACTGCGCCGCTCGCGCCTATTCCGCCCGCGAGCGTAATTGACCTGCGCGTCCCTGCGAAGACGGCGCGCACGGCCGTCCCACCCCCGGATTCATCGTTCTTCGCCACCACCACCCCGCGCGAAGCCGATCTCTCGCCGGGCAGCAACAGTTTCGCCCTCTCCGGCGCGCACACCGCCACCGGGGTCGCGCTGCTAGCCAATGATCCACATCTCGATCTCAATGTGCCCAACATCTGGTATCGCGCGTCACTCGAGTGGCGGGAGCCCGTCGCCGGCCACCTCATCGGTGTCACCCTGCCCGGCCTGCCGTTCCTCGTCATCGGCAGCAACGGCCACATCGCGTGGGGGCTGACGGACGCCTACGCCGACACCGGCGACTTCGTCACCATCGATGTCAACGCCATCGACCACTCGCTCTACAGGATTCCCGGGCGCACCGACCTCCTCGAAATCGAAAAACGCGCCGACACCATCCGCGTCAAAGGCGCCGACCCGGTGAAAATTGAAACGCCCTGGACCGCCTGGGGGCCCATCATTGCCACCGATGGCCAGGGGCGTCCGCTCGCCTATCATTGGACCGCCCACGATCCCGCCGCCACGAACCTGGAATTCCTGCATTTGGAGTCTGCCCAGACCGTCGCCGAGGCCGTCGCCATCGCGCACCGGTCCGGCATTCCCGCGCAGAATTTCAATGTGGCCGACTCAACCGGCAGCATCGCTTGGACCATCATCGGCCGGCTGCCGAAGCGTGTCGGCTTCGATGGCCGCCTCCCCACCTCATGGTCGTATGGCGACCGCCGCTGGCAGGGTTTCCTGCCGCCGGATGAAGTCCCCACGATTTTACCCGCCAGCGGACGCCTCTGGAGCGCCAATAACCGTACGGTCGGCGGCGCGGCGCTCACCTTGATCGGCGACGGCGGTTACGCCACGCCGCCGCGTGCGGCGCAGATCCGCGACGACCTCGCCGCGCTCGAAAAAGCCGGGCCGCAGGACATGCTCGGCATCCAGCTCGACGACCGCGCCCTTTTCCTCGAGCGCTGGCAGAAGCTGCTGCTCACCGTGCTTACCCCCGAGGTCGTGGCGGCTAAACCCGCCCGCGCCGAACTCCGCCGGCTGGCCCAAAACTGGGGCGCGAGCGCGAACATTGATTCCGCCGGCTACCGGCTCGTCCGCGCTTTCCGCACTCACACCACCCAACTGACCCTCAGTCCTATTTTGGCCGGGTGTGAGGAGCAGATGCCCGGCTTTGACTGGAGCCGGTTCCACACGGAGCCTGCGGTCTGGACGATCCTGCACGAAAAACCGGCGCACCTGCTCAACCCAAAATATTCCTCCTGGGCTGCCCTCCTCCTTGCCGCTGCCGATGCGGTCATCGCCGACCTTGACCAGCAGGGCATCCCTCTCGCCCAGGCCACGTGGGGCCGCCGCAATACCGCGCAGATTAAGCACCCGTTCGGCCGCATGCTGCCGGCATGGCTCGGCAGCTGGCTGAACATGCCGGCCGACCCGCTGGCCGGTGACGCCAACATGCCGCGCATCCAGACCCCCAGCTTCGGCGCGAGCATGCGCTACTCCGTTTCGCCCGGCCGCGAGACCGAGGGGCTTTTTCAAATGTCCGGTGGCCAAAGCGGCCATCCGCTGTCGCCCTTTTATCGCGCCGGCCATTCCAACTGGGTAAAGGGCAAACCCGGCCCGCTGCTGCCGGGGCCCACGACGCACACTCTGATTCTCACTCCCTAGCCAAACCTGATATTAACCACGAAGGTCACGAAGCACACGAAGGTCGATCCATCAGGCTTGGGCTTCGCGTGCTTCGTGACCTTCGTGGTCAATACTGGCCGGGATTGAATTTTAAACCCACGCGCACCAGCCTCGACCCATGCTGCACGTCCTCGATCATCCGCTTGCGGCCCACGTCATCACTCACCTGCGCGACAAGACGACCAAGCCCGCCACGTTCCGCACGCTCTGCTATCAGATCACCCTGCTGCTCGCGGTCGAGGCGACGCGCACCCTCGCCACCGAGGACAAGGCCATCGAGACGCCGCTGGAGCCGCTCACCAGCCGCGTCCTGACCCACGAACCGCTGGTCGTCGTGCCCATCCTCCGCGCGGGCCTCGGCATGGTGCAGCCCTTCCTCGATATATTTCCCGACGTGAGCGTCGGGTCCATCGGCCTTGAGCGCGACCATATCACCGCGATCGCCCGCAGCTATTACTGCAAGCTGCCCGTCGTCAGCGGCCGTCGGGTGGTGATCGTGGACCCGATGCTCGCAACCGGCGGGTCCGCCGTGAAGGCGATTGACGTCGTGCGGGATGCGGGGGGCGCGGACATCACCCTCGTCAGCATCGTGAGTTCGCCCGAGGGCGTCGCCGAGGTGGAGCGACATTATCCCAAGCTCCCAATTTTCACCGCCGCGCTCGACCGCGGACTGAACGCGAACAAATACATTGTCCCCGGCCTCGGCGATTTTGGCGACCGGCTCTATGGCACCTGACCGCGCATGAACTTCCCGCTCCCCGCCAAGCTCGGCCTGATCTACCTCGTCTCGGAACTCGCCCTGCGGTTTATGCGGCACTCCGACTCGCGCGCCAAACGCCGTGACGCCGGCTCCCTCACGGGCCTGTGGGTCGCCATCCTCCTGGGCATCGGCGCCGCCGTCGCCGTCGCGCGCCTGCTGCCGGCCCTGACTTATCCGCTGCCGTCCGCCGTGATCGATGTTCTCGGCTTCCTCTTCGCCTGCGGTCTGGTTTTGCGCTGGTGGGCGATAATTTCGCTCGGAAAATTCTTCACCGTGGACGTCTCCATCGCCGACGACCACCAACTCATTGTCCGCGGTCCGTATCACGCGCTGCGGCACCCGTCTTACAGCGGCATGATGCTGGCGTTCGTCACGCTCTCCGTGACGTTCCAAAACTGGTTGTCCATCGTCTGCATCATGCTGCCGATCTCGATCGCGCTCGCCTACCGCATCTACGTCGAGGAAATCGCCCTCGAAGCCACCTTCGGCGACACCTATCAGTCCTACGCCAAGTCGACGAAGCGGCTGATTCCGGGCGTGTTTTAGGTGGGTTCAGCCCCCACCGAGCCGGCTTTCGCTTTTTCCCAAGCCCCAGCAGTGCGCTTACTTTTTCACGAACGCGGCAAACTCCTCGACCGTCAGTCCGCTGGCACGGATAAGACTGCGCAGCGTGCCCGGCGCGATCTCTCGGTGGTCGGGCACGGAAAGAGTCGCCCAACTTCCCGTCTTCACCAAGATCATGTGGCTGCCCTTCTGGCGGGCAAGATCCCAGCCATCCCGGCCGAAGGCCTTCACGACGGCACGGCCACTCAGTCTCGGCAGGTTGGCCATGTCACAATGCGATCTCCACCTGCCGGGTCTCGACGGTCAGCGGCAAACCCTGCTCAGCGCGGACCTCCAGGCAGAGCCCGATGGCCTCGCGGACATTCTTGAGCGCCTGGACCTTGGTGGGGCCCTGACTGACGCAGCCGGGGATTGCCGGGCACTCGGCGACCCAGACGCCCGTCTCGTCGCGATCAATGGTCACGGTAAACTTCATGGGCCGACAGTTACGCCCTGAGAGCCTTTTCCGCAAGCCCGGCTTCTCTTTCCGCGCCATCTACCGTAGGCCACCGACGGCCCCTTCGGGGACGCCTGCCAGCGCTACGCCGCACCACTAAACGCCTCACCCCCGGCATATCTACTGCCGGGCGTCAGGCGGGGCGAAATGTGCCAATCTTTAAACAGAAAACGGCCTCCGAAGAGGCCGTTTTTTAAGAAGCGCTGTTGACCACGATGTAACTGCGGAGCAGTTAGGGAAACGGGCTGCGCTCGCTACTTTGACTTGATTCCGCAGTCACGAAACCCCGGAGGCCCCATGAGCTCAAGCTTGAAACCACCCCGCATCGAAATCGCGTTAGATATTGGCCACAGTTCCATTGGCTGGGCTGTCCTTGGCACCAATGAAACATCTGCGCCTGGCGTGCTCGGCTGCGGTTCAGTCATCTTTGAGAAGGATAGCGCCCTCGCCAGCACCCGCCGGCGTCACCGCTCCCAGCGCCGCCACGTGCGCGCCACGCGTCAGCGCATCGCGCGGATGGAAAAATTCCTCGTGCACCTCGGCGTTTTTACTGAGGGCGAACTGAAAACGAAACACGCCGCCAATGGCGGCAGCCCCACGCCGTGGCTCCTTGCCGCCCGCGTGCTTGCGAGCAACGGAGACCGCACGCTCACGTGGCCCGAGCTCTGGGACGTGCTCCGCTGGTACGCCCACAATCGCGGCTACGAAGAGATCACCGGGGAAGTCCATGACGACGACGAGCTTTCCGAGGAAAAAGTGAAGGACACCGAAAAGGTCGCCGCCGCAAAGGCCGCACTCGATCAATTCGGCAAGACGACGATGGCCGAGACCATCTGTGCATGGCTCGGCCAGGATCCGCTTGGCCCACGCGCGGGAACAACAGAAAACTACAAGGCCAAAAACTGCGCTTTCGAGCGCCCGCTCGTCGTCGCTGAAGTAGCCAAAATTCTTTCCGCTCATCGCGGTAAGCTGGAAGGAATGGACGAAGCACTCATTGCCACTCTGATCCTTGATGCCCGGGCCAAGCCCGTTCCGGCAATTCGGTTCCCTCGCCGCTATCAGGGCAGTCTCCTTTTTGGCCGGCTGGCGACCAGATATCATAACCGCATCATCGGCCGGTGTCCGATTTCCGGCGGAAAAATACCCGGCAAGAATTGCCCTGAGTTCCTGCGTTATCGCTGGGCGATGCAGCTTGCCAACCTGCGTCTAGCAGATTCTGCCGCCGGACCACTACGGCCGCTGACTTCCGTCGAGCGCAGCGGCCTTCATGCTGCCATGCTCCGGGACGGCGCACTTACCCCCGGCGAACTCAAGAAACTCGTCGCCGCCCTTCCCGGGCACGCGCGCGACAATCTCGAGCAATTCTTCCTCCATCCTGATGCCAAGGAGGGTCTCATCCTGGATCCCATCCAAAAGGTCATCTCGGGCGACGTCCGCATCGCCGCCGTCTGGCCGCACCTTCCCGCGCAGTTTCAGGTCCGCGCCCGCGGCCGCTGGCGGCGCGGCAAGGCCACCACCCTCTCCAAGCTCCGTGACGAAGCAGTAAAACTCGGTCACGACTGCGCCGCCTTCGATGCCGCCGTGGACGCGATCTGCGCCCCTCTTTCTGCCAAGTCCAAAAAGAAAACTTTGCCGCCGACTCGCGCTGAGTTGATCTCCGCCCCGCTCGATGCCCGCCGCGAGCTCGCGAAGCTCTCCGGCCGCGCTCCCTACGCTCGCCCGCTGCTCGCTAAAGCCTTTGAGGAGGTCATGGCCGGCCGCGACCCGAAGGCCGTCGGTGGTTCCCTCGAGGAAACCGAGGACGTGCGCCGCCGCCGTGAGTCTCGCCCACTTCCCCAGCAGACAAACAACCATCTCGTCCGCCACCGCCTTCAAATCCTCGGCCGCCTCCTCGAAGACCTCACGGCTGACCCCGCCTACGGGGCAGGCGAGCCCGCGCGCATCACCTGCGTCACGCTTGAAGTGAATCGTGACCTTCGCGAGATGGCCGGACTCACGGCCAAAAAGATCGCCGAGGAGCTCGGCCAACGGCTCAAACAGCACGGCGATGCCGTGAAATGGCTCGAGCAAGATCCGCAAGTCGCGCCAAAAATTGGCGCCGGTCTGATTCGGAAGGCCCGGGTCGCCCTCGATCTTGGCAAGCGTTGTCCCTATACTGGCGAGGAGTTCAACCCCATTGACCTTGTCACCAAACGGATCGATCTCGACCACATTATTCCGCGCTCACAGCGCACTTCCGACTCGCTCGACTCGCTGGCACTCACGTTTTCCTCGGTCAACAAATGGAAGGGCGCGCGCACCGCGTGGCAGTTTGTCCGGGACGAGGGAGGTAAGTCAGTGCGCGATGCGCCCAATCTTTCAATCATGCCCTTGGCGCGTTTTAAGGAGCATGTCGAAAAGCTCGATACCAAGGGCCACC
>Ga0105048_10002966_pt1 | contig 27795 bp, 21 predicted proteins | sample MAT05_FD_78382 | JGI IMG/M metagenome (GOLD analysis project Ga0105048, IMG submission 78382) | Freshwater microbial communities from Lake Fryxell liftoff mats and glacier meltwater in Antarctica - MAT-05 | ecosystem: Environmental > Aquatic > Freshwater > Ice > Liftoff microbial mat | place...
ACGGGCGAGCTTGCCGTGCAGCAGCATCTCGGTGCACAGCGCCAGCGTGATCTCGTGCATGCGCGGGTCGCGGCGGGCTCCCGTGAGGTAATCGATCGCGTACGCCACTTCGAGTGCGTTGCCCGCGGCGTCGGCGAGGGGACGATTCATGTCGGTGATGAGCGCGGTGGTGGGCAGCCCGGCCCCGGTGGCCACTTCGACGATGCTGCGGGCCAACTCACGCGCCGCCGGCAGCGTCGGCATGAATGCGCCGTTGCCGACCTTCACATCCATCGCCAGCCCTTCCAGGCCCGCAGCAAGTTTCTTCGACAGGATCGAGGCGGTGATCAGGCCGATCGATTCAACGGTGGCCGTGACGTCGCGGATGCCGTACAGCCGCTTGTCGGCGGGCGCAAGATCGGGCGTCTGGCCGATGATCGCGCAGCCGTGCTTGCCGACGACCGAACGGAACTTGGTCATCGTCGGCGCGGCGACGTAACCGGGAATCGATTCCATCTTGTCGTAGGTGCCGCCCGTGTGGCCGAGGCCGCGCCCGGAGATCATCGGCACGTATCCTCCGCAGGCAGCGACCATCGGCGCCAACATCAGGCTCACCGTGTCGCCCACGCCACCGGTGGAGTGCTTGTCGAGCACCGGCCCCGGAAGGTCCCAGTTCAGGACGGTGCCGCTGTCGCGCATCGCCTTCGTCAACGCCACGCGTTCAGCGATGTTCATCCCTTGGAAGTAGACGGCCATCGCGAACGCTGCCGCCTGCCCCTCGGTGACGGCACCGTTGACCAGGCCGGCAACGAAGCCCGTGATGTCGCCGTCGCTCAGCACGTGACCGTCGCGCTTGGCGCGGATGATCTCCTGCGGAATCATCAGTACGTCTCCTTCGATGTGGTCGTGGTCGCGATTGGCGCGTCGCCGTCGAGTACGGCTTTCAGTGCCGTCAGCAGACCGCTGGCACCAAACCGGAATGTCGCAGGGCTGACCCACGTCGACCCCATGATCTTGTCGGCCTGTGCGAGATGGGCCGTTGCCTCGCTCAGCGTGCGAATGCCGCCGCTGGGCTTGAGCCCGACAGCCGGGTCGAGGTCGTGGATGGCGTGCAGCATCACGTTGGTGGCGGCGAGTGTCGCGCTGACGGGCGTCTTGCCGGTGGACGTCTTGATGAAGTCGGCCCCGTTGCGAATCGCAATCTCGGCGGCGACCCGAATGAGCGCCGCATCGACCAGTTCGCCCGTTTCGAGGATCACCTTCAGGGTGCCACCAGCACCCGCTGCGACGGCCTGGCGAACTGCAGCGACCATGAGAGCAGGGCGAGTGTGAGCGCCTGCGAGTAGCGCACGGTAGGGCAGCACGAGATCGATTTCATCGGCTCCGTCGGCCTGTGCCGTGCGAGCGAGTTCGACCACATCGTCGATGTCGTCCAGCCCGGCCGGAAAGTTGACGACTGTAGCGACCCGTACGGCCGTGCCCTGCAGCAGCCCGGCGGCGAGCGCAACGTGGCGCGGCCACACGCACACCGCGGCGACAGATCCGTGCGGGCCAACTGCCCTCGCACACAGCGACCTGACGTCGGTGTCGGTGGCTCGGTCGCCCAACTCGGTGAGATCCAGCAGCGCAAGGGCTCTGCGGGCCTCGGACTTCGCGTCATTCATCACGATCTTCACGCTAACCGGGTTGGACCTCCGCGGAACCGTCCCCTGAGGTTCACGAACGTGTCATAGTCGCGTGATGTTTCGGAAATGCCTGGTTGACACGGTGGGTGCATGAGCATGGCCGAATTGCGCACCACCGCGAACCTATGGGACGAACTCCTCGAACCGGATGGCAGCCCTCGCGCCGCCTCCAGGGAGCTGGTACAGCAGCTGAAAGGCCTCGGCCTCGCCGAGCTGCAGCAGCGCCAGGACCTTGCCGAGCTGGACATCGTTGGCATGGGCATCACGTTCACCGTGTATTCCGACGGCCGCGGTATCGACCGTGCCTGGCCGTTCGATGTGGTGCCGCGAATCATCGGTGCCGACGAGTGGCGCCTGATCGAGCGTGGCCTCGCCCAGCGCCTGCGCGCGATCAACATGTTCATCGACGACGTGTACCACGAGCAGCAGGTCATCCGAGACGGTGTCTTCCCAGCCGAGCTGCTGGCGCACTCCGTGAACTTCCGTCAGGAATGCATGGGCGCCAACCCTAAGTTCGGGGTGTGGGCGCACATCAGCGGCAGCGACTTGGTTCGTGACGGCGATGGCACGATGTACGTGTTGGAGGACAACCTGCGTGTGCCCAGCGGTGTCAGCTACATGCTGGAGAACCGGGCCATCTCCAAGCGTGCGTTTGCCGACCTCTTCGCGAAGCAGAGCATTCTCCCCATCGATGCGTACACCGACGAGCTGAACCGCATGCTGACATCGATCGCGCCCGATGGTGTGACCGAGCCGACCATCGCTGTGCTGACCCCCGGCATCTACAACAGCGCGTACTTCGAGCACTCGTTCCTCGCCCAGCGCATCGGTGCTGCGTTGGTGGAGGGCATCGACCTCGTCGTCGGCGATGACGAGTGCGTCTACATGCGCACCATCGATGGCCTCGAGCGAGTACACGTCATCTACCGCCGCGTCGACGACCTGTTCATCGACCCGGAGGTGTTCCGCGAGGACAGCACGCTCGGCGTGCCCGGCCTCATGCGCGCCTGGCGCGCCGGCAACGTCGCGATCGCGAACGCCCCGGGTGCCGGTGTGGCCGATGACAAGGTCGTGTATGCGTGGGTGCCCGATCTCATTCGTTATCACCTGCACGAAGAGCCCCTCCTGCCCAACGTGCCGACGTACCGCTGCGTCTATGACGACGAGCGCAAGTACGTCATCGAGCACATCGATGAGCTGGTGATCAAGCCGGCCAACGAGAGCGGCGGTCATGGGTTGCTCATCGGCAACCGTGCCAGCCGTACCGAGCTCGATGAGGCCATAGCTCGTATCGAGGCCGATCCGCGCAACTGGGTCGCCCAGCCGATCCTCGCGCTCAGCACGGTGCCGACCCTGTGCGACGGTGTGCTCGAGCCGCGTCATGTGGACCTGCGGCCATTCATCCTGAGCGGCGCCACCAGCTATGTGTCGGCGGGCGGCCTGACCCGCGTCGCGCTGCGTAAGGGTTCGCTCATCGTCAACTCGTCACAGGGTGGCGGCAGCAAAGACACGTGGATCGTGGAGGCCTGATGCTGCTGTCTCGCGTCGCGGACAACCTCTACTGGGGCGCGCGCTACATGGAGCGAGCAGAAGACACGGCCCGCGTCGTGCGCAGTTTCACCGACCTGATCCTCGACCTGCCGCGCGGCGTGGCCTCGTCGTGGGAGCCACTGCTGGCCGTTGCCGGTAGCCGCGAGGAGTACGACGCAGGCCATGCGCGTGTGCAGGAGAGCGACATAGTTCGCTTCCTGGTCGCCGACTCGTCGAACGGTGGCAGCGTGTTCTCCAGCGTGGCTTCCGCGCGCGACAACTTGCGGACCACTCGTGAGGTGTTGCCCCGAGAGGCGTGGCAGGCGGTCAACGATCTGTATCTGTTCACCAGTCGCGACACGGAATCCGGTGTCGACCGACGCAGCCGCGCCAGATACCTGGGCAGGGTGATTGCCGACTGTCAGCGGCTGGATGGCGTGCTCTCCGGCATGATGCGTCGCGACCAGGCGTACGAGTTGTGGCGATTGGGCCAGATGGTGGAACGCGCCGACATGACGACACGTGTGCTTGGTGTGCGTGCGGCCACGTTGCTGTCGGCCACCGAATCCACCGATGACCATGACGAGGTGCAGTGGATGGGTGTGCTGAAGAGCGTCACCGCGATGCAGATGTATCAGCGGTCGCAGCGCGGCCCCATCGAGGGCATGTCCGTGGTCGCGTTCCTGCTGTTCGACAAGACGTTCCCGCGGTCGGTTGCCGGCTGTGTGCAGCGGATGCGCTCGGCGCTGTCGCGTCTGCCGCGACCGCAGGACACGCTGCCGGCCGTCGACCAGCTGGAATCCCTGTTGGCTACCTTGCCGGCACAGGCGAACGATGGTGTGGCGTTGGACGCAGCGATGGATCGTGTGCAGGCTGCGCTGGCGGATCTCAACACATGTGTGTACGAGACGTTTGTCAGCGGAACAGCATGACGTCACCGACGAATTCCTTCTACGGCGCACTCGATGCGCCAGCCAACATCTACGACGAGGCCTTCGATTCGACGGGCGCACCCCGACCGACGTGGGCGGTCGCGACTCATGCGGTCGGCTCCATGGAGCCCTCCGCGCTACACGACCGACAGCGCGACGCAGATCGGTTGCTCGACGCAGAGGGCGCCGGGCACCTGGTGCACGAGCTCGCGTTCGACCGCGGCACGGACCGCCATGGCGTGCCCTTTGCTGCTCGCGTGGAAAGCCGGCCGTGGCGGCTCGACCCACTGCCGTACGTTCTCGACGCGGCGGAGTTCGCCGTGCTGTCCAATGCCGCCATCCAGCGAATGCGATTGCTGGAGGCGTTGCTCGTCGACTCTGCCGGAGAACGGCACCTCGTGCGCGACGGCGTCGTACCGGCGTCGCTGCTGTACTCACTGCCGTCGTTCAGGGCGCACACCGCCGGCTTCGCGCCGCCGCGTTGGCTGATGCACTACGCCCTCGACGTCACCCGCGCCGCCGACGGTACATGGCGCGTCGTGCGCGATCTCACGGATGCGCCCAGCGGCTTGGGCTACGCGCTGATCAACCGCGCGGTGTTGGCTCGGCTGCTACCCGACGGGCTCCGCTCCGCAGGTGCGGCTCCAATTGCTTCGCACGCGGATCGCCTGCGTCGGTCGCTCACCGCCTCTGCTCCGGCCGACCGGCCCAGCCCACGTGCAGTGGTACTCACCTCTGGGCCGGCGCACCCGACCTATGTGGAGCACAGCTATCTCGCGACCAGGCTGGGGTACCACCTCGTGGAGGGCGCAGATCTCGTCATCCGCGAGGGTCGGCTGTGGCTGCGTGCGCTCGATGGGCTGGAGCCGATCGACGTCGTGTATCGCAGGCTGGAGGACGAGCTCCTCGACCCGTTGGAGCACGGCCATCGCGGTGGCGGCAGCGGAGTACCGGGCATTGTGTGGGGCGCGCGCAGCGGGCATGTGACCCTGGCCAACGCATACGGCAGCGGTCTTGCCGAGGCGCACGAGCTGCGGCCCCATCTCGGGGCAGCCGCTGAACGCCTGCTCGGAGACCGCCTGCAGCTGGACCACCTGACGATGGGTGAACTGCTCGCCACCGCGCCGGTCTTCACCGGGCGCGGGCCATCGGCGTTGGAACCGAGGCGAGTCGTGTTGCGACTGCAGGTGTTGAACGGCCCCGAAGGCCATGCTGTCATGCTTGGTGGTGTCGGCCGAGTGCTGGCGCCGGGCGACTCACCCGAGTGGCCGACGGCGATGTTGGCCAAGGACGTGTGGGTCGTGGGCACGACAGCGCCGCGCCCGGTGGCTGTGATGGTGCCTCCCCAGGTGGACTTCGGGCCGTCGGTACCCAAGCGCGCCGCCGATGTGCTGTACTGGCTCGGCCGCGCCGCCGAGCGCGCTGAGGTTGCCGTACGCACGGCCCGTGTCGTTGGTGTGCAGCTCGATCAGGACCCGATGCTCATGACGGTCGGCGATGGCGGCTGGGCGATGGGTGTGGGCTCACTGCTCGCAGCTGCTCGCAACGAACCACAGCTCTCCACCCCTGAGCTACCGCTCGACGTCCGCCTCTCCGGCTCATTACAGGCGACGGTGGCCGTGGCTGCGCAGCAGCTGGCGCTGTTGGTGCAAGAGGCGTCGTCGGTACGCGAGTTCCTCAGCAAGACGACCGGGCGGGTCCTGGGCAGGCTGGCGCGTGCGCACGGCCAACTGCTGGACGAGAGCTCGCCGACGGACGAGCTGGACTCGGTGCTCGTCGACCTGGCGGCGCTCGCTGGGCTGGTGATGGAGAGCACCGTGCGTGGGCCGGCGTGGCGTTTCTTGGACCTCGGGCGGCGCCTCGAGCGAGCGCTCGCAGTGCTCGGGTCAGTGGAGGGCTCGTTGGGCATCGACTCAGGACAGATGGCGCTGCAGCCGCTGGCGGAAGCAGTATTGGGGGCCAACGAGAGCCTCGTGGCCTACCGTCGTCGCTACCGCAGCGACGTCGATCTGAACGCGGTGCTGGAGTTGCTGTTGCGCGACGACACCAACCCTCGCGGGCTTGCCTTCCAGCTCGACCGCCTCCGTGAGCATGTCGCCGCGCTCGCGTGGCCGCAGGGCGTGGACCTGGTTCAGCGGGCGAGCGCAGCCGCAATTGCGGAGATCGACGCTGCCGGGGTGGGCGGCCGGCGCGTGTCGCTGGACACCTATGTGTTGGCCGTTCGTGGTCCGCTGCTGGCATTGTCGGATGCGATCGGTGAACACTGGTTCGCGGACCCGGTGAACCCGACGCTGATGGGCGGGTTCTAAGTCGTGCGCACCTTCCGGATCATGCACCGCACCGAGTACATCTATGGCACGACCATGGCCGACGGCTTCACTGTCGCCCGCCTTCTGCCGCGCGACACGCCGTTGCAAACCGTGCGCAGCGCCGAGATCGACGTGACGCCGCTGGTTGACGAGTGGGAGGAGTCGCTCGACCCGTTCGGCAATCGCGTGGTGCACTTCGCCGTCCACCACCCGCACTCCGCGTTGACCGTGACGTCGAATCTGGAGGTCGGGTTGGAGACCGGCGAGCTGCCCGAGGACGATGCGTCGTGGGAGGGAGTTGCGGCAGCGGCTGAAGGTGCGCGCGGCGAGGTGGCTGCCGAGGTCGGGCCGTTCCTGGCACACACCTGGCAGACCCCCGCGCTGGCCTCGCTGTTTGAGCTCACCGGCGATGTGTTCACCAGTGGGAGGGGAGTGATCGCGGCGGTGCAGCACCTGTGCCACCGCATCTTCAACGAGTTCCAGTTCGACCCGACGTTCAGCGACATCTCGACACCGCTGCACTCGGTGCTGGCCGAGCGTCGTGGCGTCTGCCAGGACTTCGCCCACGTTTCGTGCGCTGCGCTGCGTTCCGTGGGCCTTCCCGCTCGCTACGTCAGCGGCTACATCGAAACGGTTCCGCTGCCGGGTGAACCGAAGCTGGTCGGCGTCGATGCGTCACATGCCTGGTGCTCGGTGTGGGCGGGCGAGTTCGGCTGGATCGATTTCGACCCGACCAACAACCAGATGCCTCCGTTGCGTCATGTCACCGTCGGGTGGGGTCGCGACTACGACGATGTGGCGCCCGTGCGTGGGGTGGTGATCGGGCCGTCGAGTTGGCAGACATTGACGGTCTCGGTCGACGTCGCCGAGGTCTTCTAGGCGACGTACAAACCCCTGGCGGTGATGTCCGAAAACCGCTGGTCAATGGTGGTCGGAAGCGGCACACTGAGTGAGTGCTCCTCGACCACGACCACTGCTACCGGGCCATCCAGAGCCGCGACTCGCGGTTCGACGGTTGGTTCGTGACAGCCGTCCGGACCACGCACATCTACTGTCGCCCGTCGTGCCCGGCCATCACCCCCAAGCCGCAGAACGTCGAGTTCTTTCGTGCCGCAGCCACGGCACAGGCCAATGGTTACCGAGCCTGCAAGCGATGCCGCCCGGATGCCTCACCAGGTTCGCCGGAGTGGAACTCTCGGGCCGACGTCGTCGGACGCGCAATGCGGTTGATCGCCGACGGTCTTGTCGATCGCGAGGGCGTTCGTGGGCTGGCCAGCAGGCTCGGATACAGCGAACGCCAGGTCAATCGGCTGCTCGTCGCCGAGGTCGGCTCTGGGCCGCTCTCCCTCGCTCGGGCGCAGCGTGCCCAGACGGCGCGCATTCTGATCGAGACCACCACGTTGCCGATCACCGACGTCGCGTTCGCTGCCGGCTTCCAGAGTGTCCGCCAGTTCAACGAAACGGTTCGCGAGGTCTATGCCGCCACCCCGACTGACATGCGCGCGGCCAAGTCACCCAGCCAGGTCAGCGGTCCACTGACGGTGCGCCTGGCGTGTCGTGAACCGTTCGATGGCGACGCGCTGCTGGCGTTCCTTGCCGTGCACGCCGTGCCCGGCGTGGAGGTCGTCGAGGGGGCGACCTACCGTCGCTCACTGCGACTCGCCCGGGGCCTAGGAGTGGTGTCGATCACTGTCAGCGGTGCGACTGTGTCGTGTGCACTGACGCTCGACGATGTAGCCGACGCACAGGCAGCGGTCCAACGGACTCGTCGGATGCTGGATCTCGACTGCGACCCTGCGACCATTCGCGACCATCTCGCGGCCGACCCGCTGCTGGCATCGCTGGTGAAGAAGCGGCCCGGCCTTCGGGCACCCGGCCATCCCGATGGCACCGAATTGCTGGTGCGGGCCGTTTTGGGTCAGCAGGTCAGCGTCGTCGGCGCACGTACCTTGGCGTCACGTCTGGTGGCAGCGCACGGCGAGCCGTTGCCCGAGCCGGTGGGCGGCGTCACGCATGCCTTCCCGTCCGCGACCGCCATTGCCGGGCTCTCTCCGACTGATTTCGCAATGCCGCGAGCGCGCGGCGCAGCGTTGATCGACGCGTGCGCCAAGATCGCCGACGGTTCGCTCGTGCTCGACGCAGGCAGCGACCGGGCAGAAGCTGTCGCCGCACTACAGGCGGTGAAGGGCATTGGCCCCTGGACCGCTGGTTACGTGGCCATGCGCGCCCTGGGTGACCCTGACGTCTTCCTGCCCACCGATCTCGGCGTACAGCACGCGCTGGCCGCACTGGGCGCCGACTCGACCCCACGCGGCGCCACCGCACACGCCGAGGCCTGGCGGCCATGGCGCTCGTACGCACTCCACCATCTGTGGGCACACTTGTGAAGGAGCAATCATGAATCGCAGCGAATCGACTCTCCCTGGTATTGGTGTCACCGACGATCTGTCACGCACGACGATGTCGAGCCCGGTCGGCGAGCTGACACTGATCGCCGGCCCAGGTGGGCTGCGGGCGGTGCTCTGGCCGAACGAACTGGATGAGCCCGATCGTCTCCCGTTGTCCGAGGATGGCGACCGCGCAGCTGCGACAGTTCTGCGCAGGACGATCATCCAATTGGGCGAGTACTTCGCCGGCGACCGTCAGGAGTTCGATCTCCCGCTCGATCCGGTGGGCACCGAATTCCAACAGTCCGCCTGGCTGCAGCTACAGCTGATTCCGTACGGCGCCACCATCTCCTACGGCGAGCAGGCTCGACGGCTGGGCGACGTGCGCAAGTCGCGTGCAGTCGGCGCGGCAAATGGCCGTAACCCGATCAGCATCATCGTGCCCTGTCACCGCGTGATCGGCGCCAACGGCTCTTTGACCGGCTTTGCAGCCGGCATCGAAGCCAAATCCTGGCTGCTCCGCCACGAACAAGGCACCCTCACGCTGCTCGACTGACGAGCTTCGGCGCTGAGGCGCGGCACCGGCGCATGTGAACGCCGAAGTTAGCGGTGGCGGGCCTTGAGCTGCTGCTCGCGGGCCAGGCGGGCCTCGGCCTGCTTCTTCTCCTTGACAGCCTTGCGCTTGGCCTTCGTCTCTTCGTCGGCGGTACGTGCGGGCAGTACTTCCACTTCGACACGTTCGACGACCGGCAGCGCCAGCGTCTCGTCGTGCTTGAGGACACGGGTCAGTACTTCGGCAGCGGTGGCTTCACCGGCGACGGACGAGGCGAGCATCAGCCGGGTGGTGGCCAGACCGAACTCTTCGATGAGCGCGGGTGTGACCTCCAGCAACTGCTCCTCGTTCGGATTGTCGGAGTTGTCGCCGAGCGCCTCGATGCACTTGGCCAGCGCTGGGTCGGTGACCAGCGTGGCGATCTGCTCGAGACCGCCGTTCATGCGACCGCGGGCGGCCGTGGCGCGCACCGCAAGCAGACGGGCCTCGACGTCGGTGAAGCCGCCCTCGCGGGCACCACACAATTCATCGAGTGCGGCGACATGATCCTCGGGCAGCGAGGCCACGAGGGTAGCGAGCTCCTCATCGGTCATCGCGGCAAATGCGCGATCGAGCAACGACAGGGCTTGGAGGCGGTTCTTGAGCTGGCTCATCGGGCAGCAAGGCTACCGTGCGTCGCCGCTGAGCCCCCCGTTCCGGCTGTCCGGCAACGTCTCGCCCGCCGACAGAGCGTTCGCTTCATCCATGGCTGCGCTGGTGTACACCGAGGAAGAACTGCTGCGCGACCACCCCGATCTCGCCCCGCACGTCGTTGCCGGCCGGCGAATGCATGGCGGCTTTCACCCTGACGGCACCTACCAGTCGCCGCGTGCGTTGGTCCGAGTTCCGGCGTTGGAGGCGTGGATGCAGGCGCTCATCGCTCGCACCGCACATCGCTGGCGACATCTCGATGATGGCGATCGGTCACCTCGGCAAGGGCTTGCTGAAGGCACATGGATGGGATGAGGGTGGTGTGACCGATCCGGTCGAGGGTGAGATTGGCGCGCACGATGTGATGTGGTTCGTTGCGCGCGACCTGGCGTTCGGTCCGAACGCGTATCCCGATGTCGATCCGCCGGTCAACATCGCCAGGCCCGAGGCAGGTGCCAGGGTGATGCCAGAGGTCGCGCCTGAGGTCGAGGGGCTGCTGTCACTGTTGATGAACCTGCTGGTCATCGAGTTCCGCGCCGAGACCGGCTTTGCCGATGCTCAGGCGCTGTTGCGCACGCCGTCGCTCTTCATGGATCGTCGAGCGCAGGCCGAGGAGGCAGCGGAGGTCGTCGGGCGGATTCGTGCGGACGAGGAGATCCACGTGTCGTCGCTGTGCCTGTACCTCGGTGAGTGTGCGAGCGTCGCGTGCCGCACCATCGATGGCGGCACGATTGCCGGCAGCAAGCTGATCGAGCGCTTTTGGAGTGGTCTCGTGCAGTGGGCAACTGTGGACCAGCCAACCCTCGCGGCCACCGTGCAGCGCGAGTTGCTGCATTCGCGTGTGCAGGAACATCCTGCAGCGGCCGACGTGTGGGCGCAGTTCGAATCAGCGGCGTAGGACCTGCTCCTCAGGTCTCGTCGCTCGTCAGGGTCTGCTCGGCTGGGGCGTTGGACAGCACCTCGGCCACGTACGACGCAACCGTCTCGTCCAGGCCGACGTCGCCGCCGGCACGCTCGGACAGGAACCAGCGGTGCTCCAGTACCTGGTGATACAGCTCGGCCGGCTCCAGCTTGCTGGCCATCTCCGGCGGAATGGCGGCAAGCGCGCTCTCGAATCGTTCGTCCAGCCAGCGTGCGGCCGCAACCGACTCGGGGACCTTTCGTCCACCGCGCTGTTCGAGCACAGCTCGGTAGCGGCTGATGTCGTTGAGCAGTCGGCGGGACTGGTTCTCGCCGGCCTCCAGCCCGGTCAGCGTCCGTAGACGCTGCGCACGAAAGCCGTGCTCGACCACACGCGGCACCAGCCGCAGCCGCGACCCGTCGACCGTGGTCACCAACTCCAGTTCCGCGGCGTCGAAGCCGAGGTCGTGTAGGCGGCGCAGGCGCTGGTCCACTCGGAATGTCTCGTCGGCGTTGAACTCGTCGACCCCGGTCAGCTCTTCCCAGAGCCGTTCGTATGACTGCTCGATGGCCAGCGCCGTCTCCACCGGGTCGATGCCCTCGGCCAACAATCCGCCCATCTGCAGGTCCAGCAGACCGCCGAACACATTCTCCGCCGCGATCTGCAAGTCCAGTTGGCGTTGACCGACGCTCAACGTCTCGTGACGTTCGCCAGTTTCGACGTCGATGATGTAGGCCGCCAGCGCACTGGCATCTCGTCGAAACAGCGTGTTGGACAGCGAGCAGTCGCCCCAGTAGAAACCGGCCAGGTGCAACCGCACGAGCAGCCCGGCAAGTGCGTCCAGCACCCGCTCACCGAGGTATGGGATGCGCAGGCCGCGGCCAGACAGCAGCGTGCGGTAAGGCAGCGAGAAATCGAGGTGGCGGGTGATCAACAACCCGTCGGCATCGTCGTCGCGATCGGTGACCACGCCGACGACTTCGGCGGTGGGCAGCCCAGCCTCGGCCAGCTCGCGCAGCAGTCGCCACTCTCGTTCGGCCAAGGGATCCGGTAGCTCCTTGACCACGTAGGACGTCTCGCCCTCGACCATGCGCACCACATGCCGATGCAGTCCCGCAACCTTCTGCATTCCCTCGATCGACCAGTCCGAAAGTGGTTGGTCGAGCGGCCAATTGACCACGCTGCCATGCTCGGCAGCCTTCACCAGTTGCAGGCGCATGTGCTCAGTTGAGCATGTTCTCAACAGCGGGATCGGCCAAAGGACTATTGACGGCCGATGGCCGCGCCGCTTTCGAGATCGAAGGCGTGCATGCGGAGCGTGTCGACGGTGAGCCGTAGTCGGTCGCCTACCGCGACCTGGTTACGAGGATCGAGCGAAGCAACGATCGACGACTCGCGCTGATCGGAGATCTCGACGCCGCCGTCGACGGCCCGCACCGACGGCGCAGCGACCGTGCAGTGCACCAGCAGTTCGGACCCGAGAGTCTCCACCAGGTCGACGACAACGCCGACGGCACCGTCGACCGCTTCTGTGCCCGGGTTGCGCAGCGCCTCCGCGCGAAGGCCAACGGCGATGTCTCGGCCGGTGTAGCTGCGCAAGCCGTGCAGCCGAGCGCCAGCCGCACCGGTGAGACTGACCGTGTGACCGCCGACCTCGAGGTCGAGGCGGTCGCCGTCGCCGGCCGACACGGAACCGAGTACGACGTTCATCGTCGGCGAGCCGATGAACTGGGCAACGAACAGGTTGTCAGGGGCCTCGTAGAGGTCGGCAGGGCTGGCACACTGCATCAGCACGCCGCGCCGCAGCACGGCCACGCGGTCGCCCATGGTCATCGCTTCGATCGGGTCGTGCGTGACGTACATGGTGGTGACACCCAGGCGGCGCTGCAGCTTGCAGATTTCGGCCCGGGTCCGTAGGCGCAGCTTGGCATCGAGGTTGGACAGCGGCTCGTCCATCAGGAACAACTTCGGATTGCGCACGAGGGCGCGGCCCATGGCCACGAGCTGACGCTGGCTGCCGGACAGCTCACCGGGCTTCCGAGCGAGCACGGCTGTCAGCGCCAACAGTTCGGCGACCTCGGCGACCTTCGCCGCAATCGTCACCGTGTCGGTGTCGGGCAGCCTCATGGCCAACGCGATGTTGTCGGCGACCGTCATGTTGGGGTACAGCGCGTAACTCTGGAACACCATGGCGACGTCACGCTGTTGGGGGCCCTTGGCGTTGACCACGACGTCGTCGATCAATAGTTCGCCGCCGGTGATGTCCTCGAGGCCGGCCACCATGCGCAGCACGGTTGACTTGCCGCTGCCGGGCGGCCCGACCAGCACCAGGAACTCGCCGTCATGAATCTCCAGGTCCAGGCGGGCAACGGCTTCGAACCCGTTGTCGTACCGCTTCTGAAGATTCCTCATGCGGAGCGTGGACATGACCAGCTCCAGGGTACCCAGTCAGGAAACGTCGACGGCCACGAGGGGTGCGGCGATGCGACCAACGACCGTCGCCTCTGCTGCAACCAGCGTGACACCCTCGACCACGGACACGGCGTCGCTGGCCGACTGAAAGATGATGTCGGCGCCATCGAGCTCGGACGCTGCAATCGGTTCATCAGTCAGGTTGGCGACAATGCGCAGATCGTCGCGGCCGATGGTGACGTGGCCCACCCCCTGCGAGATGAGTTCGAATGGCGACTGCCACAGCGCCGGATACCGCTTCCGCAAGCCGACCAACTGTCGGTACCTCTGCCAGGTGGAGTGCGGCGAATCGGTCTGATAGTCGGCCGTGAGCTCGAAAGGCAGTGGTTTCGTGTCCAGCCACGCCACGGGCGCGGACGTGAAGCTCCGGTGAGGGTCGGTGCTCCATGGCATCGGGCCGCGAGCAACGTCGCGGCTCCACATGCCTTCGCCGTTACGTGCGCTCATCGGGTCTTCGGCGTGCCCGACCACTTCCGCGTCGAACAGACCCAGCTCCTCGCCCTGATAGATGAAGAGCATGCCATCGAAGGCGCCCATCAGCGATGTGAGGGCCAATGTTCGGCGGAGGCCCAGTTCGCCGCCGCCATAACGCGAGACGGCACGGGACTGGTCGTGGTTGGAGACTTCCCACGCCGCTCCGCCGTTCGACTTCGCCTGGTACTCCAACATGGTGGTGATGGTCGTTTCCGGCTCCCAGTCGCTGAGACCGACCTGCAGGACGAATGCGGCGTGCAATGCGTTCTGATCCTTCACGTACTCCGCGAAACGGTCGACATTGCGGGTGTCCATCTCGCCGACGAGCACCGCACCGAGGTCGGCAACTGCATCGCGCCACTGCCGGAACAGCACCGCTGTTTCGTGACGATGAAGGTCGTGGACGTGCTGAAATGACGCGAACACATCCATGGGGTGCATGCCCCCGTGCACTTCGCGCAACTGTGGGTTGTCGCGCAGTTCAGGGTCCTTGGTCAGGCCGTGGGCGACGTCGATGCGGAAGCCGTCGGCGCCACGCTCGCACCATGTGCGCAAGATGACGGCGAACTCTTCCATGACCTTCGGGTTGGCCCAGTTCAGGTCGGGCTGCTCGGGAAGGAAGAGATGGCAGTAGTACTGCCCGCTGCCGCCGGGATCCATTGTCCACGCCGGCCCGCCGAAGTGGCTGACCCAGTTGTTCGGTGGTCCACCATCAGCTGTCGGATCTGCCCAGACGTAGTAGTCGCGGAAGGGCCCGGTGGGGTCGGCAACGGCCTGCCGGAACCAGTCGTGATGGCTGGAAGTGTGGTTCGGGACGATGTCCACGAAGAGACGTAGCCCGAGTTGCTTGGCGGTGGCCGACAGCTGCTCCCAGTCGTCGAGCGTGCCCAACATCGGGTCGACCGCAAGATAGTCGGAGACGTCGTAGCCGTGGTCGAAGCCTGGGCTGGCGAAGAACGGAGTGAGCCACACCACGTCGATGCCCAGCGCAGCCAGGTACGCCAGACGCTTCGTGACACCGGCAAGGTCGCCCACGCCGTTGCCGTCGGTGTCCTGGAAACTACGGACGTACACCTCGTAGCCCACCGCGCCACGCCACCAGTCCGCGCCGGACAGACGAGCCATTGCCCTCGGCACGTTCTCGCCCGGCCCCGCGGTACGGCCAGTCGGTGTGTGCGCTTGCATCGCCCAGACGGTACCGACCCCGAGGGAGAGTTGACGGCCTGACCGCTACTCGGCGGGCGGGATCAGTTGCTGCAGGAAGTTGACGAGGAAGACCGCAGGGTCGATGTCGCGCCGGAAGGGCACGACGACCTGGCGCTGGTCTTCCTTGTAGATCGAGTCGCGGCTGAGGCGACGCAGCCGCATCTCCTCGCTGAACTTGAGATCGAGCGGGCCGAGTCTCGCCTGCTGCCCCACGATCTGGACGTCGCGCAGGCCCAGCCGATTGCACTCGGCGCGCAGTGAACCGACGGCCAACAGCGACTCGGCGGCGGCCGGGACAGGCCCGTAACGGTCTTCCCACTCGCTGCGAATGTCGCTGACCTCGGCCGCGGTGGTGACGGCAGCAAGCCGGCGATACGCCTCCAGCCGCAGTTCCTCCTTGGCCACGTAGTCGGTGGGCAGGAAGGCGTCGGTGGGGACATCCAGCTTGAGCTCGCTGACCACCTTCGGCGGTGGCTCGCCCTTCATCTCGCCGACGGCCTCGGTGACCATCTGGCAGTAGAGGTCGTAACCGACGGCCGCGATGTGACCGCTCTGCGATTCGCCGAGCAGGTTGCCGGCGCCGCGGATCTCCAGGTCGCGCATGGCGATCTTGAAGCCGCTACCCAGTTCGGTGGCTTCACCGATGGTCTTCAACCGCTCGTAGGCCTCTTCGCTGAGACGGGCCTCGGGCGGATGGAACAGGTATGCATAGGCCCGTGAACCGCTGCGGCCGACGCGCCCGCGCAGCTGGTGCATCTGGCCGAGGCCCAACAGGTCGGCGCGCTCGACGACGAGCGTGTTGACCGTCGGCATGTCGATGCCGCTCTCGATGATCGTGGTGCACACGAGGACGTCGTAGCGACCCTCCCAGAAGTCGACCACCACCTGCTCGAGCGAACCCTCGTCCATCTGCCCATGCGCGATCGCGATGCGAGCCTCGGGCACCAGCTCGCGCAGCCTGCTCGCTGCCATGTCGATGGACTTGACGCGGTTGTGGACCCAGAAGACTTGGCCCTCGCGCAGCAACTCGCGGCGGATGGCTTCAACGGCGACACGTTCGTCGTAGCCGCCGACGAAGGTCAGGATCGGTTGCCGGTCGGCCGGTGGAGTCTGCAACAGCGAGAGGTCGCGGATGCCGACGAGGCTCATCTCGAGCGTGCGTGGGATGGGGGTGGCTGTGAGCGTGAGCACATCGACGTTGTGCTTCAGCTTCTTCATCGCCTCCTTGGCCTGCACGCCGAACCGCTGCTCTTCGTCGACCACCAGGAGGCCCAGGTCCTTGAAAACGACGCCGTCCTGCAGCAGGCGATGTGTGCCGATGACGCAGTCGACCTCGCCGGTCTTGAGCCCCTCGACGACCTTCTTCGCCTCCTTGGTGGTGAGGAAGCGGCTGAGCACTTCCACGCGAATCGGGTAGCCCGCGAAACGGTCGGCGAAGGTGTTGCCGTGCTGCGTGGCGAGCAGCGTGGTGGGCGCGAGTACGGCCACCTGCTTGCCGTCCTGGATGGCTTTGAACGCGGCTCGAATGGCGACTTCGGTCTTGCCGAAACCGACGTCGCCGCACACCAGGCGGTCCATGGGGAAAGCACGTTCCATGTCGACCTTGATGTCGTCGATGGCCTTGCGTTGGTCAGGGGTCTCGACGAACGGGAACGCCTGCTCCATCTCGTGTTGCCACGGCGTGTCCATACCGAACGCGTGGCCGACGGCATTGACCCGTTTCTGGTAGAGCACCACCAGCTCCTGCGCGATCTCGCGCACCGCGCTGCGAACCTTGCTCTTGGCCTTGGCGAAGTCGCTGCCGCCCAGGCGGTGCAGCACCGGTGTCTCGCCGCCGACGTACTGGCGCAGCGCGTCGATCTGGTCGCTGGGCACGTAGAGCTTGTCGCCGCCTTTGTACTTCAACAGCAGGTAGTCGCGCTCGGTGCCGCCGATGGTGCGCTTGACCATGCCCTCGTACTGGCCAACACCGTGCTGGTAGTGGACGACGTAGTTGCCAGGCTTGAGGTCTTCGAACAGCCCGGTACCTTGCCGCTTGCGAGGCCGGGCTCTGCGATGGGCGCGGCGGCGACCGGTGAGATCGGCCTCGGCGACGATTGCCAGCTTGGCAGCGGGCACGCTGCAGCCGCGGTGCAGCGGCGCGGTGGTGATGTAGCCGCCGGGCTTGGTGAGCTTGGCCTCCGGCCCGACCATGGAGAAGCTGAGGCCGCGGTCCAGCAGCAGGCTGCTCATTCGCTGCGCCGAGCCCTCGCCATCGGCCGCCACCACCACGGTGAATCCCTCGGTGAGCAACTCGCGCAGTCTGCCCGCCAGGCCTTCGCCGTCGCCCACCACCGGGCCCCACCCCATCGCGCTGACCATCGGCGAGTCCGGCGTCTCGGGCACGTTACTGATGGTCCACATCGCCTGGCCGTCGGCCAACAGACGGTCGGTGTTGGCGTGCAGTCGTGGAAATGTCTTGGTGGCGTCACGAGCCCAGGTGCCCGCCAGCGCCCGAGCCAAGTCGTCTTCTTCGGCGAGCAGGTCGTTGGCGCGGTCGCGCATGCGTCGTGGCTCGACGAGCGCCACCTTGGCGGTCGCGGGGAGCACGTCGGTGATCAGTTCGTCGCCGTCGACCAGCCACGGCAGCCAGCTCTCCATCCCGTCGAACAGGGTGCCTTCGGCCAGTCGTTCCCAGTGCTCGCGGCCCCATGGCTCGGTGGCCACGAGACCGGCTGCACGTGCGCGGACGGCCTCGGTGGGGATCAGTTCGCGCGCTGGGAAGACCAACGCGTCGTCGAGGTCGAGCGTGCTGCGCTGGTCGTTGACGGCGAACTCGGTGAGGCGGTCGACTTCGTCGCCCCACAGGTCGATACGAATCGGTGCGTCGGCGGTGGACGGGAAGATGTCGATGATGGCGCCGCGCTGGGCCACCTCGCCGCGGTGCTCGACGAGTTCCTCGCGGCGATAGCCGAACTGAACGAGTTGGGCCATCAGCGCTTCGGGGTCGAGGATGGCGCCCTTGCTGACGTGGATGGGGTCGACGGCGGTGGCACCAGGGCCAAGCCGTTGCAGCAGCGCGCGTACGCCGGCGACGATGATGGCCGGGCAACGATCTGGTGAGCGGAGGCGCCACAGCACCTCCATGCGGTGTCCCATCGTCTCCACGCTGGGGCTGACCCGCTCGAACGGCAGCGTCTCCCACGCCGGGAACAGCACTACTTCTCCGGCGGGCATGAACTGCACGAGGTCGTCGTAGAGCTGGCCGGCGTCGGTGCCGGTGGGGCAGGCGACCACCAGCGGCCGCTTGTCGCCGAGTTGCGCAAGCGCGGCGAGTGCGAGGGCGCGGGCGGATTCGGGCACCGCTACGAAGCCCGTGGGGTCGCCCAATGCCTGTGTCAGGGCAGGTTCGTTACGAAGCAACCGGGGGAGCGAGGCGAGCGACATGGGGCAAATCAGGGTACGTGCGTTACAGGCCGTTGAAGCGTTGCATGGCCGCGTCTGCCCCTTCGGCGACGATGACTTCCACGATGTCGGCGGCGCGTTCGATCATCACGTCGAGGATTTCACGCTCGGCCTTTGGCACGCGGGACAGCACGTGATCGGCGCCCTGCTCCTTGCTGCGTGGCTTGCCGATACCGATGCGCACGCGCAGGTAGTCCTGTGTGTGGAGGTGCTGCGTGATGCTGCGCAGGCCGTTGTTGCCCGCCAGACCGCCGCCCGCTTTCACCCGCACGACGCCGGTTTCGAGGTCGAGTTCATCGTGCACGATGATCAGCTGGCCGGGCTCGACGACACGGTGGCGACGCATCAGCGCGCCGACTGCCTGCCCGCTCTCGTTCATGTAGGTGGTGGGAAACGCGAGGACGACCCGCTTGTCACCCATGCGAGTCTCGGCCACCAGAGCCTTGTCGCGACCGGCTTTCAGTGCCTCGCCCAACCGCTTGCACAGCAGTGCAACAGTCTCCTCACCCACGTTGTGGCGCGTGCGTGCGTAGTCCTTACCAGGGTTGCCCAGGCCGACGATGATCGCGTCGATCACGCCGGCGTGCGATCACTCTGCGGCGGGGGCTTCGCCGGCCGCAGCGCCTTCGGCGGCCTCGGCCACATCAGCTTCGGCTTCGGCCGCCGAGGTGATGAGGATCGTGACGATCGGCATTTCCGGGTCGCCCAGTGCGGTGACGCCAGCGGGCATCGTCACATCGGCGAGGCGAATGACATCGCCAGGCTGCATCTCTGTGACGTCGATCTCGAATGCGTTGGGCATGTTGTTCGGGGTGCAGCTGACCTCGATGGTGTCGACAGCAGCGTCGACCAGGCCGCCCTCGGCCGCAACAGCCTTCGACTCGCCAACGATGTGCACGGCGACCGAAACGGTGATCTCCTCGTCCATGTTGACCTGCAGGAAGTCGATGTGGGCCACGGTGCGACGAATCGGGTGACGCTGCATGTCCTTGACGACCGCCGGGTAGCTCTTGCCGTCGACCTCGAGGGTGAGCACGGTGTTGCTACCGGCCGGGCCGCTGAGCGCCAGGCGCAGCTCACGACGCTCGACGGTGACGCTGACGGGGGTCATGCCCTGGCCGTAGATGACGCCGGGGATGTGCCCCTCAGCGCGCAGCCGACGGGCTGCGGGAGAACCCGTGGTGGTGCGGGGGAGGGCGGCGAGCTTGGTGTTGGACATGACGGGGCCTCGATCAGAGCGTTACAGAACGACGGAAAATGTTACCTGGGTTGCGGCCGGAACGGCCACGCCCGTGCCGCAATGAACGGTCAGCCGATCAAAATGGCGCTAGGACTGGTTCTCGCCGCCGAAGATCTCGCTGACGCTGGTGTCGTCGAAGACGGCACTGAGGGCATCGGCAATCAACGGGGCAATCGAGAGCACTTCGATCTTGGCGATCTTCTTCTCGGGGGCCAACGGCAGCGTGTTGGTGACCACTACCCGCTTGATCACCGACTTTTCCAGACGTTGGATGGCTGGTCCGCTGAGCACACCATGGGTGGCCATCGTCCACACTTCTCGTGCGCCACGGGCCATCAGCACATCGGCCGCCGAGCAAATGGTTGCACCACTGTCGATCATGTCGTCGGTGAGGATGCACAGTCGGCCTTCGACGTCGCCCATCACTTCCTTGGCCTCGGCGATGTTGGTGGTGCCCTTCGGGCGGCGCTTGTAGATGAATGCCAGGTCTGCGCCGCGGTCGCTGAGGTGCTGCGCCATGCGCTCGGCCACCTTGATGCGACCGGCGTCGGGCGAGACGATGACCGGGGCCTCGGCGTGCTGGCGCAGGTAGTTCTCCAGCACAGGCATCGCGGTGAGGTGGTCGACGGGACCTTGGAAGAAACCTTGAATCTGGCCGCTGTGCAGGTCGATGCTGACCATCCGTTTGGCCCCCGCCGACTTGAACAGGTCGGCCACCATGCGGGCGGTGATGGGCTCGCGGCCCTCGGCCTTTCGGTCCTGGCGGGCGTAGCCGTAGAACGGGCAGACAGCCGTGATGCGTTTGGCAGACGCGCGGTAGGCGGTGTCGATCATGATCAGCTGTTCCATGATCGAGTCGTTGATGCTGCGACCGTTGTGGCCGCAGTGGGTCTGCATGATGAACACGTCGCTGCCACGGATGCTTTCGCCGAAACGGGCGCGCACTTCGCCGTTGGCGAACTCGACAAGGCCAGGGTGACCCAGCTCGATGCCCAGGTGGTCTGCAACTTCCTGTGCCAGTTCGGGATGAGTGCGCCCCGAATAGAGCGACATTCGTTTCGTCGTGACCTTTTGCATTGCTCCCCCGTGTTCGGTCATCTCATCCGTCGCTGTCATCGTCACTGTCACTGTCGGTCGCGGCAGTGTAGAAGGCGCCGGTGACTGCGCCGAGCGCCACCGAACTGCCGCTAGGAAGATAGGCGTACGGACCCACGCGCGCCGAACTGCCGACCTCGCTCTCCACGCCGACACTGTTCTGCACGATGGCGTCGTGGCCGACCGAGCAGTCGGTGAGCCTGGTGTCAGGGCCGATCTCGCACCCGTCACCGACAACCGTGTCGCCCTGCAGGATCGTGCCCGGGTAGAGCGTCACGTCGCGGCCGAGCTGCACGGTGACGTCCACGAAGGTCTGACGCGGGTCGAGCATGGTCACACCGTTGATGAGCCAGTGGCGGTTGGTGCGGTTACGGAGTTCTCGCTCGGCCAGTGCCAGCTGCCAGCGGTCGTTGACACCTTGCGTTTCGGCTTCGGGCGCCTGGACACAGCCAATGCGGTGGCCCATTGCGGCGAGCGACCCGATCACATCGGTGAGGTAGTACTCGCCCTGTGAATTGTCGGGGCTGAGGTGGCGCAGGGCTGGGCCCAGCAGGTCGCGTCGGAAGGCGTACATGCTGGTACACACCTCCTGTACGGCGCGTTCCTGGGCGCTGGCGTCACGCTGCTCGACGATGCGCAGCACCCGACCGTCGCCGGTCTTCGATGGTGCTCGGATGACCCGGCCGTAGCCGGTGGGGTCATGGAGCACGGAGGTGATGAGCGTGGCCGCATACTCGTTGGCGTTGTGTGCGGCGACCAGCGCGTCGATGGTGGCGGGCTGCAGCAGGGGTGTGTCGCCTGGCAGCACGACGACGGTGGAAGTGTCGTCCAGGTCGTCGCCGGGGAACGCGCCCAGGCCAACCATCGCTGCGTCACCGGTGCCACGCTGGACTGTCTGCTCGGTGAACGTGAGGTGCGCCCACTCGGGGGCCTGCTCCTGCACCTTCTTGGTGACTCGTTCGGCACCGTGGCCGACGACCACGACCGTTCGTTCGGGGGCCACGGCCTCCAACGCGTGGATGACGTGCATCACCATCGGCCGGCCGCAGATCAGGTGCAGGGGCTTGGGACGCGTGGAGCGCATGCGCGAGCCCTCACCTGCTGCCAGCACGATCGCCGAAACTGTCATGTCATCGTTCTATCGCGTGCGATGCGTGGACCGCGGGTGGCAGCGCGCGAATGGCGGTCGGGCCGAACGTGGTGGCGCAGTGGTTGCACCAGAAACCCTGCTCCAACTTGGTGCCGCAGGGTGCGTGAACCAGGACGATCTCGGCGCTGCCGTCGGTGAGGTGATGTTCGCCCCACTTGATCAGCGCCACCAGTGCCGGCGAGAGGGCCACGCCTGCTGGGGTGAGCCTGTAGTCGTACCGCGGCGGCCGTTCCTGGTAGCGCTCCTTGGTGATGACTCCGCCGGCGACCAGGCGTTGCAGTCGCTTGGTGAGGATGGGTCGGGCGATGCCCAGATCGTCGGCGAAATCGTCGAACCGGCGGATGCCGCGCAACGCGGCACGAATGATGAGGATGCTCCACCGATCGCCCACGAGCGTGAGGGTTCGCTCCAAGGTCGTGGCATCGTCGTGGACGTGGCCGGTCTGGAGGTCCTCGGGTTGCGGAGTGTCAGTCGCGGCATTCACAGGCACCCGAACTCTAGCGGCTCGTCGACTGGGTTCTGTTTTGGTACTCGCCTTGGGTAGGGTGCGCCAATGACGCTCGACTTACTCGCCGCCCCGCTGGACGAACTGATGGCGAGCGCGCGAGGGGTGCGTGACGCAGCACACGGAACCCGCATCACCTACTCGCCGAAGGTGTTCATCCCGCTCACCATGCTGTGCCGCGACAAGTGCGGGTATTGCACGTTCGCGCAACCGCCGGCTCGGCTCCAGTCGCCGTACCTCTCGCCGGCGCAGGTGCTCAAGATTGCTCAGGACGGTGCCCGTACGGGCTGCCACGAAGCGCTGTTCACGTTGGGTGAGGCGCCGGAGGAGCGCTACGAAGTTGCCCGCGAGTGGCTGCGCGAGAACGGGTACGACAACACGGTCCACTACGTGCACGCAATGGCCAAGTTGGTGCTCGACGAGACCGGGCTGCTGCCGCATGCAAACGCAGGTGCCTTGGACGAAGCGCAGTTACGGTTGCTCGCCGAAGTGTCGCCGAGTCAAGGGATGATGATCGAGACGTTGCGCGGCGACCTGCCGTGCCATCGCGGCGCACCTGACAAGACCCCCGAGCGGCGCTTGGCGACGCTCGCTGCAGCTGGTCGGGCGGGAGTGCCCTTCACCACGGGCATTCTCGTCGGCATCGGCGAGACGCGTGCCGATCGGATTGCAGCACTCGAAGCGATTGTCGCCTCGCATCGCGAGTTCGGCCACGTGCAGGAAGTGATCGTCCAGAACTTCCTACCCAAGCCGGGTACGGGCATGCAGCGCGAGGCGCCGTGCCCGCAGGATGAGTTCCTGTGGTCGATCGCCGTCGCTCGCCTCATCCTGCCGCCGGAGATCCACCTGCAGGCACCACCCAATCTCAGCGACGACTTCGGTTTGTTACTGGATGCGGGTATCGACGACTGGGGTGGCGTCTCGCCGGTCACGCTCGATCATGTCAACCCCGAGCGGCCGTGGCCCGGGCTCGACCGTTTGCGTGAGGTGACCGAATCGCACGGGTTCGCGCTTGCCCCGCGCCTCACCATCTACCCCGAGTTCGTGCGCGAGCCCGAGCAATGGCTGCACAAGGCGTTGCGCTTCCGGGTGATGGACCGCAGCGACGCCGAGGGGCTCGCTCGCGACGACCCAGGTGCCATCTGGCCGGAGAAGGTGACCGCAGCAGATGTCGTGCTGGACGGCGCGGAAGTGGTGTTGGTCGGGCATCGCAGTACGCAGTGGTATTCGGGTGCCACGAACCCGCCGCCCGTGTTGTTGCCGTCGCCGCGGGCCGGCCGCACGAGCGGTGCGATTGCCGAGGTCCTCGACGGTGTCGAGGCCGGCCAGGAGATCGGCCACGAGCAGATCGTGACGCTGTTCCGTGCACGTGGACAGGAGGTGGTGGCGATCGCGGAAGTGGCCGACCAACTTCGTCACGAGGCGGTCGGCGACGCCATCACCTGGGTGCACAATCGAAACATCAACTACACGAATGTCTGCACGTTCAAGTGCAAGTTCTGTGGTTTCTCGAAAGGCCCGCTGAGTCTCAACCTGCGTGGCACCCCGTACCTGCTGACACTCGACGACATCGCGCAGCGCGCTGTCGAGGCATGGGAGATGGGAGCAACGGAGGTGACCCTGCAGGGTGGGATCCATCCGAACTTCGATGGCAACTACTACATCGACGTGACGCACGCGGTGAAGAGCGCTGTGCCCGACATGCACGTGCACGGCTTCACCGCACTGGAGGTCACCGAGGGCGCCAAGCGGCTGGGCGAAGACCTGCACACCTATCTGGGTCGGCTCAAGGCTGCGGGCCTTGCGTCGCTGCCCGGTACCGCGGCAGAGATCCTGGACGACGACGTTCGCAAGATTCTGTGTCCCGACAAGATCACCACTGACGAGTGGCTGGACTGCCATGCCGCCGCGCACGAGATCGGCCTGGCCTCTAACATCACCATCATGTTCGGGTCCATCGAGCACCCTGAGTCGTGGGCGAAGCACATGGTTCGCACACGTGCCCTGCAAAAGGTCACCGGCGGCTTCACCGAGTTCGTGGGTCTACCCTTCGTGCACATGGCCTCGCCGATCTATCTGCAGCACGCCTCGCGCCGTGGCCCCACTTTCCGCGAAAACCTGCTGATGCACGCCGTCGCACGCATCGCCTATCGCGGTCTCATCGACAACATTCAGCTGTCGTGGGTGAAGATGGGCGCAGCCGGCGCAGTGCAGTTGCTGCGGGCGGGTTGCAACGACTTGGGTGGCACGCTGATGGACGAGAACATCTCTCGTGCAGCCGGCGCAGCGCATGGTCAGGGCATGACCGAGGCGACGTTCACTGACATGGTGGCGCCTCTTGGCCGTCGACTTCAGCAGCGCACCACCACCTACGGCCGTGTCGACGCCATCCACTAGCACCGCCTCCGGCTCTGCGTCACGGTGGTCGCCGCGCCGCGTGCGTTTGGACGACGTTGCCCGCGGCGTCGGCTACGAGTTCTCGTCACCGATCCAGGTGTGGGTCGCGCGTGCCGTCGATGATGTCGTCGGCGTGATCGCGGCAGGTGAGGAAGCCGCAGAGGCAGGCATGTGGGTGGTTGGTTTCGTGACCTACGAGGCCGCTCGTGCCTTCGACGCTGCGTACCCGCCGGCGGCTGCCGGCGGCGCGCTGCCGTTGGCCTGGTTCTGCTCCTTCGCAGCGCGCTGCGAGGTGCCGCTGGTGGAGGCGCCGAGTAGCGGCCCGTTCGTGGACGGCGTGGTGCGCACCCATGGCAGCCACTGGTACCGAGATGGGGTACAGCAGGTGCGCGAAATGATCGAGACCGGCGGCGTGTACCAGATCAACCTGACGGATCGGGTGCGCGCCAGATTGGTCGCCGATCCGTTCGATCTCTATCGCTCGATGGTCTCCACCCAGGGTGGCTCGTTCAATGCATTCCTCGACCTCGGCGAGGCGGTGGTTGCCAGTGCGTCGCCGGAGCTGTTCCTGGAGATCGCCGGTGACGCCGTGACGGCCCGGCCGATGAAGGGCACGCGACGACGCCATGGCCGGCCTTCGATGGACTTGCTGCAGGCCGAAGAGTTGCGTGTGTCGGAGAAGGACCGAGCTGAGAACGTGATGATCGTCGACCTGCTGCGCAACGATCTTTCGCGTCTGTCGTCGCCTGGTGGCGTCAGCGTGCCGGAGCTGTTTCGGGTGGAGCGCTACGAGACCGTGTGGCAGCTGACATCGACTGTGCAAGCGACCTTGCGGCCGGAGATTCGGTTGGCGGACGTGTTTCGAGCGACATTCCCGTGTGGTTCGATCACCGGGGCTCCGAAGGTGGCTGCAATGCACGCGATCGGGCACCTCGAGCCATCGCCGCGCGGGCTGTACTGCGGGGCCATTGGGATGATCTCGCCCTCGGTCGACGGCGTCAGGCCGTCGTCCATCTGGAGCGTTGCGATTCGCACCGCCGTGATCGATGCAGCGGATGGTCGGGTCGAGTTCGCGTCGGGTGGTGGCATCACGTACGACTCGGTGCCCGCCGATGAGGACGACGAGTTGGAGTCGAAAGTTGCAGTCCTGCGTGCGGCGCGTCCGGCATTCGAGCTGTTCGAGACCCTGTTCTTCGATGCCGCCGGAGCGCGACATCTCGGGCGCCATCTGCGGCGGCTGGCGGGGTCCGCCGAATACTTCGGGTTTGCCTGCGACCTGTCGGCGCTCACTGCCGACGTTGCTTCGATGGCGCGGCCCGATGGACCCCGCCGTCTGCGCATCGTGCTCGATCGTCGCGGCCGTCACCGCATGGAAGTGGTCGACTTGGACGAGGTGCCGCCGATCGTTGGTCTTGCGGTGTCGACCGCGCGGGTGTGCAGCGACGACCCGTTCATGTGCCACAAGACGACTCGTCGAGCGGTCTACGAGCGCGCCCGCTCGGCACACCCACGAGCTGACGATGTCGTGCTGATCAACGAGCGCGCGGAGGTGGTCGAGACGACGATTGCCAACCTGCTCTACCGCGTGGGCGGCGAATGGTTCACGCCGCCGCTGGCGAGTGGCGGGCTGCCAGGCATCGGCCGCGAGTTGCTACTCGAGTCGGGTGAGGTGCGTGAGCGCGTCTTGCCCGTGACCGAGCTCGCCTCATGCGATGAACTGGCCGTGGTCAACTCGCTGCGCGGTCGCCGGACTGCAGTGATACTGGGGTCATGAACCCCGATCAGTTCCTCGCCGCACTCACGGGTTCTGACGACCTGCTGTTGATGGGGGTCATCAATGTCACGCCTGATTCCTTCTCGGATGGCGGCCGCTACTACGAGCACGACGTCGCAGTCGCGCACGCGTTGCGGCTGGTGCAGGAGGGTGCCGACATCGTCGATGTCGGCGGTGAGAGCACTCGTCCTGGTGCGGAACCGGTCGGGTCGGAGGAAGAGCTGCGGCGCGTGGTTCCGGTCGTGCGTGACCTGGCTGCTGCCGGAGTAGCAGTCAGCATCGACACCCGTCACGCCGCGGTCGCGCAGGCCGCCGTGGCCGCGGGTGCGTGCCTGGTGAACGATGTCTCTGGTCTACGTGACCCGGAGATGCGCGCGGTCGCGGCCCGTCACGGTGTGCCCGCTGTTGCGATGCACATGCCCGTCGACGACCCGGCGCTGATGCAGCAACACACCGACTATGTCGATGTCGTCGGCGACGTGGTGGCGTTTCTTCGCGACCATGCTGCGCTTGCGTTGGCCGAGGGAGTGCCGATGGTCATCCTCGATCCGGGTATCGGGTTCGGCAAGACGGTCGATCAGAACTTGGCGCTCGTCCGCCGTCTGGACGAACTGGTCGCGCTCGGCCACCCTGTGCTGGTCGGTGCGTCCCGCAAACGCTTCATCGGTGTGCTGACCGGAGCCGAACAACCCGAAGATCGAGTGGCAGGCACGTTGGCTGTGCATCTCGCCAGCGTCCAACGTGGCGCCCGCCTGGTGAGAGCCCACGACGTCGCCGCACATCGACAGGCGTTGACGATGTGGCGTCACGTGATGCACCACGACATCGCTCGCTGAGAGATCAGGTACTGGTTCCGGGGAGAGGGCTCGAACCCCTATATGCAGGACCAAAACCTGCCGTCCTACCATTGAACGACCCCGGAAGGAACGGGTCCGAGGTTATCGGACCACATCAGTCTCGCCACGGAGGTTTGGTGAGTGCCGTGCGCCCGATAGCGTCCCACGAGCTATGGGTTCACTTATCAAGAAGCGCCGCAAGCGCATGCGCAAGAAGAAGCACAAGAAGATGCTCC
>Ga0105048_10002968_pt1 | contig 27783 bp, 21 predicted proteins | sample MAT05_FD_78382 | JGI IMG/M metagenome (GOLD analysis project Ga0105048, IMG submission 78382) | Freshwater microbial communities from Lake Fryxell liftoff mats and glacier meltwater in Antarctica - MAT-05 | ecosystem: Environmental > Aquatic > Freshwater > Ice > Liftoff microbial mat | place...
ATACGGTATCTGTATTAGTCCAATATCAAAATAGATATTGAACTCAAACAGCTACTATATCGGCATTTACATTACTAAGCCCAAATTATCCTTTGGACTAATTTGAACTAAGTAATGGTATAAAGGGTTAGAGGAGGAGTTTAATGCTATTAAAAACATTCAAAATAAATTAAAGGGTTAATGAAATTTGATCTTATTCGCAGTTCTTTCCACTTCAAAGTACAGTCCGTTTAAAATATGTTCAATAAAATTGATGTTACATTGCTAACGCGATGCCAGCATTGATTTGGTGATTTATTAAGACAATCATAATGTTTCTATAAAGTAAGTTGCAAATTGCTAGTGTAATTTTGTTGCATAACCTTTTGTGATATCCTTGATTTCTGCTTTTTATACAAGCATCTGAATGAAACCATAAAAGGGGCAGATTTTTTTCCATGAAAAATGACATTAGCATTTGCAAAGAGCATTGGATTTTTAAGTGCTCATTTGAATAAGATTTTTTTACCCGTTTTTATTTTCTTTTTTCAGTATTCATTTTCACAATCAATTGTAATCAATGAAGTTTCCCAAGGTCCTTCTGGGAGTAAAGAATATGTTGAGTTTCTTGTAACTGGTCCGGCACTTGTTAATTGCACAGATACACCTTCGTGTATTGATTTAAGGAATTATGTATTTGATGACAACAATGGTTATTTAAATGGTGCTCCTACAGGTGGTGTTGGCATTGCATCTGGAGCTTGTCGGTTTTCGAATGATATTTTTTGGTCTTGTATTCCTGCGGGAACTATCATCGTTGTTTACAATGATTCGGATCTAAATCCTTCTATTCCTGCGCAAGATATTGATATGGCTGATGGAAATTGTTTTTTGAATATACCAATATCCTCTGTATTATTTGAACGACACAATACACTTCCAAGTTCTTCGGACATGACTTATGCAACAATAGGTTGGATTTCGGGCGGTAGCTGGACACCAATTTCGATGGCAAATGCGCAAGATGGTTTTCAGATTTATGCTCCTGCTAACTTAATAACCCCTGTATTTAGTATAGGATGGGGAGCGGTAAACACACTTGGTGATATTTATATGGGCGCAGGAAGTGCGTCAGGTGACGTTTTTTATGCCAACGATTGCAATTATTTTTCTCAGGCTAGTTGGGTAACAGGACCCGCATCAAGTGATGAAACTCCAGGTAATACAAATGCTGGACAGTCAGCTTGTGTTGGCCAAATGAATCACAATTGCAATCCGCCAACAGTTGTTGTGACACCTGTTGCAGAAACATGTGCAAGTCTTTGTGATGGTAGCGCAAGCGCCGTTGTAACAGGAGGAACAGCACCGTTCAGTTTTTCTTGGAGTCCGCCTCCGGGCGCTGGTGCAGGAACAGCAAACATTAGTGGACTCTGCGATGCAATCTATACCTTAACATTAACTGATAACAATGGTGCAGGTTGTATTTTAACAACAACAACTACTATTAATCCTGGTCTATCTTGTTGTCCGATGACCAATACAGAGGCTTTTACAAACGTGACTTGTGTAGGTGCAAATGATGGAACTATTTCCTTAACAGAAAACGCTGGAGTTGCTCCGGTTACTTATAGTATTGATGGTGGCGTAACAATTCAGTTGTCAGGTAATTTTGCGAATCTCGTTCCCGGCTCATATAATGTGTTGATCGAAGATGGCGGGGGATGTCAATATCTTTCCGTGATTTTAATTTCGGATGGTCCTGCCGGTGCGGTTCCTACTTTCAATCCTGTTGCTTCAATTTGTAGTGGAGACTTTTTGAATAATTTACCTATCATTTCTTTGAATGCTTTCAGCGGAGCTTGGTCGCCGGTAACTGATAATACAGCAACAACAACTTACACGTTTACACCCAATGCCGGACAATGTGCCACCACAACGACGTTAATAATTGTAGTAAACCCAATCTATAACTTATCTGAAAATACTGCGGCGTGTGAAAATTCAACTTTCACTTTTCATGATGGCACAAGTCAGTTGATAGTTGGCAATGTGTCTCATGTCTCTAATTTAACAGGCTTGGGTGGCTGTGATAGTATTATTACAACAAATGTCACGATGAATTCGGTTTACAATAGTGTAGAAAATATAACTGTTTGCGAAAACACAAACGTTACTTTCCCGGATGGAACATCGCAAGTCATTAATTCTTCTTTTGCGCACGCATCAAATCTATTAACTGCAAATGGCTGCGATAGTGTTATTGTTACAAATGTGACGATGAATCCAATCTTCAGCATAACTGAGAATATTACAGTTTGTGAAGGAAGCGATTATACTTTTCCTGATGGAACAACTCATTTTGCAATCATGACCAGTGAATCATACATTTCCAACTTGCTAACTTTATCAGGATGTGATAGTCTGATTACAACAAACATTGCGGTTAATGTTGCGGCATCAAGTATTGAAAATATTTTTGTTTGTTCGGGCAACAATTATACTTTTCCGGACGGAACAACGCAACTTTCAATTTTAATAAACACAACGTACATCTCGTCTTTATTTTCTGTTGCCGGTTGTGATAGTTTGGTAACAACAAACCTACAAGTAACACCAGTTTATAATTTGGTTGTAAATAACGCGGCCTGCGAAAATTCGAACTTTACATTTCCAGACGGAACAACACAGTTAATCAATGCCAATCTATCCCATACATCTAACTTGATAACAGTTAACGGCTGTGATAGTATTATTATAACTAATGTCACGATGAATCCGATTTACAATTTTGTTGAAAATATATCCGTTTGTCAAAACACAAACGTTACTTTCCCAGATGGAACAACGCATTTAATTATTTCTTCAACTTCGCACATATCAAATCTTTTAATGACTACTGGTTGCGATAGTATCATCGTTACAAATGTTGTAACGAATTCCGCTTATTCGTCTGTTCAGAATAGTGAAATTTGTTCTGGTGATTCGTATACTTTTCCAGATGGAATTACGCACAATTCAATTTTTATTGATGAGGTTTATGTCGCTTCATTTACATCCATTTCAGGTTGTGATAGTTTAATCGTAACCAACATTATCGTCAATCCTTTGCCTACCGTGTTTGCAGGTGTGGATCAGGGCGCATGCCAGAACGCAAATGTTACACTGACTGCAACAGGTGCTCAGACTTATTTGTGGACAGGTGGTGTTACAAATGGCATTCCTTTTTTACCCGCAAATGCACAGGAGACTTTTATCGTTACAGGTACAGATAACAATGGCTGCAGCAATTCGGATAATTTAGATGTGAATGTTTATGCCTTTCCATCTGTAAATTTTACCGCCAATGTACTTTCCGGCTGCGACCCTTTAACAGTTCAATTTGATAACTTGACAAGCAATGGACAGAATTGTGTTTGGGATTTTGGTGATGGAAATACCGAGGTAGGATGTGGAACCGTTTCAAACACTTTTACAAGTTCCGGTTTTTATTCTATTTCACTAAATGTAACAGATGTGAATGGATGTCAATCAAGTTTAAATTTGCTCGATTCTATTCAGGTTTTTCCATCGCCCGTTGCTTCGTTCACTGCGGATAATTATTTACTGGATGCATTTGATTCCGAAGTCAATTTCACTAACAATTCAACCTTCGCAGATTGGTACAGTTGGGATTTTGGAGATGTTTCTGGTCAAGTTAGTAATGAGAATCCTTCTCACGAGTTTCCATCCAATCAATCAAATACAAATTACACTGTTAATCTTGTCGCCGGGAATAATTTGAATTGTACAGATACAGCACAAATAAATATAATTGTTCAGGATATAATCCTCTTCTATGTGCCAAATGTATTTACGCCTGACGGTGATGAATTCAATGAATTATTTCAACCTGTTTTTGTAAGTGGCTTTGATCCATACGATTTTCATCTAATGATTTTTAACCGTTGGGGTGAGTTGGTTTTTGAGTCGTACAATGCCGCAGTGGGCTGGAATGGAACATACGCTGACGGGCCACTTGTTGAAGACGGCGTTTATATCTGGAAAATTGATTTTAGGGAAACAATGTCAGATAAAAGGCATGAGTATTATGGGCAAGTTACTGTGCTTAAATAAATGAGATTATTCAAATGTTAGAGGTCATTTTATCAATTATTGCAGGATTAGTTTTATTTCTTTTTGCAGTAAGCAGTTTATCAGAAACCATTCAAAAAGTATTGGGTGATAAAGCCAAATTTTGGTTGGGAAAATTTACCAGAAATACCTTAATGGCAATTCTTACAGGAACAATTGTCACGGCTATTTTAGATTCATCTTCTGCGGTAATTATTCTTACAATAATTCTTGTCAACGCTGGGATGTTGACTTTTCGTCAATCATTGGGAATTGTTCTTGGTGCCAACATTGGAACCACAGTAAGTTCGCAAATTATTGCCATGGACATAGGCAAATACTCTCCCGTTCTATTGCTCATTGGATTCACATTACTGATTATTTCAAAATCAGAAAAAGTAAATAATCCAGGTAAAATTATACTCTATTTCGGTGTTCTTTTTTTTGGATTGTTTACGATGGAAAAAGCTGTTGAACCCTTGCATAATTCACCAGCCTTTTTTGATTTTATGAAGATGGTTGAAAATCCATTTTCAGGCGCGCTTAGCGGTGCAGCAATTACACTCATCGTTCAATCTTCTTCTGCAACAGTTGGCATGGCTATAATTCTTGCAAAAAAAGGATTTCTCGCCTTGTCAGGCGGAATAGCAATTATGCTTGGAGCTGAATTAGGAACCTGCAGTGACACGTTGTTGGCAACAATTAAAGGTAATCGCGAAGCTCTTAAAACAGGTATCTTTCACCTCACTTTTAATTTTCTTTCAATCATCTTGGGCTTAATCATGTTTTACCCATTTTTAGATGCTGTTAATTGGATCAGCAGTGATGCATCGATTGAACGAAAAATAGCCAACGCCCACATGCTTTTTAACATTGGTGGCGTTTTAGTTTTCGTATGGTTTATTCCACTTTTTGAGAAGGCTTTGAACAAAATTTTTCCTTCAAAAAATCGAAATCAAATTGATGAGGCAACAATATTATGAACTAGCTAAGTGTAATAGATTTCCTTCCTCCAAATGCAAACAGTGAACAATAATCTAACCTTTGATTAGGGATATAATCACCAAAAACACATTTATCGAACCAAAAGAGTAAATTCGTTGTTCTCTACAGTTCCTTTAATACAAAGGGATTAAGCTAAAAATAAAAACGGGACTAGCAACCACTTTTTAACGATTTGTTTCAATAAATTCGATAGCTCAAAGTGTTTAATTACATTATTTTCTGAATGATATAATCAGCGGAAAGCACATCCCATTCTGCTGGCAGGTATAATAAAACGCCTAATAAAATTAATCTTGGAAAAAGTAATTGCATATCCCACATAGGCTTAATTAAGCTAAACGCTCCCGCAACCAATATCAAATCAATTCCCAAGATGTACAACGCATATTGTTTAAATAAACCAATTATAAGCATTGCTCCGCAAATCAACTCAGCATAAGAAGTAAACCAAGAAGTTGATGTTAAAACGAAATCAGGTACTTTAATAGTGCCAAGCTCTTGGCGGAAGAAATCTCTCACTCCCCCAATCTTTAGTTTAAAAACCTTATCGTAGCCTTGAAAAAAGAATAAGATGCCTAAAATCACTCTTAACACAAAGGTTAATACTGCCTCATTATTTATTGTAAATGCTTCCATAATATGTTGCTATCTAGTAAACAAATATCGGATTTATAATCCGTTTTTTTATTGCTGGATATCATATTTTCTTTCTCTAGTTATTGTACAATTTGTATTCAATTAGTGAGCGGTTTGATTTATTGCAGGATTTGTATCCGTTAATGGGACAGCTATCGAACCAAAATATTACTAACTATATTAAGCGATACTTAAAGTAATTTTTTAGCAAAAATGCAATTGCCTTACGAATTTAAGGGCAGCATTAAAAACAGCCTTGGTAAGCCTAGACAAGTACTTCTCAAATAGTGAAATCAGATAATCCAAATAAAAAAATAACGGATTCTCACGAATTGGCTAAATAGTACATAGTTCTAATCAACAAATATTTTTGCTTGTTCAATCCAATCAGCGCCTTCAACAACCAGAATATATATTCCCGATTTATTTATCTCAATATTTAACCAGCTCATGTTTGAAACATTGATATCATTTTGAACTAATTTGCCATCCACGGAATAGATTTGATACGATACGATTTTATCATTTTCTTGACCCGTGTTAATTGTAAACACACCATTGCTTGAGGGGTTCGGATAAACAACTAGGGTGTGATTATCTTCCTTTTCATCAATCGATAAAACTTGAGTAGAAACTAAAAATTGTCCCATCATTCCCATGTCTTCGTGCGTTAACATATGACAATGAAACATGTAAGGAACAGTATCGTTGACAAAATCAGTAAATTGCGCAATAAAACGAACATTGCCCATTCCCGCAGGGACTAAAACAACATCATTGTACCCTTGCAATGCCGGTGGTGGTGAAACTCCATTAATATCAAGTATAAAGAATTGGACATCGTGAATGTGAAAAGGATGTGCAATGGGTGTTTCATTAGTTAAAGACCAAATTTCAATATTGTCTGGTGGAACTATATAATTAATAACCATCATATCAAAAGAGGTACCGTTAATTAAAAATGGACCCGCTAAATTTCCCATTCCGCCGCCAGAAGTTAAAGATAATTCACGTGTAATATTTTCTGATCCTTCAGCAATGGGAGTATAAACAGCCAAAGTTGATGGCACTGTTGTAACAGGCGCAACAGTTTGCCCCACTACATTTATATCAAGAAAAGAATAATTATTTCCATTTAATGGATTGTCTACATATCCAACCAATGATGATGTTGCGCCTGCACCCATGCCTGGTTGAGTCGCTCCGTAAATCGCGTTTGGTAACTCTGCGCCAAAACTCATGAGTTGAAAATTTTGCCCAATACTTCCTGTTAAATCAAGCAGAATATCTGCTCGTTGGCCAGGTGCTATTCTATAGCGAGTTAAGTTTACTGGCGTATTTAATAATCCTCCGTCCGTTCCAATTAATTCAAATGACCGATTATCAGAAAAACCTATCTCCATAACTCGTTGCGATGAACCGTTCAAAACCCGCAAGCGGACAACCTGCGCTGGAAAATCAACGTAAGCATCAACCGTACCGTTAACCATAACAGATGTGTCTAATTCGGTATGAACTAAAATCTGACCTAATGCGTCAAAACCTTTTGTTTGAAGTACTAACGGAAAGTCATCAATGCCATATGTATTAGGAAGGTTTAAAGCTTGCTCCTCTGCATCTTCAACAATTATTAATCCAGCAATTCCTTTGGATACATGTTTGTCTGTTTGCATGTGTAAATGCGGATGATACCAATTAATGCCCGCTTTATCCAATACAGTAAATTGCGGGTTCCATGTAGTGCCTGCAGCAATTACACTGTGCGGACCACCATCATTTTGAGGTGCAACGTGCATTCCATGCCAATGTATTGTCGTTGGTTCTCCTAGTTGATTGTCTACAACAATCGAAACTAAAGAATCTTTTTTTAGTAACAAAGTCGGTCCTAACAAATTACCATTTGCACCCATGGTATTTGTAGTTATTCCAGGATAAAAAACAGTGGTACCTAATTGAAGAGTTAAATTAATATTAGGCCCTGATAAAGTTGATGGTATATTTAGTGGGTTTTGAGCAACCGTTGATAGCGTCATAGCAACTACCCAAATTAATAAAATTGATTTTTTCATTGCAATACTTTTCTCAAATATAAAATTTTCATTAACCTTAGTGTGTGACTTTAGTCACACTATTAAATTAATTTACTACTATGGTAAAACACTTGTTGTGTATACTTGAATCCAAAACTATATTTATTATGATAATAGCAATAACTTCTCACCGCAGCGCACAGATAGAAATCGAGAACCTACATGTTGCAATAGTTCTCTAAACTATCAACCACAAGATTTGTCATACTCAAGCTCAGCACATTTAACTTTAGGTATTTTTTCTGAATAGCTTGGGGATTGCTTCTCGAAATGGTGAAGAATTTTTATCTTAGACTGACTACGATTTTTTGTACAGAAGAAAGGTAACGCTAGCTATCGGGATTACCTAAACAAGCCCTTTTCCAAAAAAATTGATATAATTCTCAAAAAAAGCATAAATTTGCACTCCGCATTTAAAAAGCAATATAATTCCGACTAAGCTAAGGCTTCGTTGGATAAAAGCCGAAGTGGCAGTCCCGATAGCTATCGGGATGGTAAACCGAAGCAAAAAAAGATAAATATCCACCTTTAGTGGATGAATGCCGAAGTGGCGGAATTGGTAGACGCGCACGACTCAAACTCGTGTACGAAAGTGTAAGGGTTCGATTCCCTTCTTCGGTACAAAACGGGACAGATTCAATTTATTTGAGTTTGTCCCGTTTTTATTTTGGTCTAATGCACGTTTTATACCATTACTTTTTAACCAAATCCTTAACTGATGTAATTGTGTATCACGAAAAATACAATTTAGCCTTAACTTATGAAATTTAAAATGAAGTTTAAAATATTTTCATTTCATATTCGTCTACCCCATATTATACATCTCACCTTTTTTAGTTCCTTTGCATCATGAGTAAAAATAAAGTTACCCTTAAACAAGTTTTTAAAGACATCATTTGGCCAAGAAAAAAAATTCTTTTGGTTGGTTTGATTTTGATTGTTATTAGCAGAGGCGCAGGTTTTGTGCTGCCCTATTCAAGTAAGGTTTTGTTAGATGAGATTGTTCCGCAACGGGATTATGACTTGCTTTGGTTTGTATTGGGCGCAGTTTTAATTTCATTGACCATTCAAGCCATCACCTCGTTTTGGTTGACTAAATTATTGAGTGTAGAAGCACAGAATTTAATTTCAAAATTGCGTGTTCAGGTTCAGAAAAAAATCTTGTCATTGCCTATCAGTTATTTTGACAATAATAAATCAGGGGCTTTGGTTTCAAGAATTATGACCGACGTTGAAGGTGTTCGAAATTTAGTTGGTACAGGTTTGGTACAACTAATTGGCGGAACATTAACCGCAATTGTTGCTTTGGTTTTATTGATTCAAATTAGTCCAATTATGACATTGTCAACGTTGGTTCCAATTGGTTTATTTGCGTTTATTGCACTAAAAGCTTTTGCTAAAATCAGACCAATTTTTAGAGAACGTGGAAAGTTAAATGCGGATGTTACTGGGCGATTGACAGAAACATTAAACGGAGTAAGAGTTATTAAAGGATTCAATTCGGAAGAGCATGAAAATAAAATTTTTGAGAAAGGCGCCGACCAATTATTTCAAAATGTCAAAAGTAGTTTAACGGCAACATCTTTGGTAACAAGTCTTGCTACATTTTTACTTGGTGTTGCCTCTACAGCCATTATGGGTATTGGTGGATATTTAATGAGTCAAGGAAAAATGACACAAGGTGATTTCTTGTATTTCACCATCTTATTAGGATTTATGATTGCACCAATTGTACAAATGAGTAATATCGGAAGTCAATTAACAGAAGCCTTTGCAGGATTAGATCGCACTGCTGAAATCATGGATAGTGCACCAGAGAATGATGAAGTAGAGCGACCAAATAAATTAACTTCCATGAAAGGTGATATTCGTTTCGAAAAAGTTTCGTTCGCTTACGAAGAAGGAAAGGAAGTGGTTCATGAAATTTCTTTTGATGCTCCGCTTGGTTCTGTTACCGCTTTGGTTGGAACATCAGGTTCAGGTAAATCAACTATTGCAGGCTTAGCCGCGACTTTTTTGCAACCGCAATCTGGAAAAATTACAATTGATGGACAAGATCTTTCTAAAATTAATTTAGGTTCTTATCGTTCATTTTTGGGAGTTGTTTTACAAGATGACTTTTTGTTTGAGGGAACGATACGTGAAAATATTTTATTTCCTCGTCCAGACGCCAGTGAAGATCGATTACAAAATGCTGTTAAAGCTGCCTACGTAAATGAATTCACCGATCGTTTTGAAAAAGGATTAGACACAGTAATTGGAGAACGTGGTGTAAAATTATCTGGAGGTCAACGTCAACGAATAGCAATTGCACGCGCTATTTTAGCTGATCCTACAATTATTATTTTGGACGAAGCAACATCAAATCTGGATACTGAAAGTGAATCACTCATTCAAAAGAGTTTGGCCGAATTAATGAAAGGCAGAACTACTTTTGTTATCGCTCATAGATTAAGTACCATCCGAAAAGCAGACCAGATTTTGGTCATCGAGGCCGGCCACATTTTTGAACAAGGCACTCATGATGAGCTCATCAAAAAAGAAGGTAGGTATTACGATTTGTTTACTTATCAAAGTAGAATTTAGGTTGAGAATAGTACAGCTATTACACAGAGGGCACAAAGGAGCACAGAGATTCACAGAAAAAAAATTGCCTGTAATTCTTTGTGAATTTTTTTTTACTTTGCGAAACTTTGTGTAACAACCAACCGAATTGAGGGTGTTTAATAAGACAACAATTTTTTTGGGATAATACTTTTGGATTTGAACGCCAAATTTAAATAACCTGCCGAATCTCACAAAAACAATTTATGTAAATCAACATTCAAAAATTGACATTTTTCATTATTTGTACTTATGTTTGTACATAATTAAGTACAAAACCTAAAATTTATGCTAACAACTTCCATTTCTGACTTCAGAAAAGACATAAAAAAATACCTCGATAAAGTCACTAAAAATTATGAGACGCTTATTATTAATAGGGGTAAGGATTCTGGTATTGTCATTATGTCAATTGAAGAATACAATTCAATTTCGGCTACAAAACTAGAATTATCTTCAAAGAAAAATGAAGAACGCCTCGATAGATCAATTGCCAGTTTAAAGAAAGGAAAGTCATTCTCTAAAAGGCTAATTCAGAAATGAAATTTATTTTTGTCGATGATTCTTGGGAAGATTATCTTTATTGGCAGCAAACAGACAAAACAATGGTCAAAAAAATTAATAATTTGCTGAAAGATATTTCAAGAACACCATTTACTGGAATTGGAAAACCTGAACCGCTCAAATTTAAATACAAGGGCTTTTGGTCTAGAAGAATTGACGGCGAGCATCGTTTAATTTATCAATATCGGGAAGGTGAAATTCTAATTGCGAAATGCAGATTTCATTATGACTAAAGAAATTAGATAACTAAATCACCTGCTGAATCTCATGCAAGGATTTATATTCATTGAAGTTGATGTTTTACAATAGATGATGGCGAAAAACATAGAATAATTTCTTATTTTTGATTAGCATTAATTCAATTTTCTAAAAATTAATTTTTGGCAAGTGTTAATCAAATATGAAATGAAATAGTCGATAAATTATTGACAATTTCAAATAGAAATTATTTAACCGCACTTCAAAATTTAGTAGAAAACAGTTCTGTTGACGACGATAAAGTGAAGCTGACCAAGGAACAAATCCTGATGCTTAAATTGAATGATAAGGATATTAAGAAAGGTCGACTTATTTCGCAGAATCAAGTTGACAAACAAGATTTGAAATGGCTAAAAGAACTGTAGTTTGGACTGAAACAGCGATTGCTCAAAGAAGAGAAGTCCGTAGTTAATTCAAAACTGAATATTAATAAGCAGTGCACTAAATCACCTGCTGAATTTCACAAAGCGATTTATAATAACCATTCTTAGAAATCAACTCTGCGTGCGTTCCTTTTTCTACAATTTCGCCTTTGCGGAGAACGATAATTAAATCCGCATTTTTAATTGTGCTTAGTCGATGAGCGATGACTAATGATGTACGATTTTTCATCAACTTTTCTAAAGCATCTTGCACCAATTTTTCTGATTCTGTGTCAAGCGCTGAGGTAGCTTCGTCAAGAATCATGATAGGCGTGTTGACAAGAACGGCGCGTGCAATACTCAATCGTTGTTTTTGTCCACCTGAAAGTTTATTTCCTCGATCACCGATATTTGTTTCGTAACCACTTTCAAAACTCAGAATAAATTCGTGCGCATTGGCAATTTTTGCAGCGGCAATTATTTCTTCATCGGTTGCATTTGGCGCACCGAAAGCTATGTTGTTTTTAATTGAATCGTTGAACAAAATAGATTCTTGCGTAACCATACTAATTAAAGACCGAACATCTTTTTTGTTCATGTCCTTTACGTTGACATTGTCAATTTTTACTGCGCCAGATTTTACATCATAGAAGCGCGGAATTAAATCAGAGATCGTTGATTTACCACTTCCTGATTCGCCTACAAGCGCAACTACTTTTCCTTTTTCTAATTCAAACGAAACATTTTTTAAGACCGGTTCATCTGTATAAGAAAAAGAAACATTTTCAAAAACAACAGATTTATCGAGTGAGTTTTTTTGAATCGGATTTTTCGGATCTTCAATCGAGTCAGTTAAATTAATCACATGGTTTATTCTATCTATTGATGCAGATGCTTTACTCATGAAAGCCATTCCGCCGGCTATTGCGCTGATTGGTCTAAGAAGTTGAGAGAAGACAATGATGAACGCAATGAATTCTTCACCGTCCATTAATGCATTTGTATTTTGTAAAATTAATTTTCCACCGTACCAAACGATCGCAATCATTACACAAGCACCTAAAAATTCATTTAGCGGAGATGCTAATTCTCTTTTTCTAAAAGCACGTGTCATTAATTTTTGATGGTGATTATTTTCTTTTTCAAAACGACCGAACGCTTTTTTCTCTGCGGTAAATGCTTTGATAATTCTTACACCGCTTAATGACTCTTCAATAACAGAGGTTAGTTGGCCCATCTGTTCTTGCCCTTTTGCCGAAGTTCGTTTCAAACTTTTTCCGATTCGTGAAATAAAGAAGGCACTCACCGGCATTAATATTAAAGCGAATAGTGTCAACTCTGGACTCCAATAAAAAAGTATCGCTAAATGAATTACAATTGAAAGCGGATCTCTAAAAATCATTTCAAGCGCATACACAACAGCAATTTCAATTTCACCAACATCAGATGTTATTCGCGACATCAAATCGCCTTTTTTCTCTGCTGAGAAATAAGACATTGGAAGTTGAATTGATTTGCCAAACAATGATGCGCGCAAATCTCGAACTACTGACATTCTCAAATCAGAAGTATTCCAAATGGCGCCGTAGCGAAATAAGTTTTTAAGAAAAAAAGCTAAAAGAACGGTAATACAAATAAAACCTAAAGCACCGTCAAATCCATACATTTGAATAAATTCGGCCGACATGTAATTATAATAATCTCCAACGTATGAGAATAAATTTTCTCTGTCTTCCCAAATAGGTTTGGTCCAAGTTATTAACTCCTCTCTTTTTTTAGGATCAAAAATCAAACTCAAAAATGGCACAAAGAGTACTAGAGATAGTAAATTGAATAGAACAAACAATACATTGAAGGCAATAATTGAGAAAGCTGTTTTACGATAGCTAAAAGAAAGTTTGAATATTTGACCAAATCCACTCATTGAGCCCAAAAATAAGGGGAAATTTGGTACAACGGTTAAAAAAGTGAATTGTTTTGTCGTTACCTTTTTATTGGTAGTAGCGATGGTAAGCAGCAGCAATGATTACCCTCTACACTCTGCCCTCTGTACTTTTTTCTCCCTAGACTGCCTCTGCAACTACAACCGCAACCGTTTTTATCGTAATTTTGCACCATGAGTTCAATTCGCCAACAAAAATTTGAATCGTTGATTCAGCAAGAATTTGGAAAACTATTTCGCGAAGAAGCGCGCACAATTTGCTTAGGCGCTATGGTTACTGTAACTGTTGTGCGTGTGGCTTCTGATTTATCTTACGCTAAAATATATTTAAGCATATTTGGTACGCCTGATATTCAGGCTGTTTTAAAGAATATTGAAATCAACAAAACTACCTTGCGTTATGAAATAGGAAAACGATTGGGTAAAAGCCTTCGCCGAATTCCAACATTTGGTTATATAATTGATGATTCACTTGATTATTCTGAAAAAATTGACAAGTTGCTAAAAGGTTAATGAACTCTTCTTTTTTCATAGCGAAACGGTATCTTTTCTCTAAGAAAACGCATAACGCCATTAATATTATTTCAGGTATTTCTGTTTTTGGAATTGCTATTTCTGCAGCTGCACTTGTCATTGTATTATCTGCTTTTAACGGAATTGAACAATTGGTTATTTCGTTTAACAGTGCATACGAACAAGACATTAAAATAGAATCTGTCAAAACAAAAACATTTGATCGGGGCTATATTCCTGAATCAATTTACAGCGTGGATGGTTTATTGAATGCATCAGAAGTAATTGAAGAAACTGTCATTATTAAAAACGACGACTTTTTTATTATTGGAACAATAAAAGGAGTAGAGCCACAATTCATGGAGATGAGTGAAATGAGGGAACACCTTCTGGATGGCGTACCTATTATTGAAGATGAAATTGGACCGTTGGGATTAATTGGTATAGGCGCCTATTTCAATTTGAATGGCAATCCGGCATCGTTTGTAGATATCTATGAAAATTTCACCATTTATGCACCCAACAAAAATGAAAAAATAAAAAGCGGAGGTATTGACGGTTTTAATTCTGGACTAATTGCTATAGGTGGGAATTTTGAATTTCATAATAAAGTTGATGCAAATGTATTGATTGTACCAATTCATTTTGCGGCAGATATTTTAAATTATAAAAATGAAATTTCATCGGTTGAGTTGAGCTTTGAAGAGGGCATTGATCTTGAAGATAAAAAAGCAGAGATACAAAAAATTGTTGGCCCCGGTTTTAAAGTTAAAACACATTTTGAACAAAATCAACTGATCTATCAAACAAGTAAAACAGAAAAATGGTTTGTGATTTTTTTCTTGACGTTTATCTTTTTTATGGTTTCGTTTACATTGATTTCTTCTATCACAATGTTGGTGATTGAAAAGAAGGAAAATCTTATTACATTAAGAGCTATGGGAGCAACGATGAAACAACTGATGCGCATTTTTTTCTTTGAAGGTTTACTCATCAATTTTTTTGGTTTGATGATTGGATTAATTGTTGGATACGTTGTTTGTTTTGCACAGCAACAATTTGGAATTATTATGATTGATGAGGAATTTGGAGAAATTTTTCCTATTGCGTTTAAATTCAATGATCTTCTGTTAATTTTAACAATTGCAATTTCGCTTGGCGCTTTAGCATCCTATATACCAAGTAGATTTTTAATAAAACGAATAATTAAATAACATATCTATGAAAAGTGTTTTATCAACTCTGATTTTATTTTTATCACTAAACGTTATTTCGCAAGATAGAATGACGCCGGAATTATTATGGCAATTAAAACGAATTGGGGAAGTTGCTGTTTCACCAGACAATTCGCAGATTGCGTTTACAATGCGTGAATACAATGTAACTGAAGGAACAAGCGAGAGTAATATTTATTTGGTTAGTGCATTAGGTGGTGAACCAAAACAACTAACAACTTCAAAAGGAACAGAACATAATTTAATCTGGAGTCTTGATGGAAAAGAAATTTACTATTTGGCGGAAGGAAGAGGTGGATCAAATATTTTTAGTTTGACAATTGCAGACATGTTGTCGAAACAACTTTCGCAAATTAAAGACGGAATTAGCGGATTTAAAATGTCACCTGATCAAAAAATGGTTGCCTTTTGCAAAGATGTAAAATTGGAAAAAGTAACAGGAGCTGAAATTCATACTGACATGCCTAAATCAGATGTTAGAATAATTGACGATTTAATGTACAGACATTGGAGTGATTGGGAAGATGGCGTGCGCTCACATATTTTTTTCACGGTATTTTTAAATGGTAAAATTGAAGGTCAAGGTGTAGATATTATGGAAGGTGAATTATTTGATGCACCAATGAAACCATTTGGTGGAATTGAACAATTTAGTATTGCTCCGGATAATAAATCATTGGTATATGTATGTAAAAAATTAAGTGGAGATGCTGCAGCTTTGAGTACAAATTCAGATGTATATAGTTACAATTTTGAATCACGCCAAACAACAAATTTATCTACTGGAAATATGGGCTATGATACTGACCCAGCTTATTCAGCAGACGGTTCAAAATTGGCTTGGTTGACAATGAAAAAGAATGGAAACGAAGCAGATAAAAATGATATTGTAGTATATGATGTTGCAACAAAAACGTATAACAATTTAACTTTAAGTTTTGATTTAACAGTTACCGCGTTTGCATGGAGTGAGATTATGGATAAGATATTTTTTAAGTCAGTAAAAGAAGCCGTTTATCAATTTTACGAGTACGATTTTAAATCTAAAAATCTTCGTCAAATTACATCAGGTGATAATGATTTTACTTCGATAGCTTTTGCAGGAGATTATTTAATTGGTGGAAGACAAAACATGAATCATCCAACAGATATTTATTCTGTCAACATAAAATCAGGCGAGCAAAAACAGTTAACGGATGTGAACAAAGCCATCTATGATAAATTGCAAGTTGGACCAATCGAAAAAAGATGGGTGACAACAACAGATGGAAAAAAAGAATTGGTGTGGGTAATTTTTCCTCCGGGATTTGATAAGACAAAAAAATATCCGGCTTTACTTTATTGTCAAGGTGGACCACAAAGTGCAGTGAGTCAGTTTTTCTCATACCGTTGGAATTTTCAGTTAATGGCGGCAAACGATTACATCATCATCGCTCCAAACAGAAGAGGTCTTCCAGGTTTCGGTCAAGAGTGGAATGATGCCATTCAAAAAGATTGGGGTGGCCAAGCCATGGATGATTATTTATCAGCCGTTGATGAAATTAAAAAAGAACCGTATGTCAATGCAGATAAAATTGGAGCTGTAGGAGCAAGTTATGGTGGTTATTCAGTTTACTATTTAGCACGAATTCATGACAACCGATTTAAGTGTTTTATTTCGCATTGCGGATTATTTAATTTAGAAAGTTGGTACGGAACAACAGAGGAAGTTTTCTTTGCGAACAGTGATATAGGAGGACCATATTATGGAGATGCAATTTCAGAATCATACACAAAAAATTCGCCGCACCGAATGGTTGAAAAATGGAATACCCCAATGTTAATTTTCCACGGTGAACAAGACTTTAGAGTTCCTGTAAACCAGGGTATGGAAGCGTTTCAAGCTTGTCAACTAAAAGGAATTGATAGCAAAATGATTTTGTTTCCGAACGAAAATCACTTTGTTTTAAATCCTCAAAACGCAATTATTTGGCATCGCGAATTTTATGCTTGGCTAGATAAATACCTTAAATAGAAATAGAGGGTAGGGTGCAGAGTGCAAAGGGCAGAGGGGTTAAGTATAAACCCTGTTTACTCTGCCCTCTGCTCTTTTCACTCTTAAATAGAACCCTCTGCACTCTGTCCTCCTAACTCTTAACTAAAAAATGAAAATCGGTTTCAACAAAATAATCTGCTCACTTCCTCTAGCATTTGCATTGCTTTTAGGTTCACTTATTGTTTATGCTCAAAGCAAAGGTATTCCACTTCAAAATGGAGAACTATTTATTGCAGTTGGTTTGCTTGTACTTTCGCTACCAATGTTTTTTGTCTCCTATATTGTTGTTACAGACACCGAAATTAAAATCAACAATGAATTTGGTATGCCGCGTAGACATGCTGCTATTACAGGACTTCACGACCTTAAATTTGAAAACGGGAATTTAATGGTTTTGTCAAATGGAGAATTTGTAAAATTACGTTTCAGTAAAATTTTAGTTGATCCGAAAGGGATAAAAGCGTTGAAGATGAAAATTGATGGAGTCAATAACTGATCAATTTAAAACTGCCCATTAAATCAGCGGGAAAATTTAAAATATTTCCGCCACAACTGCTTCCTTATAAAGCGCACCAATCGGAATCTGTTTAGTTTGAATCACTAAATTTTGCCCTTCCATGGCTTCTACCATATTTTTATTTACGATGTATGATTTGTGACAACGCACAAAAATATCTTTTGGTAAATTACTTTCTAAAAATTTGAGAGACATTAATGCCGTAATTCTTCCGGTTGCAGTGTAGAAAGAAACATACTCGCGCATACCCTCAATGTATTTAATATCGGTGTATTGAACTTTGTATAATTTGTGATCTGCTTTTATCGTTAAGTAATTTGATTTTAAATCTGCCGCTGCAATTTGTTTTCCTTTTAATTCAAAATACGATTGCGCTTTTGCAATTGCTTTTTGAAAACGTTCAAACGAAAAAGGTTTTAATAAATAATCAATCGCGTCTAATTCAAATCCTTCTACAGCATAGTCTTTATAAGCCGTTGTAAAAATCACCAACGGAATTTTCTCAAGCGATTTTATCATATCTGTACCCAACATTTCAGGCATTTGAATATCGGTAATAATTAAATCTATTTGTTTTGAATTGAGAATTTCTAATGCTTCTTTTCCGTTTTTACAAACACCAATTATTTGCACAGAATTTATTTTTGAGATATAATTCTCAAGTAAATTTCGTGCTAATTGTTCGTCGTCAATTATAATACAATTCATTTTTTTTAATTTTTTGTAATCTGAAGTGAAAAATATATCGCGAACCTTAGCGATACATTTTTCTACTTCAGATCTAAATTAATTTCAAGTTCAACTTTGTACGAAATTAAATCATCTTTTAAAATGAGCAAATGATTATTTGGGTAAAGTAGAGCTAACCTTTTCTTCACATTTTCCATTCCAACTCCACCGGTTTTATCTTTTGATTGAATCATTTTTCCGCTTGTACTATTTGAACAAGTTAATTTTATTTTTCCATTTTCTGCTTTGATTTCAATCTTAATCCAGCCCTTTTCTTTGTCTTCGTGGTTGCTGTGTTTAAAGCTGTTCTCAATAAAAGGAATCAACAAAAGTGGCGCAATTTTATAATGTCCATTCGCATCATCTATTTCAATTTTAATGTTCGAATGATTTTCGTCTTTCAAATATTGCAATTGTATAAAACTATGAATGTGTTTTAACTCATCTTTTAAATCTACAAAATCCTGATTGCTTTCATAAGTCACAAAACGAAGTATGTCTGATAAATGTAAAATGGCATCAGGTGTTTTGTCAGATTTTATCTGAGCTAACGAATAAATATTGTTGAGTGAATTAAATAAAAAGTGTGGATTAATTTGAGCTTTTAATGCTTTGGTTTCTGCTTCCAACATTTTATTTTTTAGTTCAAGACTTTCCTCGCGTTGTTTACGAACATGCAACGCTCGGTTTATTAATGCACTTACAACTAGCGGCATTACGGCCATAAAAAAACGTGCAACAAAAATGCTGTAAGTAGGACGCTCATGTACTCCATGAAATGTAAACGGATAATGTAAATCAAGAAATAAATCTATAAACCCACCAAGAAAAGTGCTAAAAAACAGAATAGTTCCTGTAATAACAAAATAATTTATTTTGGTTATTCGATCTAAATAAAGAGGAATTAAATACAAAAGATTCAAATAAAATAAAGCCATTTGAATCAATGTAATGCTTAGTACACGAATGATTCCAGGCCCAAGTTCAATGTATTGAGTAACCAATGCTACCCAAAAAACGGTGTAAACAAACCAAGCAAAAAGCGAATATCGGATAACGGATTTCATTTCGATCAAAAATAACTATTTAGCGAATGAATTCGACCGTTTTTCTACATATTGGACGTTTAAATCAAACTATGTGGAGATTTTTTCAATGAAAATTAATAGGCCTGCCACTTCAAAAAAAATTCAACTTTAAACCGTCTCAACCCTAAAACCCTAGAACCTTTCAACCATGGACGGTTATGTCAACGCCATGTCCTCTGAACTCAGCCCTCAGTCCTTTACTCTTCGTACACTTCAGCCATGGACGGGGCGCATTTCGATAGGCTCAATAACCGCCCGTCCACTACAAAAAAATCAACTTTAACTATCAACCCTTCACCCTTCACCCCTTCAACCCCTTCAACCCCTTCACCCCCTTCCACCCAAATTTCATAGATAAAAACATGATTTTCGTAGAATTTAATGAAACGGGTCAAAAATAAATAGGCAACTTTACAAAACAATTGTTAATACGGTTTGTTAACATGTTGTTCTTACTTATTCTAAAAAAATGCTGAAAAAAATTACATTTCTATTGCTTGGATTCACAAGTCTTTTTTCGATTGCACAAGAAAATTTTACAATTAGTGGCACATTAAAAGATGCATCAACCGGTGAGGATATTATTGGTGCACGTATTACCGCTTTGGAAGTTCCAGGTAAAGGAGCGATTACAAATACATACGGATTTTATTCTTTCACCTTGCCAAAAGGTACTTACACAATTCAATACAAGTCGTTGGGTTTTATGATTCAAGAAGTAAAAGTTGATTTGAATCAAGACATCGTAAAAAATTTGGAATTAGAAACCGAAGCAAAAGTAACGGATGTTGTTTATATCACTACAGAGCGTGAGGATGAAAATATTACTTCTGGCGAAATGGGTGTAGAAAAAATTAGCATGAAAGATGTTGAAACTATTCCTGTGATTTTTGGTGAGAAAGATATTTTCAAAACAATGCAATTAATGCCTGGTGTTAAATCGGCAGGAGAAGGTAATTCTGGTTTTTATGTTAGAGGTGGTGGCTCAGATCAAAATTTGATTCTGTTAGATGGAGCACCTGTTTACAACGCTTCTCACTTGCTTGGTTTTTTCTCGGTATTTAATTCTGATGCATTGAAAGATGTAAAATTATACAAAGGTGGTGCACCAGCAGAATTTGGCGGAAGGCTTTCTTCGGTAATGGACATCAGAATGAAAGAAGGAAATTCAAAACAATTTTCGTTCAGTGGTGGAATTGGCGTTATAGCTTCGCGATTAACAATTGAAGGACCTATTGTAAAAGATAAAGGTTCTTTCATTATTTCTGCACGAAGAACTTACGCTGATGTATTTTTAAAATTATCTAAAAATGATGCACTCAATAAATCAATTCTGTATTTCTACGATTTAAATGCAAAAGCAAATTATAGATTCGGAAAAAAAGATCGTATTTTTTTATCGGGATATTTTGGTCGTGATAAATTTGGATTCAGTGATCAGTTTGGATTTGATTGGGGAAACTCAACTGGAACTTTACGTTGGAATCACATTTACTCAGATAAATTATTTGGAAATACCTCCGTAGTTTTTAGTAACTATAATTACAAAATTAAATTTGGAGGCGGAACAGAAACTTTTGAAATTGGTTCTCAAATTCAGGACATCAATTTAAAAGAAGATTTTGATTGGTACATCAATTCTAACAACACGTTTAAATTTGGTATCAATTTAATTCATCACACATTTAAACCTGGTGAAATTGAAACCGGCGAAGGAATTAGTTTTGAATTGAACGATATTGAAAATCGTTTTTCGCTTGAGAGCTCTGCCTATATTCAAAATGAGCAAAAAATTAAAAAACGAATGGTGTTAATTTATGGTTTACGTTTTGACAACTTCACCCAAATTGGTCCTGGTGATTTTTATACGTACAATTTGGAAGGAGATGTTATTGATACAGCAACTTTTGAAGATTGGAAACCAGTAAAAAGTTACAATGGTTTATCACCGCGTATATCAATGAGTTTTATTATCAATGAAAAAAGTTCGGTAAAAGCATCTTATGGCAGAACGTATCAGTTTCTACATTTAATTTCAAATACAACAAGTTCATCGCCTACTGATATTTGGTTGCCATCCAGTTCAAACATCAAACCAGAAATTGCGGATCAATTTGCTGTTGGATATTTCAGAAACTTTAAAGACAATACGTACGAATTTTCCGCAGAGGTTTATTACAAAGCGATGCAAAATACAATCGATTATCGCGATGGCGCAGAAGTAACATTAAACCCAACTGTGGAAGGCGAATTGTTGTACGGAATTGGTAGAGCTTACGGTGCCGAATTATTATTCAGAAAACGTAAAGGTAAAATTACAGGATGGATTGCATATACACTTTCTAGAACAGAAAGATTGTTTGATGAAGTGAATAACAATACATGGTATCCTGCGCGTCAAGATCGTTTGCACGATATTTCGATTGTAGGAATTTATAGTATAAATGAACGTTTAAATGTTTCTGCAACTTGGGTTTATTATACTGGAAACGCGGTAACTTTTCCAAGTGGAAAATATGAAATTGATGGACAAGTTGTAAATTATTATACAGAGAGAAATGGATATAGAATGCCAGATTATCACCGTTTAGATATTGGTGTAACGCTTTACGATAAAAAATTCAAAACAATTACTGACGTTGATACTGGGCAAGAAAAAGAAGTGCCAAAACGTTGGGAGGGAAGTTGGAATTTTTCGGTTTACAACGCTTATGCTCGTGAGAATGCTTATTCCATTACGTTTCAAGAAAATGCAGAAACAGGAAAAACAGAAGCTGTGCAATTAGCTTTGTTCAAAATCATTCCTTCAATTACTTACAATTTTAAATTTTAATAAGATGAAGAATTTAATTTTAACCATAGTTGGTTTAAATGTTTTGATGATTTTATCGTGCGAAAAAGTAATTGAAATTCCGTTGGATGAAGCCAGTCAAAAAATTGTTGTTGAAGGCGTTTTCAAAGATCAGCCCGGAAATAATTATTTACTCCTTTCAAAAACAGGAAGCGTTTACGAAGAATCAAATTTCGAAAAAATAGTAGGTGCATCTGTTACACTAATTGATGAATCAAATAATGTATATAATTTGACAGAGGTGGTAGGGACACCTGGAAAATATACACATCCAACGTTTCAAGTACAGCCAAATAATTTTTACACGCTTCATATTATTGCTGGTACAGATACGCTTAAATCCACCTGCGAAACTTTTGAAACACCATCGTTAGATTATTTAGATTATGATGAAGTGATTGGAACTTTTGGTATTGGTACCGACACAACTTATCTTGTCTTTTTTAGTTTTAGTGATTTGGCTACGCAACAAAATTATTATCGAATTAAAGCTTGGGTAAACGGTGCAGACGATGATAATTATTACGTCACCAACGATGATTTATTTAATGGTGAAAATTTAATTCAACCACTTTTTGCAACTACGGTTGAAAAAGGTGATACCGTTTTTGTAGAATTACAAAGCATGGACAAAGGCAATTATACTTATTTGTACGGATTGTCATCAGGCGCAGGAGGTGGTGGACCATTTGCACCAACACCAGCAAATCCAGTCACAAATATTGTAGGAGATGGAATTGGTTATTTTGGAACTTTTACAACGGACACGATGTCGATTATCATGCCGCAATAATGAAATTTAAAAACGCTAACATATTGTTTTTTATTTTTCTTCTTTTGGGAATATTTTGTTCGTGCGAAAAAGTAATCGAATTAGATTTAAACGAGGCAGAACAAAAAATTGTTATTGAAGCTGTTTTGAAAGATAGTCCAGGATATAATTATATTTTGATTTCGCAATCATCAACCGTATATACTGATCAGAATTTTAATAAAATTTCAGGTGCAGATGTGCGTGTAAAAGACAAAGACAATAACGAATATATTTTTCCTGAAGACCCGTTGATACCAGGTAAATATTGGAATTCAACTTTTTCTGTTCTTCCTAATAATGATTATTCATTGAAGATAATTGTCAATGGAGAAACGATTACATCAACTTGTCATTCTTTCGCAAAACCATCAATTGACTCAATGATTTATTATCCATCTCCTTTTTCTGCACAAACGAATGATACAATTTACATGGTTGATTATTTTTCGGTAGATAATGTCAATGAAGTAAATCATTACCGATTAAAAATTTGGATTAACAGCAAAGAAATACTTACTTATTATTACATTGGCAATGACGATTTTATTAATGGTGAATCTTACAACGCTCCTTTTTTTGGTGCTGATGCGCGTTCGGGCGATACTGTTTTTATAGAATTAAATACGCTCGATAAAGCGAACTATACTTACTTATTTACTTTGTCTAGTAATTCTTCAAATTCAACTGCTCCGGCCAATCCAACAAGTAATTTGGAAGGGAATGTTTTGGGTTATTTCGGTGCATTCTCAACAGATACAATGTCGTTGATAATTCCTTAATGTTTCTCCGTTCAACTTTGTACTCATTGCGTTAACCACACAAGTTATTTCATATCTTAGCGCATCTTAGCGCATTCCATCACGAAATTTGCAATATTCCACTATTTAGCTTGAAATAAAAAAGACATGCAACTAAAATTCGGTAAAGAAATTCTCCTCATTATCAAAACGCTCATTCCAATTTTTGGGATCGTGTTTTTTAATTGGAGCATCGGTTCAATCTTTTTGTTTTTTCTAATTGAACTACTTTTTATTGGTGTAGAAACGGTTGTCAAAATAATTTTTGCTGGCGCATCAAATGTCAAAGAAAAAATTGGCGGAATTCTGAAATTTCTTCTGTTCTATTCCATTCTTGTTATTTTTATTTTTGTTTTGATTGGCAATTTTTTCAACAATAGTAGCGCAGGAAATATGAAAGCTAATTTTCAAATTGAAATTTTTTACCTTTTAGTGGGATTGTATTTGTTTGATTTTATTTTTGATTATATCTTCTCTAAAAGATTCAAAACTGCTACCAGCAAATCATTAGAAATGGAAACTTATTATATGTTAATTATTTATTTTTTGCTGTTACTCGTATTACTTCTTCTGCTTAGAATTTTCACGGTTCCTGAAAATTTTAATTATATTCTTGGAATTTCCATTATAGTGGCACGCAACGTTGCAGAATATTTTCTATTAAAGCGAGTGAAAAGAAACTAAGTTTTTTTTCACTCGCTTTTTTAAATCGAAGAGTATTTAAATAAATCATAAATGTTTTTTACAACTCTTGATCCAATATATTTTTATCCTCAATTTTCTTTTTATTGTCTTGATTTAGAATTAAAAAAATAAAAGGGTAGGTGTAATTTAAATTATTGTATAGAGCTTTCTGATATCTCCTTGGTTAGTGGCTCATGGCTATTGCCTTTTATTTCTCAACTATACGAAAAGATATAAACGCAAAATCATCGTGCAACAAATGTTCCTCAAAGGAATTAATTTTAATTCTATAATGATGACCTTCGTATTCAAACTCGTCATCTTCTCCTTCTTCCATCGCTTTCCGATAATAAAATTTTTCATTTTCAATTCCTTGAATTTCGACTTCTGTAATTCCTTCGGTGATGTCGCCAATCATTAATTCAACATCACCTTCCGAACCAATAATTAAGTATGTTCCGCGTTGAACTAATTTAATTTCTTCGTTGTCAGTAATTTCTAAACCGTCTGCAGCGCAGGAAAGGAAAAGGATGCAGAGGAAAGAGTAGATCCAGTATTTTAGTTGAGTCATATTTTTTGTGTTTGCATATAAATAAATATAAAGATTTTTTTAGAATTATTTTTTAAAATCTAAGCCTGTAAAATTTTTCGATACGACCCATGATTAATTCCCATGTCTGTTTTCCATTTATTAAATTTTTGTGCAAAGTCGATTGAATTTATTACTTGAAATTCTTTATGTCTTTTTTGCATTGAATAATCCCAGCGATGATCGTTGCCATCGGGTGAATCTGAAAGGTGCATAAATAGTTCAGAATTATAACCAGGTGCAAGTGTATTGAGTCGATTTAATTCTTTCATATACCATTCCATTACTTTCCAATCAGGCTGGCCAAACCAATAACCGCACATATTTCTAGGTGATGGAAGTTTCCAATTTTCAGTAAGTAAATTATAGAATTCCAATAATTTCTTTTTTTTAGTAGCGGTTAGCATTAACTGTCCTGTGCCACCGTTAAGACCTTTAGCTACGGTTCGTATTGCTGATTCTAACAACTGTTCGGCAATGTTTTGGTATTTATTTACTTTTGGTTCGCGCAAATCTCCATCAATTCTTATTGGACTTCGTACCGGAATTTTTTGCGCATCTGCTATGTAATAAATAATGTTTAAAAAATTCGAATCCCAAAAATGAATATTATAGTGCGACGAAATTGCATCGATGTTTTTTCCGCCGCCAACCATTCCAGCAAGTGTAACAAATTGTTCCACCATTTCTTTTTTTATTTCATCAAAATTTGTTTTGTTATGCGCATAAGTATTTAAATCTCGGTAACTATAAAAATCATCTTCCGGATTAGTTGTGTCATGATCCCAAGAGTGTTTAAACGTTGCAGATTTTTGAATAATTGCTCCACCCCAAGTGGTATTTAAATGCAAACCAATTCCGCAAACATCTCCACTTTCATGAATGGCATCTTGTAATTCTTTCACTTCATCTTTCGTTACCAAATTCGCCATCACATGCACTGACGAAACAATGCCACTGCGCACTGCTGCAATTATGCCTCTATTAATGTTTGGATGCAAACCATAATCGTCTGCAGTGATAATTAAGCCGGGTTTTATTGTTGGCATAAGAATGATTTTTGTTAGATGAAGATAGGAATTATTTTCATTTTAGTGGATGCAGCGAAGTTTGAATTTTCGAAACACTGTACTAAGCTAATTTTAAAAAAAAGAAGCCCCCGAACAATTTTTGATTAGGTTTTTTTATTCTCAAAAAAAGTAAAAAGTTAATCCCCCTTTTTCAATGAGTTTGCCCAGACAAGGAAAAAAAAATCGTTGCTGACTTTTCCTAACCTTAGTTCGATTTCCTGAAAGAAAAAAATGAGGACGCTACAATTTTCCTAACACATCTAATCCCAAATGGATGAAATATTTCATAGAAATATTGAAAAGAGTTGATTCGATGCCGATGGTGTCGTATAATTCTCGGCGCATTTTCGTTCCAAAAATATGACTCATTCTGGGTCGCATTTTCGTTCCAAAAATATGACTCATTCTGGGTCGCATTTTTGGAATATCAAACGTGAGTTTAATAATATTGATTTAAAAAACCTAACTCCCTTTATCTGGTAATCTCATTTTTCAAGGGGAGCTGTCCGCCTAAAAATGTGTTTTTAAAAAAGAGGTTGATGGACTGAGGGGTCAATCGCTGACCAATACCAAAAATCATTCTTTAATCAAAAACCAGTCCTCAGTACAACTCATTCTCTTTGTTTTTGCCAGTTGAAAATCTGAATTTCTTGACCGCTTAGTTTATTAACATTTAGAAAAAAAGTCCCACAATTTACCACTCAGTTAATTTTGACCAAATACCCTGTTAAATATGTAACCAAACATGTATAATTGCGTATAGAGTTACCATCAAGAGTCAAAACTTATCAACAAATTTAGGTTTGGTGGTAATTTGTGGGAGCTTAATAATTATTTTTACACTTTAATCGCGTAAAATGTCAGGATTGGTAGGAGAATTCGAATGTGCACTTGATTCAAAAGGGAGATTTCTTTTCCCTGCTGGATTGAGGAAACAATTGGACCCAACTGCCAACGAAATTTTTATGATGAACAAAGGGTTTGAAACCTGTCTAACACTTTATCCTATGAATGAATGGGAGAAGGTGAGCACGAAACTTTCAAAGCTCAATTTGTTCAAGCCTAAAAACCGGATGTTTTACCGCTTGTTCCATCAAGGGGCGAAACAGTTGGGGCTGGATAATGCCGGCCGAATACTGATTCCAACTACGCTGATGGAGCGAATAGGATTAAAGAAAGAAATAATGTTAACGGCGTACAATGACAGGATTGAGATTTGGGATAAGAAAGAGTACTTCAAAATTATGAAGGACAATATCGCAGATTTCTCTGACCTGGCTGATGAGGTGATGGGAGAAATTGACTCAAATA
>Ga0105048_10002971_pt1 | contig 27773 bp, 23 predicted proteins | sample MAT05_FD_78382 | JGI IMG/M metagenome (GOLD analysis project Ga0105048, IMG submission 78382) | Freshwater microbial communities from Lake Fryxell liftoff mats and glacier meltwater in Antarctica - MAT-05 | ecosystem: Environmental > Aquatic > Freshwater > Ice > Liftoff microbial mat | place...
AGTTCGCGGAACTCGTGGGCGTCGTCGAGGTTCTCGTCGGGGATGTCGGCGTCGCGGACGGTCTTGCCGAGGTCGCCGGCGTCGAAGAACTTCGCGCGCATGGCGATCAGGTCGATGACCCCGCGGAACGGGTGCGGGCTGTCGGCCGCCCCGCCGGAGCCGATCGGGATGACGACCGGGACCGGCCGCCCGTGCGTGTCGTAGTCGGGCGTGAGGCGCGAGCGGATGCTTTCGAGCGTCTTCTTGAAGTTCGCCCCGACCACGTCCATCTTGTTGACGAACACCATGCGCGGGACGCCGTACTTGTTCGCCTGCCGCCACACGGTTTCGGACTGCGCCTCGACCCCCTTCTGGCCGTCGAACACGACGACGGCCCCGTCGAGGACGCGCAGGCTGCGCTCGACCTCGGCGGTGAAATCGACGTGGCCGGGGGTGTCGATCAGGTTGACCGTGTGCCCGGCCCAGGCGAACGGGACGCAGGCCGAGTAGATGGTGATGCCGCGCTGCTGCTCCTCCACGTCGTAGTCGGTGGTGGTGGTGCCCTCGTCCACCCCGCCGAGCTTGTGCATCGCCCCGGCGTAGAAGAGGAGGTGTTCGGTGGTCGTCGTCTTGCCGGCGTCGATGTGCGCGATGACGCCGAGGTTGCGGACGAGGTTTAGGGCTGGGAAGGTGGCCTTGGCCATGACTCCACCTCTAGAAACGATTCACCGCAGAGGGCGCAGAGGGCGCGGAGGAGAGGAAGGGAGAGTGGAATTAAATCCCTCTCGGCTTCTTCTCCGCGCCCTCTGCGCCCTCTGCGGTGAAATTGTATTCGGAATGTTACCAGGCGAAGTGGCTGAACGCCTTGTTCGCCTCGGCCATCTTGATCGTCTGCTCGCGCTTGCTGATGGCCTCGCCCTGGCGCTGGAAGGCGGCCATGAGTTCCTCGGCGAGGCGGAGGTAGGTCGGGCGGCCGCTCTTGGCGCGGATGGCGGCGATGATCCAGCGGATGGCAAGGCTCTCGGCCCGCTTCGCCTTCACCTGCATCGGCACCTGGTAGTTCGCCCCGCCGACCCGCCGCGACCGGACTTCGAGGGACGGCTTGACGTTGGCGACGGCGTCGGTGAAGACCTGGATCGGGTCCACGTCCTTCATCCGGCTCTTGATCTGGTCCATCGCGTCGTAGAAGACGCGGGTGGCGGTCGCCTTCTTGCCGTCGCGCATGATGCAGTTGATGAACTTGCTCGCCAGGAGCGACCCGTACCGGGTGTCCGGGATGAGCTTGTCGTAGCTGGCGGTGCGTGCCTTGGAACCCATAGTCGGTTAGGTGGTGTGGTGGTGAGGTTGTGGGGTGGTGACGCTCCGCGGTGATCCCGGTGGCCGGCGGGAGGTTCGCCACCTCACCACCCCGCCACCTCACCACCCGACTTACTTCCCTTCCTTCTTCGACCCGTACTTCGACCGGGCCTGCTTACGGTCCGACACGCCCTGGCTGTCGAGGACGCCGCGGACGATGTGGTAGCGGACGCCCGGCAGGTCGCGGACGCGGCCGCCGCGGACGAGCACGATCGAGTGCTCCTGGAGGTTGTGCCCTTCCCCGGGGATGTACGCCGTCACCTCAATGCCGCTGGAGAGGCGGACGCGAGCCACCTTGCGGAGTGCCGAGTTCGGCTTCTTCGGGGTCATCGTCTTGACGACCGTGCAGACGCCGCGCTTTTGCGGGCACCCCTGCATGGCGGGGTGCTTCGGCTTCGACTTCTGCGGCACCCGCGGGGAGCGGATCAACTGGTTGATCGTCGGCATTCCCAACCTCGTCTGGCCCGCGGGCGGCAACGTCTCCCCGGCCCGCCGACGGGCGGACCGGCCCCGGTACGAATGGGTTCGGCTATTCAAGCGAAACGACCCCCGGCAGGCCAGGGGTGTTTCGCGGAAAACTCGGGTCGGGCGGGCCGCCCCACCCCGAACTCGACGGCTCTTACTTCGCCTCGACGGCGGTCTGGGGGGCGTGGTAGTAGTCGTCGGCCCCCGGCATGTTGATCCGGACCTCGGCCTCCTGGTGCGTCTTGAACCCGGTCCCGGCCGGGATCAGGTGCCCCAGGATGACGTTCTCCTTCAACCCGACGAGGTAGTCCACCTTGCTCGCCAGGGCCGCCTCGGTCAGCACCTTCGTCGTCTCCTGGAAGCTGGCGGCGCTGATGAAGCTGTCCGACTGCACCGCCGCCTTGGTGATGCCGAGGAGCTGGACCGACCGGCTGGCGGGGAGCGGGGTGTCGCTGGTCGGGAGCTTCTTCTTGCCGCCGGCCGCCGTCAGCGCCGCCCGCTCCTCCTCGTAGGCCTCGCGGCTGTAGACGCGGCCCGGGATGAGGGACGTGTCGGCGTTGTCCACGACCTTCACGCACTCCTCGGTCATGCGGCGGTTCACCTCGTCGAACGCGAAGCGGTCCATGACCGCCCCCGGCAGCAGCCCGGTGTCGCCGGTGCCCTCGACCTTCACCTTGCGGAGCATCTGGGCGACGATGATCTCGATGTGCTTGTCGTCGATCTCCACCCGCTGCGAGCGGTAGACGGCCTGCACCTCGCGGACCAGGTACTCCTGCACGGCGTCCGGGCCGTTGATCTTGAGGATGTCGTGCGGGACGAGCGGGCCGTGGACGAGCGGGTCGCCCTCCTTGACGTACTCGCCGGTGTGGACGCGGGGGATGGCCCCGGCCGGCACCTGGTGTTCCTTCTCCTCGCCCACGATCTTGCCGTCCTCGGTCTCGGGCTGGACCCAGACGAGCCGCTTGCCGCGCTTCTTGTCGCCGATCCGGACCTTCCCGCGGACCTCCGCCATGACCGCCGGGTTGCGCGGCCGCCGGGCCTCGAACAGCTCGGTGACGCGCGGCAGCCCGCCGGTGATGTCCTGGGTCTGCGACACCTCGCGCGGCGTCTTGGCCAGGAGCGTCCCGGCCGACACCTTCTGGCCGTTGGTGGCCTGGAGGTTGGTCCGCTCCGGGATGAAGTACGACTTGAGCACCTGCCCGCGGGGGCCGATGATCTCCATCTTCGGGTGCAGGTCGCCCTTGTGTTCCATGATCGTCAGCCGCTCGACGCCGGTGGTCCGGTCGAGCTCGCGGCGTAGGGTTTCGCCCTCCTTGATGTCCTCGTACCGGATCGTCCCGGCCTCTTCCGAGATGATCGGGATGGCGTGCGGATCCCACTTCACGAGCGACGTGGCCGGGCCGACCTCCTGGCCCTCGGCGACGAACACCTCGGCCCCGTTCGGGACGGCGTACCGTTCGAGAGTCACGCCGCCGACGGACCGGGTGACGACGACCTCGCCGGTCCGGGCGAGTGCGATCCGCTGGCCCTGGTCGTTGGTCACGATCGTGACCCGCTCGAACGACACGACCCCGGCCTTCTTCGACTTGTGCTCGCTGTCGGTGGCGACGCCGCGGTTGGCCGACCCGCCGATGTGGAAGGTCCGCATCGTCAGCTGGGTGCCCGGCTCGCCGATCGACTGGGCGGCGATGATGCCGACGGCCATCCCGTCCTCGACCAGCGCCCCGGTCGCCAGGTCCATCCCGTAGCACCGGCGGCAGATGCCGAGCGGGGCCTGGCAGGTCATCGGGCTGCGGACGGCGATCTTGTCCAGGCCGAGGTTCTCCATCTCCTTCGCCTTGCCCGGCGTGATCATCTCGTTCTCTTCGACGATCGGCCCGCTCGTGGTCGGGTTGATGATCGTGATGCGGCTGACCCGCCCGCGGATGGCGTCGGACAGGGGGCGGTCGATCTCGTCCCCCTTGTACATGATCCCCTTCGTCACCCCCATCTTGGTCCCGCAGTCCTCCATCGTGATGACGACGTTCTGGGCCACGTCCGCCAGCTTGCGGGTGAGGTAGCCCGAGTCGGCCGTCTTCAGCGCCGTGTCGGCCAGCCCCTTCCGCGCCCCGTGGGTGCTGGAGAAGTATTCCAGGACGGTCAGCCCCTCGCGGAAGTTCGACTTGATCGGCGTCTCGATGATCGCCCCGCTCGGCTTGGCCATCAGCCCGCGCATCCCGGCGAGCTGGCGGATCTGCTCGATGCCGCCGCGCGCCCCCGAGTGGGCCATCAGGTAAATCGGGTTCAGGTACGGGACCACCTTGCCGGTGATCTGGTCGGGCCGGCGGTCGTTGGCCAGGTCGGTCATCAGCCGCTTCGTGATCAGGTCGCGGGCCACCATCCAGGTGTCGATGACGTTGTTGTACCGCTCGGTCTCGGTGATGATCCCGCGCTCGTACTACTTGCGGAACTTGTCCGCCTCCTTGTCCTTCGCCTTGAGGACTTCTTCCTTGTTCTCCGGCGTCCGCAGGTCGGACGCGGCGAAGCTCAGCCCGCTCCGGGTGGCCTGGCGGAAGCCCGTCTCCTTCATCCGGTCGAGGAGCGAGATCGTCTCGCGGCGGCCGAGCCGCTGGTAGCAGTCGGCGATGATCCGGCTCAGGTGCTTGCTGGAGAGCGGCAGGTCGTAGTAGTCCATCTTCGGGTGGAGGATGTCGTTGAAGATGACCCGCCCGACGGTGGTGCGGACGAGGCCGTTCGGCTTGCGCGGCAGCTCCTCGGCCCGGGCGTTCCCCTTCTCGTCCTTGATCTCGCTGACGACCTTCTTCTCGATCGGCAGGCGGACGCGGATCTTGGCGTGCATCCCGAGCTTGCCCTCGGCGTGGGCGCGGAACAGCTCGATCGGGGCGTGAAACACCATCCCGTCGCCGGCCTCGATCGCCTCGCCCTCCTCCCCGCGGTTGGCCGTCAGGTAGTAGCACCCCATCACGATGTCCTGCGACGGCGTGATGATCGGGTTGCCGTTGGCCGGGCTGAAGATGTTGTTGGTGGACATCATCAGGACCGTGGCCTCGACCTGGGCCTCGATCGACAGCGGCAGGTGGACGGCCATCTGGTCGCCGTCGAAGTCGGCGTTGAACCCCTTGCAGACGAGCGGGTGGATGCGGATCGCGTTCCCCTCGATCAGCGTCGGCTCGAACGCCTGGATGCCCATCCGGTGCAGCGTCGGTGCCCGGTTGAGCATGACCGGGTGGTTCCGCGTGACCTCTTCGAGGATGTCCCAGACCACGTCGTCCTTGCGCTCGAGCATCTTCTTCGCCGACTTGATCGTGTCGGCGTGCTGGAGCTCCTTGAGCCGGCGGATGATGAACGGCTGGAACAGCTCGAGCGCGATCTTCTTCGGCAGCCCGCACTGGTGGAGCTTGAGTTCCGGGCCGACGACGATGACCGACCGGGCCGAGTAGTCCACCCGCTTGCCGAGCAGGTTCTCGCGGAACCGGCCCTGCTTGCCCTTAATCATGTCGGTCAGCGACTTGAGCGGGCGGTTGCTGCTGCCGAGCACCGGCCGCTTGCAGCGGTTGTTGTCGAACAGCGCGTCCACGCTCTGCTGGAGCATCCGCTTCTCGTTGCGGATGATGACCTCGGGGGCGTTCAGGTCCACGAGCTTCTTGAGCCGGTTGTTCCGGTTGATGATCCGCCGGTACAGGTCGTTCAGGTCGCTGGTGGCGAAGTTGCCGCTGTCGAGCAGCACGAGCGGCCGCAGGTCCGGGGGGATGACCGGGATGCACTCCAGGACCATCCACTCGCACTTGTTCGACGAGTCGCGCAGGGCCTCGACGGTCTTGAGCCGCTTGACCAAGTCCTTCTCGCGCTGCTTCGACTTCTTCTCGCCGCGGGCCGTCTCGCGGTCGAGGCGCTCGCGCAGGTCGCGCGACAGCTCGACGAGGTTGAGCTTCTCCAGCAGCTTCTTGATCGCCTCCGCCCCCATGTCCACTTCGAAGGCGTCGCCGTACTCGGCCCGGGCCGTCTTGTAGTCGTCCTCGGTCAGCAGCTGCCGCTCCTTGAGCGGGGTGGTGCCGGGGTCGATGACGACGTAGTCCTGGAAATAGATGACCTTTTCGAGGCTGGTCGTCTTCATCTCCAGGAGCGTGCCCAGCCGCGACGGCATGGCCTTGAAGAACCAGATGTGGACGACCGGGGCGGCGAGTTCGATGTGCCCCATCCGCTTGCGGCGGACGCGGCTGTGCGTGACCTTGACGCCGCACCGGTCGCAGATCATCCCCTTGTACTTCATCCCGCGGTACTTCCCGCAGGTACACTCCCAGTCCTTCTCCGGCCCGAAGATGCGCTCGCAGAACAGGCCGTCCTTCTCGGGCCGGTAGGTCCGGTAGTTGATCGTCTCCGGCTTCTTGACCTCGCCGAAGCTCCACGACCGGATGTCGTGGGGGCTGGCCAGGCTGATGCGGACCGCCCCGAAGTCGTTGATCCGCTCGTAGGTGTTCGTCTCGCCGGTGTTCGCGTTGGCAGTGCTCATATTTCTACTCCTCGAACGGGGTGTCGAAGGTTTCAATCCGGCGGCGACCGGCGGCCCGGTCGCGGGTGGGATTTCTCAGCCCGCTGCGGCGTCGATCGAGAACACCCGGATCGACGACGCGATCACGTGGACGACTACGGCGGGGACGATGCCGGCGAAGCTGAGCAGGGCGGTATCGCAATACCCCTGTTGATTGACGGCCAGCCAGGTCCAGCCGAGTTCGGCCCCGGCGACCCGGTCGAACGCCGTCCCGGCCAGCGGGCGATGGTCCTGAGACGGTAGAAACTCGACGGCGTCGAACCGAGACTCCAGGGTGTCGGCGTCGGCGTCGGCCCGGAACGTCAGGTTCGCCCCGTCGAGGGCGAGGACGATTTCCTCCCGGCAGCCATCGACGGCCAATTCGTATACCCTTCGGAGTCGGTACGGGGCGTCCCGCTCCGGCACCAGGGCGGGGTTGAGGCTCGCGGTCGCGGTGGTAATCACGGCTCCCCCTCAATACTGCTCTCCGAGGCGGCGGGCTTGCTTGACGATCTTAATCGCGGTCTCGGCCCCCGCGTCTCCTGCCACGGCGGCGGTGGCGGTTTCGCCCAGGGTGAATGCCGCCCAGGGTCCAGCCTGTCGGACGTTGGACGCCGAGCCGCCGCGGTCGCGGATCATCTCGGCGACGGTCCGCCCGGCGTCCCCGGCGAGGCCGCCGAGTTTCCGGGCCACCGCGGAGCTCAGGGCCATGGCCTCACACCCGCTTCTTCTCCAGCTGCATGTTCAGCCCGAGGCCGCGGATCTCGTGGGTCAGCACGTCGAAGCTGGCCGGGGTGCCGGCCTCCAGCGTGTTCTCCCCCTTCACCATGCTCTCGTAGATCTTCGTCCGCCCCTCCACGTCGTCCGACTTGACGGTCAGGAGTTCCTGGAGGATGTACGCCGCCCCGTAGGCCTCGAGCGCCCACACCTCCATCTCCCCGAACCGCTGGCCGCCGAACCGGGCCTTGCCGCCGAGCGGCTGCTGGGTGATGAGCGAGTACGGCCCCGTCGCCCGGGCGTGGACCTTGTCGTCCACCAGGTGGTGGAGCTTGAGCATGTAGATGTACCCGACCGTGACCGGCTGGTCGAACGCCTCCCCGGTCCGCCCGTCGTACAGCACGCTCTTGCCCGTCTCGTTGTACCCGGCCTCCTTGAGCGCCTCGCGGATCTCCTCCTCCGTCGCCCCGTCGAAGACCGGGGTGACGGCCTTGAACCCGAGCTTGGCGGCAGCGTACCCGAGGTGGGTTTCGAGAATCTGCCCCACGTTCATGCGCGACGGGACGCCGAGCGGGTTCAGCAGGATGTCCACCGGGGTGCCGTCCTTGAGGAACGGCATGTCCTCCTCGGGCAGCACCTTCGAGATGACCCCCTTGTTCCCGTGCCGCCCGGCCATCTTGTCGCCGACCGAGATGACGCGCTTGGTGGCGACGTACACCTTGACCATCTGCTGGACGCCGCTCGGGAGCTCGTCCCCCCGCTTGAGCGAGTTCAGCCGCCGCTCCTGCTCGTCGATGAAGAACTGGATGCGCTCCCAGTGCCGGCCGTAAATCTTCTGGGCCTTCTTGAGGTGGTCCGGGCTGCGCACGTCGAGGTTGTCGAGCTTGAACGCCTTGGCCTGGTCGGCGACCGTCTTGTCGTCCTTGTCGCTCCCGAGCAGCTTGCCGGTGTTCGGGTCTTTGAGCTCCTTCTTGTCGAGCACCCCGCCGAGGGCCTCGATGAACTCGCGGAACTGCTCGGCGATCTTCTTCGAGTACGACAGCTCGATGTCCCGCTCCTGGCGGGCGAGTTCCTTCCGCTCGTCCTCGCTCATGCTCGCCCGCCGGCTGAACCGGTGGGTGGCGATGACGATGCCTTCCACGCCCGACGGGACTTCGAGCGAGTCGTTCTTCACGTCCTCCCCGGCCCGGCCGAAGATCGCGTGCAGGAGCTTCTCTTCCGGCGTCAGCTCGCTCCGGCTCTTGGGCGACACCTTGCCGACGAGGATGTCGCCGGGGTGGACGAACGTGCCGAGCTGGACGACCCCGTGTTCGTCGAGGTTGCCGAGCGCCTTCGGGGAGACGTTCGGGATGTCGCGGGTGAACTCCTCCTTGCCGAGCTTCGTCTCGCGGATCTCGATGTCGAACTCTTCGATGTGGATCGAGGTGTAGGTGTCGTTCTTCACCAGCCGCTCGCTGATGATGATGGCGTCCTCGAAGTTGTACCCCTCCCACGACATGAACGCGACGAGGACGTTCCGCCCGAGGGCGAGTTCGCCGTTGAGCGTCGCCGCCCCGTCGGCGAGGATGTCCCCCTTCTTCACCTTGTCGCCCATCGACACGATGGGCTTCTGGTTGAGGCACGTCCGCTCGTTCAGCCCGTGGTACTTCCGCAGGACGTACTCGCGGACGATCTTGTCCTTCTCCTCCAGCTTGATCCGCTCGGAGTCGACGTACACGACGGTCGAGTCTTCCTGGGCGCGGACGAGCATCCCGGAGTGGCGGGCGACTTCCTTCTCCAGCCCGGTCGCCACGAGCGGGGGTTCGGGCACCAAGAGCGGCACGGCCTGCCGCTGCATGTTCGACCCCATCAGCGCCCGGTTCGCGTCGTCGTGTTCGAGGAACGGGATCAGCCCGGCGCTCACGCCGACCATCTGCTTCGGCGACACGTCGATGTACTCGAGCTTGCTCGCGTCGATGCTCTGGAGGTCGCCGTCGAACCGGCCGTTGACTCGGTCGGCCGTCACCCGGTCGCCCTCGGTCGGGATGTCGGCCGGGGCGAGCTTGGCGGTCGATTCCTCGTCGGCCCGCAGCCGCACGATCTCGTCCGTCAGCTTCTTGTTGTGGACCTTCTTGTACGGGGTGATGAGGAACCCGTACTCGTCGATCTCGGCGTAGATCGAGAGGGACGAGATCAGCCCGATGTTCGTCCCCTCGGGGGTCTCGATCGGGCAGATGCGGCCGTAGTGCGAGATGTGGACATCGCGCACCTCGAACCCGGCCCGCTTGCGGTTCAACCCGCCCGGCCCGAGGGCCGACAGCCGCCGCTCGTGCGTCAGCTGCGCGAGCGGGTTCGTCTGGTCCACGACCTGGCTCAGTTCGCTGCGGCCGAAGAAGTACTCGATCGCGGCGCTGACCGACTTCGGGTTGATGAGCGTCCGCGGGCTCATGTCCTGCTGGTCGCGGATCGCCATCCGCTCCTGGACGGTCCGGCGGAGCTTGAGGAACCCCTTGCGGAGTTCGTCGGCGGCGAGTTCGTCAATGGTCCGCAGGCGGCGGTTGCCGAGGTGGTCGATGTCGTCCACGTGCCCCTTGCGGTCGCGCAGGTCGAGGACGTACTTGACCGAGTTGACGAAGTCCACGCTCCGCAGCGTCATCTCCGTTTCCGGTACGGTCTGGTTGAATTTCCGGTTGATGCGGAACCGCCCGACCCGGCCGAGGCGGTAGCGGTTGGCGTCCTGGAACTTCTCGCGGAAGAGTTCGCGGGCCTTCTCCAGCTGCTGCGGGTTGCCCGGCCGCAGGCGGGTGTAGATCTTGAGCAGCGCCGCCTCGTGCGAGTCGGTCCCGTCCTCGTTGAGCGAGTTGAGGATGACCGGGTCTTTCGGGTACTGGAGGACGACGAGCTCCTTCAGCCCGGACACCATGATCTTGTCCACCTTCTCGGCGGTGAACGGCTTGCCGCTGTCGAGGTACACCTCGCCCGTCTCGGGGTCGATCACGTCCTCGACGGCGATCATGGCCGGGATGGCGGCCTCGGCGTCGCCGACGAGCCGGGCGCGGGTCTTCCCCTCTTTGTCGTTCAGCTTGACCGTCTCGACCTCGTAGAACTCGCGGATCATGTTGGCGGTGCTGGTGTACATCGGGTCCATCGCCCGCAGCAGGGTCAGGGCGGAGAACTTACCGGACTGGTCGATGCGGACGCCGAGGGTGTCCTTCTTCGAGACGTTGATCTCGATCCAGCTGCCCCGCTCCGGGATGATCCGGCACGAGTGCATGTCCTTGTCGGCCTCGCGGGTGACGACGAAGTCCACCCCCGGCGACCGGTGCAGCTGAGACACGACGACGCGCTCGGCCCCGTTGATGATGAACTCGCCGCCGCCGATCATGATGGGCATGTCGCCGAGGTAAACTTCTTCCTCGACGGCCGTGCCGTCGCTCTTGCGCAGCCGCAGCCACACGCGGAACGGCCGGCCGTAGGTGAGCCGCAGCTGCCGGCACTCGTCCGGGTCGTAGCGCGGCTTGCCGAGTTCGTACTTGACGTACTCGAGCGCGATCTTCTTGTCGTAGCTCTCGATCGGGAAGATTTCCTTCATCACCCCTTCCAGACCCGTCGGCGTCCGCTTGTCGTACGCGGTGTCGTTCTGGAGGAAGCGCGCGTAGGACCGGGTCTGCACGTCGGTGAGGTCGGGAACCTCGACGGCGTCGCCGAACCGACCGTAGTTCCGTTCCGCCGTCGGAACGATGACCCGCAGGGCGGGGATGGGCATGGGAGTGCTCCTTCCCTATCGTCGGACGCGGGTAGGGGGGCGGGACGGGGGGCCGGACCAATCGCGGTCCGTCGTCCCACGTTCCGAAGTCCGCATCGCGTCCGGAAGAACGGTGGCGCGACGCACCGGCACCGTCGCCCCATTGGCAACGGGCCTTGCGTCGGATGGTTGGGGGCGTTATCAGATAGCGTAGTGGCCAGTGTCCCCACCCGACCCCGGCCTCGCGGCCGGCGGCAGTGGGGACGAAACACGACTGATCCCGGCGACACCGGGGCGGGACGATTCTGGAAGCCAGGGCATGGTGCGGATTCGACGGGGCCGTGCGGAACAGCGGAGCGAGTGGGTAGCGTGCATTGTCACCACTGCTTCGTGGATCGACTTCGCGCGCCGCCCGGGGCGTCGGAACGCGCAAGAAGTCGTGAAGAAACGACGGCAATAACCGCTACACGGCAATAATACCCGGAAGGGTCGGTAAAGTCGACCCACCCGGGCACTTTTTTTGCAGACCGCCTAGTCCGGACAATCCGACGGAGGCGGACGTGACTCAGACCGGCTTGACGGACACCTTGCCGCCGGCCTCTTCGAGCTTCTTCTTGAGTTCCTCGGCGGCCTTCTTGTCGATGCCTTCCTTGATGGACTTCGGGGCACCTTCGACGGTCGCCTTGGCCTCGGCCAGCCCCTGCCCGGTCAACTCGCGGACGATCTTGATGACGTTGATCTTCTTGGCGGGATCGACGCCTTCGAGGATCACGTTGAACTCGGTCGGCTCTTCCTTCTTCGCTTCCGGGGCGGCGGCCACGGCGGGGCCGGCCATGACGGCCCCGGCCGCCGGCTCGATCCCGTACTTCTCTTTGAGGTAGTTCTTGAGTTCGACGGCCTGCGCGATGGTCAGGCCGGCGAGCTTGTCGCCCAGTTCCGCAACGGCGCTCATGGTCGGATTCCTTTGGAAAAAACTGAGCCGGGTGAAGCGGTCCGGCGGCGGTGCGTAATAGCTGTTCTTGGTACGGAAACCGCCCGCCGTTGCAACGGCGGGCAGAGAAACTTTGTTGTCAGGCGGACCCGTCCGGTGTTCACACTCACCCGGCGACCGCGGCTTCGGCGGGGGCAGGAGCGTCGGTCGGGGTCGCGGCCGGTTCGGTGCCGACCTTTTCCTCGATCGCCTTGAGGATGCCCGCGATCTGCGACGCCGGCCCGGTCAGGGCACCGGCGATGGCCCCGCCCGCCCCGACGAGCGCCGAGACGACGCTCCCGACCGCCTCCAGGCGGGTCGGCATCGTCTTGGCGATCTCCATCGAGACCGGCTGGCCGTCGGCCACGGCGGTCCGGACCTTGAACTTGTCCGGGGCCTTCGGATCCTTCTTCAGTTCCTTGATGAGGCCTTCGACGGCGTTGCTCAGCTCCTTGATGCTCTCGGTGCCCCAGACGAGCAGCGTCGGGCCGGACCACCCGTCCACTTCGATGCCGTTCTCGGTGAACACCTTGCGGGCGAGGGTATTCTTGACGAGCTGGGCCTTGGCCTTCTTCTCCCGCAACCGCTTGCGGAACTCGAAATCGGTCGCCGAATCGACCTTGATCGGCTCCAGGATGACGTAGTTCTTCACCCCGTGGAACGTCTTCCGCAGGGTGTTCAATTCCAACTCTTTGATCTTCTTGCTCATGGCTGTTGGTCCTTAGTCATTGGTCGTTAGTCGTGGTCCGCCTCGTCTTCGCCGACGACGAGGGACCGCTGACGAAGGACAACTACATGGACACCCGGATGCCGGGCGACATGGTGGCGGAGATCGCCACGCCGTTGATGAAGTTCCCCTTCACCCCCGACGGCTTGGCCGCCCGCACCTGCTCGACGAAGACGTTGATGTTGGCGACGAGTTTGTCGTCGTCGAAACTCATCTTGCCGACCCCGGCGTGGACCTGGCCGGTCTTGTCCGAGCGGTACTCGACCTTGCCGGCCTTGAACTCGCGGACCGCGGCACCCAGGTCGCCGTTGGCCGGGACGACGGTGCCGGCCTTCGGGGTCGGCATCAGCCCGCGGGGGCCGAGCACCTTCCCGAGCCGCGACACCTGGCCCATCATGTCCTGGGTGGCGATGGCCACGTCGAAGTCGAGGAAGCCTTCCTTCTGCACCCGCTCGACGAGGTCGGCCCCGCCGGTCACGTCGGCCCCGGCCGCCTTCGCCTTGGCGAGGTTGTCGCCCTGGGTGAATACCGCGACGCGGACCGCCTTACCGATCCCGTGCGGCAGCGGGATCGCCCCGCGGACCATCTGGTCGGACTGGGTCACGTCGATGCCGAGGTTGATGTGGACCTCGACCGTCTCGTCGAACTTCGCCCGCTTGAGTTTCTTCAACTCGGCGATGGCCGTCTTGACGGACACGGCCCCGGTTTCGCGGAGCCGCTTGTCGATGTTTTTGAGGTGGTTCCGCAGCTTCTTGCCGCGCCGCGGGGCGACGCCGGCCCGCTTCTTCTTCTTCGGCGCGTCCGGTACGGCTACGACCGTGGCGGGCGTGCCCTCGGCCTTCGCCGCGGGGGCTTCGGGCGGCGCGGCGGGGGCGACACCCGGCTCAGCGGCCGGCTTGATCTCGTCAGCCATGAATCGACGACCTCGGGTGGCGGGGTTCCCGCGCCGGGGGCGGCGGGTACGACCCCTCCCGCCCAACCTCGCGTTCGGGTCGTGGCGGTGTGGTAAAGGAACACGGATACGGCGCGGGGGGGCGGGCGGCCAGCGCCGCCCGCGAAATTGTCGCGGTCCCGGCGGGCGGCGCTAGGCCTCGACGGCGATCCCCATGCTGCGGGCGGTGCCGGCGATGATGCGCGAGGCGTGTTCCACGTCGCGGGCGTTCAGGTCGGTGAACTTCTTCTTGGCGATCTCCTCGATCTGCTTCGCCGTCAGGGAAAAGCCCTTGTACTTGCCACCCTTCTTGCCGTCCGGCGGGATCACTTCCTTGCCCTGCTTCTTGCCGGCCGGGATCTTGGCCGCGAGCTTGATGAGGACGGCCGCCGGGGGCGACTTGATCTTGAACTCGAAGCTCCGGTCGGAATAGACCGTGATCATAACCGGGAGCATCAGCCCCTTCATGTCCGGGCTGCCGGTCTTCTCGTTGAATTGCTTGACGAACATGCCGATGTTGACGCCGTGGGCACCGAGGGCGGGGCCGACGGGCGGGGCCGGCGTGGCCGTCCCGCCGGGGCACTGGAGCTTCACGACCGCGGTCACCTGCTTCGCCATGTCACACCTTGCAACGGATTGTAGATTGCCGATTTCGGATTGGAGATTGTAAGCAGGGGACGGGCACCCGGCGAGCCTCGGCCGGTCCCAATCTCCAATTACCAATCTTCAATCGCCAATGTCAGACCTTGTCCACATGCCAGTAGTCGAGTTCTTCGAGTTCGACCGGGCGGCCCCAGATGGTGACGATGACCGTCACCTTCGGGGTGTCGGCGGCGTCCTTCGGCTCGGTGATCGACTTCACCTCGCCCTCCGACCCGGCGAACGCCCCGTCCTTGATCCGTACCTTGTCGCCCTTCTCGTAATCCAGCTTGACCTTGACCTTCCGGTTTTTGTTGTTCGGATCGTTCTTGTTGACGATCCCGGTCAGCATCGTCTGGACTTCGTGGGCCTTCATCGGCTCCGGCGGCTTCATCGGCCCGGCCGCCCCGACGAAATCGCCGACCCCGCTCGTCTCGCGGAACAGGTACAGGATGCGGTCGCTGAACTCGACCTCGGCGAAGATGTACCCGTGGAACTTCTTGCGGTACTTGACGACGTTCTTCTCTTGCGTCACCTTCTGGCCGGTTTTCTTGTCCGTGACGTTGACTTTCTTCTTCTCGACGTACTCCTCGACCGGCACGGCGATCTGACCGTACAGATCTTCCAGCCCCTCGATCTTCACCTTACGCTCGATCGCCGCCTTGATCGTGTCCTCGCGCCCGCTCTGCACCTTGACGACGTACCACTTCTTCTTGCTCTCGGGCGGGGCCGGCGGCACCTCGGCGGCGGGTTCGGCGGGAGCCTCGGCCGCGATTTCGGCCGGCGAGGGCGTCTCGTCGCCGGTGTCCGACGCCACGTCCTCGGCGACGGGCGGGGCCGGATCCGGCCCCGCGACCGCGACGGGCATCGTGTCGTGCTCGGCCGCCGGGGACTCGTCCGGCGTGCGGGTCTCGTCGCTCATGTCAACCGGCATTGAGATGCCGACCCCACGGGTTGGCTACCACTTCGCCTCTGAGACTTGGCCGGCCTTCTGGACCGCGGTCGATTTCGCAGGCAGCACGCCGACCGTTTCGCGGCTCAGCAGCCAGCCCCAGAACAGGTCCACGGCGAGCAGGAAGAAGGCCATGAAAATCGTCGTGACGAGGACGACGATGGTGTCCTGCACGAGCCGCTTTCGGCTCGACCACGACACCTTGTTCATCTCCGCCTCGGTGGCGATGAGGAACTCGGCGAACGCCGGCAGGTTCACGGTGCGGTAGGCCGCCCACAGGGTCAGGCCGAGGAGTAGGACCGGGAGGGCGGCCCTGGCGTTCTTCAGCACCGGGAACGTCTGGGGGGTACCGTCCGGCGCGCCCGGCTGCTGGGTGAACGGGACGGTGATCGCCCAGGTGTCCGGGAACGATCCCTGCGAGGAAAGGGCGTACACCCCTGTCGCGCCGACGAGCAACATGCCGAGGATCGTCAGACGGCGGACCTTCTGCCCGAGTGCCCGCTTGTAGGGCTTGGCGGTGAACCACCCCTGCTCGTCCAGGCCCAGCATCCACCGCTCGCCGCGCGGCGAAGTGAAGAGGCGGTAGGCGGCGAAGAGTAATCCGAGGCCGACCGCCGCGGCGGCGATCTGTCCGGCTTGGCCATCGAACGCCAGCCCGACCGCCCGGGCGATGAAGAATACCGCGACGGCGGCCGAGATCATCAGGAAGATGCCGCCGCGGATGCCGCGGGGCGGGTTCTCGCCGGCCAGAGCGTGACCGAAGCGGGCGAGGGCGACCACGACGCCGACCTCGACCAGTGTCCAGAACCCCCAATCGAGGAGGTTGTTGCCGCCCAGTTGCGGGGTGACGTACTGCGCCCACAGGAGCGGGACGGCGTACAGCACGACCGCGAGGGCCGCGAGGACGTACACGGCCCCGAGGAGGCTGGCCGTGAGGAGGCCGGCGGGGGCACTCGGCGTCCGGGGTTGCGAGCTGGTTTCAACGGCGGTAGCCATGCTCCGTCCTCTCCGATCCGCTGTCCCCGTCGGGGGCAAACCCTGCCCCCGACAACCCGACCGGCCCACGCCCCCGGGGTATCACCCGGGGCCGGGGCCGGCGGCTCGAACGCACTGTCCGTCTGGCTGGAATCACGGCCGGTAGCAGGAGCGGAGGGACTCGAACCCCCGACCGGTGGTTTTGGAAACCACTGCTCTACCAACTGAGCTACGCTCCTTCGGAGCGAGCTATCAGCTATCAGCTATCAGCTATCAGCCAGACCCTTGCAACGGACACAGACCGAGAACAATCTCGCCGCCCGGCTCCGGTTGGCTGGCTGATAGCTTGTCGCTGATAGCTTGTAGCTCCCTGACCCGGCTTCACGTCACTTCTTGGCGGGCGGATCCTCGGCCAGGATTTTGGTAACCACCCCGGAGCCGACGGTCTTGCCGCCCTCGCGGATGGCGAACCGCAGCCCCTCGTCCATGGCGACGGGCATGCCTTCCATCAGATCGACCTTGATCTTGACGTTGTCGCCCGGCATGCACATCTCGACGCCCTCGGGGAGGGTGATCGACCCGGTCACGTCCGTCGTCCGGAAGTAGAACTGCGGCTTGTACTTGCTGAAGAACGGGGTGTGCCGGCCGCCCTCGTCCTTCGACAACACATAGATGCTGGCCTCGAACTTGGTGTGCGGGGTGATGCTCCCCGGTTTGGCCAGCACCTGCCCGCGCTCGATGCCGTCGCGGTCGATCCCGCGGAGCAAGGCCCCGACGTTGTCGCCGGCGATCGCCCGGTCGAGCGTCTTCTGGAACATTTCGATGCCGGTGAGGACCGTCTTGACGTTGTCCTTCCGGAGGCCGATGATCTCGACTTCGTCGCCGACTTTGGCGGTCCCGCGCTCGACCCGCCCGGTCGCCACGGTGCCGCGCCCCTTGATCGAGAACACGTCCTCAATGGACATGAGGAACGGCTTGTCCTCTTCCCGCACCGGGAGGGGGACGTAGGTGTCGAGGGCGAACATGAGGGCGTCGATCGACAGCGACCCGGGGTTGTCGGTCGTCGGGTTCTCGAGCGCCTCCTTCGACCGGCCGTAGACGATCGGGATCTCGTCGCCCGCGAACTCGTACTTGTTGAGGAGGTCGCGGAGTTCCATCACGACGAGCGGGATGAGTTCCGGGTCCGCCTTGTCGCACTTGTTCATGTACACGACCATCTTCGGCACCCCGACCTGCTTGGCGAGCAGGATGTGCTCCCGGGTCTGGGGCATCGGGCCGTCGTCGGCGGCGACCACCAGGATGGCCGCGTCCATCTGGGCGGCCCCGGTGATCATGTTCTTGATGTAGTCGGCGTGCCCGGGGCAGTCGATGTGGGCGTAGTGCCGGCCCGACACGCTGAGCGGGAAGGCCATGCCGGCGTCGAGGGCCGGGAAGTCGAGCAAGTCCTTGTACGGGAGGGCGTCCTTGCTGGCGACGGTCCGGTCGTTGGTCTCGTACTCGACGTGCGAGACGGCGATCGTCACCGTCTTGTTGGCGTCGCGGACGATCCCGCCCTTGGCGATGCTGGAGTAGTCCTTGAAGTCCTTGATCTTGTTGATGTGGGCGTTGCGGGCCAGGATCGCCGCCGTGGTCGTGGTCTTGCCGTGGTCGATGTGACCGATGGTGCCGACGTTCACGTGCGGCTTGTTCCGCTCGAAAGTCCCCTTAGCCATCGCTCCTCACTCCTCGCAGGTGACAGTTGATCCGGGTGGTCGGAGGCTCCGGGCCGCCGCGTAACGTCGGCCGACTCTCCCACCGCGCCGCCGGCCCCGGCATGGTCCGAGAGAGCTGCTGCTGGGACTCGAACCCAGGACCTCTTCCTTACCAAGGAAGTGCTCTACCAACTGAGCTACAGCAGCGAAAGCGACACGCGGCCCGGGCCGGCGTCGGCACGGGCAGTGATACGAGGGGCGGCCGGTTCCGGCCAGAGCGGGCGATGGGATTTGAACCCACGACATCTTGCTTGGAAGGCAAGAGCTCTACCGCTGAGCTACACCCGCGGGCTTCGCGGAAGGACGGGGGTTGAGGGATGGGGGATGAAGCGAATGCCGAGTGTGCCTTCCGGCTTTCGCTTCATCCCCATCCCTCAACCCCCGTCCCCCCGATTGGGTAGGGAGGGATTCGAACCCCCGAACTCGTTAGAGGCCAGGTTTACAGCCTGGTGCAATTGACCACTCTGCCACCTACCCGAACTACCGTCTCGTGGCTCGTTATACGACTTCGGGCGTGGCGCGGTAAGCTCGCGGAGGGAATCGAACCCACGACCGGCGGTTTACAAAACCGCTGCTCTACCAGCTGAGCTACGCGAGCGCGGATGTCGCCCCGGGAGCCATCAAATTAGGCCGCCCCGAAGGTCGCTTCAAGCCGAATTTCCCGGACAACCGCCACACCCGCGACGGCAACGAATCGGCACCCGCTAGACGCGCCCGCGAACCGCGGGGTTCGGGCCACGGGTCGAGAAACGACTTCGTCGCAAGCCCGCGCAGTTCGTCCGACCACTGGCAACGCCCGAACCGCCGTGGGAGTCCCTTCCCTGTGAATAAGGCGGCGTGCTTGCTATCCGCCCCGGGTGTCTTAGGACTACCGGACAGAACCTCGGGCTTGTAGGTCGGGCTGTGCCCGACATCTTTTGTCCCGTTGAGGTTGTGTCGGGCACAGCCCGACCTACGAAGAGTTTCGTCCGGTAATCCTTAGCACCCGGGCCGGTCGCGTCACGGGAACAGCGTCCTCGCCTGCGCCTCCACGTCGGCCGACCAGCGGTAGATGGTCGGCTTGCCGGCCGCGCCGGGGTCGTAGCCCGGCGACCGCGGCGGCTCGACGAGATAATAGTCGTCCGTACCAGCGTCCTTCGTGAACATCAGCAGGTACGGTCCGGAGCCGGTGAACCCGTCCGCGGTGGGCAAGTTCGGAATCCGGATCGTGACCCCGGTCGTGCGGCCTCTCGGCAGGCAATTCTCGATCACCTTCGCCCGGTCGCCGGGCTTCCCATCCGGCCCGACCTCAACCTCCGCGACCAATGCCCCGCCGCGGCCCTTCTCGCCGAGGACGACGGCGGCACCCGCCCGCGACACGACCGGCCCGCGGCTCTTCCCCGTGGCGGCGACCCCGAGCCATGCCAGCCAACCGAGGAACAGCGCCGCCGCGACGACGAGCAATACCCGGGAACGGTTCATCGCTCCCCCCGCCGGGGGGCGTCGCCGAGGGTCAGCGCGAACCCGTCGGTCAGCGCCTTGTCGAGGTCGAACAGGTCGTGGAAGTCGTCCGGGTCGTCGCGGTCGGACTTGCTCAGCCGCTCCACCCGGATGAGGCGGAAGACCATCTCGCCGAAGTCGTCGGTCGTGCGGACGCCCCACTGCTTGAACACGACCGGGGCCATCATCCCGAACTCGCGGACGGCCAGGTCGCACGCCCCGCGGAGGAGTTCGCCCCCGCTGACGTGGTGTTCGGCCTCGGCCTCGTCGTCGTCCGCCGCCCCCCGGCCGAGCCGGTCCTGGGTGAAGCTCACGGCCTCGCAGACGAACTCGTAGGCCTCGTAGGCGTACCGCGGGTCGGCGCGGATCAGTTCGAGAATCTTCGGGTCCACTCGCACTCCCGTTTGAAGTGAGGCCGTGGTGTGGAGTTGTCCCTACAAAGCCCCCGGGACAGCGGTCCCGGGGCTTTCGCCACCTCACCACCTCACCACCCCACCACTTGACCTGTTCTACAACCTCGTCAGCACCTCGGCGGCGGCGACCGGCAGGCGGCGGCCGTCCTCGAACTCGACGAGCAGGCGGCGGGCGAGGATTTCGTGGGCCAGCACCCGCCCCTGCCCCTTGCTCGTCACGACCCGCGACCCGACCGGCGGGAGTTCGTGCTGGAACTCCTCGTACACGTCCTGCTCGAACCGCAGGCAGCACTTGAGCCGCCCGCACCGGCCGGAAATCTTCGTCGGGTCGAGGGTCGATTTCTGGAGCTTGGCCATCCGCATGCTGACCGGCGGCATCACCACCATGTGGGTGTTGCAACAGACCGGCTTGCCGCAGTCGCCGTAGTCGGCGAGCAACTTCGCCTCGTCGCGGACGCCGATCTGCCGGAGTTCGATCCGGACGTGGAACTCGCGGGCCATGCTCCGGACGAGGTCGCGGAAATCGACCCGCTGCTCGGCGAGGAAGTAGAAGATGAGGCGGTCGCCGCCGAACAGGTGTTCGACCTGGACGAGTTGCATCGCCAGCTTGTGCCGGGCGATGAGCTGTTCCGCGGCCGCGAACTGCTTCCGCTCGACCTCGCGGAGGTGGGCGATCTTCGCCCGGTCTTCCGGGGCGGCGACGCGGACGATCTCGCCGCGGGTCGGGTCGGGCAGCACGGCGACGGCCTGCGGGGTCGCCGGGCAGAGGACTTCGCCGACCTCCTGCCCGCGCTCGCCCCGGACGATGACGGCGTCGCCCCGGCGGACGCCGTCGCCGGGCGGGGCGGTGAACTCGCCGATGTAGCGCATGACCCCGTGGCGGACGAGGTACGTCGGGGTCGCCGGCGGGGCGGGGAGTGCGGTCATGGGGGTATCATCTCGCGGCGGCGTCACAGGTGCAACTCGACGACATCTTTCTCGCGCAGCACGTGGTCGCGGCCGACCGTCTGGCCGTCGAACGCCCCGCTCCCCCAGACCCGGGCCGTCTTTACCCCCTCCTCGAAATCTTTATGAACCCGCCCGGCGAGTTCGGCCACGGTGCTCCCGACCGGGCAGGTGAACGGGCTGGTCATGTCCGCCGGCTTGCCCGGCTGCTTCGTGTAGACCCGCATCACGCCGAGGAGGGCGTAGAGCGCCTGGCGGAGGTCGTCCGCCCCGGTCCCCCGCTCGGCCGAAACCACGACCGTCGGGAAGCGGTCGCCGAACGCCTCCCGCGCCAGTTCGAGGCGGATGTCGGCGGCCTCGTCGTCGGCCTTGTTCGCCACGAGGAGGGTCTTGAGCGCGTAGGTCGTCGGGTCGTCGTCGGCCGGGAAGTCGCGGACGAGTTCGCGGCGGGCCAGCTTGAGCCGGTCGAGGGTGGCCTGGGTCGCGGCCGGGCCGTCGTCGTCGGCCAAGTCGAGGAACAGAACGGCGGCGTCGGCCGCGCGGGTGAGGTCGGTGACGAAGTGGTCGTAGTGGTCGGCCGTGACCGGCGGGAGATCGACGAGCTGGACGCGCACGTCCTCGAAGTCCATCATCCCCGGGATCGGCTCGCGGGTGGTGAACGGGTACGGGGCGACGGCCGGCGTCGCCTTCGTGAGCCGGGCGAGGAGGCGCGACTTGCCGGCGTTCGGCGGGCCGAGGAAGACGACCTGCCCGGCCCCCTGCTTGGGAATTTTGAACGTGCCGGGGGCGGCCTTCTTCGGCCCGAGCGCGGCCTGCTCGATCTCGTCGGTGAGTTCGCTGATCTTCGTCTTGAGTTCGGCCTGGACCTTCTCGCTCGCTTTATGCTTGGGCAGGATCACCCACATCTCGCGCAGGGCGGCGAGCTTCTCCTCGGGCGTCTTGCCCTTCTTGTACCGGGCCTCGGCGTCGTGGTAGTGCGGGGGGAGGTTGACGGCCATGACAGCGGGGATGGAGGTTGGGGAACGAGGCAGCTCGGACCGGCGACTATGCGGTGATTGTACCGAACCGCTCGCGCAAGAGCGCGACCGCGTCCGCGGGCAGGCGGTGGTTCTCGCCGAGTTTCAGCGCGCGGACGTTGCCGAGGTGCGCCGACTCCGCGAGCGCGACGGCCCCAGCGAACCCGAGGCGCGTGCCGGTCAGGTCGAGTTCGCACAACCCCGCGAGGCCGAAGGACGCGAGTGCCGCGATGCCGAAGGACGCGAGTGCCTCGACGCCCGCGTCGCCGAACGGGTTCCACGCCAGCGACAGCGCCCGCAACCCGCCGAGTCTACCGCCCGCCGCGAGCCGTTGTAGCCCGGCGTCGGTGATGCCGCAATTCGAGAGGTCGAGCCGCGCCAGCCCCGCGTACGCCCCGCCATTCAGGAGTGCGTCGGCCCCTTCACCGCCGATCGGGTTGGCGGCGAAGTTGAGCGATTCGACGCCGCCGAACCCGCCCGCCCGTCCGAGCGCGACGGCCCCCGCCGCGGTGATCCGGTTCCCGGCAAGGTCGAGCGACGCGAGTGAAGTCAATGTTCCGCACGACGCGAGCGCCGCGGCCCCGCCGTCCTCAATGTCGTTGAACCCGAGATTCAGGGTGCGAAGGCCCGCGAGCGAAGCAGCACCGGCCACCGCCGTAGCACCGGCGGGTCCGATCGCGTTGAAACCCAGGCTCAATTCCGTCAGCATGTGCGAGACGCCGGAAACGACGGCCCCCACCCCGCACGACCCGAGGTCGCATCGCGTCAGCCGAAGATTCTTCAGCGGCGAGGCGACTGCCCCGCTCACCCATCCGCCGCCGAGGGGGTTGTCGGAAAGATCGAGCGACGACAGCGTTTCGAGGCGGCCCGCGAAGAGTGCGGCGAGGTCCGCCGGGCCGAGCCGGTTGTCGGCGAGTTCCAGCGCCGTCAGGTGCGAGAGCCACGGGGCCGCACGCAGGGCGGCGATCCCGTCCGCGGCGAGGGCGTTCCCGGACAGCCCGAGTTCGCGCAGCCCGCCGAGGTACGCCGACCCCGCGAGGTCGCGCACGCCCGCCGCGCCGATCCGGTTGCCTGTCAGGTCGAGCCGCCGCAACTTCGCCAGGTGCGGGCAGGCGGCGAGTTCGCCCACGAACGGTTGCACCGCGACGAGCCGCACGTCGCGCAGCGGCGTCATCCGGAATAGCCCGCCACCGATGCTGATGAATGCCCGCCCCGACAGCGACATCCCCTCGACGAACCCGCGGCGGGCGACGAAATCCTTCGCCCCCCACGGTGCGAATGCGGAAGTTTTCACCGCGGAGGGCGCGGAGGACGCAGAGAGAGAAGGAGGGTTGATACATGTACTTTCTCCGCGCCCTCCGCGGTGAAAGTCTTCGACTTGCCTACGGATTTGTCGTGCCCGATCCCGTTCGCCCTGCGCGTCGAGCCAGTCGGCGAACGCGAGCCGCGGGGCGTCGGAGTCCGGGACCGCGAGTACGGCGTCGAGTAAATTACGTTCGGCGTGCGACAGCGACGGCGGATCCGGCGGCCGAAACATCTCCGGGTCGTGCAAGTCGCGCACGCCCGGGGCGCGGTACGACGGGCTGTGCGCCAGCTTCGTGTACGCGGCGGGGGTGAGCGCGTCGAACCGGAACCGCCGGGGGCGGGGATTTGCGAACCCGGGCAGCCGCATAAAACCGTCCTGTGCCGGAGGCGCTGGCCCGCCAGGGTACCGCCCGCCCCGTTCCGCCGTCAACCGCGAGCCGCCATGACCGCACCCGCCCTCTACGACCAGATTCAGGAAGCCGTCGCCGCCATCCGGGCGAAGTGGGCGGCCACCCCGACCGTGGGCATCATCCTCGGCACCGGCCTCGGCAAACTCACCGAGGACATCCGGGCCGAGGCCGTCTTCCCCTACGAGACGATCCCGCACATGCCGCGCTCGACGGCCCCGAGCCACAAGGGGCAACTCGTGTGCGGGACGCTCGAAGGTAGGCCGGTCGTGGCGATGGAGGGGCGGTTCCACTTCTACGAGGGGTACACGCTCCAGCAGGTGACGTTCCCGGTGCGGGTGATGAAGGCGCTCGGGTGCGAAGTGCTCATCGTCAGCAACGCCTGCGGGGGGATGAACCCGCAGTACGGCAAGGGCGACCTGATGCTGATCGAGGACCACATCAACCTGCTCGGCGACAACCCGCTCATCGGCCCGAACGACGACCGCCTCGGCGAGCGCTTCCCGGACATGTGCTTCCCCTACGACCGCGAGCTGTTGAAGCTCGGCCGGCGGGTCGCGCTCGAGGAGAAAATCGTCTGCCACCAGGGGGTGTTCGTCGCCGTGTCCGGGCCGAACCTGGAGACGCGGGCCGAGTACCGCTTCTTGCGGATGATCGGGGCCGACGTGGTCGGCATGTCCACCGTGCCCGAGGTGATCGTCGGCGTCCACGCCAAGATGCGCATCCTCGGCGTCTCGGTCATTACGGATGTGTGCCTGCCCGACGCCCTGGAGCCGGTGAGCATCCCGGACATCATCGCGACCGCGAACGAGGCCGAGAAGAAGCTCCGCGTCCTCGTCCGGCGGGTCGTGGCGGCGTTGTGACGGATGAAAATCGAGTTGATTTCGCGTGGGAAAGCCACTGGTAGCGATACGCGGAGGACGGCGGCCCGACCTCCACTGCGATCCGTTTTTTCCGCTTGCGTGTCACGAATTCCTCGTGCCTAATTCATCCGTCTCACCGCATCCTTTCTTCGGTTTCACGTTTTTACCTTCACGTCTTTCGGGGGTTGAGCCATGCTGCCGGCCCACAGGTTCCGTCACGACCCGACCGCCGCGCGTGCGCCGCACGCGGCCCGCCGGTCCGGGTTCACGCTCATCGAGTTGTTGGTCGTGATCGCCATCATCGCGGTCCTCATCGGCCTGCTCCTGCCCGCCGTCCAGAAGGTCCGCGAGGCCGCCGCCCGGTCGAAGTGTCAGAACAACCTCAAGCAACTGGGGGTCGCCTTCCACGCCTACGAAAGTGCGAACGCGCGGTTCCCGCTCGGTGCGCAGCAGGTGGGCTACCCGTTCGGCAACCCGCGCCTCACCTACTCGATCCACCTGTACCCGTACGTCGAACAGGGGCCGGCCTTCGGCAAGTTCAACATGGCCGACACCGGGCCTGCCGGCATTCTCTGGTACATGAACACGAACACCTCCCCGGCCGACGCTCCTACAAGGGCGGTCGTCCCGACTTTCCTCTGCCCGTCGGACAGCGGCATCACCTCGACTGCGGTTTACGGGACGGTTTACAGTCTGAGCAACTATCTCCCCATCTTCCCAGGCAATAACGTGGGCGAGGCGAACCCGACCGGGATTCCCGCGAGTCGGAAGACGGCGTTCGGGAGCAACTACGGGGCGAAGATCGGCGACATCACGGACGGGACGAGCAACACGATGTTGATGGCCGAGTACATCCGGGCACTCAGTGATACCGGCACCGACTTCCGCGGGATGCACTGGAGCGACCAGCCGGGCTACAGCCAGCTGTATACGCAATTCACCCCCAACGCGGCCAACGCCGACCTACTCTACCCCGGGTACTGCAACAACCAACCGACTCGGAACCGGCCGTGCGCGGACGGCAACGGTTCGACCACCGACACCGCGTCTTCTCGGAGTGTGCACCCGGGTGGGGTGAACGTCGTCCTCGGCGACGGGTCGGTCCGGTTCGTCACGTCCGGGATCGCCATCAACAACTGGAAGGCGCTGGCGACCATCTCCGGCGACACCGCCGCGAACGCGGCCGAAATCTCTCCCCTCGGAGGAACTCCATGACCGGGGCCGTGTCGCTCGCTTTCCGCGTGCCGGCCATCGCGGCCGTCGGACTGTTCGCACTCGGGTGCGGCCCCGGCGGGCCGAAACGGGCCGCGGTCGAGGGGACCGTGAAGGTCGATGGGGAGCCGGTCTCGGCCGGCACCATCAACTTCTTCCCCGCCGACGGCAACGGGCCAAGTTCCGGCGGCGTCATCGCCAACGGCCGGTACCAGATCGCGGCCGCGGACGGGGTCGTCGTCGGGTCCAACCGGGTCGAGATTTTCGGGTCGAAGCCGACCGGCCGAAAGGTGCCCAACGCCGCCCGGCCGGGCGAGATGCGGGACGAGGTAGCCGAGATCGTCCCGGTCGAGTGGAACGTCAAGAGTAAACAGGTCCGGCAGGTCGAGGCCGGGACCAATACCTTCGACTTCGAGATCACGATCAAGAAGTGAGGCCGCGTCTCCCGGTACGCTCCGAATTCCCTTCTCGCGCGGGCCGCACCGGCGGCCCGCGTCCGTTTCACGACTGACATCACGCCATGCGGGCTTTCGCCTTTGCGGGGAGAGCCGCTTCCACCACCGCCCGCAAGCCGGTAAACTACTCTCACCTACCCCACCGCCCTTCCCCGCGCAGGACTCGTCTCCCATGCTCCGCCGCCGATTCCTTCCACTCGCCGCCGCCGCATCCCTGATCGCGTTCGCCGCCCCGCAAGCCGCGAGCGCGCAGGCGAAGCCGGTCAGCTTCATCAACGACGTGGCCCCGATCTTCAAGGAGAACTGCCTCGCCTGCCACGACGCCAAGAAGAAGGCCGGCAAGTACGACATGACGACCTACGAGAAGATCATGGCCGGCGGGTCGAACGGCGAGCAGATCGCCCCCGGCAAGCCGGAGCAGAGCGACCTGCACGGGCTGATGGTCAGCAAGGAGCAGCGGCGGATGCCGCCCCGCGACAAGGGCGAGGCGGTGCCGAAGGACAAGGCCGACGTGATCGCCCGGTGGATCAAGGAGGGGGCGAAGCTCGACGCCGGGATCGACGCCAAGGCCGACCTCGTGAAGGAACTCCGCGTCCGCTGGAAGCCCCCCGCGCCGCCGAAAGCGTACCCGTTCCCGACGATCGTGAACGCCCTCGCCTTCACCCCGGACAACAAACAACTCGTGGTCGGCGGGCACCACGAACTGACCGTCTGGGACGCCGCCGCGGGCAAGCTGCTCAAGCGAATTACCACCCGCGCCGAGCGCGCCTACGGCATGGTCTTCCTGCCCGACGGCAAACTCGTGGTCGCCGGCGGGCGGCCGGGCCAGGAGGGCGACGTGCGCGTCTACGACCTCGCCGCGAAGGGCAAGACCGAGGACGGCGTGGAAGTCCTCGACGGCGTGGCCGACCCGAAGGTGATGGTTAAGCAACTCCTCGACGTGGAAGATTCGGTGCTGTGCATCGCCGCGTCCGCGGACGGCAAGGTGCTGGCGGCGGGCGGGTGCGACCGGGCCGTGCGCGTGTGGGATCTGTCCGGCGGGGTGGCCGCGGCCAAGCTCGACCAGACGGTCGAGAACCACGCCGACTGGGTGCTGGGAGTCGGCATCAGCGCCGACGGCAAGTACCTCGTGACCGCCGGCCGCGACAAGACCGCGAAGGTGTGGGACTTGAAGGCGAAGGAGTCGGTCGTCACGTTCCCGGAACACCAACAGATCGTCTACGGGGTGGCGGTGAAGGCCGACGGCTCGGCCGGCTTCTCGGTCGGGGCCGACAAGCAACTCCGCACGTGGAAGCCGGGCGGCGAGGGCAAGCAAGTCAAGAACGCCGGCGGGCACAACGACGACGTGTTCAAGGTCGTCTTCAACCCGAAGAAGCCGATGCTGGCGACCTCGTCCGCCGACAAGACGGTCCGCCTCTGGGACAGCGAAACCCTCGCCGCCGGCAAGACCCTCGCGGGCCTGACCGACTTCGTCTACGCAGTAGCTTTCAGCGCCGACGGCGAGCTGGTCGCGGGCGGCTCCTACGACGGCAGCGTGGTGGTGTGGAAGGTCGTGGACGGCACGACCGTGAAAGCCTTCAACGCCTCGCCCGGCTTCTTCACCAAGACGCCGGAACCGGCGAAGAAGTAAAATCAAGACGGCTGACGGGGAGGGCGAGGCAACGGCCTCGCCCTCCCCGTCGAATGGCACTTAGAGACTGTCCCATAAGCCCCGAAAACGCCTTGTTTTTCCAGCGTTTTGTAAGGAAAAACGGGCCTTATGGGACAGTCTCTTACACAACGCTACGGCCGAAGGATGTTATTTCGCGTCCGTGCCGTCGGCCAGTGCCTTCAGAGTCTGTCCAGGAAGTTTCACGGCGCTTTCTTGGGGTAGCGGAACGGGAACTCGGGCTTCTCATCGGTGAGCCGGTTGAGCATAATCTTCAACATGGTTATCCTCACCATCGCCTCACTCGATGAGGTCG
>Ga0105048_10002972_pt1 | contig 27760 bp, 12 predicted proteins | sample MAT05_FD_78382 | JGI IMG/M metagenome (GOLD analysis project Ga0105048, IMG submission 78382) | Freshwater microbial communities from Lake Fryxell liftoff mats and glacier meltwater in Antarctica - MAT-05 | ecosystem: Environmental > Aquatic > Freshwater > Ice > Liftoff microbial mat | place...
ACTCTACGATCACAAGCGTTACCGCTCCTAATGGTGGTGTTTTTGTTTCCACCCTGGGGCTTAACCACGCTGGGGCCATCATTAACTCAGGCACCGGCAGCACTTCGAGCGGAAGCGGCGTGGCCATTGCTGCACCTATCGGCTCCGGCATTACGGAAATCCGGCAAGCTAGCGCCACTTCGAGCCTTACTGTCTCGGGGGCAATCACCGTCGATAGCACGCCCCTCACTTTGCGCAACACGCTGGGTGGAGCATTCACCGTGACTACTTCAGCCGCAACGACTGGAACTGGGAATCTGATCCTCAAAAACGATAGCTCGCTCGCCGGTGGTATCACCATCAGCGGTGCTGGCGGCATTAATCACACTGGCTCGCTTACCAATTCAGGAACCGGGGCCGGGAACGTGGTGATCAGCTCTATTATCGGATCGAACGTGACCGGGGTCGTTCAGGATAGCTCAACTTCCACGCTGAGACTGACAAGCTCCAACACCTACAGCGGTGATACCACCGTTCAAGCGGGCACGCTCGCCATTGAAAATATTAACGCGCTGCAAAACAGCACCCTCGATACCGGTAGTTCAGGAAGCCAAACCGTCACTTTCCATTCAACCAATGTGATCTATAACCTCGGCGGTCTCAAAGGTTCGGATGAACTGAATACAGGTGTCAACAACACGATGAGGGTCGGTTCGAACAATCAAGATACATTGTTTTCCGGTGTTCTGAGTGGGTCCGGAGGAAGGCTCAACAAAGTGGGTAACGGCAGTCTGCGCCTCACAGGCGCCAATACTTATAATGGACCAACGACAATTTCAGCCGGAGCCCTGCTGCTGAATAATCCCAAGCTGCCTGGGGACTCAGGAACGGGCACGGGTAACGTGACGGTCTCTGGCGGAACGCTGGGCGGAAACGGCCTTGTGCGTCCCGGCACGTCGGGCACCATCGGGGTAAGCGCCGGTGCCTTCATTGCTCCGGGCGATAGCGCGGTTGCCGGGGGAATCGGGGATCTCACGCTTGACGGCGGCGGCACGACCAGCCCGCTTCTGACGATGGACAGCAGTGCTGAATTCAACTTCCAGCTCGGGGCCGGACTCTCGAGCGACCACATCAGTCTTTGGAATTTCGGGACCTCAACGGATTTCGTGAGAAACAGCAACGTGATCAACATTTCCGCGTCCATCGATGCAACCATCGGCACCTACAACCTCTTTAGTTTCTATAGTGACAATGGTGCTTCGTTGAAGGCTTACGGATTCAGCTCCGGCCTCACACTGAACTTCCTCAATCCTGCAATCAGTGGCGTCTTGAGCTACGATTTTGGCGAAATCAACCTGACCCTGAATGCCATTCCCGAGCCTTCCACACTGACTTTGGTCGCCGCATGGTCCCTCGGGTTGCTCGCACTCCGCCGCCGGACCAAAGCGCGTTCCGTGAAGTAAAGCGCAGCGCGCGCAGCGTCACCATTGATCAGCGAGGACAGCTCATCGTTTGCGGTCTCGGTTCCTCGCGCCCTTTTATCGCCGTAAAATCCTTCCGTGATTACCAACAACCGGTCAGTTCGACATAAAATTCCGCTCAAAAACAGGCGCGTCCAGCGGGTCATCCTCAGCGCTCTGCTTTTCAGTGGAACCGTCGCAGAGCCGGTTGCAGCGACCAAGGAGTTGACCGCCAGGGTGCAGGCCGACATCACGGCGAGCACCGAAAAGCGGGCAAAAATGTCCGACCGCTTCGTGTACTACACGGTCCCGGCGATGAGTAACATCAAGCGGACCATGACAGCGTATCCGGAGGATGGCACGTTGGCCGCTCCCGTCCGGATCGTGGCTGCCCAAGGCGAATTTGAATCTGCTTCGGTGGTCTTTCATCCGTTTTCCAACGCGTCGAAAGTGGAACTGAAGGTCAGCGATCTGATCGGTAAAAGCGGGAAAATATCCGCCAGCGCGGTGGATGTGAAGGTGGTGAAAGTCTGGTATCAAAGCGGAGCCGCCTGGTTCAGCTACTTTTCCGATGCGGACGGGCGCGAGTTGGTGCCGGAGCTTTTGTTGAAGGACGAAAATCTGATCAAAGTGGATCGGGTCAAGGAGGACAACTACCTGCGCGTGGATTATCCGCAGCCGAAAGGGCCGCAGTACGTCTGGATCAGCAATCCCGCGAAAATCCAGGTGCCGTTTAACGATCATGTGGAGCCGGTTTCCGATGCGGCAACCCTGCAACCGTTTAGTTTTCAAGCAGGGGAGTTTAAGCAGATCTGGCTGACGCTGGAGGCCCCGAAAGACGCCAAAGGACTGTATGCCGGAACCCTCAGCGTGATGGTGGACGGAAAATCCGGGGGCGAAATTCCGTTGGAAGTGCGCGTGCTGCCTTTCGAACTTCCAGACCCGAAAACGAATTACGATCTGACCCGCGAATATTACGCCAGCATCTACAACGCGAATACCATGAGCGTTTATCTCAAGCAGAACGGCGGCGACCTGGAGAAGGCCAAAAAGCGGCTCTACAATGAGTACGTCGATATGCGGAAACATAATGCGGTGTATCCCATGTTGCGGGATTACGTGCCGGGCGAAGACGAGGCCCTGATCGCGCAGCTTGAGACTTATAAAAAGGCGGGTCTCCGGACGGACGTGTTTTTCGGAGGTATTCCAGCGATCCCGCCTCACGATTGGCTCACCTCCCCGGAGGTGAGAGCGAATCCCATCGAAAAGCAGCCGATGCCCGAACTGCTGATCCGCCGGATTGATCGCGCCTCGGAGTTGTTCGCCCAAGTCATTGGCCCCACGACCAACTATTGTTTCGGTTGGGACGAACCGGCTATGAACATTCTCACGGCGCAGCGCAAGCCGTGGAAGTACCTCCATGAAAAAGGCCACAAGACCTACAGCACCGCGAATGAAGCCCATTTAAGCTACGGCGGGTACAACGAGGATTTCGTGAACTACGGGGGTAAATATTCCAAAGAGTCCTCCGCCAAGTGGCACGCTTTCGGCGCACGCATCACGAGCTACGCCGCACCGCATACCGGCCCGGAGAATCCGGATTTTGTGCGTCGGACCCATGGAATCGATCTTTACCAGGCGGATAGCGATGGAACCAACAACTACATACTCAACGGTTTTCCATGGAACGATTTTGCAGACCGGGCGATCAACTTTCGCAGTTTCAACATCGTTTATCCCGGCATTGATGCGCCCATTGGGACCTTGGCGTGGGAAGGTTTTCGCGAGGCCATCGACGACGTGCGTTATGCGACGCTTCTCAAACAGCTCGCCCACAAGGCGATTGCGACAGGAAAAATCGATTCGATGTACAGCGGCAAAATGGCGCTGCAGTGGCTCGCCCTGCTCGACGGTAAAACGTGTGATCTCAATGCGGCCCGACTCGAAATGATTTCCTACATCCTGAAGCTCAGCGGCCCGCAGACGCCCAAATCATGAAGCATTTTCTGCCCGCAATTCTGGTCCTTGTTTTTGCCGCAGCACCCGGCCTTCGCGCACAGGAAAAACCCGCCGATACCGCGCAGGTCGCGCAGCAGGAGATTGCGGAGATCCACAAAAAAGCGACTGCGCTGATCGGCCAAAAGAAGATGGAAGAGGCGCGGGCGGAGTATTCAAAAATCGCCACGCTTCCGAGTGCGTCACCCGCCGACAAAGTGAACGCCACGCTGGCCATTGCCGGCGCTTACGCCAAAGAAAAGGATTTTGCCAAGGCGGAAGCACTCTACGCGGAAGTCTATGCTTCGAAGGACGCCACGCCGCAAAGCCGTGTCGCCGCGGCGCACGGATGGTTTGCCAGTTTGGAAAATCAAAAAAAGAACGAACAGGCGCGAGCGGTTTACCTCAAGGCATTGGAGCTTCCGGAGTTGCCGGATAAAAACGAAAAGGCGCGGTTTTTGTTTGGCATCGGCGAGTCGTTTGAGGCCGGGAAAAACTTTGAAAAGTCCTCCGAAGCCTACGCCAAAATCGTGGCCGGGGCGGATTTCCCGAACTTTTATAAAATCCAATCGCACCGGGCCCTGGCCAAGGGGCGTTTGGGCAAGGGCCAGTTTGACGAAGCCCGCGCGGAATACGCGAAGGTGCTGGCGCTGCCCGGCATCAAACCTTTGGAAACATCGGAGGCATTCATCAACGTGGCGGGCAGTTTTGAAGCGCAGCGCGATTATGAAAAGGCCCGGAAGGAGTATTTGAAAGCTTCGGAGGTCGAAGGACTTGATGCCAAAGGAAAAGCGAAGGCGCTGGTTGCTTTGGCGAAAATGTCCAAGACGCAAGGTGATCTGGCCGGGATGAAACGCGATATCGCCACGCTCGCCGAAGTGACGAAAGGGGCCGACTTTGGACTTCTGCGGGAGTTCGCGTTGCTGGCCGCAGTCCAGAGGAATGCGCAGGAGGAGTCGGAAGCATGGTCACAGATCCTTGCGCTGCCCAATCTCACACCGGCCCGCTATGGCGAAACCGCTTTCAAAAAGATCAATATCCTGATGGACAGCGGGAGCCGGGGAGATGCGGGGAAACTGGCCTCCGAAGTCGCGGCGAACACGACACTCACGGAAGATCACCGATTTCTTGCGGCGCTGTTGTCGTCCGGCATTGCAACGGAAGCCGGGAAGGCTTTTGACTCCAAAACGATTCCGCAGACCTCGCTCGATCCGGAAAAACAGCTCGCGGCTTTTTCCGAAGCGGGTAAATTTTTCATGAAGTCGCGAGACTATGAACTCGCGAGATCTTTTGCCGACAAGGCGGACTCGCTGTTTCAAAAATTTTCCGAACCGCTCTATGAGTGCAAGTTCATGGAACAGGCACCGTTCGGGGTTTCGGGCTGGGCAAATTCCGAGATCGTCAAGGACCCGTCCCGCCGGGAAGCGCGGTTTGAAAAATACAACCAGAAAGCGGCGGATCTCCTGATCAACGACGTCAATGTGGCCCGCTCGATCGGGGCCGCCGATGCGAAAGCGGAATCCAACACCGGTTTTTACATGGCGGCCGATGCCCGAGGTTGGCACATCTACGTGCAATGCCGGGATGATCAGGTGGAGTCGGTGCTGGCCGGGTTGCTTCCAGGTAATTCGCTTGAAGTCTATTTTGCTCCGGGCAAAGGCGAATGTTACCATCAGATCTGCCTGAAGGTGCCCGCAGGAAAAGCGGAGTTTTTTCCCTGGATGTCACCGCACCGGAACTACCGGAAACTGGACGACTATTTTGTCTCGGAAATTGCCCCGGTGGGCGACGGGTTCGGAGTGTACATGATGATCCCCTGGGAAGCGATCTACGACAAGCTGCCGAAGGAGGGTGATCTTTGGCAGTTCGGGATTGTGGATTTCGGAAGGAACGGCGGGTTCACGTGGGGCGGCGGGCAGGTCCACGAGATGAACGGCTTTGGCAAGGTGAAGTTTACCGGCGTATCCAAGGCGCTGCCTGCGATGCAGCGCGCGATCTCGATGAAGGCGTTTGCGGGTTACAAAAAATCCGCCGCCGCCGCCCGGAGGTTTTGGAATGATGAAGTGAAGGGGGACCGGGTGTTTTTTGAAACCGTGTTGCGTCCCGAAATCGAGAAGCTTGATGAACTGGGCAAGCTGGTGCGACCGGAGATGTCCGCGCAGGACGTCGAAAAGCTCGTTGCGCAGGCGGTTCCCGATTGGATGGAGTTTGAATATCTGATAAGCGAACGACGCAGGCATTTCTTGGAAGCCCTAATTTTCGCTCAGGAGTGAGACTGTAAATTTTCTTCCGACCATCCCATGATTACCCAAAGACAAATTGCTGAAACGGTCGGTGTCTCCTGCGCCACAGTAGCCAATATTCTGAGCCAAAAGGAAGGGCTCCGGTATAGTTCCCAGACCCGAGAGCGTGTGCTGCAAACGGCGAAAGAGTTGGGCTACCAACCCAATCGCGCGTCGCAGACCATTCGCAGACAGCGCAGCAATCTGATCGCCATCGTGCATTTCGGGGCGGGCATTGAAGCGGCGCACAAAGCGAACACAGCGCTTTCCCGCAAGGTGCATGAGGCGGGGTTTGATTACCTTTCCGTGGACATGGACTGGCACGGCGGAAGTGTGGAGCGCACCTTGGCCGAGTTGATCCAAAACCGTGTGGAGGGCGTGCTGATTTCGCACATTCAAGAGGTCTTTTCCGACAAACATATCGGCGTCATTCATCGTGCGGGCATTCCTGTGGTGTCAATCAACGGGGATCAACGAGCAGGCGTGACGATGGTGTGCCACGATGCGCGGGGACCATTCCAACGCCTGACCAACCATCTTCTGGCCGTGGGACATCGCCGGTTGCTTTGTCTGACGCCCACCGGTATGGGCGCGGAAGGGGGAGGGCACCGCGAGCACAGTCATCGTAAAACGGGGTTCCGTCAGGCAATCGAAGCGCGGGGCACATTTCAGGCCATTCCCGAGGAGGAATATATTGCCCGGTCGATCAACGGGAATGCCTTCGAGGCGGGGATTTCCGGCATCGCGGTGCAGCAGGATGTGCTGCATTATCAAAGGTTGGAACAGCCGGTGTACCGGTTTTGCAAACGGCTTTTCACCTCCGGCAATCTTCCCGACGCGATTGTCTGTATGAACGACATGTATGCGATGGAGGCCATCATGGCGGCGCAGGAGGTTGGTGTTCGAATTCCCGACGATGTGGCGGTGACCGGCTACGACAACGATCTAATCGGATCCTTTCCTGCGATTGGCCTCACGACAGCGGAACAGGACATCGAGAACATTTGCAGCACCGGGGTGGCGGAATTGATTCAGCGTATCGCCGAGCCGGCCCGCGAAATCCGTCGGCTTACTTTTGATTCCAAACTGATTTTACGGACCTCCTGCGGGCGGATGCTCAAAGAGTCGGCTGCCGGCATTCCCGCTTAGGCCCACCGCACGATGATCAAACCCTTGCGATCTGCCATTCTGTTGCCGCCCTGTGGAATTTTTGTGGGCACAGGAATCATGAATTCCGTGCCGGATTATCTCGTGTGCTCGGGACGCACGCACACCACCTGGGTTCCCCAGCTTTTTTCGCCCCTGGAACTTCTGGATAAAACTCTCGAAGACAATCAAGGCAACCTCGTTCAGTACTGGGGTTTTGACGGCAGCGGCTCTCCGGTCACCTACGCCCGGCATCGCGCGCTGGAAGATCTGGGCATGACGGCACCTGAGCCGGATTGGATCCATCGCAAAAATCTGAAAGTGACGGATTGGATCAATCCCCAGGAGTTCAAAGCGCGATCCGGGGCGGGTGTGGTGAAGCTGATCAAAGCCGCTGCGGAGAAAGGGCTGTATATTGCCCTGCTCTACACGCAGGCGACTCCGGAGTGGTCTGAAAAATTCGTCTCGACGGGCGGGGAGTTTTACCTCGGCTACGATTTCGGAGAGCGTTTTACGTTCGGCATTCAGGAGGAACATTCAGCGGCGGAACTGCCGGCGCGCGTGACTTTGAAAACGCTCGCGGACGATCTCATGAAGCGAGTGCGCGAGCATGTGGAGGAGCGGCATGCCACGGGTTGGGGTAACGTCATGGCGACCAGTTCCAATTTTCATCTGGATTACGAAATCGCCGCGGGCGCGGACATTCCGATGGTGGAGGATTTCGCTTTCAAACATCTGAACCTTTCCTCGGCGCTTTCGCGCGGGCTGTGCCGTCAATACGATCTGCCGCTTTGGGGATCGCACCTTGCGCACGAACATTATTCGTGGATCCCGTATGCCAGCGAACTCAAGTTTCCGCTGCTTCGAGCGTCGATGTATCACAAATATCTGGCGGGCAGTAAGGCGATCATTAACGAGAGCGGTGGTTGGTATCTGGAGGCACAGTTGGTGACCGATTCGCCGATGTTTGAGACGCCGCGCGTGGAACTCGGCTCCTACCGCCAGCGCGATCCGTATCTCTTTGCGCCTTACGTCGAGGAGGCGCGAAAGACCTACCATAAAATCAACTATCATTCCCCGGTGGCAAAAGCGTACCGGAAGGAAATTTCCGATTTTTATGATTTTGTAAAAACCCACGGCACACCCGAGGGCCAGCCGGAAACGACGCTCGCGGTGGTCAAGGGCAATCTGGATCTGGGCGGCGAACAGCATTGGCCGAACAGCGCCATCGCCGGGATGTTCACACTCGCGGAAGCAAATTCCAACTGGTACAGCGGGCAGCCTGAGCGGGGCTGGAACATTGCGACGCAGGTGTTCTTTCCACGTCCCCCGGTGCTTGCGCCATGGCACAATCTCTTTTTGTCCGGCACACCGTATGGGCAGATCGACGTGACCAGCTTCGCCAACGACCACGTGGACGCGTCGTTTCTGAGTTCGCACTACAAGGCGTTGCTTTTTGCGGGTTGGAACACGGCTTCGGAAAAACAGTTCGCGGCGCTGTGTCGCTATGTGGAAAACGGCGGCATTCTGTTTCTATCCATTCCGCATCTCTCGACGAATGTGACGCGCAACTACGGATCTTTCGCGCTGGAGGAACTGGTGCGCGGCGGCGATTTCTCGGAGCTGTGCGGGGTGCGCGTCACGGGAAAAGGACGGCGCTACTATTGGGCAACCGCGCCGGACGACAAGGGTGAGTTGGGTTTTAAATTTCCGCGCCGCTTTGGAATCATGAGCACGTGCGTGGGCAATCTCGAAATCACCGATCCCACGGTCGAGTTCCTTGCGGTGGATGACGAGGACATGAATGCTCCCGTGCTTTTGCGGCGGCGCCTGGGAAAAGGGGAGGTCTATTTCCTCAACACCTGGGCGTATCCCGGAGCCACCGATGCGGATTACGGTCCGGGCGCGGACATCGATTCTCCCGGCCTGGCCGGCTACGTTTACCGGCATATTGCGAGGAAAGTTCGCGGCACGTTTTGGATCACTGACGATGGCACGGCCCCCGGCGACGCTGCGAACCACATCAGTTGGTCGTATTTTCCTGCGAGCGGGCATCTGTGTTTTCAGAACATCGATTTTGCCAAACCGCGCCGTTTTGTTTTGCACCATCAAATGGGTCGCGAAGAGCTTTCGCTCGATCCCGGGGCGTTTTCCCTCCGTCGGGCCGGGGACATTTTTCCCGATATTTCCCGAGCGTAATTTCTGCCCGTTCACCTGCTTATCCTATGAAACGTTTTTCCCCCGCCCTCCTTGTTGCCCTGCTGATTTCTTTCCCGCTGAGCTTTGTGGCCGGCGCGGTGCAACTGCCGGCCGGCAGCGAGATCAAAGGCAACCATGAAGAAAAGGACGGCTTGGTGATGGCGCTGCCTTCCACCACCACCTACGCGGCAACGATCAACGGGCCGATTACAGCGGAGGCACCGGCCTTCGTGTTGAAAGGTCGACTGGGAACGGGCGGGTTCCGCATTTCGTTGCTGGATGCCAAAGGAAAGTTCATCGCCGTGGGCGCATCGCAACTTCCGATGTTTCTGAAGCCCTTGGATGTGAAAGTGGGCGCGAATGATCTGCCCCTCCATGCCATTGCGATTTCCGGCTGGGGAAAATATTACGTGCGTCCGAACCCCTCCATCCTCAATTCGAAGATGCCCGAGTTGAGGGGGGATGAATGGAGAACGATGCCTGATGCTGCCGACTATCTTTTCACGTTCGAGATGCGCCCAACGGGAAAGGGAGAGCTCGAGCTGTGGATGGATGGCCACTATTTGCGGAATGTTGGCTGGGCGGATGAGGCTGTGGGTTTCCAGGTTGATTTGCGCCCGGGCGCTGCGGTGGAAAGCATTCGCCTCGAAGCGCTGCGTCCACCAAGCCCTTTGGTATTGCCGATGCCGCGCATGACATCCACTGAAAAACGGGTTGAGGGTCAGGTGGTATTCACCGAAACCGCGCGGGTTCCCGAGCAGTTTCGGAATCTCAACGGCACCCTGGTTTCGGGTGTGGCAATGGAGGGTTTGGGGCAGGTGCGCGGACTGATGTTTGATGATTTGCAGAGTGCGTTCTGGCGCCGTCACGTGACCAACCGGCTGCAGAATGAGCGCATGTTCAGCGTGCCTCTGGCGACCTACTGGCGCGCCCGGTTGCTTTGTGCGGTGAATCCGGGCCACGAGGGCGCGAATCGTTTTACCTTCCGCGTGACACGTTACGGACGGTCGCGCGGCAACGCCATGGCGGACACCATTGTGGAAGTTCCGCTGACGGATGCCGCGGGCAACCCCAACGCGGTTCAGGTCGGAACCGTCACGCCTGCCGGATCGGAAAAACCGCTGCCGCTTTGGTTGGTGGATGTGCCGATCAAGAATGGGCTGATCCAGGACATACTCGTGGACGCGGCGATCGGCGGGGTGGTTTCCGGACAACAAGATCGCTACCTCGACATCGAGTTGATGGAACCGCTGTTTCGTGTGAACGAGGCCGACGCCTTTCCGCCGCCCATGGGGCTGGTGCAGCGTTCCTGGCAGCCCACGGCGAGCGATTACAAAGGCACCGATTATTTCAGACAAAACGCCCCGTCACTGAGCAGTTCCGTTATCGTCTTTGGAGCGTTATTGGAGAAAAGTCCCGCATCGCTCGTGGTGCGGGCCAACACCGGGTTTCAGGTGTTTTATCCGGCAGACGAACCCGAGTGGATCGCAAAGATCAAAGCCGACACAACCGGTGAGTTCACGGTGGTGTGGGATTTTGCCGACATGCAGGGGAACATTGTTACGACGGGAAAAGAGGAGATCAGTCTTGCGTCCGGTGCCGACGGCGAGGTGAAGGTTCCGATCAAAGCCGAGGTGGGCTGGTACGCGGCGCGTTTTCGCCTGATCCAAGGCAAGACGGAGTTGGTGGATTCGCGCACTTCGTTCGTGATGCTCCCGCCCGATACACGCAAAGCGGGGTTGGAGTCACCGTTCTATGGGTGGTGGTTTGCGATAAATCAGGGCAGCGATGTGAAATTGCACGAAGCCGGTCCGCTGCTGCAGCGGCTCGGGATTCGACGTTCCCAATTGTCGGAAGACATGCCGGAGAGCGAGAGCATCAAATATGGGCTGAGCAAATCCACGATCGAGTGGGGCATGCCGAACGGAGGTAAAGAAACCCTCCAGGCGTTCGGCAGCCACCGGAAAACGCTGCCTGAGGTCATCGACCAATTGGAAGCGGGCATTCGGGAGCAGATGAAACTTTGGCCCTCGATGGACCGGATGAATGTGTTCCACGAGAGCGGAGACAGTGGCGCACCTTTTCCCTCGGAAATCTGGGGGGACCCGGCCCGTCCGCTGGAGCAGACGTTTACCGATGACAACTCGCCCGAAGCGCTCCTGCAGCGCGAAGCCGGGGAGGAAGTGGCGGGCCGCGGGCGGGCGGCGCAGGATCAGGCCGCATGGAAAAAAAGCTGGCCGTTGCGCATGCAATACCTCGAAGCGATGGCCAAAATGGTGCGGGAAAAATTTCCCCAGTTGAAACTGCAATACGGCAACAACGGAAACAGCTTGTCGCTGGTGGGTGAAATTTTCCGCCAGAAATTTCCACGCAAGTTCATCGATACCATTGCGATTGAGGATCTGGGACAAACCATGACGCCGGAGAGCCCGGTTCTCGGCAACATCCATTCCGCGTGGTACCTGCGCGAAGTCGCCCGGCAGATGGGCTACGGAGACGTACCAATCACTGCAACCACCGAATGGATTGGCCGCATGACCGAGCGCCTTGGGTTGCAAAAGCAGGCCGAATGGAAAGTGCGCGATGGATTGATCGCGCTGGGCTACGGCTTTGATACCATCAGCATCGGCGGTCTGAACGACGCCGGCAGCGGGTATTATCAGTCGATCTGGGCGAATGGCGGGCTTTGCTACCGTTATCCCGTCATGGCACCGAAGCCGGCGTTCCTCGCGGTGGCCATGCTCACGCAGGTTTTGGATCAGGCAAAATTTCAGCGTTTTGTGCCGACGGGATCCACCGTGTTGCACGTGCAGGAATTCAAGCGCGGAGAGAATTGGGTTTATGCCGTCTGGACCCCGCGCGGAACCCGCGAAACGTCCATGGAGTTTCCCGCAGGCGCAGCCCGAACACTCACCAGCCTGTATGGAAAAGAGCGTCAGGTGGACGGCAACAAGGTGGCTTTCACAGCCGGAACCGCGGTGCAGTATCTCAGTTCAAAGGAGCAGATCAGCGGCGTAACCGCGGGTGCCTCGACGTTTCCTGAGGACCCCCGTCCGCCGACCGAAGTGGAAACCACCATCCCTCTCGAAAGCATGGCCGAAGTGATGATCGTCCCGGACAAAAGCAAGGAGGGTAAATACTTCCGGCGCGAAGGGGATTTTGAGCTGAGAGAGGTGGAGGATCCGGAGATGGGCAAATGCCTTGAACTCGAACTCAAAACCACCACGCCGCTCAAGTGGGACATGGAGAAGGAGTACGTCTATTTGAAGTTAAAACAGCCGGTGGCGACCAAAGCGAAGAACGTCGGTCTGTGGGTCAAGGGCAATGGCAGTTGGGCGCGCATTGATATTTTGAAATCCCGTCCGTGGGGGCCGTGGGCCGACAACAAAAACCTGCATTTTAACTGGCCGGCCATCGGATCGTTGAACTTCGACGGTTGGAACTTTATCACCTACCCCTATTACGATTGGGTGAGGGAAAAAAATGAGAGTTCGGTGAATGCCAATGCGGTGCAGGGGATCTATTTCAACACCACAAGAAAAGCCATTCTCGGTGTGGAGACAGTGCCGATTGAGAATCTCAAGATTCGATTCAAGAGCATTCTCCTGTTTTAAGGTGACGTATTTCAGAGTACGCTTTTTACTGTAGATGAGTTGCCTTCAGGTTGCCACGAACGGAAAGCGGTTGCGGTGTTTGACGGCATCAGAACGGCACACACACAACTGACTTCCTCATGGCTTATCCACCAACTGAACATCCGGAGACCATAAAGCCCGGGGCATCCGAGGCTGCCCGCGTCCCGGGTCTCACCTTGCGTGCGGTCATCGTGAGCATTTTTTCGATGCTCCTGCTGGCGATCCTGATTCAGCAGGGCACGGTGCATCTGGGAATGGAGGCACCTGAAGAGTTTGCGCTTCCGGTGCCCGCGATGGGCGTTTTGTTGGTCTTGCTGGCCATGGGCGCGGTGTTCGCCAAATGGATGCGATTGCCGATCATTACCAAGCCGGAGCTTATTTGCGTGGTTTTCACCATGCTGATCGCGGCGCCGTTGATGACTCAGGGTTTTTGGCATCGCATCGTGAGTGTGATCGCCACGATTCCCCGCGAAGGAGATTGGGAGAAGATTGATGCGTTGAGTGACCGGCTATGGCCGCATGGGCCGAATGTGTTGCAGGGAACTTTTCATCCGGACAATGCACAGCTCAGCGGGGATCACCGTTGGACGGAATCGGAGGTTGAACCGGGGCTTTTTGAAAAGATTCCCGTGCTGGAAAACTCGACCCTCGAGGAGTTGAGCCGGATACGGATCCGTCTTCCGTTGCGAGAGGCTGGACGGGCGGAACTAATGCTTGCCGAACCGCATTTGATCACGGTGCTGGTGCGGCCAACCGGCTTGGGGGCGGACGCGTACTACTACTGCCGGATTTATCCCGATGAGTCCCCCATGTACACCGAAGTGTTTTTGTCGAGAAGACCGGCCCGCATCACCTACCAGCATCAAGGCGGATTTTTGCGAACGGGAAATTACGGTGTTCCTGTGCCTCCGGAAGCGCGTGAGTTTGTCACCGTGGAATACGCGCTGTCCGGACCCGGGAAACTGGAATTGCGGGATCCGAAACTCATGAACGTGAGCGCGCTGGAATCTGTCTTCACGGGCAAAATGCTGGTCACGGAAACGGAGTTTGCGGGGCTTGCGCCCGAGGAACGTGCCGGCACGATCGTGCGACCGGACCACCTGTTTTCACTGCGCGGCCTGAAGTTTTTTCTGAGCGGCTACATTCCGATTGCGGACTGGCTTGAGCCTCTATCCGCCTGGGGTGCATTGATCCTGCTGGTCCTGAGTGGCACGCTTTGCATCAACGTCATCATGCGGCGCAAGTGGTTGGAGACGGAGCGTTACTCGCTGCCGCTTACGCGCATTCCTTTGGCGCTGATTGGAGCTGACGGAGAAAACATCTGGCGCAACCGCGTGATGTGGGCGGGCTTCGGAGCAAGTCTTGGCTGGGGACTTTTGCGGGGCTGGAATTTTTACAATCCGGCGGTGCCGGACACTAATGTGATGGTGGCATTACAGCCCTATTTTGGCGAAGGATGGGGCGGGATGTGGGATGGCGTGGAGTTCCGCGTGCTGGCGCTGTTGGTGGCGGTGGCCGTGTTCATTGAGCTGAATATTCTTTTGAGTATCGTGGTCGGCTTTTTCTTGTTTCGCGCGATCTATTGGTTCGGACATGTGTCGGCGGTGAATGTGAATCCGGGATTTCCTTTTGCGCAGGAGCAACAGGTCGGGGCGTTTTTAACCTACGCGGTGCTGATTCTTTTTTTCTCACGCAAATATCTTTGGCAGGTTCTCTGGCACCGGCCCGCACAGGATGCCCCGGCGGCAAGTCGTGAGCTGATGAGTCATCGGAGTGCGTTTTTGCTGTTGGGTTTGATCTTGTTGGCAAGTGTTTTATGGGCCGCATGGATCGGTGTCTCAGCATCGGGCATGCTGTGCTTTCTTATTTTCCTGCTGCTTGTGGGGTTTGTTTCGGCGAAGCTCCGCGCAGAAGCGGGCCTGCCCTTCGGGTATTTCACGCCGAACAACGCGGCGATCATCCTGTTGTTGCTCGGAGGGATTACGAGCTTTGGTCCGAGCATGCTGCTGCTGGCGTTGATCGCGAGTTTCTTCATTTCGGTCGCTGGATTTTTTCTCATACCCGGCGCGCAGTTGGAGTTGATCGAACTGGGGCGGCGTTTTCACATTCCTGCCCGGCATATCGTCGCGACGATATTTCTGGGAGTCATGGGCGGCTTGATTTTGGGCGGCTGGGTATTTCTCTCGAACGCGTATGCCTTGGGTGGAGATTCGCTACGACACACGTGGGCGTTTCAAGGCAAGCCCTGGTATTTTAACGAGTTTAATTCGCAACTGGTCCAGGCTACCGGTGAAATCACGGGCGTGGCCCCGGTGGAAGGTGGTTCTGATCCCTCCGTGTGGGCGTATGGCTTTGGAGCAGCGGGCACCACGGTGCTGGTGGTCTTGCGGCAACTGTTTGCAGGGTTCTGGTTTCATCCGATTGGATTCGTCCTTGGTCCTTCGCATATGACGAAGTTTGTCTGGGGCAGTTTCCTTGTGGCCTGGGTTCTGCGGCTGATCGTCGTCAAATTTGGCGGTGCTGATTCGGTGAAAAATCGGCTCCAGCCGTTTTTCGTGGGCGTATTTGCAGGGGCGGTTTGCTCGATGCTCTGGTGGGGGATTTATGGAACGTGGCTCAGCAGCAGGAGCGTCGAGCTGATTTATGGAGCGGCGCAATGAGGATTCCGCGCGAGGGAAAGTATCTTTTGTCATGCGGCATTTTTCTGATGCTGCTGGTGCTGACTGCCGCCGGCTTTTTGATCATTTACCAACCGGTCCAACGGCCCGAGTCGGTGGGGGCGCTTCGTGATTATGTAAGCACGGCGATGCGCTCGGAGTTGGAGCCGCGAAACATTCTCCGGGTGATGGGAACGGTGTCAGAGTTTGGCTCGCGTCAAACGGGGCAACCTGGATTTTACAAAGCTGCCTCGTGGCTGGAGGCGCAGTTGAAGGAGAGCGGTCTGGAGGTGATCAAGCTGGAGCACCGCAGCGCCGCACCGCTGACCAGTCGTCGTGTGTTGAAATCGCAGGAGAATGGAATGCAGGTGGAAGTATTTCCATTTCTGCCGAATCATTTTCAGCCTTCTCACACGGGGCCGGATGGCGAGACTGGCGAGTTGCTCCTGCTGAATGATGAAACGTTGTTGAGCCGGAAGCGTTTTGACAATGCGATTGGGCTGATCGATGCCGCCGCGCCTCCCTCGGGCTACGGCTACGATTGGTTGCGTTACGCGCAGCTTGGGTTGCGGGGGATTATTCTGGCGCACCGTGACGGGTTGGAGGCCATTCAATGGGAACCCCATCTCAATACTGCGCCCATGACGAGCGTTCTGCCAGTCAACTACCCCAGGGCTGCCGCTGGCGCGGACATTTTTCAATTGGTGGGGCAGCAGGTGCGATTGGATCTTCAGGTGCGCTACAAAAATGTTGCGGCACCTGCATTTATTGCAACCTTGCGCGGGAAACATCCGTCCCGCGAGGCGCTGGTGGTGACGACGGGGTATGACGCATGGTCCATTCTGCCGGATCGCGCATACGGCGTGCTGCAGGCAGCTCAACTCGCCACGACATTGCAAATGCTGCGCGGAATGCTGCCCTACCGGGAGTCGCTTTCCCGCGATGTGATTTTCATCTTCAGCGGTGCGCAAATGATGGCGAATGAGGGCGAGGCACGGCTATTGGAAATGGTCGGACCGGCACTGGACCGGGATGCATCCCGTGTGGAAGTCGAGCAACGACAGCGCCGCAACGGAGAGAGCCTTGGGGCGGTTGAGCAACTCCTTGAGCTATTTCAAGATGCGCGTTTGTTGGAGGATGCCGCAGCCACTCAGGCCTTGGTGAAAGCTTTGCCCTCCCCGTTGGCGGCACTATTTCAGGAACAGCTTACTTACGTCTTGAATACGCGTGTGCTGGAACTCGGGGGACCGCTGATCCAAGCGAAACTCGATCTTGAGGCGCTCGAATCCACTGCTGATTTAGAAAAAAAGGATGCTGCCTTCAGGTTGTTTGAACGGGCGAGCGGACGCTACAACTCCGCGATGTCTGCGGGTGGGTTGCGTTTTCCCAGTCTGATGAGTTCGCGTCTGGAGTATGTGCGCGAGCAGGGAATTCGTCAGCGATTGAAGGACCGGTTTACGGAGTTGCAAGCTTTCCACCGGGAGCAGGCCGCCTATCTGGAGGCTGGTAGTAAGCTCAATGGGCTCTTTGCGGATTACGCGAATGTGATTGTGATTTCACCCCGAACGCTCCCTTCGACGGGTGCTCGGGAGACGGTGGGTTTTGTGCTTGGCGAGTCCGGTTATCAGGCCGAACAGGAGACGCGTTCGCAGGGACCGGCTATTTCGAGAGTGGGCGCTTCGGTGCTGCAAAAAGCAAAATTAACGGATCATGTGGAATTGATTCCGGCGACCGCGCAAACGCCGGGACGGATTTTGGGTCGGCTTGCCAGGATGCCTTCAAGCGCCGCGCTCTGGAACCGTTTCGCCTATCCGGCTTTTGCAATCGTCAACACCGACAGGCCGGAAAGTTATCTTGCTTTGGCTTCTCCGGTGGAAGCGGCATTCATGCGCGATGTTGAGAGCATGCGGCACTCGCTGGATTTCGCCGGAGAGTTGGTATTGGCACTGGCTCATGGCGAGGGCTTGTTCCGGGCGCCCGGAAAGGTGAAGCCTTTTCGGTTTTCCGGCAGGGTATTGCTCTCGGGGGTGGGCCAATCGTTGACTCCCAATTATCCATTGTCCGGTGCGCTGGTGGGGAACACGGTCCCTCCCGGTTCATGGAATGTCTCGGTCGGTAATTTCAAATATTTGATGACTTTTACCGACCCCTACGGTCATTACGAATTGAATCCAACGCCTGTTGGATGGGCTGTGCCGATGGTGGAGGGTTACAGCCCGCAGGCCTTTTGGTATGGGGAAGACGGCAATATCCGCTTTCTCAAAGACCAGGGGCCACAAGCGCAGACGATCTTCAAGTCCACCGGACTCAACCTCTGGCGCAGGGATTTGCGGGACGTGAACATTGTGACATTCCGGGCGGCGCCGGTGTCATTTCTGGATATGATCAACCCGCAATCGATGCGCCCTTATGAAAACGCCGTGATCCTGACGCGCGAGGGTTTATCCGCGATCGGGCGTTACAACACATTCAGCACGGGGCAGGCGCAGACCACGTTCATGGAGCCCGACCTGCCCTTCTATGTTGCGCTGCGTGCAGGGGCTCCGGGCAATGAATCGGTGCAATCCACGCGTGGTTTCATGCTCGGGAGTCCCGATGCGCGCGTGGGAGAGCGGCTCGGGGGGATCAGCGGACAAGGCTATGTCGCCGAGGGATTAAAGCCAATCAGCGAGACCGCGTCGGAGATTGCCACGTCCATGCTGCGCCTGAATGAGCAACGTCTGGCGCTACAAACAGAACGCAATCTGGCGGATGAGCGCACTGTGGAGTTCACGGAAAGCGCGCGTTTGCTCAGCGAGCAGAGCCGCGCGGCGGAGTCGCGTCAGGACCGCCTGTTGCGAGCCCGCGATTCAGTGACTTACAGCACGATGGTGCATCCGGTCCTGCGACAGAATATTTTTCACGCCGTGGTCAGTATTGTCTGGTATCTGGCGCTGCTGGTTCCGTTTGTTTTTTTCTTTGAGCGCCTGGTCTTTTGTTTTTCGGACATCCGCAAACAGCTTGCCGCGCAGGCGGCAGTTTTTCTCACGGTGTTTGTGCTGCTCAAGCTGCTGCATCCGGCTTTTGAGATGATCCGCTCGTCGTTCATGATTCTGCTGGGCTTTATCATTCTGCTTATCGCCGGAGGGATCACGCTCTTGTTCGCCGGAAAGTTTCGCGAAAATCTTGAGGAACTGAAAAAGAAACGGGGCCAGGTGAGTGCCGCGGAGCCCGATAAAATGGGGATCCTGGGAACGGCGTTTTTGCTGGGGCTCAACAACATGCACCGGCGCAAAGTGCGCACCGGCTTGACCTGCGGCACGCTGGTGCTGATTACGTTTGCGATGATTGCCTTCACGTCGATCTACAGCGATCTGGTGGAGACGGAAGTGGCTATGGGGCCTGCTCCCTATCAGGGTTTTTTGATAAAAAAAGAGGGGCTGGCCCCCATCGGTTCTGCGGAGCAGTTTGCCTTGCTGACCAAGTACGGGCATCGCTACAAGGTTTCTCAACGCTCAATGTTCACGGGCGTGCAACTCAACACCCGTCAAGTGTTCAACCCTGAGCTGGAGCTGGTTTACGAGGATCCTGTGGCCGGGCGTCGCAGTGCGTCCTTCGGGTCGATTTTACAATTTTCGCATACCGAGCCACTGCGCAGCCGGATCAAACTGAGCCGCGATTATTGGTTTCCGGATGAGCGCACCCTGCCGCAGGGTGCGCCGATACCGGTGCTCATTCCACATGTGCTTGCGGAGACCTTGGGAATTGTGGATCCCGCCACGACCGGCAAGCCGGTGCCGGTCAAAATCAACGGAAGCAACTGTCTGGTGATGGCGCTCTTTGATGGGGATGCTTTCAACCTTGTCCGTGATGTGGATGGGCAATCACTGCTTCCATTTGATGTGCAAGGCATCGCCAATGTTCAGCGTTTGCCGTCTAGCGAGGTGCTGGCGGGTCCTGGCGAGCCTCGCATTGATGGCTCCAATTTGGTGCTCATGCCCATGGGTTCGCTTGGAATCACCGTGCCCGATGCGCAAGTGCGCGTCGCCTCCATCGCGGTGTCGCTGGAAGATCTTGATTACCGGAAAGCCCGGGAGGAAATCACTGGGCACCTTGAGCAAACCGGCAACGCCGCTTTCTACGGACTCGGTGGTGTCGCGTACTTTGGAAGCCGCACGCGGCAGAACAGCATGGAGGGACTGCTCGACATGCTCATTCCGCTGGTGATCGCGGGGCTTACGGTTTTAAACACGATGAAAGGATCCGTGTATGAGCGGCGCGATGAAATTTTTGTCTACAATGCGGTCGGCATTGCCCCCCGCTACATCTTCTTCATGTTCATCGCCGAAGCCTTTGTCTATGCGGTGGTGGGAGCTGTACTCGGTTATCTTCTCAGTCAAGGCACCGGGAGTATCCTCACGGCGCTGGGATGGACGGGCGGGTTGAACATGACTTTTGCCGGTCTGAACGCCATCTACGCATCGCTTGCTGTAATGGTTGCGGTGTTTATCTCCACCTATTTTCCGGCCCGCTCGGCGATGCAGATTGCCGCGCCTGCGGATGAGTCGGGATGGAAACTGCCGGAACCGGATGGCGACCGGCTTGCATTCAACCTGCCCTTCACCTTCAACAGCCATGACCGCATGGCGGTGCTGGCATTTTTCCATCGTTTTCTGCTCGACCACGGCGAGGGCGGGGCGGGCAGTTTTTCGGCGGGGCCGCCGGAGTTTGGAGCGACTGAGGATGTCGAACTGGTCCCGCAGTTGCTGACGCAGATTTGGCTAAAGCCCTATGATCTCGGGGTGTCGCAACGGATGCGGATTTCGCTGCCGCTCGATCCTGAGACCCGTGAGTTTATTGCCAATATCGAGATCCTGCGAACCAGCGGAACCCTGGAAGCGTGGGAGCGGCTCAATCACGGATTCATGGTGAACATCCGGAAACAGTTTCTGCACTGGCGGGCTGTTTCCGATACCCAGAAACAAGAACTCTTCGCGCAAGCGCGTGTGGAGATGGACCGCGTCATGCGCGGCACGGAGGTGACTCATGTTTAGGATAACCAAGGAAACCAAGGCAGACAAAGAGCTGGAGACGTACCGCAATCTGCTTGAGACGCCGACGGAGTTTAAGGACGGGTTTGGCTGGACGACGGTGGCGGGGATTTTCTTCTGCGGCCTCGTGATGATGCCGGGCTCGATTTATCTGGGGCTCATGACGGGCGGGGATATGACCTCCGCGGGCACCTGGGTGACGCTGATTTTATTTGCGGAAATCGCCCGCCGGGCACTCAAGCCGGTGTCCAAACAGAGCCTGGTGGTGCTGCTGCATGCGGCCAATATTATGATGGGGGGAAGCATGCTTTTCCCCGGCGGACCGCTCGCGCCGCTGGTGTATCGCAGCTATCTGGTCACCAGTGATGCGGTGCGCGATGCGGGCATGCAATTGAGTTTCCCCTCATGGTTTGTGCCCCCGCCCGGTAGTCCGGCACTTCTGGAGCGCAATCTTTTGCACATGGATTTTGCGGTGCCGATCGCGCTGGTGGCTTTCGTGATGTTCATCGGGCTGATCAAAAAATACACGCTTGGTTATTTCCTCTTCCGCATCACGTCGGATGTGGAAAAGTTGGCCTTTCCGCTGGCACCAATTGCCGCGCAGGGTGCCATGGCGCTCGCGGAGGAGCAGCGGGAGGGTGGGATCAGTGCGGCGAATAAAGCCGCCGCGGAACGTGAAGAACATCCTGCCGACAGCGCAAGTCCACCGTCTGGAAGTAATCGTTTTTCGCGCTGGCGTTTGTTTACTTTCGGCGTTTGCGCGGGAATCACCTTCGGCATGTTGCAGGTCGGCGTGCCGGCGATCACCGGGCTGTTTTTGGAGAAGCCGATTTTTTTAATTCCACAGCCCTTCATCGATACCACGATTCTCACGCAGGGCGCGCTGCCGGCGACTCCGACGGGGGTTACCTTCGATCTGGGAATCGTGATGCTGGGCATGGTGATTCCATTCTGGGCGGTGATTGGCTCATTCATTGCGATCATTATCACGGTGGTCATGAACCCGGTCCTGTATCATTTCGGGGTGCTGAATCGCTGGCAACCGGGGATGGATACGGTGAATACCACCTTCTCGAACAACATCGATTTCTGGATGAGTTTCAGCATTGGCGCGGGCGTGGGAATCGCCGTGGTTTCATTGGTCTCCACGATTTGGAGTCTGCGCACGAAGATCATGGAGGTTCGCCGGAAAAAAAAGGAGGACGCCAAGACGCGCGATGTCTGGGCCACACCGCCGGGGCGCGGGGATTATCCGCTTTGGCTGTCCTTGACAGGTTATGTGCTGGCGGCCACCGCGATGATCTGGATGGTTCACCTGTTGGTTCCGCAGTTTCCCGTACTCTTTTTGATCCTCTTCAGTTTTGTTTACAGTCCGTTTGTATCCTACGTGAACGCACGTCTGCTGGGTATTGCGGGGCAGACCGTTGAAATTCCGTTCATCCGCGAAGGAGCATTCCTCATTTCCGGAGCCAAGGGCGTGGATGTCTGGCTGGCACCCATCCCGATTGAAAACTACGGGCACCAGGCGCAGGCGTTCCGGGTCAATGAACTCACGGGGGTAAGTTTTTGGTCGCTCTTCAAGGCGGAGTTGGTGGCGCTGCCGGTGCTCTTTCTGCTCTCGTTGTTTTTCTGGTCTTTTATCTGGAATGCAAACGCGATCCCGTCCGAAGCGTTTCCCAATGCGCAAGTGCGATGGGAACTTATGACCAAACAACAGGCGTTGCTTTACTCATCGACCTTTGTTCCACCGGGCACGAATCCCGCGGATCACAACATCCGTGACAGCGAATTCATGAAGGCGATTCATCCCGGCTTTATGGGTGGAGGCTTTGCGATGACGGTGATTTTGTTCATCCTGCTCAGCACGTTCGGGCTGCCTGTGATGCTGATTTACGGCCTTGTGCGGGGGATTGGGGATCTGCCGCATTACATGATGTTGGAGGTGGTGGGCGCACTGGTTGGGCGGTTCTATTTCCACAAAAAATTCGGGGAACAGAATTTCCTGCGCATGGCGCCGACGGTGCTGGCCGGATATTTCACGGGCGTGGGCCTGCTCGGCATGACGACGATTGCGCTCAAATTGATTCAACAAGCCGTATCGGGGGCACCATTTTGAGTGCGATTCAAAAACAAGTTGAGTTGCCGATTTCGGTGGCCTTTGAAGTGGTGCTGCAGGGGATCAAAATCCGCCTTGGCCGCTCGGTCGTGACGATGATGGGCATCGTGCTCGGGGTGGCATTTTTGATGTCGATACTTTCGGCGAACCTCATTCGCAAAGGTGTGGCCGGGGAAACCGAAGCCCGGCAGGAAATCCAGCGCATGCTTGGTTTTCTCACGGCGGAAACCGGCCCGCTGAATGGCCGGACCATCGCGGTTTTCCATCAGGCAGCGTTGAGCGACGTGGAGGAACGCCTCCTCATCGCGCTGGAGGCAAAAGGAGTCGAGCGCATTACCTGGTTCTCGCCTGCGGGAACTCCACCGCCCGCCCGTTTGCGCAAGGCTGTTGCTGCATCCCGTCTCGAAGAACCCGGCGGGGATGCTGCCGCGATTCTGCTGGCGGGTGATTTTGTGCCTGAAGCGGAGCTGCGATCCGTATTGAGGGAAGCGCGTTCAAAAGTTGTAGCCTCGGCGCGAACGGAATCTATGGCGAACTCTGGTATCGCCATCGTCTCGCTGGCCCGTGAACTGCGTGAGGAAGAGTCCGTGCGGGCGGAGAAAGCGGCCCGCCGGGATCGCGCCCGCTCGATCTGGATTATCACCATCGCCTTGCTGGTCACGATTATCTGCATCACGAATTCCCTGCTTATGTCGGTGACCGAACGTTTCAAGGAAATCGGGACCATGAAATGTCTGGGAGCGTTGTCCTCATTTATCCGGCAGATTTACTTTATCGAATCCAGCATTCTTGGAGTCGTTGGGAGTCTCATTGGCGCATTGGCGGGTCTGGTTTTTGCGATCATCATGTATGGGTTAACCTACGGATTCGGATTGGTGCTTGCGGCGCTTTCACCGTCTGGAATCGCGCTGATCTTTGTGATCTCCGTGGCGGGGGGCATCCTCTCCGCGATTATTGCCGCCATTTATCCTGCCAGCTTCGCATCGAGAATGGTCCCGGCCACAGCACTGAGGACGAATATCTGACCCATGACCCCGGCCACGCTGACTTCAGAAAAAATCGAGGGCCTTTTTGCTCCGGATCGCACTTCGGGCAAACAGGTCATCATCCGGGCTGTGGACGTCAAAAAAGTTTACCGCACGGGCACTTTGGAAACGCATGCTCTGCGGGGGGCAACGCTGGAAATTTTCCGGGGCGAGTATCTTTCGATCATGGGTCCATCGGGCTCGGGAAAGTCCACGCTTTTCAATATGATCGGAGGATTGAACAAACCGTCATCCGGGAAAGTTTACATTGATCAGGTGGACATCGCCCAACTTGACGCTAACGAACTGGCCTGGTTGCGCTGTCGGAAAATTGGCTATATTTTTCAAAGTTACAATCTCATCGGCACCATGACGTGCCTGGAGAATGTCACTTTACCGATGAGCTTCGCGGGGATTGATGGCGAGACGGCACGCGAAAAAGGCGTGGGAATTTTGGACATGGTCGGACTGGGCCACCGGGTGCTTCACAAACCTACGGAACTCTCCGGCGGCCAGCAACAGCGGGTCGCGATTGCCCGCGCGCTGGCCAACAGTCCCGACATTATTCTTGCGGATGAACCCACGGCGAATCTCGACCAGACAACCGGCGGCGAAATGATCGAGTTGTTGGCAAAACTGCGCGACACCCTCGGCGTGACGATCATTTCCGCCACACACGATCTTAAGATGCTCAAGCGTTCCGACAGAATTATGTGGATCAACGATGGTCTCATCGAGCGGGTGGCCGCACCCTCGGAGATTGATTTTTCAACCAGCGATTTCCATTAACCATGAGTCAGCAATCCCTCGCCCTCAAAGCGTCGTTTGAAGCACCGGAAGTATGAGCGATTACATCATCCGGGCTGAAAATGTGAAGAAGCTCTATAAAACGGGCGACGAAGCGGTGTGGGCATTGAAAGGCGTTTCACTCGACGTGAAGCGTGGTGAGTTTATCTCGATCATGGGACCTTCGGGCTCCGGGAAATCGACCTTTTTCAACCAGATTGGTGCGCTTGATGTGCCGACGGAGGGACGCGTATTTTTTGAGGGGGAGTCCATCTTCGATCTGAGCGAAAGCCAGCAAGCGTGGATTCGTTGCAATAAAATCGGTTACATTTTTCAAACCTTCAATCTGATCGGCGTGATGAGTGCTTTGCAAAACGTCACGCTGCCGATGATTTTTCAAGGAACCAGCAAAGCGGATGCGGCGCGACGTGGCTCAGCGATTTTGGAGCGGGTGGGTCTTGGACATCGCCTGCATCACAAGCCGTTTGAGCTCTCCGGCGGGCAGCAGCAGCGGGTTGCGGTGGCGCGCGCTCTGGCAAACACGCCCTCCGTGGTTCTGGCCGATGAACCCACTGGCAACCTGGATACACGAACCGGCGAGGAGATCATCAACCTCATCAAGGAGCTCAACCGGGAAAAAGGCGTCACGGTGATTTGCTCCACTCACGACAACAAAATGCTCGCTGCATCGGACCGCGTCTGCTGGATCCGTGATGGAATTTTGGAAAAGACGGTGACCCCTGACGAACTGGATCTGAAATGCTAAACCTTTTTGTTTTATGACTACTCACGTTTCGGTGCCTTCTTTGCGTCCGATGGAAATTGATTGGGACAGCGCCGGTCCGATGGAGCCTGCGCTCCGGGAATTGCAGGCGCATGCGTTCGACTGCGTTGAGAAGAGGCAAACAGTGGCGCGTCTCACGTTTCACCAGACACCGGATGTTGCGGGCTTTAGTTACTCGGAGGATGGCGCAGTCGGGGTGATCAACTATGGAGAGCCCTGCGATGCCTTCCGCGCGCTTGCCAGGGTGCGGGCCGGTTGCCTGCCTTCGACACGTGAGGATCGCACTTTCAGGTCGCTCGGGGTCATGCTCGATGTCTCGCGCAACGGCGTTTTTACAGTTCCCGCGATCAAAAAAATGATCCGCTCATTTGCTCTCATGGGTCTGAACACGCTCCAGCTTTATTTGGAGGATGTTTATGGAATCGAGGACGAGCCGTTTTTTGGTTATTTTCGCGGGCGATATTCCGCAGCGGAACTCCGTGAGGTGGATGACTACGCGGCGCTTTTTGGAATGGAAGTGGTTCCCTGCATTCAGACCCTGGGCCACTTGGAGCAGATTTTGCAATGGCCGGAATACGCCCAACTTGTCGATGTGCCGGCGGTATTGATGGTTGGCGATCCCCGCACGGAGGTGCTGATCGGAAAAATGCTCGATGCCATGAGTGCGTGTTTTCGTTCGCGACGACTTCATATCGGAATGGATGAAGCGCACGGAATGGCCCTCGGTCGCTACCGCCGGGAGAACGGGGAGCGGCGTCCGTTTGACGTTTTGAATGAGCACCTTCAATTGGTGGCGGGAATGTGCCGCGCACGCGGGCTGCAACCCCTGATCTGGAGCGATATGTATTTCCGGCTCGGCTCAAAAAGCGACGGATATTACGATGTTGATTCGAAAATCCCCGACGGCGTGGCGGAGGGGATTCCGTCAGATGTGACGCTGGTGTACTGGGATTACTACCATTGGACATCGGAATTCTACACCGAGTGGATTGCCAGGCATCGTGGCCTCGGCAAGGAACCGGTTCTTGCCGCTGGCGCGTGGAACTGGAACCGGTTTTGGACGCATTATCCGCTGGCGTTTGCGTCGATCGCTGGAGGCATGGCGGCATCGCGCACTGCGGGATTGCAGGAAGCGTTCGTCACGCTTTGGGGCGATGATGGAACGGAATGCGATCCATTTTCCATGCTGCCCGCCGTGCAGTATTTCGCGGAGTGCGCGCATGGCGAAGCTCCGACGGAAGAGGTGCTGGAGCAGGCTTTTCTGGCGAGCTGCGGCGGGAGCTGGAAAATGTGCATGCTTGGAAACGGCGTGGATTCGATACCGGCCCTGGGGCCAGTGGCGGATTCGTTTGGCAACTTTGGAAAATGGATTCTTTGGCATGATCCGCTGCTGGGTTTTTTGGAAGCCCACATTGCCGAACCCGTGCCGGAACATTACCGGCAGCTTGCCGCACAACTCGCAGCGTATCCGGAAAACCGTCCGGACGCGGAGCACGCCCGGTTCGCGCACCATCTCGCGTGGGCGCTCGCATTAAAATCCACCCTGCACCGGGAGATTCGTCCAGCCTATCAAAAGGGTGATCACCCGCGATTGCAGCAACTGGTGAATGACGAGCTTCCCGCCGCCATTCAGGCCGTTGGAGCGTTGCAGCGCATCCATCGCAGGATCTGGATGGAATGGCGCAAACCGTTTGGATGGGATGTGCTTGAGCGCCGTTATGCCGGATTGCTCTCACGCTTGGGATCGCTGGAGGAGGCCCTGCGCAATCATCTCAACGATCCCACGCAGCGCATCGCCGAGCTTGAGGAGAAACCGCTCCGCTTGAAGGCGGGCAAACAGGACACGGATTTTACTTTCAGTTATGCCAGAGCCAGTTCCGTCAATGCCGTCAACGCCATTTGAATGGCTGGAGCAACTTGAAACCCGCACACGATGATGCCTAAGACCCCTTCCAACAGCGGATTTGTTTCCCTCTTCGACCGCGTTCATGACGTGGTGGTGGTCGGCTCCGGACTGATCGGATTCGCCGCGGTCCGCAGCTTGTTTGCATCCGGAAAAACGGTGGCCTGGCTGAATCCCTCGGGAGAAATTCTTTGGGAAATCTCGCGAGCACTTGAGCATGACGTCGGAGACGGTGACCAGCATCACGCGTGGCGCGAATGGCTGGAAATAAACCTTTCAGGCCGCGAGGGAATCCGGGAACAGTGGTTGGAGGGTGCCATTGCCGAGGCTGCTGCGGCCAAGGAAATTCAGGCCTGGCGCGAGCGTGTTTCGCTTCTCCTCCACGCGATGCCCGTGGCGGTTGAAATGCAAGGCGGAAAGATCGCCGCCGCCACTATCGCCACCAAGGCCGGTGCACGCCGGGTGTGTGGGAAGCGCTGGCTGGACGCCACGGAGAAGGGATTGCTCGCGTCGCTGACGACATCGGAAGAAACCCCGGATCGTTGCGCTGAGAATTTTGACACACTCGTTTTCCAGTCGCTCGAATGGGAAGCCTGCGATGAGGAAATTCGTGCGTTCTGCGAGGGTCATCCTTCCCTCCGGTTCGTTGGGGCTGCGCGACGAAGTGAGCGGCGGTTTCGGCTGAGGCGAGCTGCGGATGACCATGGAGATTTTGCGCTCATGGTGCCGGAATTGGTGCGCGAGTTTCATGCTGCGGTGCCCG
>Ga0105048_10002973_pt1 | contig 27736 bp, 29 predicted proteins | sample MAT05_FD_78382 | JGI IMG/M metagenome (GOLD analysis project Ga0105048, IMG submission 78382) | Freshwater microbial communities from Lake Fryxell liftoff mats and glacier meltwater in Antarctica - MAT-05 | ecosystem: Environmental > Aquatic > Freshwater > Ice > Liftoff microbial mat | place...
CCGCTTCCCTCGGATCTAACCGGCATGATTCCCAGCGCTGACCTCATCTTTCCGCCGGGAGTGCCCAAGAAGTATCGACTTGATGCGTTCTACAAGGTGGGAGCCAGCGTCGGGATTCATGAAATCTTGCACGGGGAGCTCGCCGCGAAGGTGCGGGTGAAGTTTGCCTTCTTCAGCAAGACCTGGAGCAAACGCATTGTGAAGTTCGACGCTGGCATCCCGGATATCAACATTCCGCTGATTACTGCCGAGCACGACCTTTGGTCCCCCGAGGCAGATTTCAGCGCGCTTGGGTCGATTCGGATGCCTATCCCGTTCATCAAGTTCACTGAGCTAGAGACCCCTCCACCGTTGCCCCCGCTTCCACCTCCACCTCCACCTCCGCCAGGCTCAGGCGGCGCAGGCAACAGCGGCGGAAGCACCGGTAGCGGCGGAGCGACCAGCAGCGGCGGCGCAGCAACCGCAAGTGGCGGGCGCCCTCCCGTTAGCTTGCAGGTTAGCGGCGATCCGCGATACGCAAACTTGGATTCATCGCGTGTCGGTCAGCTGTTCTACGACGGTTACTGCGAGTGCAGCCAAGCCGGTCAGGGTTGCAAGGCGGCAAACGATTGCTGCGGAACGAGTAACCTCTGTGTGCTCGACGACAGCCTTTCGACGCCTGCGAGTGTTTGTGCGGCATGTGTTCCGCGGCTGGCCCCAGGTGCGGCAAAGGGGCAGCAGTGTAATACTGACTCCGATTGCTGCCAAGGCGATCAGCGATGGAATCGGTGTTATCCGGCAGCGGCAGGTGGGCCCTCCTACTGCCAAGCGTGCCGGGGGCAAGACGAACCTTTGGTGGATCCGAATGGAACGGGGGCCGAATGCTGCGTGTACCTTCATCCGTTTCGAGGGCCGGGTGCGGAGGCAACCAGGCCGGTTTGTAGTGTGCCACGTCGGGCCCTCGGCCAAAGTTGCAATGTGTACACCGATTGCGACACCGTTTCCGGTGAGATCGTCATTTGTTCAAATAACAACGTATGTGCCATTCAGCCAATAATCATAATCAGATGAAACAGTTGCAACCCCCTAGGCAGGAGCAGAAGCCGATGGTTCGATCGTTCTTGACACTGTGCGCGGCGGTGATGTCGAGCGGCTGTGGCGACACCGCCAACTCTAATCACGCGTCTCAGGTTCCTGTCGCGGCTTCTGGGTCGCCAGCTGGGGGCAGTGCGCCAATCAGCGTTCTGGGCGGTACAGGCGGGATGCCTACTTTGGCGGGCAGCGGTGGAGTGGGCGGGCAAGCTAGCGTGGGCACGCCTGTAGGAGGCTCAGCAAGTGTGGGTGGGTCTGGGAGCCCGACATCAACGAAAGTCGAGAAGTATGCGTTGGTTGTTACGGAAGGGGGTGGTTGTGCGCTTGATTCGATTGGGGCCATCCGGTGTTGGGGAGGGAAGTTCACGTCGGGCGATGCGCCGAGCGGAAGATTCTTGGCGCTAGTCAGCGATGGCGCAGTAGTTTGCGGGATTCGAGAGGACGCAGTGCTGCTTTGCTTTGCGGAGCCCAGCGACAACTCGGAGCTGCTGCCCGCAGCTGCAATTGAGGGGGTTTCGGCCGTTGGAGTAGACTATCGCCAGATCTACTGGCTCGATGAGAGCGGAAAAATCAGCTTGGGCTTGGTCGGTCGCTTCGGCTCCGCCCTGCCTGCTGAGAGTGAACGTTTTTCACACGTAACGGCGGGGTACCTGTTTGGGTGCGGATTGCGCAGAAGCGATGGATCTATCCTGTGCTGGGATGCGCTTCCAGAACGGCCACCCGCCAGCGTTGACTGCAGCATCACCGACGAACTTGGCCAGCGCGACGCTCCGTCGGGCGCGTTTTCAGACATGAGCACCCGTGATTGGACAACGTGCGCGGTGCGTAACACCGGGGAGTTAGCATGCTGGGGTGCAGGCAAAGGCTCGAACCCAAACTCTTTGAAAACGTACCCCTGCGATGCGAAGGTCACCACGACCGAAGCGGTGCCCCCGCCTGGAAAGTTCAGACGGGTAGCGATGGGGTGGTTGTACGGGTGCGCAGTAGCTGAGGACGGGCACGTTGAATGCTGGGGCAACGGGACCGCGGATACCTGCGTCGAGGGGTCCGTCGAGTGCCGGCAGGCAAGGCCGCCGGCGGGAACTTTTGACCAGGTCGCGGTACGTCGCTTCCATTCTTGCGCCATGACGGCCGCTCGGAAGATAACCTGTTGGGGCTATCCCGGGCCTGCCGGGGGAGATGGCAGAACAGTGCCGCCGAGGGATTTCCAATGATGGCCCGTAAAACTCAACTTTTCGTCTTATGGCTTCCCCACCAATCAGGAAGAGCAGTGCGAGGAATAAATGAAACCTATAGCTAACTCTGGATGGGTCACGCTGGCTAAATGCATTAGTCTCCCACGGGCGCCAAGTCGGAGGGCGCAAAGAGAGTGCCCGAAGATGACGATCATGTTCCGATCATTCAACGTGTGCGTTCTAGCGGTGGCGTTATCCGGGTGCTCAGGCAGCGGCGAGAATTCGCGGAGCAACAGTCAGCCGATAATCAACGGCAAAGACGTGAGTCCTCAGGATGCAACCAAGTTGCCAGTCGTGCGGATAAAAGGGTCGTTCATACATCAAACGGCGGAGCTCGCCGAAGGTACCGGATCCGGAGTCCTTATTTATACCAACCGCGTTCTCACAGCTGCGCATGTGGTTGAAGACAAAACTCCGAATACCATTACGGTAACTCATTGGGTTGTGCCCCCCGGCAGCACAAGCGCGGTACTTAAGGAGAGCTCTTTGGACGTAGGAGATCTGACCTTAGGAGACAAAAATCCCGCCAAACCCATCGTGTATCAGTCAGGATCGTACACGCGGCCATATTTCAGCAAGGAAAAGAATGCGGATGATTTTTTAAGATATCCAGATCTGGCAATTCTTACGACCGCTGAGCCCTTGATAGGGTTCGACAAGACGGCACGGCTGAGATGCGGCAAATACAACGATAGGCAGAACGTATATGACATTCCTATCGCTAAGAAAGTCCACTGCGTTTCGTCAGTGAAGCATGATATATCCGGAAAAATACACAACAACCCGACCATCACCCCCCTTGATGCTCTGATTATAAATGAAGCAGATTTCGATGTGGTTGGGGCCGAGAAGAATCTGAAAGGTATCCTCGTCTCGTCCGTACTGAAAGCTCCCGCTTCTCAACCAACGGTCGGGCTCTTTTTTGGGGACTCGGGGTCTGGTTGTTACGCTGAGGACGGCGAGCTTGAGATGATAATTTCTGGCCCCTTTCCAAGGGAGGAAGAACTTGCCGCAGATCTTGGTCAACGGCGAACGATAGGGCCAAGAATTGCGGCTTCCTGTGACCTGCTTGTCCAATATGGAATTAATATAAATCCGAAATTTGTATTTCAACAGCAGTTAGGCGATGGTGATAACAATGCAGACACAGGTATCATTTCAAGGTTAGGCGCCGGTGTCAGTACTTTGGAGCTGCACCGAACGAGGCTAGGAGACGTCACCTTCCCTATTACACTTCCTGCAGGCGCTCGCTTGGGTGCCGCAAGCGTGGGAAATTTCGACGGCCGGGGATTGGCACTTTCAGTGCTCAACGGAGAGGGCATTGAGATCATTCCATTCAATGGTGGTCCGTCGCCTACTATCGAAATGACTCCGCCCGGAGTATCGTTCGAAATGAGCTCAACTGCGAAGGTCAATGGAGATCGATTTGACGATCTCGTCGTCCAGACGTCCGACAGAAAAATGCAAACGTTCCTGGGAAGCACCAGCGGCCTTGAGTACCACCCAGAGATTCAGCCGACAGCTATTGAACTCGATGGGGATTCATTAGGTGACTTTGTTTGGGCAAGTGGGAGCACGTTGAATGTATTCAGCACGATAGGCGGTAAATCCGCACTCAACCTACCAGATGGCATTACTCCCACGAAGTTGAGGCAAGGCATTTTTAGGTCGATCGGAGGTGAGAGGACCAATATCGAGGACTTGGTCCTTGTGGGGTCAGGTTCCTTGGTGTGGTGCGACTCAACGCTCTACGGTCTTGAATGCAACACTCCGCTTGACGGGCCCAAGATTTCTGGGCGTATGGTCAGCGATTTTCAAGTCCGGGACTTTAACCGGGATGGAATAAACGATCTTCAAGTCTCGTATGCGTCTCCGGACCCAGCTCATCTCGAACCATCTCGGATCTTCATGTCATCTGACACGGGCTTTTCTTCCAAATTTGGAAAGGCAAAACTGAAGGTATTGCATCCTGGGCCCGCGACGATCACTCTTGACAAGAAACCCAACGGCAACATGGCATTGCAGGTTCGGATTGAGAGTCCTTTAGCTTTAGCTCAGATCTCGCCCGGCATTGTGCTTCCCGAGTTTGACACGGGCTTCCCGTATGAGGAGCCGGTCATACTTTTGGCAGGCAACTTCAATGGTGATACAAGCGGGGTAACGTCTATATCGCCTTCCCACGCAGCAGTTCTCGAAGGGGATCCGCTCAATGACCTTGCAGTGCTTTCCGGCGGCAAGGTTTACGTCTTTATTTACAATGGCGACGGGACTCTCACCGCCAATGCCCTCGATGACGCAACGGGGATCACAAAAATCAATGTCACCGACGTCAACGGCGACGGTCTCGACGATCTGGAAGCCACAAAAGCTGACGGTTCCGTCACCGTCTACTCTGGTGTTGCAGGCAGCGGTCAGGGCATCCAACGTTTAGGCACTAACTTCACAGGCCTCCCGACAGCCGATGGAAATGACGGGAAAATGCTCGTGTTGAGCGGTCAAGGGACCGACACGGTAGGATCCAGCGATGTTCGGCTCAAGCTAACGGTGGGGCGCGACGATCCGGCAGCGTTGGGTAATCTTGTCGTTCAGATCTTTGACGGTGATAACGGTGGCCTGCACCAGTTTGATAAAGAAACCAACGTTCTCAAAACCTGCTACCAACTGAGTGCGGATCCGTGCGGTGATGGCGGTAGCGGCAACTGCAATGGTGGAAGCCGCGCCTTAGTACCGGTTACGCCCGTAGTGAGCAGCGACGCACTGCACGACGATGTTTGGGACGCGATATTTGATGGTCCGCAGTCGCCCGCAGCTTCGCTTGCCGCAGACGGTAAGGCCCCGTTCACTTACGAACTCCACGTGTTCATGGCCGAGAATTGCAACACTCTGCCTGACCCTTCCAAGACGCTAAAGGTCGCCACGGCAGATGCCTTCAAGGTGCGCTCAAACGCCATGGTGAGCCATCCCTTGGGTGAGTTTTCGTTTGTCGGTTCCGATTCGACGGGGCCCTTCGGAGTGCCCGATCTACCCTACATGCGCGACACGGATTACGACGGGACCTTCGAATTCCCGATAGCCGTAGGTCCTGGCGCCACGGAGATCCAGCTCAAAGAATCAGATGCCGACTCGTTGAACGACAGCAAGTTTCCAGGTGTGTCGCTGGGGGCGAGTGCATCAATCCAATACAAGCTCTTGGCTCCGAGTGGCAACTCGATGCCTTTGGTTGGTGCCGAGGACACGTCGCCCACCACACTCGTCACGAATCCGTCAGGAAACAATGACGGCGTCAAAGCGCTAAGCGTGGAAACGCGAATCCATAAGATTACCGGGCCTGCGGCGGGCATCTGGAAATGGCGCTGGGAGGGCGTGAAAGCGTCTAACGCTGTGCACGTCTTTTCGCCTTTCGGTTCACCAACCACGCACGAGGTTCTGGGGGCCCGGCGTCAGCGGCCATTGGCCACCACCATTCAGTTGCCGCAGTATTGGAGCGGCAACTCCACCGAGATCGCCAAGGAGCTTCCTATCGAGTTAGGGCAGGGGGGCGGCGTTTTGAAGCTTGCAACCGTGAGCGACGTGCAGCGAACGTTGGACGCGCCTTCTAACACCGTCACTGATGAGCTTTCACACCAGCTTCTGGTCGCCAGGCTGAACCAAGGAAGAAGCCTTGCGCAAGGTGAATATATTGCTGGCGCATTGGTTTACGGGACGACGATCCCAGTGAGGACTGTGCTTGGAGCCGCGGATGCTGCGTTGTCAGGGCGCGCAACTCCCCCAGGGCTTACGCCCGAAAGACTCGTGCGGCTTCTCAGTTCGGTGAATTTGGGAGAAATCACGTGTCGCCAGCCCGGAGTGCCATTCCCCGATCAGCCGATGGCTGACGATGACGGAGACGGCGTGCCCAACATGAAGGACAACTGTCCGAGTGTTGTTAACCTGGATCAGGCTGATTCGGACAATGATCGAATCGGGGACGCCTGCCGCATTATTCTTGCCGGACCCTGCGTATTGGAACGTTCGAGTGGATCGGTGGCGTTCTTCGGCTACGCCAACCCCTTGTCATTCCGTAGCATTCCGATAGGTCAGCGTAACGAAGTCAGCCTCAATGCTGGCGCTCAAAACGTTCTTGATTTGGGCCAGCCGACTATATTTGACGGTGGTCTCGTGGCCGGAGGTTTTGCGGCACCCCTATCTCCGGGGCAGATCCTCTCCTGGACTGTGGACGGTCAGACTTCCACGGCTAGCGTGGGACAATCGCCTGCATGTTCAGGCCGAGAGCTCACTGACCTGAGCTTCGCGCACAATGTGACGGGCTTTGGCCTTGATTCCGTAGTTCTTGGCGACCGCACGAGCGTTGTGGCTGGGGGAGAACTTGCAACTCTGGTAAGCGGTGGCGAGCTCATCCTTGGGGCGAAAGCGAGCGTAGGCAATCTGATGTCCGGCGGACGAACGTTTGTTGGAACTGGAAGTGCGGTCTTGGGATCTACCGTTACAGCGCAACCGCTTATGCTCGGCCAAGGTGCAACCATTGAAGGTGCGCAGGCCCGAGGGGTCTTACCTCCGCAGTCGTTGGACTGGGTCGTAGCATTTCAGCCACAAACATCTGGCCCCGTTGAAGTGCAAGCGGGCCAATCAAGAGATCTCGCGCCCGGAAATTACGGGGCCGTACATGTGGGCCCGGGAGCACGGTTGAGCTTGCAACCTGGTCAGTACCAGTTTGCGGGGCTTTCCGTTGACAAGCAGGGGACGGTATCTGTGGCTGAGAGCAAGGTAGTGGTTCACATTGCTACGACGCTTGATCTTCGGGGGCAGACATCCGCGCCAGCTCACTCAGACTTAGTCATTGGCTACTTCGGCACGCAGCCGGGCTTGGTTAATGCTTCATTCACCGGTGCCATCGTGGCTCCCAATGGCCAATTGGTGCTCGGTTCCGAGGCCAACGCGGTCTATCGCGGCTCATTCTTTGCGAAGAGCCTCAAGGTGGGCGCGAGTGCACTGCTCGAATTCAGGCGGCCACAGTGATAGACCAAGGAGCAACGGATGGTCGCACCACGCCGCCCAGTCCGTTCCAGTAAGCCCAGGCCAAAGGCGTTGTGTTATCGCCCTCGTACATCAGTATCGAGGGCTCTCACCTTCGTCATGGCTAATGCGTGCGCTGCGTGCGCGAGTACCCCGATTGACCCCGGAAGCGCGGCTAGCAAATCCGAGAACGGCGGCACCGCAGGAACGCGAACATGCACAGACCAAGCTACCGAACGCGTCGTGACCGGTGTCCGCATTTTCGAATTGGCCGCATTTCAAGCGGTAAAAGTTCCACTGGTTAACCAAATGGTGGAGGTGGTGTCACGGAAGGCTGACATCGTGGCGGGACGCCCTGCACTTTTCAGAGCGTATGTCGTCCCCGAGCCAGGCTGGGTTCCGCGAATCGTCCGCGCCCGGCTAACGCTTACCAATTCCGACGCCGACGGGGCTACTCACGAACTCACTTTTACGCGTACGGTTACCCTCCACGATGCCTCGATCGAGCGCGATCTCGATACGAGTTACAATTTCGAAGTCCCCGCGGAGGCAATCACAAATAGTACGAAGTATGCTGTTGGCCTATTTGAGACCGAAGCGTGTCCGCCGGAGTCAAGTGGGTCGATGGCGCGATTCCCCAAGGAAGGTTTGGCCGACCTCAGAGCGCGCTCCGTGGGGGAGATTCATGTTCAGCTTGTGCCCGTATTGGTTCAAGGCCCGAATGGTCCATTGCTTCCAGACACTACAGGTCCACAGATCGAGATCTATCGGAAGTCGCTATTTCGACTGTTTCCTGCGACAGCCGTTGAGCTGAGCGTGCGAGCCGAGCCTGTACCGACCACCGCCACCTCCATGCAAGGGGTGCTTGATGAGATAGCTGCCCTGCGCGAAGCGGAAAAACCTGCTTCCAATCTAAGCTATTTCGGATTGGTGCGCTTCACCGATCAGATTGAACAATATTGCACGCCAAGTTGCGTGCTCGGGGGAGCTCTCGATGGGGACATGAATCATCCTACCGCGGGCACTGCGGTTGGGATCGGTTACTCAGGGGGATCCTCGGCGGGCACACTTGCTCATGAGCTGGGGCACGTTTACGGGCAAGCTCACGCTCCCTGCGGTGTCGATGGAGATCCGAATTATCCCTATCGTGGTGGACTCATTGGCAGCTGGGGCTTCGACATCCTGGATCACCAGTTGGTGGACCCCATGAAGCATCTGGATTTCATGAGCTACTGCAAGCCCATCTGGGTTAGCGACTACACGTTTGGGCGCCTGCAGACCTATTTGGCCAGGCTCAATGGATTTGAGGCGATACCCGGGCCACCGCAAATGCTGCAGTCCCTCAGAAACCCTCGATTTATGGCTCAAGCACAGCTTTGCTCAAACTTCTTGTAACGCAGTGAGGTCTCTCGTTGTTCAATCTAGATTTTGGTCTTAGTGCCATTAGGCTGATCGGATGCGCCGCACTGCTGTCGGGTTGCGGGGTTGAAGAACCACCGCCAACCGGACCGGTTGGGGACTGCACCAAAGCGTCGGTGCTCGAAACAACGCCGCGCACGGCGCGTCGGGCCCGGAGCGCGGGCTTTAGTGGCACGGACGAGGCCTACACCGCCCTGTACGCGGTGAGCTGCGCTTCGGTATCCGATTGTTCCAAGGCCTGCACCCAGAGTGGTGGCACGCAGGAGATGTGTGCCGCCTCCGAATGCCTAACAAATGGCGTTGCGGGTATGGATTGCTTGCCGCCACCGGTGTGGAGCAATCTCCAGGGGATCCAGCTGCAATCGGAGGTCCCTGAGGATGCAGCCCAAATCGTGGCCGTTGATTCAATGTACCGCGACCACTTGCTCACCGATCAGTTCGCCTTGGAGGTCCCTGCTCAGGCGGTCATACGCGGGATCCAAGTGGGTGTTCGTCGCGCGGGTTTCGACGGCTCAATCGGTGATGATTCCGTAAGGCTCCTGAAGGCAGGGCAGCCCGCGGGTGCTGAACGCGCAGCCGCAGAACCATGGGCTAGCCCGAAGCTAGAATGGGCCGAATACGGGGGGTCGGATGATCTTTGGGGTGTTAATTGGACTCCGGCGGAAGTGAATGCTGCTGGCTTTGGAGTGGCACAGTCTGTTCTTTACGGGAAGACGGTTGGTAACTCGCGCGCGTATGTGAGCCAGGTTCGCGTGACGGTTTTCTATTCCAACGGCTCGGAGTGCCTATAACCACGCGGAGCGGTCGCGTGTGCGCGGATAGACGCCTGCAGGGTTGCCCATAGCGCTCGGCTGCCGTTGACTGGTAAAGTAAGCTCAATGCGAGAGTCCGCTTGAAGCACGAGGCGTCGTCGAGGGGCAGGCGCCAAGCGGCGGGGCACCCATGGTGGCTGGGTGTGCGCTCGGCGCCGCGCTACGCGTTTGCCAAAAGCCTCGGTGTCGCTGTGCTTCTGACGATCCTTTTCTTCATCGGAGTGGGATCGGTTCGGGTGCGGGGCGTTGTGCCGCCGCCGAGCGAAGCGGTGTTGCTAAACGGCGCGGATTTGCAAAGGAGCTTATGGGCGAGGCAGAATTCTGGCTGGCGAGTCAGTGATCCAAAACCGAGGTTTAAGGGGACCGTATATTTCATCACACCCGGCACAAAGCCCGCCGAGATAGGTCGTTTCGCACGGGAGCGTCTGTTTTACGTGGGATCACTGAACGTCCGCAAACAGCCAAGCTTTCCAGGTGTCGCAGACAGAGTCAAATGGTTCGCTATCACGTACGATTCCAAGTTCACGACTAAGGCGGCCGACCAATTCGAATTCCGCGTCGTTTCAGACCACGCGATTCTTTGGGTCGACGATATGCTTGTGGTGGGCGATGACACGCTCGCGGTGGACCACGATGGACCGGACAAAGTTGTCAGCAAGAGTGGTCGCATTTCCCTTGGCAAAGGCGAGCATCGGATCCGCGTAGCCTACCTACACGGCGAGGGGCCGGAAATAGCGTTGCAGTTATACGTCACCACCTCAGAGGCGGAGGAGCAGGTGTTTCAGGGAACTGAACTCTGAAGGCAACACGAACCACTGCTCCGCGTCAGTTTACTATGGAATTGCAGGAAGAGGCCTCTCAGGCCTCAACCCTTTTTCGGATGAGCGCGACGGCCCGATACAGTCCTGCGTAGATACCCATGAGCAGTAGCCCAAACGGCACATTCAGAAACCATTCTAGACCGAGGATACTGTCGCCCAAGATGAACGTTGCTGCACAGGAATAGCCGCAAAACAGAAGGAATCGCGGGCGTTCAATCACCCCGGCTAAGGCGAACCAACTCACGATCGGTACCTGCGTCACAACGGCCACGATCCTGATCGTTCGAGTCAAGATGGGAAGATAAGCGGTGATGAGGTGCGTCTGACTGGGGAGTCGGAACACCCAGTCAGGCCCTTGAGTCGCAAACATGAGAAAGAACGAAGCTTCCGAAAAACAATAGGCAGGAACTTGCGACGAAGCAGACTTCATACTTGAGCGCTAGCTTTGGCTGGAGCAAGCCCGAGACCAATGACTTCCAGAGGAGCGACGCTAGCAAGGGGAAGGTGAGCGCCAGCGCCGAAAGCTGCGCAGTATACTGGTAGGTGGAGAAGCCGAGGTCCGGTTGCTAAGCGCGAGCGTGCACCCTTATCGTCTCGGCCCACCAATCTCCTGAGAGCAACGGCTGCAGAATGAATGAGAGAAGGGGAGCGCGAAGCGCGTACCCAAGGAGCCCGCCGACGCAGGCGACAACTGCGATCCTCAAGAAGCGGGTGCGGACGTCAATCACTGTGAGTCAACCTTGCTATAGGCCTCAAGGTAACCGTTTCGATGATCACACGCCAATGTGCTGTACTCAGGGCACTTTATGCTAGCTCTACGCTGCCCGGTGGCCCGGTTTCCAATTCTCCGCGTGACTGAGTCGCACAATCTCGGCTTCGCGCTCCTTCCTGACTATTGAGCACCTCGCCCACACGCCCGAAACTCACCAAAGCCACCCAGTCCGCGCGGCCGCTTGGGGCAGCAGCGCTCGACGAGGTCGCACTGCAGCAGAGCCCGGCACACATTGTTGTTAGCCATTCGGCAACTCGCGTAGGCGCCGCCGCCTCAAGCTACGCTTCCGCCGCCTCAGCGAAATCCTCTGCTCACCCGCCTTCGACGCTACCGCCGTCGGTGTCCTTCCAAGCTTAAACGCGATGACCCTGGTAGGTGTATTCTGTCGGCTTAGGGCCCGAAGCGCATCCACATCGACCGCGGACCAAGACGTTGCGCCGATGCCTGGGCGGGCATCCCATTGCCCATCCGATGCCCAAAAATGCCCAACTGAGTTCGACTGACGTGGACTGACGAGTACCTGCGGGGAGAGCGATCCGAACCAATTTGCCACTGTATTTCGCGGCGTTAGCTCGCAAGGTCGCGTGCCGCTTGAAGTTATTGTTAACGCCGTACCGAGGGGTCGGCTGCTGGCTCGCATCTTTAATGCTCGCTGACGCGGTCGAATCCCTGCGGGTGGGACACACTTGAGCCGAGGCTTCCTCGGCGATGCCCATAGGATGCCCAAAATCTAAAAGTGCTACTGCTTCGCGGAGTGCGCTTGGTGCCAAGTGCATGTAGCGGAGCGTCATGGTGAGGGTGGAGTGACCCACGAGTTCCTGCACGGCCTTCGGTGCCGCACCGCGCATGGCGAGGTGAGAACAGAAGGTGTGCCTGAGCAGTCGCCCTCTACTGTTTCACTGCTTAATGGTGATTGGTGCCTCAAGCGGACGTTGCAGCATGCTGAGACGGTCGAGCTGCGCAGCAACTGGCAATGCCTGGACGTAGGGTTGCGGGCTTTCTGGCTGCTCGGCGCCGTCCCACAGCTCCACAACGACCCCAACACGCTGCTGGGCGGAGATCGTCATGGCCGGCGGATACGCGCCGACCTCTTCGTATTCGCACTCAAGGACCCAGGTAGCGTCTGATATTTCGAAGTCTTTCTCTGCCAAACGCGAAGGCTTGATGTCAAAATTTCGGTCGATCAACGGATAGGAACCGTCTGCGGCACCGACACCCCGGAGTGCGGCGGAGGCGCCGAACGGGCGCACTTTGATCCCCACCTTGCGACAACCCCAAAGATCGGAAAGTGCTGAGTTCACCGGTGTGTTCCAAGCAGCAACAACTCGCAACCGAGGTTCAGAGGCAGCCAGTAGCCATTCGCGTGGAACGGGGCACTGCACACGCGCTACCGTCTTCGGGCCTTGCAATACGACCTGCCAGATGAACACTGCCGATTGAGGGCGAGGCTGTCGAAGCCGCTGCACGGTCGGCAGGCCCCTCCCCAGTGTTCTTTGGGCCAGCTTTTCAAACTGGCCAGCAAGCTTCGGGCGGGACGCGACCAGCGCCATCCAAGCCTTGACTGTGCCGGCGAAGGGCACGGTGTGTGCTCCACAGCGCTGCACTAGCTCTTGGAAAATCCACGCCGCCTCCCGAGCGACGAGCGGAGAGGCAACGGATGTTCCAACGCGATCTTCCCAGGCGCCGGACGACGTGCACACCCAGACACCTGTGCCTGGCGCCCATTCGTAGGTGGCAAGGGTGTCTCCGCCAGGCGCGCCGAAGCCTGGTACTGGCGCCGCACATAGCCCAGGGCCAATACGGGTAAATGGACTAGGTGCGCCGAGAACCCCGGCGACGGGCTCAACCCCCAGGGCGTCGACGTACGCGCCGCACACGGCGCCGTTGAAACTGCGCGCGTGCGTCCCGAGCGCCCAGCGCGCATCGTTAAGGTGACCAGGGTAAGGCGTATCTGGAAGAACTCCCCGCAGCGCATTCCCCGCTGCGACGACTAGGAGGAGATCCCTTGCGAACGCCAGATTGTCGAGATCCTGCAGCTTGATAAGCTCCTCCCGGCGCTTCGTGTTGTCAAAGGTGTCCAACGGTGCGCCGCCGAAGCTCAAGTTGAAAACGCGTACGTCGGGCGCCGTCGCGACAACGGTCTCGATTCCCGCGATGACTGAGTCATCGTCGATCTGGTCGGGATCGACGCTAACCATCACGTCCATAACGCGGCAGGAACCCGCAACATGCGTGGGCGGACCGCCGGAGAGGTTCATGCGACCGAACACCACACAAGAGGCGACGGTCGAGCCATGATCCCCCATGAACCGAACCACTGGATCGATGTCCGGATTTCTGTAACCGGAGCGGCGGTAAAGCCCCAGGTGCGGGTGTGCTTCAGGAATTCCCGTGTCAACGACAGCCACGGTGGGCAGCTGGTCAACCCGGAGGTTGGGCAACGCCGAGGCCGAGAAGGAAGGAGCCGCCGTGGTGCTCGAACGCCCCGCTCTGCTGCGCTTGGCAGCGACTGGTGTCGTCGAGCGAGGGATGAGCGATTGCACAGACGGAAACTCCTGCGCGATCTGTTCAATGCTCTCCTTGAGCAGCTGACCAGTGCACCAATACCGCCCGGAAAACTCTCGACCTGCTCGCAATAGCTTTCCGCTTTGTCCGACGACGTTGGTAATTGCCTGGATTATATCCTGCACTTCAACGCGAGTGAGTGCAGGCTGGAACTTGATTGCGATCTCCACCATACTGCCGCGCGCCAATGAGTTCAGCCATGCGACGTCAACGCGGCTGGACCAATCAATCGCTTCAAAGACCGAAAAGTTGATCCATCGCGACTGTTCTCGAGCCGCCGCCACCGGCAAAGCCGTGATGGTCGCCATGAGCTGATCGACGCGCTGAGCGGGGACGTGAACGGCTGCCTTTCCTCCGGGTAGGGTTTCGATCAAGTCCATCCCCATTTTCTTGAAGAGCTTGGACTGTTCGCCACCGAAACTTGGGATGTCGGTGAGCGTGCCGCCGCTTGCGACGGCCTTCTGGCTTGCTGAATGCTTCGCGACACCCGCAACCGGAACTGCGACAACAAAGCGATGTCCTCCGGTGCCAGGGTCAAGGGATGACCGAGGTGCCGCCGCCACAAGGGAGAACGACCGGGTCAGTTGGGCTGAGCGGAGATCCCAGTTGATCGCAACCAACTTGGACGGGCGACCGCCACCTTCACGATCAAAGGCCGCGAGTTCTTGTCGCTCGTTTAGGAAAAACGTCTTCGGGACACTATCTCGATGACCGGTAGCCACGGGTTAAACGTCACGAAGGATAATGCGGCGCTGTTCCGTTTGCATTGCCTCTTCAACCTGCGCAAAGTTCTTCGCCGTTGAAAGTTCGTGTCGCACACCATTCACCAGCTTGACCCCGCGTGCAGCAGCCTGACGCTTGGCATAGGCTAGCAAAGCCGCAGCCGAAGGCGCCGGAAACTCGAGCGTGACTTCGAACCGTCGAAGCAGTGCCGGGTCCAGCTCACCTACCAAGTTGGATGCGGCGATTATAATTCCCGCCGGGCGCACCAGATCGAGTTGCTGCATAAGCGCGATTACTACGCGGTCGAATTCACCGACATCAGAAGCCTTGCCGCGCCGACGGCCCACGGCATCCACCTCGTCAACCAGGAGCACACAGGCGTTGGCCTCCGCAAAGCGGAAGATCTCACCTAAGCGTAGCCCCGTTTGCCCAAGATAAGATCCGACCAGGGCATCGAATCGGACAACGAAGACAGGCAAGCCCAATTCTGCACCAAGCGCCCGAGCAGTGACCGTCTTGCCGCAGCCTGGCGGACCGTGGAAGAACAAACGGGAGCGAGCTTGCAGCCCGTTTTCGGCCAGGAGGTCCTTGTGCTGGTGCTCTTTAACTAGCTCAAGTAGCGCCCGTCGTACGGTTTCGGGCAATTCTAACGCATCCAGCCTGGCAGACGGCAGCCTTGCGAGCGAGTGCGGCTGAATCATGGCCGTTGGCGATAGCGTCTCGGGTTGCGAGCTCGGTTCGGCCTTTGGTCCCGTCGCAGAAAGCGCACCCATAAGTGCAGAGGCCGCCCCATGATGGCCCGAGCGCTCTTCCGCGTCGGCAATCGCCTTTGCTAGCGAGTGGGTTCGCTCCCAGTCCTTCGCCGCGACGGCGCTGAACAATTGGGTGAGCACGCTAATTCTGGCCATGAAAAGTTACCGGTCGGCGACAGCTGGCAGTTCTACCGCAAGGGGGAGCCAAGCTCCACTCAGGTTGAGGTCTTCCAAGGAATGTCGGCACCATCCCGCTTCCCGCCGATGGTGATGGGTCGACGTCGTGGCCCGCTGCATCACCGCCACCACGCCGGAGCAGGGCCGCCATGGCCCAGTCGTTCCCAGCTCCCCCAAAATCGAGATTGCCTCCCCACACGTGCCGCGGCTCTCCTCCCCTGCACAACGCGTGGACCGTCGCCGTACAAACCCAAGCATTCCGCGACCTTTTTTTCACGGTGACTATAGTTGTGATAACAACGAATTGTCCTCTCTGTTCGGGTCCGGGCTTGGGCAATTCGTCAGCGAAAACGAGCGTTAGCAACGCATTCACTTCCGCTTTTGCCTCGCGGATTTCCTCTGACAGCCTAATTAACAGTCGATTCAGTGGCGATTCAGCAGAAAAAACACGGGGTTGAGTGCGCGTGGAAGTGATCATTCTCCTCCAGCCACTGTCCGAATCATCAGACACTTGTTTGTCATTTGAGAGCGATTCGCCGTCGAGCAAGGGGAGGGCGCGCAATATACCTGCAGTGGCGCTCGCCAGATCACTCCTTCTCCGCCTCGTTGCGTGTTGCCCGGTCGGTTGCCGACGATGAACCAGTGGCCTCGCCCAAAGGCGCCGCCAGTGGCAAGCTCGCCGGTCCGTTGATACGCTTTGCGTCCGCGCCCATGAGTGACATCCCTGACGACCCGAAGAAGATCCGGGAGCGGATTCGCCGCTATGAGCGGGGGCTCCAAAAAGAAAAGCAGACGTTCGGCAGTTATAACGACGGCGCCGGCAAGCGGTATTTCATCGGGCCGCTGTATCTCTTGCTTGGTGATCTTGAGGGTGCCCTCAAGGCGTTCCAGTGGTTCGACAAGACTTTCCCCGACGACACTGGCGAGGCTGGCCAGAAGGTCTGACGGTGTCCGCGGACAGCGACGAGTTGCGGTTGATGGAACTCGACTGGATCCCCGAACAGTACTTTTCGATCTGGGCGCCCGATGAGCGGGAATGGGCCTCGGGCGAGTATCACGGCGAGGAATTGACGGCCCTGCGGAACCGGCACCTGGAGATCACGAGGGCATTGGAGAAAGAGCCGGTCGGACCGCGGCGGACGCAGCTTGTGGCGGAGCTTTACGGTCTCTAGCAAGCGGATTCTACCCGGTGCGGTGAAGGGGCGCGGCCTTCGATCGGCTATCATCAACAGAACGAGTTGCGAATGCCTCATCGAAGCATTCGGAACGCTCCGGAGCACCGCATCTGCTTTAGCCGAAGTGCGAAATTGCCAATGAAAACGGCCAAAAATTAGAAATACCCGAACCCGTCGCCCCTGCACCGGAGCAGTTCAAGCACTCCGCGAATGCTTCATTGCTCGCCAACCTCGTTGGCTATTCGAGGCCTGCCGGCTTTGCGTGTTCAGGTTGAGGCCCTCAAGCGCGGTAGGCGAAACGCTTTCGGTCTTGCGAGGACTAAACTTCACGCGCCCCATTCAACCCAGCGAGCGAACAGCAAAGGACGGACTATGAACTTGAACGGAAGCCTCTTGGTCGCAGACGCTGCCGAAGTTGCGAAGCTCAAGAGAGCGCCAAGCGCGAAGTGCAACTCTATTCCCGCCCGTGAGACAGAAACCAGCGCCATCAACGCAGCCTGACAGGAACAACTGCCGCGTCCACAAATGTGTAACGGCTTGCCGGGGACGGAGACGGCAACAGCATGAAGATCACACCGCAAACTCTCCTCATCCCACTTTTTGTCGCGACGTTCGGCGCACTGGCCTGCGAGGAGAAGAAGTCTGAGAACCTTGCGCCGGTCGCATCGGCTCTGGAGCCGGCAAAGCCCGCGGCGCCGCAGTCAGTGAGCTTTTCCGTTGATGCGGCCTCGAGCAAGGTCGCTTTTTTGATGGAGGCTCCGGTGGAAAAGATCAGCGGGGACGTCCCTGGTTCTCTCGAAGGTGAACTGTTCGTCGACCTCGGCGACCTGACGAAATCGACAGGGTTGGTCAAGGTCGATCTCGACAAGCTGACGCTCTACCAAGAGAAGCGTGACGACGAGAAAGGTCAGTTCGGCGAACGCAAGAAGAACGACATGCAGAACCAGCATGCACGCACCTGGCTTGAAATCTCGTCAGATACACCGGAAGAAACGAAGCAACTCAATCGCTTTGCTGAATTCCGGATAGCGCGCCTTGAAGCGCCTTCTCAGACAGATATCCGAACGCTGATGGGCAACGAACGCAAGGTAACGGCCACGGCAATCGGCGACTTCCGCCTTCATGGTCGGAAGAGCGAAAAGCGAGCCAAGCTTGAAATGGTGTTTCAATTCGCTGGCGACAAGCCGACGTCTATCCGTATTCGCACGGTCGAACCGCTTCTGATCGGGCTCGAGGAGTTCGATGTGCGCCCCCGCGAAGCGTTTGGCAAGCTCGCGCAGAAAACGCTGAGCGCTTTTGGCAGCAAGGTCGCGCAGACGGCGCCACTCCAGATCGAATTCACGGCCAACGCCAAGTAAGTCCACGCTGCTTCGGCGTCCTGAATGACTTGAAGGCAAGCCGTGAAATTGCTCCGGAACGCGTAACCGCTTCCGGAGATCTCCGTATTGGAGGGGGCTCGAAACCGAGCAACGCAATACGAAGGAGTGGAAAATGACGAGTAAAGTATTCATTTGGGGTCTGGCGGCCCTCACCATGAGCGCCTGCAGCAGTAACGACACGTCGAGCGATGCTGGCGCGGGAGGCGGCGCTTCAGCGCCCGTGCTCACCGCCGCCTCAGCCGACACAAAGGTGCTCTGGAGTGATATTTCCGGTTATGCGAAATGGGGCCAATTTCCCCAGAGCACGGAGCGCACGTTGTCCAAGACGCACAACAACATGTTCGTCATCTCGTATATCAACGACGTGGTCACGAAGGCCGTGGCTGACGGCACGGTGCCACTGCCGGACGGGGCCATCATCGTCAAAGAAAACTACGCGAAGAAGGATGATCTCATGCCCATGGCGCTCACCGTCATGAGCAAGATGGGGCAGGACTGGTACTGGGCTCAGGGTACGCCCGACGGCAAGGTATTCGGGGGCCCCGACGGACCGCTGGAAGGCAAGAACGTCAGCATGTGCGTGATGTGCCACGGCGCAGCGACGAACAACGACTCGGTTTTGACGCACACGTTTTAGGGTTGAAGGGGAGCCCGGTAATGACCTGCAGGGCTCTCGGCACGCGCGGCGACCATTGAGTATGTGCCGGCATGGTTCGTGCTTGTCATTGAGTCGTGAAAGCCACCCAAGTGAACGCGCTGATCGGCGACGCGCCGGGCGCGAGGAGCTCGAAGTGGCGTTGAATCGAAGCTTGTGGAACGGGGGGATGCCAGGAGGCGCGTGTGCAGACTATCGGGGTGCCGACGCCCGACGTGCAGAGGGTGCGCTCCTCGCGAAGCTCCTTGCTGGCGACGCAGCGGCCTTTGCGGGCCTGAAAGCCCAATACCATAACCGGCTCGTTCGATCGGCGAGGCAGTTCGTTGCCGACGACTCAATTGCTGAGGAGGTTGTTCAGGACACCTGGGTCGGCGTTATCAATGGCCTACCAAGGTTCGAAGGGCGCTCGACGCTCAAGACATGGATCTTCCGAATCCTCACCAATAGAGCGAAAACGCGCGGTGTTCTGGAGCACCGAACCGTGCGGCTTTCCGCCCTTTCAGAGGAAGACAGTAACGGCGAGGCTGCAGTGGAAGCGGGACGATTCAGACCGAACGGCATGTGGGGTGTTCCGCCACGGAGGTGGCAAGACGACACACCCGAAAAGCTGATGATGACGGCGCAGGCCGTCCGACACATCAGGCGCGCCATCGCAGCCCTGCCGTCGAACCAGCGGACGGTTGTGACCCTCCGGGACATCAATGGGCTCGGATCTGGCGAGGTCTGTAGCCTCCTTGAAATTTCGGAGAGCAATCAGCGCGTGCTCCTGCATCGTGCCCGTTCGAAGCTCCGAGCTGCGCTCGAGGAGTACGTGGAACGGACGTGAGACTGTCGCCGAAAAGGAACAGACCGTCTGGTCTTGGTGCCGACGGCGGCTAAGTTGTGGTAGGCGCGCTCTTCATCCGTTGTCACCAAAGCCGGGATACAGCGTCATGCCGCCGTCGATGAACAGCGTCGTCCCGGTAATGTAGTCGGCCTCATCGGAGGCGAGCCAGACGGCGGCCTTGGCGACGTCTTCGGGTTCGCCGATGCGGCCATACGGGATGAGCTTGAGCAGCGCCTTGAGCTTCTTCGGATCGTTCCAGACCTTCTCGTTGATTGGCGTCTTGATCGCACCCGGCGCGTTGGCGTTGATGCGAATGCTGTTCGCGGCGACCTCCTGTGCCAGCGTCTGCATCAGCAGCTTCATGCCGCCTTTGGAGGCCGCGTAATTGACGTGCCCGCCCCAGGGGATGCGCTGGTGCACCGAGCTCATGAATAGGATCTTGCCGGCTGCGCGCGACACCGGCGAACGACCCTGCGCGAGAAAGAGCCTGATGGCTTCGCGCGCGCACAGGAAGGCGCCAGTGAGGTTGGTGTCGATCACCGCGCGCCATTCGTCGAGTGTCATCGCGGTCACGGCGGCATCTTTCTGCACGCCCGCGTTGGCGGCGAGGATGTCGAGGCGGCCGAAGGTCTTGGTGAATCTTTCGAAGATGCGCTGCACGTCCGCTTCCTTCGTAACGTCGCCTTTAAGCAACACCACCTCACCGCCTTCATTGCGGATGGTTTTGGCGAGCGCCTCCGCGGCTGTCGCGCCGCGATGGAAATTGATGCCGACCGCTGCGCCAGCCCTAGCAAATGCGGTGACGAGTCCGGCACCGATGCCGGAATCCCCGCCGGTGACGAGCGCTTTTTGTCCTTCGAGAGGTTTCAAAGAATTCATTCGTGGTCACCGAAAATGTGCGAGGAAGTGGAGGATGCAGAGATCGGGTGTGGTACTGGTCTTCCTCTTGGCGATAATCATCGGCCGAGCCTCCACGCCAGCCATCTAGCCGCGAGCCGCTGCCGGAACGGCGTCAGCCGCGTCTTGTTGTAGGCATCCGCGGCACGGCGGATGGCCTCTGCCTGCGTGGGATAGGAGTGGATGACCGCGCCGATGGTTTTGAGCCCCACGCCGGCGACCATCGCCAACGTGATCTCGTTGATCATCTCGCCGGCATGGCGGCCCACGATGGTGGCGCCGATGATCTTGTCGGTACCGGCGCGCACGCTGATCTTGACGAAGCCGACCTCCTCACCGTCCAGGATGGCGCGGTCCACGTCGTTCATCGGCACGGTGTAGGTGTGCACCGGAATTTTCTGCATGCGAGCCTGCTTCACATACAGACCGACATGGGCGATCTCAGGGTCGGTGTACGTGCACCAGGGCACCACGAGATCGCTCAGCTTTTTGCGACCTGCGAAGAGCGCGTTCTGTACGACGATACGCGCCGAGGCTTCGGCCATGTGGGTGTATTGCGTCGCGAGGCAGATGTCGCCAGCTGCGTAGATGCGCGGGTTGCTAGTGCGCAGGCCGTCGTTGACGTGGACGCCTTTCTTCTCATCGTACTCCACGCCGGCCGTTTCGAGTCCCAGGTTCTGCACGTTCGGCACGCGCCCGGCACCGACGACAATCTCGTCCCCTTCGACCGTGGTCTGTTTCGCCTCCTTGATCAGATGCAGAACCTTGCCGTTTTCGCTGCGCTCGACACGCTGCACTTCGGTGTTGAGGTGCAGCTGGATGCCGTCGCGCTGGAAGGCTTCATTGAGCAGCTGCGCCCCATCACGTTCTTCCTGCGGGAGGAAGTGCGGCCCACGGTGGATGATCGTCACCTCGCTGCCCAGCCGCCGGAACGCCTGCGCGATTTCACAACTCAGCGGCCCGCCGCCGATCACTAGCAGGCGCGTGGGCTGTTCGGTGAGATTGAAGACGGTTTCGTTGGTGAGAAAGCCCGTTTGGGCCAAGCCGGGAATGTCGGGCTGCTTCGCTCTCGCCCCAGTGGCGATCACAGCTCTCGCGAAACTCAGGCGGGCACCTCCGACTTCCACCGCATCATGGCTGGTAAAGCAGGCATCGCCAAAAAACACGGCGCCGAGGCCGAGCACGTAGAGGATTGTGGCCTCGGTGTAGCCGTCCCAGTCATAGTTGAGAAAGCCGCATTCCGGCTTCCAGCCCATCGCCAGCGACTCGCGACCGTCGAGTGCCCAGCAGAAATCGGCACGCGCGAACAGACACTCGGCGTGCTCGCGTATTTCGCGCTCGGCGGGCAGCGCGGCGTCGAAGAACGCCGCCGCGCTGAGCATGCCAGCGAAGAGCATGCCGCTGTCGATCAGCGACAGCTCGCAATCGTCCTTGCGCAGTCCGGTCTCCATGTCGAGAAAGTGGTAGTAGAAACCTTTGTGGCCGGTCGCATGCGCGGACTCGCCCTGCTGGCTGCCGGCAAAGAAGCGCAGCGTGGTCAGGGTGCGCTGCGCCGCCTCGTTGCGGCTCATCCAGCCCCGGTGCACGCCGACGAGATAGGCACTCAAGGCCAGCCCCACAGTGGCGATGCTGGCGGGCGAATGGTCCCGCGTGCTATCAGGTACCAGGCCGTTGACCGGGTTGGCCAGCGTCGCGAAATAGTCAAAGGCTTCGCGCTGGATGGCGTCCAGTTCTGCTTCGATTTCAGGGCTCACGGCGCCGGCCCGCTTTCGGAAGGCGTACCCAGGCTCACGGTGATCGCTGCAATTCCCAGCGCCTTGGCGTTGGCGTGCTCGTCGTCGATGCGTTCGATGCATACCACTTTGGGCTGAGGTGCGTTCGCGAGGGCGATGCGCAGATGCTCCTTGCGCAGAGGATGGCGCGGTCGCTCGTAGTTGGTGGCCAATACGGTGAATTTGTCAGAGCCGCCGATCACCCACACGTCGACAGTGGGATGCTCTCCGGTCAACGGAAATTGCTTGTCGCCAAGCCGATGTAGCAGCTCGAAGGCGCGGTACAGCGGCTTCGCGATTCCCTGCAGATTTAGCAAACCGAAACCGCCATGAAACGGCACAGACGGAAAATAGTTCTCGGCAAAGACGTCGGAGAACGTCCAGAAGCTGTAGCAGTCGACCAGGCCGCGCGCCTCCATGACCGTCTTGACCACGAACGCGGCAGCATAGGGGTCGTCGTGCAGGTGGTCGCGAGGATTCGAGGAGCTGTTCCACTCCGTGTAGAACAGCGGTTTAGCGCCGGCCTCCCGCTTCGCCAGCTGCGTCTGCTCGCGCAGGATGCTGCGCGGGCTCTCTGCCAGCTGCGTCACGGTATCGTCGCCTTCCTTGCCCAGCGCGTCGGTCGGATAGTGATGGGTGCTGACGAAATCGCAGGCGATCTGTTGATCGGCGCAGAACTCGACGAAGTCGCTGAGCCAGGCGTTCTTCGCCGTCGCTGGGCCACCGACCTTTAGTTCGTCATCGACGCCCTTGATCGCCTCGACCGTGTGCTTGTAGAGCTTGAAATACTCCGCCTGGGTGCCGGTCCAGAACGCTTCGAGATTCGGTTCGTTCCAGACTTCGAAGTACCATTCCCGCACTTCCACATTCCCGTAGCGTTCCACCCAGTGCGCGACCAGCCGGCGGATGAGTTCCGCCCACTGCGCATAGTCCTTCGGCGGTGTGACGTTGGCGGCGTAGCGGAACACCGTCTTGTCGCCGGAGGCCAGTGCTTTAGGCATGAAGCTCAGCTCGACGAACGGACGCATGCCGATTCCGAGCACGAAGTCGAAGACCTCGTCGATATTGTGAAAGGAATAGAGCAACTCATCTTCATTCTTGATCAGCGTGCCCATGTCGTCGGACAGCAGGCCGTGGAAGCGCACGTTGCGGAATCCAAGTTCTTCATGGCAACGCTTGAGCTGCGCTTGCCAGTCGGCACGCAGCGCGATGGGGGCATGGTCGCTGCCTACCGTGTGTTCCCAGAAATGTGGAAAAGCTTCGGGTACCCCACCCAGATCGCAAGAGAACTGCGTGGCGTAAATCGCGCCCGCCTCGGATTCGCTCAATGCGCTCATTTTTTTGAGGCCTTGCCGGCGTCGTGGTTGCCGACGCCGGATTCGGCCAGCTTGGCCTTGGCTTTGCCCGTGACAATGACGGCGGTGATGGCGGTGGCAACAATACCGACGGCGAAGAACGACCATTTCCAGGCCGCGCCCTTGCCGCCGTCGATGTGACCCAAGGCACCGATCAGCACGTAGAGCAGGGAGCCCGGCATGATGCCGACGAACGTCGTCGCAAGGTATGGATAGAAGCCGACTTCGGTGACGCCGAACAGATAGTTCTGCAAGTTGAACGGCACCAGCGGGCTCAGGCGCAGCAAGCCGACAATTTTCCAGCCATTCTCGGCCACCGCCTGATCCACCGCTTTCAATTTCGGTCGCTTCTCGACGAACTGCTTGACCTTGTTCCGGGCCAGATGGCGTGCGACCAGAAACGCCAGGCCGGCGCCGATCGTCGCGGACACGACCACCAGCGGAAAACCCCAGGCGCCAAAGACCAGGCCCGCGACCAGGGTCAGCGCGCTGGCGGGCACCAGCAATACGACGGCGACGATATACACTGCGGCAAACGCGGCAATGCCCCAGGCGCCGAGCCCCTCAATCCATTGCTGGAACGTTTCGAGCCACTCCTTGACCGGCAACGCAAACCACGCCGCGACGAGCGCCGCGAGCAGCAGCACGCCGCCGCCGATCCACAGCAGCCGCTTCGAGTGACCTTCAGCCTTGGTCATCGCCTGAGCCCCGGAGCCTCGTCGATGGCGCGCGCAGGAAGCGGCGCAAGTGCCTGACGACCCCTGAGCGACGCGAGCGACGGACCGGCTTCCAGGTGTGTGCCGGCGAAGGTCCTTACGCTGACTCCCGAATACGTTGCCCGTAGTCGCGACGCTGCTGCAGCCAGTGGCCCAGGGGTGATGTCGCACGCAAGATACTCGCAGGCGTGCTGTCGCCGGAGCGCCGCAGAAATCAGCAGCTCGGTTTTCGTGGCACTGCCGGCACCAATCTCCGCCAATGCGAAAGTCGCTCCATCATCGGCGGCAGTCGCCAAGATGTCATCGGCGCTGCGCGCGAGCACGTCCGTCTCGGCGAGGGTGAGGTAGTACTCAGGCAGCGTCGTGATGCGGTCGAAGAGAACGCACCCCATCTGGTCATAGAGCAACCACGTCGACAGCGACTTGTGTGGAGAGAGAAGCCCGCCGAGCGCGTCCGCTACGAGCATCTCGCTCATCTTTCCACCTGCACGCCACGCCAGAACGCGATCCGTCCTCGGATATTGGCGGCCGCCGACTTTGGATCCTGGTACACCCACGCTGCGTCGCGATTGGTGTCGGCGCCGACGACGACGTCGAAGTAGGAGCAATCACCTTTCCAGCTGCACACCGTGTGGTGCTCGCTCGGTTTGATGTGCTCTGCATTGACCGCCGCTGCAGGGAAGTACACATTCCCCTCGACCAGCTCGACATCGTCGCTTTCCGCGATGACCACTCCGTTCCAAATCGCTCGTGCCATGGTGTTCCTCGTTGTCATGTGTCTCGCGCAAGACGTACTTCTCCAGAAGCCACAATGAGCCGTGCCCCACCGCAGTCCTACTGGGACGAGTTACGTTACACGACAGTCAGCAACATCCCGCGAGTGAGCATCTGGCGGCTTCGCCAGCGCGTTCCGATGCAGCCATGGTCGGTCCGGACGGATAGGCGCCGAAATGCGTGGTGCGTGAGCCCAGCATCTCGAACCACTGCGCGAAGCGCGTGCTCGACAGCATGGCGGCCGTGTTCACGCACACACGCTCGGGGCGGCCGCGCTCGAAGGCATGATGATCATCGAGCCAGAAGAACGCCTCGGCACCCTCAAGGCCACCGCGATAGACGGCGGACTGACCGTAGTCCTCGCATTGCTCGTCGAGGCCCTCCAACTTGAACAGCCGATACGTCACCGACATGAAGCGAGCCGCGCCGACCTTGGTGGAGATCTCGTCGTTCTGAATCGAGATCGGCGACGTGCTGACGACACGGGGATCTGCGAAGCCAGCGCACTTGGCGAGGGTCACGAAGTCCGCCTGGTAGAGCGCGCCCCCGAGGCACTCCACGTAGAGGATCGGGTCGGTTCCAGTCGCATGTGGAAGGCGTCGATCCGCGAAGATGTCGCTGATGTAGAGTTCGTAGCGAAACCTGTCCGCGTGCCAGATTGCGGTATCACGGGCAACCGCGAGTTGCTCCTCGTCCATGTCGACGCCGTGGACATGACCGCCCTGCCCAACAAGCTGGGGGAGCACTTATACATCGCGGCCGGTTCCGCAGCCGAGATCCACGACGGTCGCGCCGTCGAGGCCATGGGGGATCGGGAAGCCGCAGCCGTAGAATCGGTTCGACACGGTCTCGTGGACGTTGGCTAGCCGCGAGGCGATCGATGCCGGCGGCGCTCCGCTCGCGCACCAGGCGTTCGTCTCGAGGTCAGCGCTCGAGGCTAGCCGCGTGCCGTAGTAGTCGCTGACGAACCCTTGGAGGTCCTGCGTGGGTGCCGCTGCGGTCTTTGCCTTCATTCCGATGCTCCTTGGAGACCCATGGGGGTCATGCGCTGTCGCCTGCCGCGCAGACAAGGAGCAGTCCTGCAGGTCCGCCAAGCGTTACACCTCCGAATTCGAGGTCGGCGACGGGCTAGGAGGAGAGAGTCTCTCTCAGCGCACAGGCGCGCTCATCGCGCCGCGTCGCGCTTCGGCCACGCGTTCCATAGGGCCTTGATGTCGAGTCCCTTTCCTTTCAGCCTTGCGAACTCCGCGTCGCCAACGTGGCGTACGACCCGAAAGGCGCGGTGCGCAACCAGGTCCGGGTCGGGGAGCACGGGAAAGGGGATCTCAAAGGTGGCGCTGGTCTTCGCCGCCTCATTCGACTCGGTCAACGCTGATCGCAATCGGTGTCACTCCCCGCCGGCGGAACTCTGGGAATGCTGTCGTGAGCTCACGAATCTGGAAGTTGCAGAAGGGGCACCAGCCGCCGCGGTAGAAGGTGACCAGCAGCGAACCGCGTGACGCCAGGTCACGGAGGCTCACCTGGCGACCCTCGGTACGGAAAGCGACACGTCAGGCAAGGCGGTGCCTACGCCCATTCCAATTCCCTCGGGCAGTGTACCGACCTCGGCGGCGGTAGGATTGGTGTTAGGCCGTCGTCGTCGGCATGGCTGTGGCGGAATCCGCGGTTGCTGCGGGTGCCGAGGTTGGCTTGGGTTCCTCTCGCTTGCAGCCGCCGGCTGCCGCAGACAGCAGGCCACCAGCCATAAGTGCCGCCAGGGCCCGGTAGGGGTGCTTCACTTGCGCTCCGGTGGCGCCATGCTCCTGAACCGCTTCAGAAGCTCGGCCTTGATGTCGGCCGGCATCTGCTCTTGGGGAAGGCTGCCCAGTGTCCGAATCGTCGTCTTCATCTGGTGGATGTATGCGCGACAATGTTTGCACATGCCGAGATGCATCTGAAACTGCGCCCGTCGCCACAAGGACATGCGTCCTTCCAGGTATTCGGTAACGAGTTCCGTGAGCTGTTGGCAGGTGAGCATGATCGCTTACTTCCGTTCCACATACTCTTCGAGCGCGGCCCGAAGCTTCGAGCGTGCCCGGTGGAGCAGCACGCGCTGATTGGTCTCCGAGATCTCGAGAACGTTACAGACCTCGTCGGACTCGAGCCCATCGATATCCCGCAGCGTTACGACGGCACGCTGGTTCGGCGGCAGCGCCGAGACGGCGATCTCGAGGTGCTGCATTGCCTCCTGAGTCATGAGGAGCTTCTCGGGCGTAACGTCTTCCCACCGGCGCGGCGGAACGCCCCACATGCCGCTCGCCTGAAAACGCGCAGCCTCGACCGCTGGTTCGTGATCACCGTCCTGGTCGGCGAATGCCGAGAACGGAATCGTGCGGTTTTCGCGGAGGCCGCGCGTCTTGAGGACCCCGACCCAGGTCTCTTGCACCACCTCTTCGGCGAGAGCCCGACTCGGGACAAAAACGAGAGCCAGCCGCACCAGAGGTCCGTGGTACCGGTCGATGAGGTCGGAGAACGCCTTGGGGCTGCGGGCACGAAGCTGCGCGACCAGCGCGAGGTCGTTCTCGGATGCAGGAACGCCCCGCACCGGGGCACCAATCATCTGGACCATTCTCCTCTAGGAAAGCCTGCGCGCGCGAGGCATCTTAGCTCTCGTGTTGGATCCGGGTCCAGAAATCCTCCGAAAAAACTCCTGCGCATGAGCGTGTAACGCTTGTCGGATCTCCGAGACCTTACCGCATAGCATGTCCACCACAAACTCAGCTGCTAGGCTCCTGCCGCTCTTCGACGAACACCCGTCCTTCGACCGGGCGCTTGAGGAACATGGCGC
>Ga0105048_10002974_pt1 | contig 27734 bp, 21 predicted proteins | sample MAT05_FD_78382 | JGI IMG/M metagenome (GOLD analysis project Ga0105048, IMG submission 78382) | Freshwater microbial communities from Lake Fryxell liftoff mats and glacier meltwater in Antarctica - MAT-05 | ecosystem: Environmental > Aquatic > Freshwater > Ice > Liftoff microbial mat | place...
AAGATGTTTATAAAAGGCCCAACCATCTGTGCTGGCCAGTTTGTAGCCGCTTCGCAATCCATTCAAATAAAACCAACACCCGTGGCAACGCTTCGTTATTAAGGGCTTCCGTGTGCTATACTCCCTGTTATAATTAATGCCGACCCAGTACCGGGGGCCAGCTATCAATGGATTCGGGAACCAGCGGAAGTGCTGGGCGCGTCGGGAACTTCACTGACCGTTACGGGAAGTGGTGCCTATGCCGTTCGAATCTCGTTGAATGGATGTGAGGGGGTGTCGAAAGCGCAAACTATTCTGGGCCAAACTCAGAACGAGCGGGTTATGATTCAGATTCCGTCGATAGGGCCGGTATTAGGGGGGACACCCGTTTTATTGCAGCCGGTGGTGAATAATGCAAACTCGTTTAGCTGGTCGCCGGGCGATGGCTTAAGCTCCACAACAATTGCTCAGCCCATAGCTACGCCTGCCGAAACGACCTCCTATACCCTCACCGCCTGGAGCCGAAGCGGTTGCCCTGCCACCGACACCGTTACAGTACACATTATTCCGCCCCTGTACATTCCCAATACCTTTACGCCCAACCACGACGGGCAGAATGACACGTGGGTGATTCAGAATACCCAACACCATTTGCCCTGTTCGGTTAATATTTTCAACCGCTGGGGAATACTGGTTTATCAGTCAATAAATTACGAACAAGCCTGGGACGGACAAATCAACGGGGCCGAAACCGAGCCGGGCGTGTATCTGTACACTATCAAAACGCCCTTTGTGAACTACGAAGGCCGGTTGATGTTGCTTCGGTGAGGGACTCACTCGCTGCAGATACCCCCCCAGTGCATCAGCAACCCGAATTTCACGTTCTGCCACTGATCCAGTTTTTGCTTCACCTGCGGGTCTTTCGGCCAGACATAGTTGCGGTGGTTTTGCTCCGAATGTTGCTGTGCCAGCGCGGTTGTTGATGCTGATTGTTCAGGGTATCAACTCCTGATCGAGGAGGTTTTGCAGCACATAGGCATGCGTGCCGTATAGCTTGGCCATTTCGCCCAGTTTCGAGAGCTCGATGCTGAGGTTGTCGCGGTAGTTGAGCAGGCAATATTTGGCAATGGCCTGCTCGATGGGGCGGGCAATGGCTTTGCGGGCTTTGGCCAGAATGCCGTTCACAATAATCAGTTCGGGGTTGAACAGGTGAACCGCCGTGGCCAGGCCCCGGCCCAGTTCGCTGCCAACATCGTTCAGCAGGTCAATGCAGAACGCATCGCCCGCATTGGCATTCGTGATAATGGTTTCGATGTCGATGGCATCCGGGTCAACGTTGACCAGTAGCGATACCTGCCCATTTTGAAGAGCGGCTTTGGCCCGGCGAATCAGCGAGGAGGCCGAGACAACGGTATCTAAACACCCCACTTTGCCGCAGGTGCATAAATCGCCGTCGGGCCGGATCTGAATATGCCCCAATTCGCCCGCAAAGCCCGACGACCCTTGCAGAATCTCGCCATTGGTGATCACGCCGAGGCCAATGCCCCAGTCGATATTGATGGATAGCACGTGTTTCTTGCCTTTGGCTAACCCAAAATGGTGTTCCCCCAAAATGGTGGCCTGCGTGTCGTTGATCAGGTAAACCGGCGCGTTGAAAGCTGTTTTCAGTTGTTCAGTGAGCGATAGATGCGGTTTGCTCAGACTGGGGTAGGTGTAGTTGATGCCTTGTTGGGTATTCACCAGGCCCGGCAGGGCGGCACCCACGCCCACAACCTGCAGACCCTCCTGCTGAAGTTGTTGCGCCAGTTGTTCCAGCGGTTCCGACAGCACGTTGAGCAACGCCCCCGAAGTCTCCAGGCGCAGGTCGATGTCGAGCCGATGCACCACCTGATTGGCCAAATTGAACACCAACAGCTTGGTATCATGCACGTTGATGTCGGCTATCACCGTCGCAAAGCGGTTGGTGTTGAGGGCAAACAGCGAGGGCTTACGACCAAACTGAGCCTCTCCCGTACCGATTCCCTGCACCCATTGCCCCGTACTCAACTCGTCGATGAGGGCTGTTGCCGAGGGAATACTGGTGTGCAACAACTTCGCCAGTTGAGCAATCGTGTGCGATTCTGATCGGTATAATTCTCTAATAATCTGACGTTTGACTTTATTTTTCTTTGTATCGACAAACGAAAAAGCTATGGCGGCCTCCATGATAGCGTGTTAATTCGGTTCTGCCAATTCAATAAAAACTGGCATCGTTAAGGGTTTAGAAGGAAACTACAAAGATGGTTTAATACCGGCTTTTCTTAGTTTTTTAACAATAAACGTACCAATACTTTTGCCCTGTTCCTGCCCGTTCTCAATGGCATCGCGGTAGTGAATACCTCCGTATAACCGGGAAATTGCGGCTTCGCCGGCGGCTTGTCTGAACGAGGTAAAGCTACGTTCGGGTAGGTCGAAAATCACTTCGGTGGTGTCGGTAAAGGCAAAATCGGGGCCAATTAAATAGGTCAGCAGTTCGGCAACGGCGGTAGAAATGACGCTATGCCCGCTGGTGTATTCGGGGAAGGGCGGGGTTTGCAACAACGGTTGCCAACGGGGGTTGATGTGCCGGTTGATGGCTGTTTCGGGCCGGATTCGGTTGCTCCGGTACTTTTCGTCCCAACAACTGATAAACGCATCCATCAGCGTCATGGCCACCACCGACTGCACCAAAACGGCCTTGTCGAAGGGTAGCCTGGCTTTGGTGGCGGCAAGGCTCGTGATGTTCATCCAATGTCCGCCGGGGCTTATCTTCTTGAACCCAATGGCCATGTGGCCCGATGTGTTGATAGCGAACGGGTTACAGTCCCAATAGGAGGCTATGAACCGCTGGTCGGCAGTGAGTTTTTTGCTTACCTGATACACGTCGAAGGCCAGTTTATAAAACGCGCTGCTCGTGTCTTTGCTGAACGCAACGGGCGGTTTCGGCTTAAACTGAGTACAGGAATCGAGCAGCATGGGCCGGATGGTTTTCCAATGAGGCTCAACGGCTTCGATGTAGCCCGGTGGCGTTGGATACCAGTTTCCCTCGGTTTTGGTGGGCCGGTACCGGAGCCTGGCACTGAGTTTGGTGTAATTATCGACAGCCGCGTAGGCCAGTACATGTTTGGCCACGGCCTGCGCCACAGCCACCGATTGCTGAATAACCGGCTCGCTGTAGTGGTCGCTTTTCAATTGGGTAAGCAGCTTCTCCTGTTCCTCGGCCAGCATCGACCCCGATGGCAGAATCAACCGGCCCGTTTCCAGAATGCAGAATAAAGCCGCGATCTGGTAGTCGTAAGGCTTAGATATGTCAAGGTCAACAGCTTTAAAATCGCGCACAAACCGGGCGGGTGACACCACCGATTGCTGATGGTGGGAAACAATTTCGTGCGCACCCAGTAGGCAGTATGTATAGAACCGGCTGGCGGCTGGCGGGTTCACCACATCATGAATCATCACCATCGTAACCGCAAAAACCGCCGGTTGCAAGCGGGCAGAAAAGTCCTGTTTTGATTTCCCGTTCGTGAAGGAGACTGGCTTTTTCGGGCTAAAGCGCTCCTTTAGGGGCGGGGGGGCATAATGTGCTCTGCTCAATGTCACCTGACTCAGCAGCAACCCCATCAGCAGCAATCGTGTCATGGCTGTTGGGGTTTATAGACCTGTAGGGGTTGGTTGAACGCGCCAATCATCAAGTACGGCGTTTGCCGAACTCTCAACCCAAGCACCGATTTAACATCGCCCACCACCGATAAACCCGAACCGGGCTGGCTCATATACGTGAAATCACCGGTGCTGTTGCCGGTGAGCAGACAGCCGTAGTTCGCATCCATGCTCCCCAATTTCAGGCGGTTATCCGACTTGTTACCCAGCAATAACACATCCATATGGCCATCGTGGTTAAAATCCTGAACCACGCTACTCGTGACGGGAGAAAACTGGGCCTGAAGGGGAAGGACGTGTTTGTCAAACCGGTTGTCTTTGTTCAGGAAACACACCGAGCGGGTTTCGGAAACGGTCAGCTTTTTGGCAGGGGTCAACTCCTCGGCGGTGAACAGGTCGGTGAGTGAGGCATTGGCGTAATCTTTATAAAACCCGAACCGCCTGCGCATTCCATAAATCTGGTCGTTCAGTTCGTCGCGGCTTACAAACGGGTGGGGTTTATGCTGGACGTAGAAACAGAAAAACGGGTCGATGGAGCCGTTGCCATCGAAGTCGGCGTAGTAGAGGTCGGCGGGTTCGTTGGGTGCTGTTTTAATTTGCGAATTGGTGCCGAGGTTGCCCACAATCAGGTCTTTTTTACCATCGCCATTCACGTCGGCCACCGTCAGCGAATGCCAGAAACCACTTTCGTCGTTGGCGAAAAACTGCGTTGTTTTATCGACAAACCCGGTTTTGGTATTCAGATAAATTTTCACGGGCATAAACTCGCCACACAACAGCAGGTCGGGGCGGTTGTCATTGTCCAGGTCGGCCCATTGCGCATCTGTCACCATGCCCGCGTTGGCAAAGGGCGCGGCCACCGTTCTGAACTGCCCGTTGCCCACGTTTTCAAGCAGATACGAAGTCGGCGTTTCGGGGTAGCGACCCGGAATGATGCGGCCACCCACGAACAGATCGAGGTCGCCATCGCCATCGAAATCGCCGGGCCGTACGCACGATTTGCTGCTCGCACTCAGGTCGGGCAGCGGTGTTTTCGACAGGCTCAGGTTGCCCCGCCCATTGTTCAGGTATAGTTGATCCTGCAAGGAGGGCGTGTTGGGTTCAAACAGCGAATAGCCGCCCATTGCCACGTATAAATCGTCGTAGCCATCGCCGTTGGCATCGAAAAAAACGGCGGCTGCAATGGCCGACACCGTTTCATCGCCGATGGTCAATCCGGCTATTTTTTTGAAGGCATCGGCCCCGGTTTTCTGCTGAATCCAGACGTTCCCCGGTTTTTGCTGATCGCCACTGATAAACACGTCGTCAAGCCCGTCCTTGTTCACATCGCCCCTGGCCAGCACCGGCCCCGTGTGCGAATACATCCACAACATCAGCGATTGCCGTTTGAAATCATTTTCGACATAGCCCTCGTGCGTGTGCGGCAACACTGGGTCTACGTTGACAAAAATCGGGTTGGTCGGCTTCGGAACGGGCATCGCCCCGGCCTTACCCAAACCAGCCTCCTGCCGAACGACAAAAAGCTGATTGACTGGTACATTGGTTAGTTTTTGCACCGATTGGTCGGGCCAGACAACCCGGATCGAGTCGATGGTAGTGGCGGTGCCAAGCCCAAAATGCAGCGTCAGCGGCTGGCTCGATAAGTACCCGCGCACGGGGTTTAGCTCCTGGTATTGCAGCGTTCCGTTGGCATAAACCGTGGCTTTGGCTCCAACGGCCTGTTTGTTGCCGGTGGTAGGCAGCAGCCTGAGTTGGAGATAAGCGTTTTTGGTTTGCTCCCGCGCCAGATTCTGATACACAAAAGCCGGTTCGTTTATGTTGTTGACAATCAGTTCCAAATCGCCATCATTGTCGAGGTCAGCATAGGCGGCTCCGTTGGAAATGGACGGTGTTTGAAAACCCCAGTCGGCCTGTTTGTTGGCGAAGGTGAGGTCGTGGTTGTTGCGGAATATGTAGTTTGGGATTTTGGTGGACGGCATGGCCTTCACCAGATCCATCAACTGCACAGGTTCGCGGTCGATGGCTTTGCGGATTTTGTAATCGCCCCAGTATTTCAGAAAATCTTTGTTGGTGTAATCGCGCAGGTAGCCGTTCGTGATGAACAAATCCTTGTAGCCATCATTGTCGAAATCGGCCAGCAGCGGTGCCCAACTCCAGTCGGTATTGGAGACCCCGGCTGTTTGAGCAATCTCCGAAAACGTCCCGTCGCCGTTGTTCAGTTGCAGCATGTTGCGCATGTATTGCTTCTGCAAATTCTGCTGCACCATCAACTCAAACGATTCGTAGTTCTCTTGAAGTTGCAGGAGTTTTTGCCGTCGGTTGTCTTCGGGCAACATATCCAGTGACATCAAATCGGGTAACCCATCATTATTGAAATCGGCAATATCGACCCCCATCGAAAACTGCGACAGATGCCGGAAACTGGCCTGTGTTTGGTCGAGGAATTTGCCGTTCTTCTGGTTAATATACAGGTAGTCCGGCTCGTTGTAGTCGTTAGTCACGTAAATATCGGGCCAGCCATCGAGGTTGATGTCGGCCACGGCCATGCCCAATCCAAAGGTGAGCGGATACTGGTGGATGCCCGCCTGTTTCGATACATCGACAAAGTGGCCGTTCTGGTTTTCGAGGAGTTTGCTGCCCGCCAGTTCGTCGGTTTCGTCGTGCAGTTTGGCCAGTTCCATGTTGTCGTATTTTTTCACATTGTGGTGCAGCAGAAACACGTCGAGGTCGCCATCGCGGTCGTAATCAAAAAAGGTGGCCTGGGTGTTGTAGCCCGGATCGTCTAAGCCATATTGGCTGGCCTGTTCCACAAAACGGACGGATTTTCCGCTATTGCCCTGATTGATAAAAAGTTGGTTTCTGCGCGTACCATCGTCGCCTTTGCCAGAGTAGCACACATAAATATCGAGCAGGCCATCGCCGTTCACATCGGCCATGCTGACTCCCGTTTTCCAGTTGCCTTTGCGTCCGGCCAGTTCTGCGCCCGCTTCGGCAGTAATGTCTTTGAATTTCAGGCCACCGAGGTTCAGGTAGAGCTTGTTGGATTTGAGGTTGGCCGTAAAGAAAACATCGAGTAACCCGTCGTTGTTGAGGTCGCCCACGGCTACGCCCCCACCGTTATAAAAATACTCGTAGGCCAGCACGTTCAGGCTTTCGTTCTCGTCGATTTCGTTACTGAAATCAATGCCCGTCTGGGCGGGGGAGAGGAGTTGAAACAGGGTTTGCTGTGCCTTTGTGGGGGAGACAAATAGGCACAGGGCCGCTATAATTACCAGGTAGTAATAGTTTTTATGGGATAACGATCTATCAGATAAAAGAGTCATGAACACGTTTTGTCGTGCATTAGTCAGGCGTATTGGCATCCTAAAAAAAAGAAAGGCAGGGAGTAGGTACTTCTCCCTGCCTTGTCTTGAGTTGGTCTATTTATCCCACCAGCTACGAGCCACCCAGTTGTCGCCACCCGACAGCCTGCCAGTGGCCGTCTTATAGTTGGCGGTGTTTAGGGTAGCCTCACCGGTTGGGTAGGGTTGCCGCCGGGGAATTTGCCCATTGGAGAAGTTCCCTACGTAGTTAACGGGTGTCAGTGCCGGAAAGCCTGAGCGTTTCCAGTTGTTCCAGGCTTCTGAGAAGTTCATCAGAAGGCCGGTAGTGGCCCAATACTGCTCGTTGATTTGCTTTAGGGCATTAGCCGTTACCAGCGGGTTGGCGTCGGCATAAGCCGTAGCGGTTGCCGCATCTATGGTAGCACCATATTTCGCCAGCGACTGGATGCCGGCTACCAGCCCATTCCGATAATGCTGGGCAGCCGTTCCGCTTACACTGAAACCCCGTACAACGGCTTCGGCCAGCAAAAGCTCCGTTTCGGCGTACGTCAACACAAACAAGGGGGCGCTGCGATTGCGGTAGATCATGGTTGGTCGCGAATATTTTCCGATGGGCGTTGCGTTGGCCCCGGCACCTGTACCACCCGGATAACCGGGCGACTTAGTGATGTCGGTTGTGCCGCCGTTCATATCAAAGCCATTGGGCAGACCCAACTGAGCAGCAGGAACCGAGCTGCTGGTACTAGCCATGTCCTGGTTGGCAACCAATCCGGCGGCAGGTACTTCTGCAACCCTGCTCAAACGCGGATCGTTGGTCGATTTCAAATAATCGATCATCGTTTTACTCCAACGTACCTGGTATATGTCGGCCAGTGTAGTAAGGGCACCTCCGTTGCCGTTGCCAAAGCCTTTCGAGTCGTCGGCCATCATAAATGCATCATCGTTTACGCTGCTGAATACGCCACCCGCAGCCGCTTTTTCGGCGAAGGTTTTCGCTGTGGCGGCATCCGTTTTTACCAGACGCATGGCTAGCTTCAGCATGAGTGAGTAACCATATTTTTTCCACTGGGCAATGTTGCCTTTGTAGGCAAATGCGTCGTTGGTTGGTATAGGGCTAGCTGCGTTGAGGGCCGCAGTAGCGGTTTCAAGCCGGGTCAGGAGTGACTTATATACACTTTCCTGTGTGTCGTATACGGGAAGTGTTGCACCACCTTTGCCCTGTAGTGCCTGCGTATATGGAATATCGCCGTAGGTATCGGCAATGCTCGCCAGGGTTTGCACCTGCATAATCACTGCAACATTACTCAAGTTAGCCAGGGCAGGCTTGTCTTTTGCCAATTGCTCCATTTCGTAAGCGTAACTGGCGCCCTGATAGCCAACATTCCAGGTTCCCTGCTGGTAGTTGGCAGTATTGCTCGAAATCACGTACTTATCGGCATTGGAGTAATAGTTGGCAGCTCCTGACGTGGTGGATGCCAGCACCTGAACCCACATACTCTGGAACAGAATGGGACCATTGTACCCCGCAACTGAACTAACGTAGTTCCACTGCGCCGATGGCAGCAGCAGGTTTGGGTCAAACGTAGAGGCAGACGCCTGGGTAGGGTCGGTATTGAGTTGATCGAGATCTTCGGTGCAGGAGAACTGGAAAGCTCCAGCCAAAAGGCTCAATGCGATTAATTTATTCTTCATGATACGGTTCATTTAAACTTAATGTTCACGTTAACACCATAATTCCGGGCAGAGGGCAGGTTAGCCCCTTCAATACCTGAGTAGCGCAGGTTAGCCCCAAACGAAGCCTCTGGGTCAATGTTGTCGGTTTTCCGCATGAGGTAAAACAGATTACGGCCAACAAGTGAAATATTGACTGCGCGAATCAACGGCAGCTTTTGAAGCAACTGTGCTGGCACCGTATAGCCAAAGGTAAACTGACGAAGTTTGATAAAATCGCCATCTACAACGCTTAGCTTGGTTACGTTGTTGGCCAGCGCGGTGTAGTAATTCTGTGCTGTAGCCGTCACAGTGTTAGCCACACCCCCTTCAACTACACCGGTTTTAATGCCTCCATCGCGGCCGGCAAGTGTTTCCTGGTGTAGGCCTCGCCGGTACGCGTAGTTTTCTGTTGCCGACAGAATCTTATTGCCGTAATTGTAATCGACCAGGAACGACAGGTTGAAATTGCTGAACGAGAAGTCGTTGTTCAGACCACCAAACAGCGTTGGCAGTACGGTACCCATGTTGATCAGATCGCCACGCACCGGCAAACCCGACGCATCGACCACGATCTGCCCGTTCGACGCATATTTGTAATCATACGCCCGGATTTGAGGACCGGCTTCACCCACTACAAAAGCCGTGATAGCGTTGCCCAGCGTTGCCCGGTTTGAGCCAAGACCAATCGGGTTATTATTGATGTCGGTTTGCAGAATCTTGTTCCGCACCGATGTCAGGTTCAACGATACGTTCCAGTTTAGTTTCGAAGTCTTCAGCGGATTACCATTGAGTTGAAGTTCTACCCCTGTATTCTGGGTTGATCCGGTTCCAACAATACCCTGTGAATATCCGGTTGCCCAGCTGTAGTTGGCGGGCATGATTTCGTTCTGGGTTTTCTGAGTATAATAAGCCACATCCAGTCCCAGTCGATTGCCGAAGAACCGCATTTCCAGGCCAAGCTCAACTTCGCTTTTCGTGAACGGCTTCAGAAACAGGTTGGGTAGTTGCGAACTGAAATTGCCCGTCGCTATTCCATTGATAGCGTTGCCTACGCCATAATATACGCTGGTGCCGTAGGCTGTGGTTGGTTCGCCACTGGTTACGGCATAAGCGGCCCGCAACTTCCCAAAGCTCAGTTTCGGAATCCGCAGGAAGTCCTGAAAGAGAAACGCTGCTGTTACCGACGGCGTAAAGATGGAACGTGCCGCGCTGGGCAGCGTTGAATACGTATCGTAACGACCCGTAGTACTCAGGTTCAGAAAGCCCTTGTAGCCCAGATCAACATTATAGTAAGCTGATTGTACCTCTGTGTTGGCCACTTCGTAGCCCCGGTTAAAGTTTACTACGTTATTCCAGCTGTACAGGTAAGGCAACACAAACGGGCTACCGCTCAGGCTAAGTTTTTCGTACTGATTTTTGCGCAGGTTGGCTCCCAGAATGGCGTCGATGGTGAAGTCTGGCGTGATCGACTTGTTGATACCAATTAAACCATCTACGTTAAGTTCGGTACGCTGTGCGTTTGAAAGTTCGTTCAGACCACCTCTTGCTCCGTTTGAGTAAGCTGTTCCCCAGGGTGTAACGCTAAAAATCCGATCATTGGCATTATCATAGCCAATGCGGGCCATGGCATAAATCCAGTCGGCAAACTGGTATTTGGTTGAGGCCATTGAAATCAGACGCTTCCGATCTACATTGTTTACAAACTGGCTTGTAACAAAATACGGGTTGGTTACGTACTCATCGTCGCTGAAAATAACCTCACGCCCTGTTACCGGATCAAAGCCGGGAGCCAAAATGCGCTGGTCTATATTGGTAGCCAACAGCAGCCCGTTGTTAGCGTTCAGGGGGCCATCACTCAGAATCGGCTTGTTTTTCACGCGCTCGTCGATGTAGTTAGCCAGTATACTGAAGCTGAGTTTCGACGTAATATTCTGATCAACAGTGAGGTTGATTGTTCTCCGGCCCAGGCCGCTGTTTTCCAGAACCGAGTTATTGTCGAGATTGGACAACGAAAGCCTGAACGAGCCAGTGTCACCACCTTTGGTTACCGAAACCGTATTGGTGAAGTTTGTGCCCATTCGGTAAAAATTCTTGATGTTGTCGCGTTGTGCTGAGTAAGCATACTGCTTCCCGTCGAATTGGGTAAACGAAGAACCGTCCAGTTTACCACCCCAGCTCATGCGGCCTGTTTGTTGAGCCAATGCCTGCGTAGTGGGTTTTACTCCCCCAATGCCCTGACCGTACTCATACTGAAAGTTCGTAAAATTTACGGGTTGGTCGGTCGTTAGGTTCATGTTGTAATCTACGGCGAAATCGCCTTTTTTGCCCCGCTTGGTCGTCACCAGGATCACCCCGTTCGAGGCTCTTGCGCCATACAAAGCCGATGCCGACTGACCTTTCAGAACCGTGATTGTTTCGATGTCGTCCGGGTTTAGGTTACCAAGTCCATCGCCCCCATCGGCACCGCCCCACTCACCGGCACTACCCCGCTGCGTATTATCCATTGGTACGCCGTTGATAACAATCAGTGGCGAACCAGCCGAGTTCATACTGGGCATACCGCGCAACAACAGCTTAGATGTTCCGCCGGGGCCGCTATTTGTTCCTTTAACGCTCAGACCGGCCACCCGACCTACCAGAGAGTTACCAATATTGGTTTCACGCGCTTTGGTAAAAGCCGAAGCATCAATGGTTGTTACAGCATAACCCAACTTGCGAGCGTCTTTAGAAATACCCAGGGCTGTTACAACTACTTCCTGCAAAACAGCATCACCAGGTACCAGGCTGACATCGATGACCGACCGGCTACCTACCTGAACTTCCTGCTTCGTGTAACCGATATACGAAAAAACAAGCACTGCATTGTCGTCGACTACTGTCAGTCGATACCGACCACTGCCATCCGTATTGGTTCCCCGGTTGGTGCCTTTTACGGTCACAGTGGCTCCGGCCACATCGCTGCCCTTTTCGTCGGTCACCTTACCGGTTATCTCTTTGTCGATAGCGAACAAAGGCGAAACGGCAAGGAGCATCCAGGCCCCCAACATGAGGAAAATACGTCTGGATGTCTTAAGTATTTTTTGTTTCATAAAGATTGTTTGGATTGGAAAATTGTGAACCTTGCTTACTCAGAAAAGACTATTCTACCTGAGTACAGCAAAGCAAACATACTCTTTATTTTTAAAAAATTTTATAATTGAGCGTATATTTTTAAATTTTTTGACTTGACGGGATAGAGTTTATAAATAATTTCTGTTTTCTCTCCCCAGTGTTTAAGTAGTTTTCCTAAGAAACCATGTAGAATGACTGACCTGAAACACACAATGACAACCAGAACACCTTACTTAATCGCAGTTTATCTCCTGATTATGAGCGTATTGTCAACTGTCCTATGCGCCCAACCAGCCAACAAGCTGCCCCGCCCCGTTAGTATTGGCTACGTGACAGGCGACGGCTGGACCAAAGCGCAGATCGACCCGAACAAGGTGACGCACATCAACTACGCCTTTGCCGTTCCCGACTCAACAGGTGCTCTGGCTCCGCTGACGGCGAAAGATTCCATTAACTTGCTCACGCTAACTTCGTTGAAAGCCGTGAACAAGAATCTCCAGATACTGATTTCGGTGGGCGGCTGGGGTGGGTGCAACTACTTTTCCGATGCCGCCCTGACCGATGCCTCGCGACAGCGGTTTGCTGAAAGTGCCGTGGCCCTCCTGAAAAAACACCGGCTCGATGGGGTCGATATTGACTGGGAATACCCGGCGCAGGTGGGTGCCGGCAACATTTTCCGCCCCGCCGATAAATCGAATTTTACCCTGTTTCTGAAAGCCATTCGGGATCGTCTGGATCAGCAGGGGCAACAGGATAATCGCGTTGGGGCCCGGCATTATTTGCTCACGGCGGCCACCGGAGCCGATACGTCCTTTGTGAGCCACACCGAACTGGGGCAGGCTCAACGTTACTTAGACTACGTTAACATCATGACGTATGACCTCTACCACGGCAACGACAAGGTGACCGGCCACCACAGCGGCCTTTATCAATCGGTTAAAGGCGACCACTCCCGAAACAGCAGTGCCGATGCGGTCGATGGGCATATTCGGGCAGGCGTACCGGCCAATAAAATTGTGTTGGGATTGCCGTTCTATGGGCGGGGCTGGATGGATGTGAAGGCGCAGGACAACGGTCTTTTCCAACCGGCGGCCGGCAGGCATCTATTCATCAGCCACGATGAACTGGTTGATAAATACATCGGCAAAAATGGGTTTACGCGCTTCTGGGATGCCGATGCCAAAGCGCCGTACCTCTGGAACCCCACTTCCCGCACCTTCATTTCCTACGCCGATGAAGCGTCGTTTGTACCCAAAATGGCCTACGTCAAATCGAAAAAACTGGCCGGGGTCATGTTCTGGGAATACATGTATGACGTGCGGCATGATAAACTTCTGAACGTGGTGGTTCGGGAATTGAAGTGAATCGACCAGAATCATAACCCGTTACCCATTAGCTTTCCCATATTCGTAGCTTTCGCCTGCTAACGAACCAGACTTTTTTTAACTCAAATCTGGTGACCACAGCCGACAACACACCGCTTACTGGTGAACAGCCCGGCTGACCCTTACCGCTCTTTTTATCTTTATCTCAAGCCAAATCGCGATGTAGAAAGTTAACCAGTGCAGATACCCCCCGAACGTACCCGTTTGGAGGTGCATTTTCTGGTTAATTCTTTCCGCAACGGTTTATGAACGACAACCAAACTGATCTCGATCAATTAAGTATCAATACCATTCGGCTATTGTCGGTCGATATGGTACAGAAAGCTAACTCTGGCCACCCCGGTTTGCCGTTGGGGGCTGCGCCAATGGCCTACGTGCTGTTTTCGCGCTTTCTGCGTTTCAACCCCAAAGACCCCCACTGGCCCAACCGCGACCGGTTTGTACTGTCGGCGGGGCATGGCTCAGCCCTGCTCTATAGCTTGCTACATCTGTATGGCTATGACCTGTCGCTCGGCGACCTGAAGAATTTTCGGCAGATTCACTCCAAAACTCCCGGCCACCCGGAGTCTAACCTCACGGCGGGGGTCGAAGTGACCACCGGCCCGCTGGGGCAGGGGTTTGCCAATGGGTTAGGCATGGCCATGGCCGAAGCGTTTCTGGCTGCGCACTACAACCGCAATGGCCACACGGTGCAGGATCATTACACCTACTCCATTGTCAGCGATGGCGATTTGATGGAGGGGATTGCCTCCGAAGCGGCTTCGCTGGCGGGGCATTTGCAACTGGGTAAAATGATTTATCTGTACGACGATAATCACATTTCGCTGGATGGGCCAACCAGCTTGGCCTTCACCGAAGACCGCATGGCCCGCTTCGATGCCTACGGCTGGCACACCCAACAGGTTGACGATGGCAATGATCTGGAAGCGATTGATTCCGCCATTCGGGCCGCTCAGGTTGACCCGCGCCCGTCGATTATTGCCATCCGAACCATCATTGGCTTTGGCAGTCCGCAACAGGGAACCAGCAAAACCCACGGCTCCCCACTGGGCGACGAAAACCTCCGAAAAGTCAAAGAATTCTTCGGTTTCAATCCCGACGAGTCGTTTGTGATTCCGGCTGGTGTGCGTGAACACCTTGCCGAAGCCGGGCAGCGCGGAGCCGTACTGCAAGCAGAGTGGCAAAAACAATTCGATGCATTCAGGGCCGGGCTTCCTGCTAAAGCTGAACAGTTTACGCGCTCGTTTGCCGGTGAGTTGCCCGAGGGCTGGGAAGCCGGACTACCTCAGTTTACGCCCGCCGATGGGCCGTTGGCCACCCGGCAGGCATCGGGTAAAGTGCTACTGGCTCTCAAAGAGAGTGTACCGTTTTTGTTTGGCGGCTCGGCCGATTTAGCGTCGTCTAACGATATGCCGACCAAAGGCGATGTGAGTTTTCAGCCGGGTCACTACGAGGAATCGAATATCTGGTTTGGGGTGCGCGAACACGCGATGGGAGCGGCCCTCAACGGCATGGCGCAACACGGAGGAGTGCGGCCCTACGGCGGCACGTTCCTCAACTTCTCGGACTACATGCGCGGGGCCATTCGCCTGACTGCCCTGGCTGAATCGGGTGCAACGTTTGTGTTCACCCACGATAGCATCGGTTTGGGTGAGGACGGCCCCACCCACCAGCCCGTTGAACAGGTAGTTTCCCTCCGAACCATTCCGAATATCATTGTGCTACGGCCCGCTGATGCCAACGAAACGGTTTGGGCGTGGCGGGTGGCCATGACTAAAACCAAATCGCCGGTGGCGTTGATTTTGTCGCGGCAGAAGCTGCCAGTGCTGGACCAAACCAAATTCGGATCAGCGCAGGGCGTTGAACGGGGTGCCTACATCCTGAGCGAAGCCGAAGGGGGCAACCCCCAACTGATTCTGATTGCCACCGGGTCGGAGGTATCGCTGGTGTTGAACGCGCAGGAGGAACTCAACAACCAGGGCATTCGGGCGCGGGTGGTCAGTATGCCCTCCTGGGAGTTATTCGAGCAACAGGATCAGGCCTATCATCACGAAGTACTACCGCCAACCCTCAGAAAGCGGCTGGCCGTGGAAGCTGGGTCGCCAATTGGCTGGCACAAATACGTGACCGACGAAGGCACCACCATCAGTATGAATAGCTTTGGCTTATCGGGTGATGGTGAGGTTGTTATGGCTTATTTCGGGTTCACGGTCGAGAACGTTGTCGAGAAAGCCAAACGTGTATTGGCCGGGCAACCGGAAGGGATTCAGAAGAAAGAAGTCCGTTCCTGAGCTTTATTCTCTAGTCAACAGCGTCGGTTTTCGACACTTCGCCCAATTGCCGCAGGGCCGATGCCAGCCCTTCCAATAGGGATGGCATCTCGCCCTCAGCCCCCATTTTTGAACTTAACTCCAACACTTGTTGAGCCAGTTTCGATACCGTTTCCTGGATCGTGCTTTTGTTGTCGGGGCTGTCCTGAAGGTTCTTTTTCAGGGCCATCAGCGTTTCCGATAAGGGTTGCATCATCTCGATTTCCTGCAACGGCCCGGCCCATTGGTCGATGAGGGCGATGCCTTCGCCGGGGGCCGGGGTGGTGGCCTGTTGGCTCAGTTTTTTGGTGGTCTCATCCAGTTGCATGGATGCGTCAGCGAGTGTTATCATGCCCGCTTAACGGTTTAGGCCGGGCAAAGTTTTGATTATCTATTGCCCGGTGCTGTAAGCAAGTCTCCCGTTTACCAATCAAAAATCGTAATTTTGCGGTATGATGTCAACCCCGCCCGCCCCCGTTTATTTAGACAATGCCGCCACCACCCGGCTCGACCCCGAAGTGCTCGAAGTCATGCTGCCACTGCTGACCGAGCAGTTTGGGAATCCCTCGTCCATTCATAGCCACGGTCGTAAGGTTCGGTCGGCTATTGAGCGGGCGCGCAAAACGGTGGCCCAGTTGCTGAATACCTCACCCGCCGAGATTTTCTTTACGTCCGGCGGCACCGAGGCCGATAATACGGCGATTATGGGGAGCATCGAAACCTACGGCATCACCCACGCCATCAGTTCGCCCCTCGAACACCATGCCGTGTTGCATACGCTTCAACATGCGGTCAGCCGGGGGCCATCCAGCCGGGGGCCATCCAGCCGGGGGCCATCCAGCCGGGGGCCGATTCAGTTGGATATGGTGAATATCGGACCGGACGGAACGCTCGATTTAGGGCATCTGGAAAGCCTGCTAGCCCAAAACAGAAGTGCTCATCCCAATGGCTCATTGGTATCGCTTATGCAGGGCAACAACGAAATCGGGAACCTCTTGCCGGTGCAGCAAGTGGGCGAACTGTGCCGCGAATACAAGGCAGTGTTCCACTCCGATACTGTGCAGACGATGGGTCACTATCGGCACGATCTGCAAAAAATGCCTATTGATTTCATTGTGGGCGCGGCCCACAAATTTCACGGTCCCAAAGGGGTTGGATTCTTATATGCCAATGGCGATACGAAAGCTGGTCGCGGACCTATTCACCCGCTTATTCATGGCGGTTCGCAGGAGCGAAATCAGCGCGGAGGGACCGAAAATGTCTATGGAATTGTAGGACTGGCCAAAGCCCTGGAAATTGCCTACCGCGATATGGATGCGCACCGCCAACACATCGAAGGCCTGAAACGCCGAATGATCGACCAGCTCCGTGAGCGGTTCGACGCCCACGACGCCGGACCAGTACAATTTAATGGCGCTTCGGCCGACGTGGATAATAGCTTGTACACGGTGTTGAACGTGAGCCTTCCCGAATCGGACCTGAGTGATATGCTGTTGTTTAACCTGGACATTGCCAAAATCTCGGCATCGGGCGGTTCGGCCTGTTCGAGCGGCTCCGAAATTGGCTCACACGTATTGGCGGCTTTGCCCGGCCTGAATCCCAACCGGGGGTACGTCCGGTTCTCCTTTGGCAAATACAACACCACCGACGAAATCGACTACGCTGTGGAAACGCTCGTTGGTTTGTACCAGAAGCAAGGCGTATTAAAGTGAGGATTCGTGGGCTGCGCCGGAAACCCCACCGAAGGGATTTACCGGCCTACAAGATCTTTCTCGTAACCCAAATCGGCGATTTGGCAACCTTCAGGCGTAATCACCAACGCTCCGAATGCGTCGGAAGCGCAGGTACTCGCCTTTTTTCCGGCTTTGCTATATCGAACCACTTCTAAATGAAAAATCTCGTTTTTGTCGTTCCGACTGATAAAAGGAAACTCGATCCGAATGCCATATTTCTTGAGTACCTGACGCTTTATTTTCGTGATATCACGATCAGACGTAGTGCGGAGTACTTTGATGCCGGAATCGGCAAGAATGGGCAGAGAAGTTGTAAAGAGCAGGGCGAGGATAAGCGTTAAGCGGGTCATAAGGATAAATGGTTGGTTGTGAATTGATAAAGGGTAGCTAATCTGCTTACCCACAACTAAGTAACGAAGAAAGCCTGACTTGTCAAGGTCAGGCTTAAAAAAATTGCTTCCTAACCCAACGTTAATCGATCACCCGAAACAAGCGGCTCCAGCGGATTTTGTGCCAGATATCAGCCGGAACGGGATCAATAGACATCCAGACAAACACCGCTTTGCCAACAATGTGGTCTTCGGGTACAAAACCCCAATACCGCGAGTCCTCGGAGTTGTGACGGTTGTCACCCATCATAAAATAATAGTCCTGTTTGAAGGTGTAGCTCGTGATCGGCTTCCCGTCAACCTGAATGCTGGTGGGTGTTAAAGCCACGTTTTTATTGTCTTCATACCGTTCGATTACGGTTCCGTAAACGGCAATCGTTTGGGCATTTATGGGTACAGTAACGCCTTTTTTGGGAACCGTCAGCGGGCCGTAGTTGTCCTGATTCCAGACATGGGCCGAGCCGCCGTAGATGCCGGGGCCGGGTTGGCCCGGAGCCTCTGCAATAGGTTCGATGCCTTTTATCCAATCAAATTCCCTGAATTTTTGTAGCGTTGCCCGTGTCATATTCACGCGATACCCCGCCAGCACATTTGTTTTAGTGGCTTCGTTGTAGGTCTCCACCGATTGCCAGTTGATGAACGGCCCTTCTGCCGAGTTGAAGTCGTTGACGATGTCGAACCGGCGGAAAAAACGGTCGTCGAGTACTTCGGACGTTTTCACGAAGTAGAACGTTTCGGCGCGGGGCGGCACCGGAAAGGCTTTACCATTTATATAAACCTGCTCCTGTTTTATGGTCAGCACATCGCCCGGGATGCCGATGCAGCGTTTGATGAAATTGGTTTTCAGGTCGGTGGGGCAGGCGGGTTCGCCGGTTTTTTGGGGGGGGTAATTGAACACGACCACATCGCCGTTTTTGACATGCGTGAAACCGGGTAGCCGATAAATGGGCAACTGAATAGCCGAACTATAGGAGGGAATATCCGTACCCCAGATTTTCTGGTGCGTCAGCGGTACTTGCAGGGGCGTTTTTGGGGTTCTGATGCCATAATGCAGCTTACTCACAAACAGAAAATCGCCCACCATCAGGCTGTTTTCCATTGAGGGCGTAGGAATGGCGTAGGCTTCAAACGTGAAAAACCGAATCAGCGTAGCGGCCACCACCGCAAACACCATTGAATCGAACCACTCCCGAACAGGAGACTTTTTGGGAGTAAGCGGCTTGTCAGTAGCCGTTATTTTCTTGTTGACCATAAGATGATTACCGAGTAGATAAGACATGAATAGTTGTAATATTCGGGTCTTAGCTACTGATCGGCAATTGGTTCTACAGGAACGGCTTTATGAGTTGCTGAGAGGGATCCCGTTTTTATTTCACCTCTATCAAACTTGCCACTGACCACCGCTGCGCCACATTCACGGAATATTCGGCAAAGGCGCGGACGGTTTTTGCGTAGATTTCGTGGCCTTGGAAATGACCGCTTTCGTCCAGATTGATAGCCGTTTCGTGCGATTCGTAAAGCTTGGGTGACACCACCGAATAGCTGTTCGAGAAGCTAATCATTTTGTTTACCACTGTGGTGGCATCCAAAGCCGGTTGACGGCCTCCCCGCCCCGATGATATGCCTGCAAATGCAAATACTTTATCGTTAAACAGATGTTTAAACGCCTGGCCACCAAGCTGATGAATCGCATTGTCGAACTGGGGGGTGGTAGTCCAGTTGTATTCGGGAATGGCAAAAATGACCAGATCAGCCACTTCCCATGCTGTGATAAACTCCTGTTGAAACGGAGTCAGCATGTCGGGATGAACCGAATCTGTGCCGACAAAGGGAATGTCGTAGTGAGCAAAATCAATTAGCCGGACATCGTTTTGGCCCAACTCGGTCAGAACACTTTTGAGATAGGTGGCAAACCGGAGGGAGTTGCTGCTTTTGCGGGGCGAACTGGCAACAATAGTTATTGTCATAGGGTAATTTCTGTCGAAGTAGCACGTAGGGCGCTATAGGAGTAAAACCGTGGAGTTTGGCTTTTGGTTTCTGACCTGGGTTTGGTGGCACGTCCGGGTAACGATTCAATTACGGCTGCTATCCGACCGGACGTGACGATCTTACCCTACCCCGCCGAGCGTCAGCAAATTCATCATGACGCATTCATTCTTTTTTCAACGCCTGATCCATATCCGCAATCAAGTCCTCGATGTGTTCCAGGCCCACCGAAACCCGGAGGGAACTGGGGGGAGCCATGGTGTGAATACCTTCAATGGTTGGTCGGTGTTCAACCAGGCTCTCAGCGCCCCCCAGGCTTGTGGCTCTGGTAAAAAGTTTCAGGTTAGCGCAAGCCCGCAGTGCTGCCTCGGCATCCCCTTTCACATCGAAGGAGAGCATACCGCCCGGCCCGTTCATTTGCTGTTTGGCCAGAGCACGTTGCGGGTGGCTATCCAGTCCCGGATAATAAACCCGCTCCACGGCGGGATGGCCTTCCAGAAACTCCGCTAAGAGTTGTGCTGTAGCCTGTTGTGCCCGTACCCGAATACCCAGCGTTTTAAGACCCCGCATCAACAACCAGCAATCGAACGGTGATGGAACCGCACCACCCAATTGCTGTATTTGCCGCACGCGCAGGGCCAGTTCGTGGTTGGCATCCTTGAAAATCAACGCACCCCCCAACACATCAGAATGGCCACCTATGTACTTGGTGGTGGAGTGCATCACCACGTCGCAGTTGAGGTCTAAGGGGCGTTGCAGCACGGGTGTTGCCCAGGTATTGTCGGCCACCACAATGGCCCCAACTTCGTGGGCTATCTGCGAAATTAGTAGCAAATCGGACAGCGTCAGCAGGGGATTTGAGGGTGTTTCGACCCAGATCATTCGTGTGTTTTCGTGGATGGCCGCCTGCACCGCATCGAGATCACTCATTTCCACGCGGGTATAAGTCAGGCCCCACGGATGAAACACCTGTTCTAACAACATGGGCGTGCTGAAATAGCACTGACGGGGCATAATCACGTGGTCGCCGGGGCGCAATGCCTGCAACAGAGCCATCGTAGCCGCTTGCCCGGAGCCAAAAGCCATGCCTACAGCGCCACCTTCGAGGGTGGTAAGTGCCTGTTCGAGGGCGTTGCGGTTGGGATTGCTGAACCGAGAGTAGCCATGTTCGCTAACGAGTTCGTAATTCTCATCGCGCTCAAACTTGGTCGAAAGATGAATGGGCGGAACAACGGCCCCGGTTGGGTCGGGTTGGTGCGTTGCGTGAATGGCAAGGGTATCGAAGTGCATCGGGTGAGGCAGTATTGGTTAGTCAGTAAACCCGTAGTTGGAGTCGGTAGGTTCCGAACGCAATTTTTTCAGCCAAACATACAACCATAACCCCTTCTGATTAGCTTTACAGCCGTATTTATACCCTCAAATGACCCGTCTGTTATGACTTCAACCTATCAATCGCTCTCGCTGAACCTGACCGACGGCGTCATGACCGTCACGCTCCTCGGCCCCGGCAAAGGCAACGCTATGGGGCCCGAATTCTGGGACGAACTCCCCGTGGCCATGGACGAAATCACGGCCATGCCCGATGTTCGCTGCGTCGTGTTCCGGGGTAGTGGCGACCATTTTAGCTACGGTCTCGATGTCGCCCGGATGCTCCCCCGTATTGGAGCCATGGCCGCTGGCAATGCCCTTGCCGCCGAACGGCGCAAACTCATGGGTCAGATTCGCTTTATGCAGTCGGGTTTTGTGAAGATGCACGAATCGCCGAAGCCGGTGATTGCTGCTATTCACGGCTGGTGCATTGGGGGGGGCGTAAATATGATTGCCGGGGCCGACATCCGGCTCTGTTCGGCCGAGGCCAAATTCAGCCTGCGCGAAGCCAAACTGGCTATTACGCCTGATATTGGCGGACTTCAGTTTTTGCCCCACATTATCGGGCAAGGCTACACCCGCGAACTTGCCCTCACGGCCAAAGATTTCGACGCGACGTTTGCTGAAAAGATTGGCCTGGTGAACCACGTTTACGACACCCCCGAGGCCTTATTTGCAGCCGCCGACCAGATGGCTCGCGACATTGCCGATTTGCCCGCAGCCGCCGTTCAGGGAGCCAAAGAGGTGCTCAACTACGGCATCGGCAAAGACCTCGACGATGGTATGCAGTACGTGGCCGTCTGGAATTCAAGCCAAATGCAATCCGTGGATTTTGGCGAGGCTATGCAGGCCACCGTAGAGAAACGAAAAGCGGCTTTCAACAAGAAATCACAGCGAGGATATTAAAGAGTGAAAGAGTGTTGGTTCGGCACACCGAATAGCGAAAGAGCGACGGCCCGGCACTCTTTCGCTATTTAGGAAAATGAACAGCTTGTTAATGCGCTGACGATCAGTTATCTTGCCTGAACGTTAGTATGACCTTCCCTCTACATAAACATGACTGCCCGATGCATTGCGTTAACTGTATTAATATGGTTCTCCTCGTTTAGTATAGTTGCTCAGGTTCTACAAAGCCCTGACAGAACACTCACAACCGCCGATGGTCTGCCAAGTTCGACGGTAACGGGCATTGTACAGGATCAGACCGGCTTTATCTGGATTGGTACTGCCGATGGACTTGCCCGGTTCGACGGACGACAGATTAAGGTGTTTCGACACGATGAACGGGCTAATTCACTGGCCGAAAACTCCATCAGCAGCGTACAGATGCTACCCAACAGTATCCTTTTGCTGCAAACGCGTACGGGCGATTTTCAGCAATTCGACCCGCGCAACGAGCAATTTTCCTCGTTTCTGCCCCTGATGGATGGTTACGAACTGACCCAGCATCTGAAAACCAGTTCGCTTACCAGTCATATTGGTGTGGTGCTACTTTCGGCTAGGGCCGCCCACGAGAGTCGCATGGCAGGCCTGACACAGGGTGCCGACGACTACCTGACCAAACCCTTTCACGTCGATGAACTGCGGCAACGGTTGCATAATCTGCTCAATCGCCAGCAAACCCTGCGCGACTATTACCACAAGCAATTTACGCAGCCCGATGCCGAGTTCCGCCCCGAAACGATAGCTGATGATTTTCTGTGGAACCTAAACGCAGGCATTGACGAAAAGCTGGATGATCCGACGTTTGGCGTAGACGAACTGGCCCGGAAAGTAGGCATGAGCCGCCGGACGCTCGACCGCAAACTGGCCGCCGTTGTTAGCCAGTCGGCCAACAACGGCGGCCAGCACCGCTTAAAACGAGCCCCTCAATTTATGCTCGAAGGGCGTACTGTGTCAGAAGCGGCTTACCTCGTTGGCTACGAAAGCCCCGCCCATTTCTCCCAGATTTTTAAGGAGCTATTCCAGAAAACACCCTCCGAATTTACGCAGCGGTAAGTTTGGCCTAACCGGAGTTTTGGCTATGTTACCAGGTTCTGAGGTAGGCCGGTATGTTGGCTTTAAAAGAATCCAGACTTGGTCCTTTCCGGTGGATGGTAACCTGGTGTTTTTCGAAACCCAGTATGGGATACGATCCTTTTTGATTAGCCAGATCGGTTGTGGTAAGAATAAGTTTGATCCCACGCGCCTTGGCGAAATGGAGGGCCTTTCCGAAGGTGACAATTGAGCCATCCGGATCTCCGCTAATGTTGCAACTGGTGCCTAAGGGTGCGCCATAATTGGCGTAGTTCCAGAGTTTATCGGGCGAATAGCCAGCAAAAGATGCTTCAATTTTTGTGAACAAATTGGAATAGGAACCCGTCAACAGCAGTCCCTGATGCGTACCATTTTTGATGGCTTTAGACTGGAAATGCTGGTCTCTGAACTGGAGTCGGATAAATGCTCCATCCAGGCTTGTAAAGTGGTTGGGACTGGTAAAGGCGTTGGGCAAATAATCGTGGTGGGCCTGGGCAAGAAATTTATCCAGCGACCCAATGATGGTACCATAATTTTTGTCTCCCTGCCTTGCTTTCACGCTATCTAATTGCTGAGCCCCTTTGCTGGTAGGGGCCGCCAAGAGGCCGAACACAGTAGGTAGTTGAACAAGAATAGGATACCGATGAATCTCTTGAATGGCCAGCTCAATAGACGATTTGTCGCTGATAGGGAGAATGTTCATGACTTTGGCGTTTTTTGGCTGTTCGCCGTTGTGGTTGAAAAAAGAGGATTGAACGATTCTTGACGGTTAATTCCGGGCTGCCGCTTCCCGGACTTTCTGAACAGCGGGTAACAACAGGCCGATGTTGTAGATGTCATCCGGCATGGTCAGATCACACGCTTTACAGATACACATACCGATGTTTTTGTCTTCAGTGGCAAAGCAGGCATCAGGCAGCGGGCATTTGCATACCGGGTTTGGCGCATCATCGTTGGGCGAAAGCCGGGCCACTTTACCGGTTGCGTCAACAAACAGGACGTTTGAGAACGTGTTGCCGCGTTTCAGGAATCGGAGTGTACCTGAATTTCCATCACTTGCCCTCACGGGAACAGCGTTGAGTCCTTCGTTTAACTTAATCGAGGTAAGGTGTATGTCCTGAAAAACAGCTTTGCCTTGGCCGCCACCAGACCCAGACGTTTGGGCCGAGACATTGCCAGCGATGGCAACGAGGAATAATGCGAGTACTGAGAGGAATTTTTTCATTGGATTTGATTGGTTAAAAAGAGGAAATTGATTGAGAAAAAAGAAAACTGATTATCCCGTTTGGGTGATACAAAGATGGCAGACCGGGGAGGGGTAAATCCATACAACTATGTTTGTATTTTTCAGGCTTCTACCCGGTTGACGAGGGTCTTCAACGCTTTTTTTGTGGGGTATAACGCCTGTAATTCCTGCGTTAGGCCTTTGCAAATGAGCGGGTTGAAGGGAGCCATAAACTCGGCAATTGGATTACGGGTTCGGCAGGTTTTCAGGCCCATGTCGTGCCTGCTACTTCGTTGGCAGATCAAAACTAGCATAACCACAAGGGGCCTGTAACCGAGACTGTATATCTGGCGGGTTTGACTTTGCGATTGGTAAAGAAATTCCAACAATTGGCTAAAAACACCCTCAGAATTTACGCAGCGGTAAGTTTGGCCGAAAATCGAACGCATTTGGCTCAAAACCGAACGCCCGTTTGTGAGCCGTAGCGGACATTTGTCCTGTGTCCAAGCGGATACCGTACAACTATCTCCTTTTCTGTTTTAGAGCTACCGAACTTATGCTTACAGCTACCAACCCCCAAACCGCCCCGTCGCTTTCTGCCCAGTCAGATCGTTTTTACGCCTTAGATGCTGTGCGGGCTTTTGCCCTGATCATTGGCATTTTCTTTCACGGGGTAGAGTCATTCGTTTCTTATGTACTAGGCTCGATATGGGCTACGCATGATTCGCAGCATAGTGTTAGCCTCGATGCGTTTTTCTACGTAGCGCATGTTTTTCGGATGCAGGCCTTCTTTGTGATTGCCGGATATTTTGCTCACCTGCTCTACCATCGGAAAGGAGCAAACGGGTTTCTGTAAAATCGAACCAGACGCATTCTTATCCCGCTAGTACTTTTCTGGCCGATATTATATACGTCAACCTGGTTGTTATGGTCGTGGGGAAGCTATCAGGCTGGGCCATCTGTCAGCCAGCTTTCTTATTGGGATAAAGTGGCACAGAACTTACCCAGCTTTATTAGCTTCAAAGACAGTTTTCTTGCTTTTCTTCATCTCTGGTTTCTTTATTACCTGGCCCTGTTTTGTGGCGGTGTACTGCTTTTACGGCCAGTGGTAGCCAAGTTTGATAGTTTCGGGAGTCTCCGCTATGGTGTAGATAAAGTGTTGGCCTATCTAATGAGGAAATGGTGGGGAGGACTAACGCTGAGTCTCCTGATTATTTTGCCCATGAGTGGCATGAAAGGATGGTTTGGTGTTGATACGCCTAATCAAGGTTTAGTGCCTATGTGGGCACCGTTCGTTTTGTATGGTCTATTTTTCAGTCTTGGTTGGCTTTTGAATAGACAACCTGGCATTCTCGACGGATTTAGAAAATATTGGCGGCAGAATCTGCTCATCAGTGGGTTGCTAATTGCTGGTCTAACCGTTTTTTTTCTAAATCTGGTTTATTCAATTGCCAGTGCCAGTCAAACACATCATGTCCAGGCTCCAGATCCGGCAACTACCGCCAGCATATTATTAATCTTAAATAGTGTCTATGCCTTTGCATCCATGACGGCCGTTTTTGCCTTTATCGGATTTATATTAACCTATTTTGATAAGCCTAGTCCTCGGATTCGCTATCTCTCGGATGCTTCTTACTGGCTCTATCTGATTCATCTGCCAGTCGTTATATTTTTCCAGATTCTGGTGGCTCCACTACAAATCCACTGGTTGCTGAAGATGTCTCTCATTTTCGTGCCGTCGTTCGCCATTCTGTTCCTGACCTATCATTATGGCGTTCGCAATACGTGGCTGGGTGTGCTGCTCAACGGTCGGCGGTACCCGCTGAAATAATGCTTCTGCCTTTACTATCCTTAACCCCATAACCAACTCATGTCTACCATTCTCATTACCGGATGCAGTACCGGCATTGGCTTTGCCACCGCCGAAGTTTTAGCCCGCAGTGGCCACACCGTATATGCCACCATGCGGAACCCGCAACGAGCACCCGAACTGGGCCAACTCGCCGAGCGCGACAACCTGCCCATTACCATTCTTCCCATGGATGTCGACTCAGATGAGTCCGTGAAAACAGCCGTTGCGGCTGTACTGGCGCAGGCGGGACAGATTGACGTGCTGGTGAATAATGCGGGGATTTTTCGAATGGGTGCCGTTGAAGAATTGCCGCTTTCGGCATTTCAAGCTGTGATGGAAACCAATTATTTCGGTACAATCCGTTGTATTCAGGCGGTGCTACCATCTATGCGGGAAAGGGGTGCGGGGTGTATTGTCAATGTTACATCCATATCCGGTAAAATTTATGGCCCCTATCAGGGCGCCTATAACTCGTCGAAAGCGGCCGTTGAAGCGCTCAGTGAAAGTCTGGCGGCCGAAGTGCAGCCACATGGCATCAGAGTGGTGATGGTTGAGCCGGGTGTTATCGACACGCCTATTCTTGACAAAATAGAGGAGACACCGGCCGAGACAAAGTACCCAATCATGGATAGGGTACAGGCGTTTTTTGCGGCTTCGCAGACGAACCACGTATTGCCCAGCTTAGTAGGGGAGACAATCCGGGATCTTTTGGCAACCAACGATACCAAACTTCGTTACCCCGTTGGCCCCGATGCTGCCCTATTGCTCGGCTGGCGGGCCTCCTTATCTGACTATGAATGGATTTCGTCGGGCAATGTCGACGAAGAAACCTGGATTGCGGGTATGGGGCAGTTAGGACTGGATGTACGCAAGTATTTAGGGTAACCCAGAGCGGCAAGACACCCTTTCCCCAAACACATTTTACAAAACGTTACCTAATTCCGTAACCTCTCTATGAATCGTCAACCCATGAACACGGCTACGGGCTCTGTAGCCATCCAGCCCATCACCCCAACGCAGTTTCTGAGCCAGTCGGCGATGCGATTTGGCGAACGCCCGGCCCTGGTGTTCATGGGTTTCTCCATTACCTTCAACGCCCTCACCGATCTGGTCAATCGGTTTGCCCAGGCCCTCACCGATCTGGGTGTGCGGCCGGGCGACCGGGTGGCCATTATGCTGCCCAACCTTCCCCAAACGGTGGTGGCCAACTATGCGGTGTTGCGCATGGGGGCCATTGCCGTTATGGTGAACCCGCTCTATACCGTTCCCGAGCTAACGCATTTACTCAACGATTCGGGCGCCGAAACGCTGATCACACTGGATGGATTGTACGACAAAGTAATAGCGGCTCAACTCCAAACGCCCGTGAAACAGTTGGTATTCTGTCACCTCAACGACCTGATCCCGGTCCCGACGGCAGCGTTGCCCCCCAGCGCGTATCGGCCTGTTGAAACGCGTGAGGGCGTATATAGCTACCGTGACTTGCAGGACGACTATCCGGTTGGGCACCCCTTTGCCGATCAGAGCCGCTGGGAGTCGGCGGCTACGCTGATTTACACGGGCGGCACCACCGGGCCGAGTAAAGGGGCGGTGCTGACAAATGCCTCCATGTCGAGCTGTATTCAGTTGGTCCGGGCCTATTGGGATAGCATCCTGAAAGACGGGCA
>Ga0105048_10002975_pt1 | contig 27724 bp, 23 predicted proteins | sample MAT05_FD_78382 | JGI IMG/M metagenome (GOLD analysis project Ga0105048, IMG submission 78382) | Freshwater microbial communities from Lake Fryxell liftoff mats and glacier meltwater in Antarctica - MAT-05 | ecosystem: Environmental > Aquatic > Freshwater > Ice > Liftoff microbial mat | place...
CCGTCACGCGCGCCGCGCTCCTCGCGGATTCCAGCCGCCCGACAAGCTCGGGGCTTGGCGCGGCTCGAAAACAGCTGCACATGCTCCACCGGATCGCCCGCATAAAAATGACACAGCTCCTCCGCCACTATCCGGTGGAAAGCGGAAAAATCATCCGCTGTGAGCAAGAACCAGATCGCCGACCCCGCCGCGCGACCATTGGGCAGCCGCGTCGCACTCGTCCAGGTCCGCCGGAAAAACCCGCCCTCCTTCGGCAATGGCTCCAGTCCCAGCTGCGCGATGATTTTTTCCGCCTCCGCATTCACCCCGCCACCCAACCATGGAAGTGCACCTCAGCGAAGCTCGTAAATGCACCGTTGGTCATTCTGCGCGAAGCGATGCCCCGCTCAAGGCGGGCCGGGCGCTCCGCGCGCGGCTTTTCGACCCAGCCGGGCGGCGGAGCGCCCGGCCCACCTTGATTCCGATTCACGCGACCGGCTGGGGAAATGTCGCCGATGAGCTGACATTCGGTTTGAGGGTGGGGGTGAATGGCTACGACGGGGCTGGGCGGGCGCCCCCGGTACGTGGGCACCTTCTTTTCCGCACTTCCGTTCCAAGCTCTTTCCGTGATTCTGGCCGGATGGAATTTGGGTTCTGGGTCTATCCGCTGCTGTTCGTGACTGGCCTCGCGGCCGGGTTGGTGGATTCCATTGCCGGCGGCGGCGGACTTATCGCGCTGCCGATGCTCCTCACGCTCGGCCTGCCCGTGCCCGACGGGCTCGCGACCAACAAATTTCAATCCATGTGCGGGACGTTCTCGGCCACGCGCCACTATGTCCGCGAGGGGCTGATCGATTTTCACGAGTGCCGCCTAGGCCTCGTGTTCACCCTTGTCGGCGCACTCATCGGCGTGCTGACCGTCCAGCGCATTGATTCGCAGGTCCTGGCCCGGCTCATCCCGTGGCTGCTCGCGCTGATCTTCGTCTACACCGTTTTCCAACCCAAAGTGGGAGAGGGGGACCATCCGCCGCGGATGGGACCCAACGCGTTCTACATCGTCTTCGGCCTCGCGATGGGGTTCTACGACGGCTTCTTTGGTCCCGGCGCCGGCCTGTTCTGGACGATCCTGCTGATCGTGATGCTCGGCCAGAATTTCACCAAGGCCACCGGCCACACCAAGGTGATGAACCTAACGAGCAACATCGTCTCCGTGGCGGTTTTTGCCTACGCCGGTTTGATCCATTATGGTGCCGGCCTCGCCATGGGCTTGGGCCAAGTAATCGGCGCCCGGATCGGCTCCGGGCTAGTGACCAAGAAAGGGGCCAGCTTTGTCCGTCCTGTTTTCCTAGTTGTTGTGGGACTGATGTTAACGCGCCTCATTTGGGTAAATTATCACCGTTAAGCCTTTAGGCTTCGGCCCGCGAGGCTCCCGTGTAGGCTGGCCTCATCACCATGTCTCCCGCCGCCTATCTCGACCGCCACGCCGACGACCTCACCGGCTTGGTGCGCCGGCTCGTCACAATCCCCACCGTCAACCCGCCCGGCGCCGACTACGACGCGGTCACTACGCTGCTGACCCGCGAGCTCCGCACCCTTGGCCTGATCACCCGCCGCTACACACTTTCGCAGGCCGAGCTCCGCCGTCACCTGCCCGCCGACCAGCTCGGTTACCCGCGCTACAACGTTCTCGGACAGCTCGCTGTGCGTGGCGCGAAAAAAACCGTCCATTTCAACGCCCACTACGACGTCGTTCCCGTTTCCGGCCAATGGAAACACGGCAGCCCGTTCAGCGGCAAAGTGGAGGGCGGCTGGATCTACGGGCGCGGCACCGCCGACATGAAGGGTTCCCACGCGAGCCTCTTGATGGCCCTGCGCGCCCTGCGCGCGACCGGCACCGCACCAAAGATGAACGTCGAGGTGTCGTTCACCGCCGATGAAGAAACTGACTCGGCCCTCGGCACCGGCTGGCTCGTCCAAAACGCCCCGATCCGCCCCGACTACGCCATCGTCATGGAAGGCGGCGAAGCCGGCCACGTTTGCTGCGGGCACAACGGCGTCGTCTGGCTCGAGGTCACCGTCCACGGCAGAGCGGCCCACGGTTCCACCCCCCAGCGCGGGATTAACGCTCTGGCCAAGATGTCCGCTCTCGTCCTCCTGCTCGGCGATTACCAGCGCCAGCTGGCCAAGCGCACCTTCAAAACGCCCGAGGGCAAGGTCATGTGCCCCACCATCAACCTCGGCGGCGTGTTCAGCGCCGGCGAAGGCGGCAAGATCAACACCGTGCCGGCGCTCGCCCAGTTCTCGATTGATCGCCGCGTCATCGCAATCGAGTCGGTCGCATCCGCGGAAAAGGAAACCCGCTCCTACCTCGCTGCCGCGGCCAAGCGGATCCCGGACTGCCGCATCACCGTAGCCAAGGTCTCCGACAACCACCCGTGCTACCACGCGCCGACCCACCCGTTCTTCACCGCGATGGCCCAGAGCGTGACCCGCGTGCGCCGTTCCCCGACGACGTTCAACGTCTCGAGCGGGTTCAACGACATGCACTTTTTCTCGCACTACCTCAAAATCCCGACGCTCGGCTACGGCCCGGGCGGCCGGAACGAGCACGCGATCGACGAAGCTGCAAAAATCAAGGACCTCGTCGCCACCGCCAAGATCTACGCCGAGCTGCTGACGAGTTTCGGCGGGTGATTTAGGACGGCTTTTGGGGGCGCCGCGGCTCCATCTCGTTAACGCGCCAGCCCCTGCCGGATCATGTTCACGGCGATGGCGGCCAGTAGCAGGGCGATGATTTTGGAGATCGCTCGCATGCCGGTCTCCCCAATTTTCCGTCCGAGCCAGTCGCTGTAGGCAAAGGCCAGCACCACCAGCACCAGGTTCACGGCCAGCGCGGCCAGGATGATGCCCAAGCCGATGGTCTTGGTCTGGGCGAGGACCAGCAAGGTCGTGATCGAAGCCGGCCCCGCGATCAGTGGCATTCCCAGCGGCACTACGCCAAAGTCATCAGGCAGCACTTCCGGTACCGCCGCCGACTGGATGAGATCCTTGGCGGCAAGAATGAAAAGTATCAGCCCGCCCGCGATTTGAAAGTCGCTGACCGTGATGCCCAGCGCCGAGAAAATCGTCTGGCCGAGAAACAAAAACAGGAGCGCCACAAGTCCGCCGGTCCAGGCCGCCTGGTTCGCGATCTTCTTCCGCCGCGCCACCGGCACACCCGTCCCCATGGCGAGAAACACCGCAGCCAGGCCAATCGGGTCGATCGCCACGAAGAGCGGGATAAAGGCTTTCAGAAAATTTTCCAGCAGCACCGACATGGGCGCCACTCTCCCCAACGAGCCCGTCCGGCGCAAGCCCGGGCCGGCTTCATCCCTTGCTCACGGCGGGCTCAGAGCGCGCGGGCCAAGGGTAGCTCGGGGCCCGTCACAGTCGCCGGCAAATACACATGAAACGTCGTCCCCTGTCCCAGCACCGATTCAACTTCCAGCCGTCCGCCGTGGCGGCGGACGATCGCGTCCACCGTCGCCAGTCCCAGCCCCGTCCCGGTTTTCTTGGTCGTGAAGAAGGGATCGAAGATCTTCCGGAGATTTTCCGGCGAGATGCCGCCGCCGGTGTCGGTCAGACTCACATGCAAAAGACGGGCCCCGGCCGGCAGCACGCCCCGGCCCTCGGCGAGCACCAGATTTTGGGCGTCAATCCGCAGGACTCCTTTCTGCTCCATGGATTGCACGGCGTTGAGGGCGATGTTGTTGATCACCTGGCCGAGCTGGCTCGGGTCGCCCTGCACCGTCCACAGTTCGGGCGCCAGGGTGAGGTCAACCCCCACGTCCGGCGAACCCGCCACCGCCAAGCCCACGGATTCCCGGATGAGCTCGGGCATCGCAACTTTTCGTTTCATCAGTTCGCCACCCTTGGCAAAGGTCAGCAGCTGCTGGGTCAGGCCCCGGGCGCGCCACGTGGCTTGCTCGATGCTGTGGAGCCGCTTGGTGAGCGGCTCGGCCTCCCCGGCCGCAAACTGCGCCAGGGAGAGATGGCCGATGATGACGGTGAGGATGTTGTTGAAATCATGGGCGATGCCACCCGCGAGGAGGCCGAGCGACTCGAGCTTGGCCGTGTGCTCCCGTTCTTCCGCCCGGCGGCGTTCTTCCGTGATGTCACGGAACACGCCGAAGATTCCCACCGCCTGGCCGGCGTCATCGCGGATGATATCCGCCCGTACAAACGCCGGAATCAGACGTCCGTCCTTCGTCTTCACGTCGGTCTCACCCGACCACGAACGGCCGGCGCGGATGGTCTGGTGAATTTCCTGTGCGACCGCGGTATCGGCAAAAAGCGCCGCGGGCGCGGTGACGGCATTGAGCTCTTCCACCGTATAGCCAAACAGCGCCTGATGCGCCCGGTTATGATAGAGGGAGTTGGCTTCCATGTCGCCGATCCCGATGGCGTCCGAGGCGCTTTCCAGCGCCTGGCTGATGCGGCGCAACTTTTGCTCGGTGCGCTTCAGCTCCGCCGCGATCCCTTGCTGGGCGCGCAGCACCGCCTCATGGCGCCGCAGCAGCCAAAGCCCGAGGAGCAGGGCCAGGACGAGCAGCACCCACGGTAGGAGTAAAACAACCGGCATAGTTCCCAGTCCACGAGGGCCCCCGGGGTGTCACAAGCCGGGTAATTGCTTATCTCAAACGCAGCTCCTTTATCTCCCGCTTTTTTCGCCCTTGTTTCAGCCCGGGTGGGGCGGCAACGTCGCGGCGATCATCCCATGAAAATTGACGCCACGCTCACTCCAGCCCGGCTCCAGCAAAAGGTTTCCCGCGTGTTTGAACTCGCGGGCCGGAAAATCAGCGCGCTGAACGCCGCGTGGGACCCCGCCAAGGGCACCCCGGTGTTCACCGTGAAGGGCCAATACACCTCGCGCGGCTGGACCGAGTGGACGCAGGGTTTCCAGTTCGGCCTGGCGTTCCTGCACTTCGACGCCACCGGCGACACCGACTCGCTGGACCTCGCCAAGGCCAAGACCGTCAAATACATGGCGTCGCACGTCTCGCACATCGGCGTGCACGACCACGGCTTCAATAACATCTCCACCTATGGCAACCAGCGCCGCTTGATGCTCGAGGGACAAATTCCCTTCAACCAGGACGAGCTCAATTACACCGAGGTCGCGCTCAAGGTCTCCGGCGCCGTGCAGGCGGCCCGCTGGTCCTCCACCGCCTATGGCCCGGGCTATGTTTACTCCTTCAACGGCCCGCATTCGCTCTTTTCCGACACGATCCGCTCCATGCGCTCACTCGTCGTGGCTCACCAGCTCGGCCACTCGCTGATGGGCGAGGGCGACAAGCCCACCAACCTGCTCCACCGCGCCATTGAGCACGCCAAGACCACCGCGCGCTTCAACGTCTACTTCGGCGAGGGCCGGGACATTTACGACGTGCGCGGGCGGGTCGTCCATGAGTCCATTTTCAACCGCAACGATGGCAATTACCGCTGCCCGTCGAGCCAGCAGGGCTTCTCCCCGTTCACGACCTGGACGCGGGGCGCCGCCTGGATCATCTGCGGCTACGCTGAGCAGCTGGAGTTCCTCGACACCGTCCGGGGCGCCGAGCTCGACGCCGTCGGCGGGCGCCGCGCAGTGACCGACCTCTTCCTCAAGACCGCCCGGGCCACGAGCGATTATTACATCGATGGTTACGCGGCGAAGGACGGGATTCCTTACTGGGACACCGGCGCGATGAACACCCACGCGCTCGGCAACTATCAGGCGAAAAACGCCGATCCGTATAACAGCCACGAACCGGTGGACAGTTCCGCCGCCGCGATCGCGGCGCAGGGCTTCATCCGCCTCGGCAACTGGCTGGCCGCGAAGGGCGACAAGGCCGCGGGCAAAAAATACCTGCAGGCCGGCTTCACCGTCGCGAACACGCTCTTCGCCGAGCCCTACCTCTCGACCAATCCCAAACACCAGGGTCTCCTGCTGCACAGTGTCTATCACCGCCCAAACGGCTGGGATTACATCCCGAAGGGCCAGAAAGTCCCGTGTGGCGAATCGTCCATGTGGGGCGACTACCACGCGATGGAACTCGCGCTGCTCATCTCCCGGATGGCCGAGGGGAAATACTACACGTTCTTCTGAGGATGTCGGTCGATGGAGGCCGCGCGCTTGCGGACGCTTTCTGAAGCGCGAGCAAGCCGCTCGACGAGCTGAGGAGATTGAGCGGTCGAAAGGCCGCGGCCTCGGCGACGGCGAAACGCCGGGCGGGCTCACCTGATATCGGGGGTAAACCCCGACCTACGGCTTCACCAATTCCCGCAGCGTCGCGTCGAGGTCGGTGTGTTTCATAACGAACCCCTCCTCCAAGGACTTTCGCGGCACACAGCGCCGGCCCGTCAACGCCAGGCTTGGGTCGGCCTTCATGATGTGGCGCGCACCGAGCTTGACCGCCCAAGCGGGCGTCGGCGGGCTCCACGGCCGGCCGAGCGCCTTGCGCAACGCGCGCATGAACGCGGCATTCGTCACCGGATTCGGCGTGCAGGCGTTGTAGATGGTCCGCGCGTTCTGGTTATTGATCACCCAGAGCACCATCGCGCAGAAATCGTTGATGTGCAGCCAGCTGATGTATTGCCGGCCGTTGCCCGCCGCACCGCCGACAAACCGGCGCGCGAGCTTGGCCAGCGGCTCGAGCGCACCCCCGTTGCGGCCCAGCACAAAACCGATCCGCAACACCACTTCCCGCGGGCCGTTATCCTGCTCAAAAAAAGCGTTTTCCCACGCCTGGCAGACCTCCACGGAAAACCCGGTGCCAGGGGGCGAGTACTCGTCGCAGACCCGGTCGCCCGCGTCGCCGTAAAACGCCAGGGACGACGCCTGCACGATCACCGGCGGGCGCGTCGTACATTTCGCCCAAGCTTGGGCGATGGCCCGCACCGAATCGACGCGCGATGCGAGGATCTCCCGTTTGTTCTCCGGCGTGTACAGGCAGGCCACGCTGCGCCCGGTCAGATTCACCACGGCATCGGCGATTTCCAGCTCTGCCTTCCACTCGCCCACCGTGCGACCGTCCCAAACGACCGTCCGGATCAGCACGTCCTCCCTCGCCGCGCGGCGCGAAAGGATAACGACACTCCAGCCTTGCTTCACCAAGTACCGCGCCAAGGCCTGTCCCAGAAAGCCCGCTCCGCCGGCGATGACCACCCGCTTGGTGAAGTCATACGCCTTCCTCGGGTCATCCACCGGATATATCGGTACGCCGGGGTTAATTCTTCTCATGATCAGAATCAGGCCAACGCCTGGTTGATAAAGTCTACGTCGGCCGCACTCAGCTTCCGGCCGACCGCGGCGAGGTTGCAGGCCACCTGGCGTTCGCTGCGGAAACCCGGAATGACGCATGCCACGCCCGGTTGATTGAGGAGGTAACGCTGCGCCACTGCGGCCAGGTCCTCCGTGGTCGCGCCGAAGCGCGCCTTGAGCTGGGCGAGCTTGGGTTTCAGCGCGATAAGCTTCTCCGTGGTAAACCGGCCGCTGTTGCGGCGGTGGTCGCCCTCCTCGAATTGCGGTGGCTTGGCCGGGTCGAACTTGTCGAGCAGCAGACCCTGGGCGAGCGGGCTGAAGGCGACATACGACATCTGGTGCTCGGCCAGGAGCTTCGGCACCACCCCGCCGGGCCGGATGAAATCGCGCGCGAGGGCATTGGCCCAAGACTGCAGGACCGTGGGCTTCACGACCGGCACGGCGCGGATGAAATGCTCCTCGCTGTAGGCGCTTTGGCCCTTCAGCCGGATTTTTCCCTCGGACACGAGGGCGTTGAGCGTGTCCGCCGCTCCCTGCAACCACTCGCCCTTGGGTCCAAAGTCCCCGTGATGAAGATAATAGAGGTCGATGTAATCACGCTCGAGATTCTGCAGTGACTGCTCGCACTGGTGGCGGATATGCAATGGATCGTAGGCGTGGGCCGCCGTGCCGGGAAAGTGGCCGACCTTGGTCGCGATGACGAAGTCCGTGGACTTGAGTCCGAGGCGTTTCAGCACGCGCGCCAGCATGAGCTCAGCCTTCCCGTTGCCGTAGACGTCGGCGTTGTCGAAGTGGTTAACCCCCGCCTCCACCGCCCGCTTGATGGCGGCGGTGATCTCATCCTCGTTCACGCTGGCCCAGCCGTTGGCTTGGCCATTGACCCAATTAAGCCCCCCCATCGTCCAGCAGCCCAGGCTGATTTCCGAAACTTTCACATCACTCGTGCCCAGGGCGCGGTAGTTCATGGAGACGAACAAACCGTTTCGACGTCGCGAAGCAATCTGCCAGCCGTAATTTCGCCGCGAAGTTTGGTTACGGCAACAATTCCAATCCTTTCCCGCGAATGACGCGAATCGGCGCTAACAGTTCGGAATTTAACCACGGATTACACCAGCAGACACGGATCAATCCTCTACCTCGATGCATTCAAGGGGGAATGGGATTGATCCGTGTCGGCTGGTGTAATCCGCGGTCAAAATGGATCGGGCTCCGGAATTCGCGTCACTTCGCGTCCATTCGCGGTTACCCGCCTCCGGAAAAAACCTGTCATTTCCCCGCGCAACGCCTATGTCCGCGGGGTGCGCACGGCGTCCATCAACCTCTACGATCTCACCCGGGCCCAGCTGTCCGAGCTGCTCGTAACCTGGGACCTCAAACCGGTGCACGTGCCACTATTGTGGAATTACCTCTACCTCGGCCTGGCCGACTCGCTCGACGCCATGCCGAAGCTGCCACCGAAACTTCGCGCCCGGCTGAAGGCCCACACGCACTTCGGCGTGCTGCCGACGGCGTTCGAGACGGACTCCAGCGACGGTTTTACGCGCAAATACCTGCTCTCCCTCGCGGATGGCGAAAAAATTGAAACGGTCCTGATGCGTTTCACCGGCCGCGTGACGGCGTGTATCTCCAGCCAGGTTGGCTGCGCGATGGGCTGCGTGTTCTGCGCCACCGGCCAGATGGGCTACACCCGCCACCTCACCGCCGGCGAAATCGTCGCCCAAGCCGTCCACGTCGCCCGTGCTCTCCGACTTGTCACTAGTCACTCGTCACTTGCTCCTTACAGCGTTGGGCAGGCCCGCCTGCGCAACATCGTGCTAATGGGCATGGGCGAACCCCTGCACAACTACGACGCCGTGATGCACGCGATCGACATCATGCGCGACGAGACCGGCCTGGCACTCGCCGCCGAGCGCATCACGCTCAGCACCGTCGGCGTCGTGCCCGGCATTCTGCGTCTCGCGAAGGAAAAGCGTCCGCTGCACCTCGCCGTCTCCCTCCACGCCGCCACGCAGGCCGAACGCGCCGCGTTGGTGCCCGCCGCAAAAAAATGGCCGCTGGATGAACTGATGGCGGCGTGCCGCACGTACAGCGAAACCACCCGCCGGCGGATTTTCTACGAGTGGACGCTGATCGAGGGGAAAAACGACTCCATCGAGCACGCCCGCGCCGTCGGCCGCCTGCTGCACGGCCTGCCTGCGCAGGTGAATCTCATCCCTCTCAATCCCACCGCAGGTTACGCCGGCGCACCGACGCGCACCGACGCCGCCAAGCATTTCCAGCGCATCCTCCGCGAGGAGTTCAACCTCCCCAGCACCGTCCGCCAGCGTCGCGGCATCGACATCGCCGCCGGCTGCGGGCAGCTGGCGGTGGCAGAAAAGTAAACTCACCACGAAAAACATGGTCCGCACGAAGGCTAAGGGATCCGGATTTTTTACCACGGATGACACGAACAGACACGGATCAATCCGAAACCAAGGCACCTGAGGGCCAATTGGGATTGATCCGTGTCTGCTCGTGTCATCCGCGGTCAATGGATCGAATTTCCGAACCCTTCGCGGAAATTCGCGGGCCAAATTCCGACAGATTGGTTACTTCCGCTTCCGCCGCGCTTTGACCGCACCCGCGAGCTGCGCGAAGAGGGGCAGGGTCTTTTCCCACGAGAGGCAGCCGTCGGTGATGCTGCGGCCGTAAACCAGCGGCTTCGCCTGGTATTCCTGTGTGCCGCCGAGGAGGTTGCTCTCGAGCATGACGGCGGCGATGGCGGCTTCGCCGACGGCAATCTGGCCGGCCAGGTCGGCTGCGACCTCGGTTTGTTTTTCCGGGTTCTTCAGGCAGTTGGAGTGGCTGCAGTCCACCATGAGGTAGGGCGGCAGCTGATTCTTCGTCAGCCGACCGGTGGCCGTCTGGACACTCGCCGCAGAATAATTCGGGCCCGAGCTGCCACCGCGCAGCACGAGGTGGCCGAAGGCGTTGCCCGCCGTGCCCATAAGGGCCGGCGCGCCTTCGCGGGTGAGCGAGGGAAACCAGTGCGGGTGACGCGCCGAGCGGATGGCATCCACCGCGACCTGCAGGTCGCCATCGGTGCGGTTCTTGAAACCCACCGGCATGGACAGCCCCGACGCCAGTTCGCGGTGCACCTGGCTCTCGACCGTGCGCGCGCCAATTGCGCCCCACGAAACGAGGTCAGCGTAATATTGCCCAAGGGTGGTGTCCAAGAACTCCGTCGCCACCGGCAGCCCGAGCCCGGTGACATCAATCATCAGTTTCCGCGCAAGCCGGAGGCCGGCGTTGATCTGGAAACTGCCGTCGAGAAACGGGTCGTTGATGAGCCCCTTCCAGCCAAGCACGGTGCGGGGTTTTTCAAAATAGACCCGCATAACCAGCAACAAATCATCCGCATACGCCGGTGCGACCTCTTGCAGTCGCCGGGCATATTCGACGGCGGCCGCCGGGTCGTGGATGGAGCAGGGGCCGACCACGACCAGCAGCCGGTGATCCGCGCCGGTGATGATGGCCTCGATTTCCCGCCGGGTGCGCCCAATCAGGGTGGCGCGCGCTTCATCGAGCGGCAGCTCATCCTCGAGCAAGGCCGGGGCCATGAGCGGCTTGGTTGCGCGGATGCGCAGGTCGGCGGTCGTCGGATGCATGTGAGGGAAGAGCGTAGCCGACGAGGGGCCGGCCGCCATCTTTTCCTCGTGGAAATCTGGCAGGTAGACCGCGCGTGCAGGGTGCGGCTTATGGCCTATTTGTGGCGCCATGCGCTCATGCGGCGCGCGGAGCGCACCGCCCACCTTGGGTCGGAGGGGTTTCGCCCCGAGATTTACTCCGCCGGTGGCTGAACCCCTTCCACCCCCAGCAATTGCTGCGCTTCTTTCACCACTGGGGTAGGCCAAAGGCTGACTTCCGCCAAATCGTGCCCGAGGCCCTGTTGGGTGGCCGCGTGTTTCAGAGTCAGCCAGGCCAGCGACGACGCCTCGTTCATCGCCGCCTGTTCGGCGGCGCCATCCACGATGGCGGCGTTCAAGAAGAGCTGTTCCTTCGGCAGGAGGCCCTTTTCCCCTAAAAAGAGCGAAAGCGAAGCGCCGAGGGTGTTGAGCCAGATGCTGGGCCGGCTGTTGGCCACGTAGGTCAGGCCGGTGGGGTCGGGGGACCACTCCATAAACTTCCGCACTTGTTCGTGCAACTGGTTGAGTTCGCTGTCGGCGGTGGCGGCGTTCCAGCGCACGGTGAACAGTTTCCTCTCCTTCATTTTCTTCACCTCCCAGACGCGCAGCAGGAGTTCATGCTCGCCCGCGTTCTGGCGGAGCGCGCCGGAGAAAATATAATCCAACCCGCCGTCGGTCGTGTCCACGAGCTGCTGGAGATTGGCCGTAGTCCACTCGGGCCCAAACAGGGCGTAATGCCGCTGATTGAAGATTCCCACGGCTGCGATCGGCGCGTAATGCGGGGAAAAATAAAACGTCTCCGCCAGCCACAGCGGCAGCGCCCGGCTCAGGCGGCCGAGGTCGTTCTCCGGATTTTTAGCAAGTTCCGCGACATCGGTCACACCCGGCAGGGACAGCTGGGTGAAGGCGACCCGGCGCAGCTTGCCGCCTTTCGCCGGCAGGATCTGCGCGGCCAGCGGCTCGAGACCGTAAAACCAGATCGGCTTGCTGATGCTCACCAGGTTGATGGTGGGCGGCGCGTCGGCTGCCGTGGCCGCGCCCGCGGCATCGAGGGGCGGGGTATCAAACTGGATCAGTTCGGCAATCGCGTTCGAAAAACCATGCAACCGGGTTTCGAGCTCCGGCCGCTGCAGTGCGAACAGGATGTCGAGCACATGCTGCGCCGCCTCGGCGTTGCTCAGCGCGAGGTAGGCTTGGAGGACATTCAGGCCCGTGGCGGGACCATGGCGCTCGGCGTCGTAGCGCGGCGCAACCAGCTCGATGATCTCCTTCACGTGGCCGTTGACGCCGAGATCCGCCGAAATCGTCACGAGCACATCCGCCCGATCGCCCGCGAGCACCAGAATCTCCTCATAAAGAGCGAGCGCGCCCTGCAAGTCCTTCGCCTCCAGCTTCTGCCGGGCTTCCACCAGCTGCGGCCTCACCGGGCTGGCGGGCGCAGCGGGCGCCGCCATCGGCTCGGCGCTCGCCGTGGACCCGGACGGCGCCGGGGTAGCCGGTGAGGGTTCAGCCGCGGGTTTGTTGCTGGAGAATCGGTCGAAAATTCCCATGCGCCCGAGGAAAGCGCGGGCCCGGCAACTGGCGACGCTAAATCGCGTCTCCGCCCCCCATGAACCGCATTAAATGCGGTATTTTGATAAGTCCGAACGCCCGTGATCAAGCCCGCCGGTGGGCGGGCACGTCCCGGTGCCCGCATGAGATTGAATGTGAGAAGGATATCTTGTCCGCGAACCCGCTGAAACCATGCGGGCACCGGGACGTGCCCTCCCACCTTCCATCGGGGGATTATTTTACAGGAGGTAACGGAGAGAACGGAGGACGGAACCGGCTCTCAGTTCCCTCTGTTTACTCCTGTTCAAATTCATTTCCGAGTGTTTGTCAGAAGTCATCAGCTCCGGGGCGACGGGATTTTCTCCGGCGTCACTCCCGTGCGTACCGCGATCGTGGCGCAGACCTTGGGGACATACATCCGGGTTTCCGCCGACAGCGCCCCGGAAATGTCGGCGAAACTTTTCGCTGAACGCGAGGCCAGCAGCCGGCGGACCCGGCCCTCGCCGGCGTTGTAGGCCGCGAAGGCGAGGGGCCAGTCACCAAATTTGCCGTGCAACATGGCCAGGTAACGCGCCGCGGCGTGGGCGGACTTTTCCGCATTGGCGCGCTCGTCCGGCAAAAATGTGCTCAGGCCCAGCGACTTCGCTGTTTCCGGCATGAACTGGAAAAGTCCCTTGGCGCCGACCGGGCTGCGCGCCGAGGGCTCGAGCGTCGACTCCACCTCGGCGAGCCAAGCGATCTCCGGCGGAACCCCCTCCGCGACAAAGGCCGCGCGCAAGATCGGCATCAGTTCGTTGGCATTGGCCGGTAGGGGCCGGTCGCGGATGCGTTCCAGCCACAGATCGTAATAAGGAATGGCCGGCGGACGCGGGCCAGGCGTGGTCCGCGGACCTGGCAGCGGCACCGCCGGTCGCCGCGTCGCCTGCTTGGCCGCCTCGATGTAATCAATGCGTTCCGAGAGCCAGTCGGCGTAATCCTCATAACCGGGAATCAAACGCACCGCGGTCAACGCGGCGCGGGCCTCGGTTTCGTAACCGGCGAGTTCATCCAGCTTATCGCCGTTCAAAGCCGTCTGCAGGCGGCCAGCAAACGCGTCCCAGCTCTCATGGGAGGGAAAGGCATACTGCGCCTTCACCTCCGGCGGGGCGTATTGGTCGAACAGCGACTTGCCCAAATCGTACAGCTCATCGGCAGGCGCAGGCGGCGGCGGTTTTCTAACCGCTGGATCATCCGCCGCGGTCAGCGCAGTCGCAGCAACCAGAAAAGCGAATAGAAGGGAGAAGCGCATACCCACGAGACCTCCGCCAGCTCAACAGGTTGCACCGCGGCCGGCGAGTCCGCATGCAAAACCCTGCCGCCGACCCAATTCCGGGGTGGGCCGTGCGCGGAGCGCACAGGGGAATCGGAATGCCGCGCGCGGAGCGCACGGCCCACCCGAAACGGCGTACCTCAATCTACCCCGGGGAGTTTCCCGTTTGACCCTCCCCGGTGCCTCTTTCATCAAGACCTCCCCCTTCATGAACCGGGTTTATATCAAGACCTACGGGTGCCAGATGAACGAGCGCGACAGCGAGGCGGTCACGGCGATGCTGCGTGCCCGGGGCTATCGCATCGTCGGGGCGGAGGACGATTGCGACATCATGCTGCTCAACACCTGCTCCGTGCGCGATGCCGCCGAGCAGAAGGCCATCGGCAAGGCCGGCAACGTGCAGCAGCGCAAAAAAAAGAACCCGGACTTCGTCCTCGGGATCCTCGGCTGCATGGCGCAGAACCGCGGCGCAACCCTGCTCGACCAGCTCCCCGACGTGGACCTGATCGTTGGCACCCAGAAGTTTCACCAAGTCCCCGACTATCTCGACAACCTCCGCGCCGCGCGCGACGCCGGCGTGCCGCTGGGCGAGACCATCGTGGATATTGCCGAGGAGTCCGGTTCGCAGAACACCATCCGCGACCACGAGCTCACCGACCGGCAGGTCAACGCGTTCGTTTCCATCCAGCAGGGCTGCAACATGGACTGCGCGTTTTGCATCGTGCCGAAGACGCGCGGCGACGAGCGCTCGCGGCCGATGGACGAGATTGTCGCCGAGTGCCGCTCGCTCGCGGAAAAAGGCGTGAAGGAAGTAACCCTGCTCGGCCAGATCGTCACCAGTTACGGCCGGCGGGACTATGTTCACACCCATGGCATCACGCCCTTCGTCCAGCTGCTCGAGCGCGTGCACGCGATCGACGGCCTCGAGCGCATCCGCTTCACCTCGCCGCATCCGCGCGGGTTCAAGCAGGACCTGGTCGAGGCCTACGGCCGGCTGCCGAAGCTCTGCGGCTATGTGCACCTGCCGATGCAGTCGGGCAGCAACCGAATCCTCCGCGCGATGAACCGGCCCTACACCCGCGAGCGCTACAAGGAGATCGTGGACGCGCTGCGCGCGGTGCGGTCCGACATGTATTTTTCGACCGATGTGATCGTGGGGTTCCCCGGCGAGACCGACGAGGACTTTGCGGAGACGCGCGCGCTGTTCGAGGCCTGCAACTACGACATGGCCTACATCTTCAAATATTCCATCCGCTCGGGCACCCCCGCCGCGACGCTGGAAGACCAGGTTTCGGAGGAGACCAAGGAAGCGCGCAACCAGGCCCTGCTGGCGGTGCTCAGCGCAAACTCCGAGCGTCGCAACGCGACGCTGGTTGGCACGGTGGAGGAAGTTCTGGTCGAGGGCCCGGACAAAACCGGCCGGAAGTTTACCGGCCGCACCCGCGGCAACCGGGTGTGCATCTTCGAAGCCGATCCGCGGCTCATCGGCTCGCTGGTCCCGCTGGCCATCACGCGCGCGAGCGTAAGCACGCTTTACGGCGAGCTGGTGTTGTCGGGCGTAGCCAACCTTTCCTAATCTTTCTCTTTCCTCTTCCTCTTTCTTCTTTCTCTCTGTCCCCATGCCAGCGCAATTCGACCACAAACGCCTGAAGGTCTGCCCAGAGGCACCTGCATTCGTTGCTTGGGTTTCCCCTTTGATCGACGAGCTTCCGGGTAAGCTAGCCGCCAAAGAGCAGGCTGTTTACGTCGGAGAGAAAGATTAAGAGAAAGAGGAAAGAGAAAGATTTTAACCCCTCTCCCCATGTCCCTTTTTCTCGCCACCCTCATCACCGCCCTCGTGCTGGCCGTGCTCGGGGTGGTCCTGCTCGCGAACCGGCCGGCGGTGGGGGCGACGTTAAAGGTCTTTCCGCGTTCCGCGACTGCGGCGTTGTTTCTCTTCGGCGGCGGGGCCGTCTGGTTTCTCTGGGAGGTCTGGCATCTGTCCACGGCGGATTTTGGCGATTACCACGTACTGCTGACCCTCGGTTTCGCGATCGTCGCCGGCCTCGCGTTCAAATGCGTGCCGGACTTTCTCGCAGTGCGCGGCCTGTGCGTGCTAGTGCTGCTCGCGGCCGCGCATTTCCTTGGCGCCGCCTATATGCACTATGACCGGCCGGCGCGCCTGTTCATGGTCTCCCTGATTTACCTGCTGATCGTCCTGGCCATCTGGGTCGGCGTCCAGCCGTACCGGCTGCGGGACTTTTTCAACTGGCTCTTTCTGCGGCCAGGCCGCGCCCGCGGGTTCGGTGGCGTACTGCTTGGCTACGGACTGCTGCTGGCGGTCGTCGCCTTCACCTACTAATTCTGCCGCTGTGACGCACGAGATTCCCGTCCTCCTCGTCGTCGCCGGTCCCGCCGGTTCCGGCAAAAGCACGCTCTGCGACCGGCTGGTGGAGGAGGTCCCGGGTTTTGCCCGCGTTGTCACCACCACCACGCGTTCCCCGCGCGCGGGCGAGGTGGATGGCGTGCACTATCATTTTCTCACGCCGGAACAGTTCGACACAAAACTCGCGGAGAACGCCTTCCTCGAATGGGCCTGGGTGCACGGTAAGCGCCGCTATGGCACGCTGGCGGAGAGCGTGCTGGCGCCGCTCGCGGCCGGACAAAGCCTCGTCATCAGCGTGGACGTCCAAGGCGTGCAAAGCTTCCGCCAAGCCGTCAAAGCCCATCCCGTGATCGGACGGCACATGACCACCGTTTTCATCCTCGTGGACCACGAGCGGCTGGTCGCCCGGATGCGCGCCCGCGCGCAGGACGACGAGGCGGAGATCGCCGGCCGGATGAAAACGGCGGAGCGCGAACTGCGCGAGTCGCACAAGTTCGACTTCACGATCGACAGCCGCACGCGCGACGAGGATTTCGCGGCGCTGCTGGCGATTCTGGAGAAAGCGCGGACCCGCGCCACGCAGATTTAAGCAGGGCGGTCCTCCGACCCGCCTTGCTCGATTACAGGGTCGGACGTCTCGGTTGGGAAGAACGCCCTGATAAGGCGCGTCAAAGACCTCGCCCTACCTCGAGCTGCGGCTGGAAGCCTCAGCCACTTCAGGCCGGTGACTGCGGACGCTTCGGATCGGGCCAGTCGAGATGAAAAAATTTCCCGCGGGGCTGGTCGGTGCGCTCGTAGGTGTGGGCGCCGAAATAGTCGCGCTGGGCCTGGAGCAGGTTCGCCGGGAGGCGGGCCGAGCGGTAGCCGTCGTAGTAGGCGAGGGCCGAGCTGAACGTCGGCGCGGCAACCCCGCATTCCGCGGCGAGCGACACGACCTTGCGCCAGTTGGCTTGGGCCTTCTTGACGGTGGAGTTGAAATACGGGTCGAGCAGCAGGTTCGCGAGTTTGGGGTTCCGCTTGTACGCCTCGGTGATCTTCTGGAGGAAGGCCGCGCGGATGATGCAGCCGCCGCGCCAGATCCGGGCGATTTCGCCGAAGTTCAGCGTCCAGTTGAACTCGGTCTGCGCCGTGCGCATCAGCTGGAAACCCTGAGCGTAGGAGCAGATCTTCGAGCAGTAGAGGGCGTCATGGATGGCCTCGAGCAGCGCCTTCTTCGACCCGCGGTATTTCTTGCCCGGGCCCTTGAGGATCTTCGACGCCGCCACGCGCTCTTCCTTGATCGCGGAGATGCAGCGGGCAAACACCGCCTCGGCCACGGTCGGGGCGGGAACGCCCATGTCGAGGGCGTTGGTGGAGGTCCATTTGCCGGTACCCTTCTGGCCGGCAGTGTCGAGGACGACATCCACAAACGGCTTTTTCGAAACCGGGTCCTTCTGCTGCAGGATATCGGCGGTGATCTCGATCAGGAAGCTGTCGAGTTTGCTCTTATTCCACTCGGTAAAGATAGCGCTCATCTCGGCGGGCTTGAGGCCGAGGAGACCCTTCATCAGCGCGTAGGCCTCACAGATCATCTGCATGTCGCCATACTCGATGCCGTTGTGGACCATCTTCACGTAATGACCCGCGCCATCGGGGCCGATGTACGTCGTGCAGGGCACGCCGCCGACAATCGGGTGGCCGGGCGTGGCACCCATCAGGGGCTTGCCGGTCTTGGCGTCCACCTTGGCGGCGATGGCCTCCCAGATGGGTTTCAATTCGAGCCAGGCCGCCATGTCGCCGCCGGGCATCAGGGACGGACCGAAACGCGCGCCTTCCTCGCCGCCGGACACGCCGGAGCCGATGAAGCGGATGTTTTTTTCCCGCAGCGCCTTTTCGCGCCGGATGGTGTCGGTCCAGAGCGCGTTGCCGCCGTCGATCACGATGTCGCCCGCTTCGAGCAACGGGACGAGGCCGTCGATGACGGCGTCGGTGGCTTTGCCAGCCTGCACCAGGATGACGATCTTGCGCGGCGTCGCGAGCGAGGTGACAAATTCCTGGAGTGTCTTCGTGCCGACGACCCCACCGGGGGTGCCGGGGTTTTCGGCGACAAACTTGACGGTTTTTTCCGTGGTGCGGTTGAAGACGGAAATCTGAAAACCGTGGTCGGCGATGTTCAGGGCGAGGTTTTGACCCATCACGGCGAGACCGATGAGTCCGATGTCAGAGCGGGCTTTGGGCATAGGAGGGGATTTTCTAAGCCTGCGAGCGCGTGAAAACCACTCTGTTTTTCAATCCCCTGTCATAATCCGGTGCCGCCCGACCGGCCGGGCGGCAGCCCGCGGCCTATTTCTTCTTTGGCGCCGGGACGGCCTTGGGCTGATCCGGGGTCGTCTGCTGCTTGGCCCCGTAACTGCCCTTGCTGGGCAGGAAGGGGGCGATCTTATCGATGACGGGCGTCATAAACGCCGGCTCGTTGCGCTCATAGATCCAATTGACGCCAACCACCGTGAAAATGACCAGGGCGATGATCGCCAGGACCATTTTGTTCACCTGCGCCAACTTCTGCAGTACCAGGACCACGACGATCACGATCAGGACGGCGGCACCCAGCTTCCACCAAAAGGCCGGCGGGGCCGCCTTGATTTTATCCAGACCAGAGGTGACGGCGAGGAACAGCATATGGGAAAAATAAGGCCTGGCGGTGGCGAGACGAGCTGAAATCAGCCTCTAGGTAGTTTAGCTCATTTTTGCGGGGACCACCGGCCACCGCTCAAACCCAGGGCCGGAACGGGGCCACAAAACCCGCGGGGAAGTCCGTTTGCCCGGCGGGCAGTTCGACAAAGCCGTCCGTGCCCACCAGCCCGGCGAAATCTCCGGACGTGTTGCTGGGATCCGGGGTGGCCAGCATTTCACCGTGTTCGCCGCTCGTGATCCGGACGGGAAGAAAATACACGAGCGGCGGCTTGAAGGTCACGGGTGCCGCCAGCGCCGCTTTGCGGACCGGGGCGGGGAGCAGGCCACTCGCGTGGGCGAGCGCGGGCAGCACGTAACGATGCAGGCAGGTATAGGCGGAGACGGGGTTGCCCGGCAGGGCGAACACGGGCTTCCCTTCCGGATTGAGCCCAAACCACAGCGGTTTACCGGGCCGCTGGGCGACGCCGTGAAAAACCTTCTTCACACCCTGGGCGTCCAGTTCCGCGGGCAGGAAATCAAATTTTCCCTTCGAAACGCCGCCGGTGAGAAGCACGACGTCAAACTCGGCGATGATGTGCCAGAGCATGTGTTCAATCTCGTGCCGCATGTCATGGAAGTGAAACCGCTCCACGTGGGGATAACCCGCCATCGCCAGCGCCGCGCGCATGGCGTGGTCGTTGCTCCGCCGGATCTGGTGGGGTGCCACGGCATCGCCCACCTCCACCAGCTCGTCCCCGGTGGCCACCACGGCGATGTTCGGCAGGCGCGCGACCGGGAGGGTCGTGGCCCCGACGGCTGCCGCCACGGCGATTTCCCGGCCGGTAATGCGCGAGCCCGCCTTTACCATCACCGCGCCGGCCTGATGGTCGCTGCCGCGGTGGTGCACCGCCCGCCCGGCCGGTACCCTGACGCCGGGTAACAGCCCCATCTGAACGCCACTGGCTTCGGTTTCCTCATAGGGCACCACGCAATCCGCCCCCTCGGGCAACACAGCGCCGGTCATGACCTCAACACACCCGTCGTGCGCCGCGCTGAGCTTAAACGGCCGCATGCCCGCCGCCTGGGTCGCCTCGATGCGAAATTTCGTCTGCCCCGCGGCAAGCGCAGTCGAGCTCAGCGCGTAGCCATCCATCGTCACGCGGTCGAAGGCCGGCAGGTCGCGGTCCGCGCGCAAATCCGCGCGCAGCACCCGCCCGTGGGCCGAGGCGAGGCCACACTCCTCGGCCGGAAAGGGCGCGAGCGCCGCGAGCATCTGTTTCTCGGCCTCTGCGGGTGTGAGCATGACTGGCGCCGTGAAGCTGGCGGGGTGAAGCCTGCCTAGGAATAGAGCACCACGTTGATGATCGAGTTGGCGATGCCGGTGAGGGCCCAGCCCGAGATGAGTCCGGCGCAAATCGGTTCGCAGCCCTCGACCCAGAAATCATGGCCCTTCGTTCCGGGGGTGGGGTTCTTCCGCCCCTGCCACCAGAAAATCGCGGCGCCGATCCACATCGCGAAGACATACTCGGGCGGCAGCACCACGCCGAGGCCGATGGACACCGCGCTAAGCGGGAAACGTCCCTTGGTCACGATCCGCGCGATCTCGATCGCCGCCGCACACACCGCCGCGACGATCATCGCGGCCACCGCCGAGGCCGGGAGTGACTTTAACCCGTGGGCAATCAGGTCGGCCACACCGCGCCATTGCACGGCGGCGGGCATCGCGAACTGGTCCGACACAATCGTCGCGGCGGAACGCGTCCCGTCCGCCGCCGGTGGCAGGAACAGCAGGTAAAACAGCGGCACCGCGGCCAGCCCGCCGGCGAAGATGCCGATGACATGGCCGATGGCCTGCTGGCGCGGCTTGGCCCCCAGCATGTAGCCGGGCTTGATGTCGGAGAGGAGGTTGGCGGCGTTGGCGGAGACCTCCGCGGTCATGCCGCCGGGAATGAGGTTGCTCGCCGGGTTGGTGCGGTCGAACGCCGCCATCGTGAACTGCGTTATCTTGGACAGCGCGCCCGTGGGGGTCCACGAGGTGAGGGCCATCGAGTTCGTGCAGATGATGGTGAGCACGAAAATCAGCGGGAAGGAGATGAACGCCAGGAACCACGGCACACCGAAAAACGCATGCGAGACCGCAGCGCCCAGCACGGTGAGAATCGGCACCGCCACCGCAGACATCCACAGCGGCAGCTCGATGTGCTTGAGCACATCACGTTCGCCGGCGCCAACGGCCTTGGCCTTGCGCTTGAAAATGCCGCGGTAGAGCTCGGGTTTGCCCAACAGGCTCACCAGTGAACCCACCACCATCATGGAGACGGCCCACCACAGGGACCATTGGTTGACGATTTCGGCGCGGGTGATCGCTATGACGGCGCCGCTCGCCGACACGCGGGGGGCGATGTCGCCGTGCTGGATCATGATCGGCGCGAGGATCACGAAGTTAATGAAGGCTCCGAGCAGGCAGCTCGTGGCCACGCGGATACCCATCAACCCGCCCACGCCGAACATGGAAAAGTCCAGCGTGAGCCGGAGCCCGAGCTGGCGGATGTCGGTACCGAGGATCGACGGCGTCCAGAGGTGAAACTTGGTCGCGAAGTCGTAATAGAACGTGTCGATCCGCTCCGGCCAGATCAGCGGCTCCTTCAGCCCGAGCCAGGAATTCATCCGGAGGATCGTAAACTGCACCAGCCGCATCCAGCCGTCACCCGAGATAAAATTGATAAAAGCCGCGAGCGCCGCAGTCCAGCCCAGCAGCCGTGCCTTGAACAGGCCCTGTTCCGCCGCGCCGTGATAGAGCGCATCGAGCACGACGCCGGCGGCCCGGCCTTCCGGGAAGGGCAGCTGGTCCTCGTTGATGAACCGGCGTTTCATCGGAAACGCCAGGAACACACCCAACAGCGAGGCGACCAGCATCCACGCGAGCATGTGCCACCACGGAATGATGTGCCCCGTGACGATCATGTACGCGGCCAGAGCGGAGATGAGCGGCGAGGTCATATAACCGGCGGCCGTGGCGATCGACTGGGTGCAGTTGTTCTCGAGGATGGTGAAATCCTTCGCGATGCCGCTCTTGGCGAGCGCGCGGTAGAGCGCAAAGGCCAGGATCACAGAGGTCAGACCGACGCCGGTGGTGATGCCGGTCTTGCCGCCGATATAGAGGTTGGTCGCGGCAAGGACGCCGCCGAGGCAGAAACCGGTGAGGGCAGAGCGGAGCGTGAGCTGCGCCATGTCGCCGCGATAGACGTTCTTCAGCCACCACTGGTCCTTCTCACTTCGGCTCCAGGTGCGGATCTCCTCCTCAGTCAATTGGGGTAAAGCCATGGGGATAATTTTCGCGCGAGCCTGCCCAGCCCGGAAAAAAAGACGAGGCTTTCCAAGAGTTCGATGGCGGGCGGGATCGTCCGTCTTCGCCTAGGCTCTGGCGGATAGCCTGACCTCGCCTACATCCAATAATGCCTTCCCGCGGATCACGCAGATGGACGTGGATAACCTGTATTCATCCGCGTTGATCCGCGACTTCCGTGGGACGGGTTTGAAAAGTTTCGGCGGGGTTCGGCGACCCCGCCCTGCATCACTTCACTCATACCGCGCCGCCCGGCCGAGATAGTTCAGCGTCCAGATTTCCTTCCACACGCGGTAGCAGCCCTGCTGGGTGATCTTGCCCATGTCCTCGCGGTCCGACTGCGAATGGAGGAACCCCAACTCGGTGTTGAGCCGGTCGAGTTCACCCTGCGTGGCGTTGAGGTCGGCGTGCGGCTCCACGGTGAAAGCCACCGCGGTTTCGCCGGCGCTGACCAGGCGGGTGCGATGGCGGGCCAGCAGGCGCGGCAGCGAGCGGCTCAGAGGGGCCCGCTCGACGAACCAGTGCTCGGGATAAAACCCGGCGAAGGGCACGTAAAGATTGTCGGTCACATAGCGGCTGCCACTGGCAGTCAGCGAGGTGACGATAAAGCAGATGTTCACCGCGCCGCTGGACCGCGGAATGAAGGTCACCTGCACGCGCGTCGTGGCGGCAGCGTCCTGATAAACCGAAACCCGCAGATAAATCCCGCCGCCGATCTCCGCCTTCAGCGCCTGGACCTGCTTGAAACCCTCGGCCCGGAGCCAGTCGCGAAGCTGCAGCGGGCGGCGTTGCGTCGGCCACTCGTCGCCCGCCTGGTTCACCACGTAGCGCGGAAACAGCGGCAGCGGGCTCACGCTCAAGGCATGGATGCTCAGCCAGTTAAGCGCCGTCTCACCGAGGAACCAGATGAGGAAAAACACCAGCGTGAGCACCCAATAGGGCCGGTCAATCAGGGCAAAATCCTGACAAATCTGCGCCGCACCAAAGGCAAAGACGAACCACCTCAGCCAGCGTTCCGCGATCGCGATAAACGGGGACGCCACCCGCTGGTTGACTTGCGCCAAACCCAGCGAGAGCACGATCGCAGCGAGGATAAAGTAGGGGATTTCCACAACGGTCGCCCAAGGGCAGGCAAGGGAATAGACGGCGCGGGACGAGAAGTCCCAGACCGCGGGGGAGAGAAATCAGCTGAGCCGGACGGGCATGATCACGCAGATGAAGCTGTCCAGCGTCTTGAACACGCCGGGGCTCACCTCGTCCTTCAGCTCGAAGAAAATCTCGTCCTTGGTCAGCGCGCGGAGCGGATCCATAACGAAGATCGGGTTGAAGGCGACCTGCAGGTCCGGGCCGCTGTAACCAATGGCCATCGACTCGTGCGCCTCGCCGAAATCCGGGCTCTGCGCGGTGATTTCGAGCAGGTTGCTCGACAGCTTGATCTTCACGGAATTCGACTTCTCCGAGCAGACCAGCGCGGCGCGGTGCACGCACTGCAGGAACAGCTCGCGCTCGAGCTTGATGCGCTGGTGCGTCTCTTTCGGGATGACCTGGTTGTAGTTCGGGTAGCTGCCCTCGACGACCTTCGAATAGAGGTATACGTGGTCGATCAGGCCGCTGGTGTCCTTGTCTGTCGCGATCTGGAAAGCCGCGCGGCGCTCGTTGAAGTTGATCTTCACCTTTTCACCCTTGTCGAGGAGGCGGGTGAGCTCGCTGACCGTCTTGGCAGGCAGGATGATGGCGCCCGCCGAGGCGGCGGGCACGTCCATTTCCTTCGACACCAAGGCAAGACGGCGGCCATCGGTGGCGACGAGCGAGAGCTTGCCGTCCTTGAAGTTGAAATAGACGCCGTTGAGGATGTAGCGCGTCTCGTCGCTCGACTGCGCATAGGCGACGCTCTTCAGCATCGAGGTGAGCTCGGCCTGCTCGAGGGTGTAGGCCTTTTCGTCACCGAACTCGGGCAGCGGGGGAAACTCGTCCCGCGCGATGCCCATGATGCGGAAATTGGAGCCGCCGGACGTGAGCTTCACCTGGTGGTTGGGCGAGGCGTCAAAGGTGACGTCCGTGTTGGGGAGCTCGCGCACGATGGTGGCGAGGCGTTTCACGGGCAGCGTGACGGAGCCCTTTTCCTTTACCTCCGCCTTGATTTTGCAGCGGATGCCGAGATCGAGGTTGGTGGTGGTCAGCGAGATCTGGTCCTTCTCCGCCTCGATCAGTACATTGCTCAGGATCGGCATCGTGGCCTTGGAGCCGACGACATTGAGTACCTGGGCAAGGCCGTTGGCGAAATGATCGCGGTTGATTTTGAATTTCATGAGGGCGGAACAGGGGACCTTTTGGGAGTAGCTAACAAAGTCTAATAGGATAGGGGTTCAATAAGTAATTAAAGCAGTATTATTATAGGCGGTGAGAAACCCCAACAACCCGGCGTTTCCCCTCGGAAAACCGCCCGGTTTGGCCTGTTAAAAAGAACCCGGGAAACGACCATCAACCCCGGGGTTATTCACCGGTGCCAAGTTGCCCGCAAATCACCCGCTGGTTGTTCACACCTTACTGAAGGGCGGCCGCGTCCGGGCCGGCCGGCGCCAATGCCGAATCAGGCCGTAAAAGATGTAGCCCAGACACGCGCAGACAAGGGCGTACTCCTTGAAGAGCACCACCAGGCCCACGACAACCACGAAACCGACCAGGAATTGCAGGCGCGCCTTCGTCTGGAGATTGAGGTTCTTGCCGCTCGGGTAGCGGACGGTGCTGACCATCAGGATCGCGATCAGCAGCATCAGGGGAGGCAGGGCCAGGGCCCACAGGCGCAGGGATTTATCGATCGAGGAGAGATGGAGGAGGAAAAGCACCAGCGATGCCACGGTCGCAGCCGCCGCCGGCACGGGCAGGCCCACGAAGTCCTTGTTCGTTTCCTTCTTCCGCCCGTGCAGCAAGGGGTTGGTGATGACGTTAAAGCGCGCCAGCCGCACCGCCGCACACAACAGGTAAATGAAGCCCAGGAACCAACCGATGCTGCGGAAAACCTCGTATCCCTGGTTGGGTCCCTGCGTGGGCGAAAGGATCAGGAAGAAAACCATCAGCGCCGGGGCAATGCCGAACGAAATGACGTCGGCCAGCGAGTCAAACTCGGCGCCAAACAGCGATTCGCGCCCCCCCATGCGCGCGAGCCGGCCATCGAGCGTGTCGAACGCCGCGGCGCCAAAAATGAACCAGACCGCCAGGGTGTAATGGCCCGACGGGGTCAGATTCAGGTATTCCCCGGAGGGAATGGTTTCGGCCAGGCGGGCTTGGATGCAATGGATGACCGCGACAAAGCCGCAGAACAGGTTGCCTGCCGTCATCAGGTTCGGCAGGAAGTAAATCCGGCTGGCCTGGGTGACGTTGTACGGATCCTCCAGCGACTCGAAATCGTCGGGATAAGGGGGGCGAGAACTCATTTCGTGAGGCTTTCCAGGTATTTCCAGAATTTTGAGTGCTGCTCGACCAGCTGTTGTTCCGACACCGGGAGTTTGTTGCGGAGCAGAAAATCCTCGAGCGAGTTTTTGTGGAGGATGTAGTGCGTGTGCAGCGTCTCCCCCGACACCTCGAAATAGAACCGGTATTCGCCCGAGCGCAGCCGGTAATACTCGCGCTCGCCACGGTGAAAGCGGCCGAGCGGCTCGCGCGGCGCGGCGAGATCCGACGGTTTCAGGCTGCTGATGGGCTCGATGAGTGTGAGCTGGTCCAGCTTGGGAAGCCGGTTCAGCTCATGCATGCTCTGCTCGGAAAAGGTGACCTGGTACATGGCGGGGGTTCAGGCGGTGGTGTAACCGGGCCCGCGACGGGGCGTCTTGGTGGAAGCGGCCGACGGTGGCAAATGTTGGCACCTGTTTCCCATGAAAAAAAAGGGTCTATCTTTCACCCTCTGGTCGGCAACGCTATTCCTTGCCGCCGGGCGGGCCGAGGCGCCCAAAACTGCGGCACCGGCCGCTCCGCCAGTCATGAACTCCGGCGAGACCGGCTGGTTGAAGCGCTACGATACGAACCACGATGGCAAACTCGACGAGGACGAGCTGGCCGTAGCGCACGAAAGCATGCCTAAGGACAGTTTCACCGGCCCCACGACCGGGCGCGGCAAAAAATTCCGCGCCGCGCTGATCCGGCGTTTTGACCGCAATGGCGATGGCCAGCTGGATGAAGCCGAGAAGGCCGCGATGAGGAAGTATTTTCTGGACCGCTTCGATCAGAACGGCGACGGCCGCCTCGATGAAGACGAGCGCGCCGCCATGCGCGAGCAGCTCAAAGCCGACGCGAAGGCAGGGAAATTCAAGTCGTAGCCTCTTATTGGAGCCGCGGCGCCCTCGCCGCGTCAGAACCGCAAGGTGGTCAATCGGCCCTTCCACGCCCAATCGTTGGGATGAGCGCAAAGTTTTCGACGCACCGGGTTCAGCGCTACGTAGTCCCACTTTTCCGAGTAATTTTTTGCCGAACGCAGGAAACGATCAAAGTAGTCGCGTTGCCAGAGCGGTGGCTGCAGCCCGAGCCGCGTCTTAAGCTCGCGAGAGCTGAGGGATTTCCAAGTTTCAACCCACCGGCGAAGCCGCTTTGCCTCATAGCCAGGGCGAGCAAAAAGGTGGAAGTGATCAGGCATCAAGAGAAAGTCTCCTACATACCAGCCATCCAGGGCCGGTGACCGAGTCCAGATGGCTGAGAGGGTTTCCAATCCGGTTTTGCAGGCGAGGCAAGATTGGCGCCGATGCGTCACTACTGTGAGGAAAACAAGCGGTTGGCGGGGAAAGGAGGTGAGGTGAGCGAGGTGTTTGTACTCTGGCATGGCTGAGACTTCCGGCAGCGCGGTGGGGGCGCCGCGGCTCCATCGCAATCTTTGCGTGACAGGATAAAGCCGCTATTACGGGCGGAGCGTACCATCTTTCTGGTTTCCACCCTGCCGCCCGCGGGCTACACCTGCGCCATGCCTGTCACCTTGTCCGACATTCGCGCCGCGGCGCGCCGCATCGCCAGCGGGGTCATCGTCTCGCCGTGTCCTTCCTCGATCCCGCTATCCGAGATCACCGGCGCCGCCATCGCGTGCAAACTCGACAACTTCCAGCGCACCGGCTCGTTCAAGGAGCGCGGTGCCCGCAATGCCCTGCTCCAGCTCCCGCTCGCCGCCAAACGCCGCGGCGTCATCGCCGCCAGCGCCGGCAACCACGCCCTGGGCCTGGCCTATCACGGCCGCCTGCTCGGCATCCCGGTCACCGTGGTTATGCCCGACTATGCGCCGCTCATTAAAATCACCACCTGCCAGCGGCTCGGCGCCACGGTGATCGTGCACGGGCAGGATTTCACCGCCGCGCGCACGCTCGCTGATGAACTCGTTGCAACCAAGGAGCTGACTTACATCCACGGCTTCGACGACCCGGCCATCATTGCCGGCCAGGGCACGATCGGCCTCGAGATTTTGAAACAGGTCCCCGAGGTGGAGGCTATCGTGTGTCCAGTGGGCGGCGGTGGCCTGCTGGCGGGCCTCGCGCTCGCGGTGAAATCCCTCCGGCCGCGGGTGAAAATCATTGGGGTGGAGAGTGACTCCACCGGCAAC
>Ga0105048_10002978_pt1 | contig 27710 bp, 21 predicted proteins | sample MAT05_FD_78382 | JGI IMG/M metagenome (GOLD analysis project Ga0105048, IMG submission 78382) | Freshwater microbial communities from Lake Fryxell liftoff mats and glacier meltwater in Antarctica - MAT-05 | ecosystem: Environmental > Aquatic > Freshwater > Ice > Liftoff microbial mat | place...
ATTTCTTCTGTTTTGGTTCGTTTCTTCCGGACGTGTTGGATTCTTCTGGACATGTTGGATTCTTCTAGGGAGGGGTGTGTCCCTTTCCGGCAGAAGAATCGTGGTTGCTTTCCGCCCAGGGGGCATTCAACGTTCCCGGGGGCCAAGCCCACCCGCCGGGCTTCAATTCGTGGTAAGTTTCGGCATAGTGATCAGCGATTTCCGATTCGACGGGCCAAATGCGGACGACCTGAAGAAGACCATCCAATCGTCTTCGCATTTTTTCAACGTCCTTTCGCATGACGACGCCCTCCATCAACTCGCACAAAACGGGCACGCAAGTGCCAAAGACATAGCCTTGTCGATGAAATTGCTGAATGCGATCGCGCACGATCGAAACCGGGCCGATGGCCTCGCCGAGGTGGTTGGTGTCCAGAAGGTGCCGCTTCATTCGGGCAGCCCCATTTCCCGACGCACTTGCGACTTCGCTTGTCGCCGATGCTCTTTAACGGCACGGCGCATTATTTCCTGATCTCCAGATGAGGCATCCGCGCACAACTCATTCGTCGTCTGCGCCCAGGCGTCGATGTTGCCCGGCGTCGCAGGCGCCTTGGCCACTTCGAGGGCGTCCCCTTCTTTCCATTCCTGGGGCAGCGGCTGCAAGGGGACGATGACCCCCTGGTGCAAAACGGCATTCAACATTCGCACGCCTCCTTTCCTTCCATTGTAGCCGATACGACGGCTTGATTTAAGATAACGGCCCCGTCAGTTTGAGGGCGTCCCGCTCCCCGGCAACCTCCGGCTTCGTCACCATCCGGCTCACCAAGATCGCCACAATCAGAATCCCTGCTGAGAGGTAGAAACCGTAGTCGTCGTGGCCGGTGGATTCGGTGAGGTAGTCGGCGATTTGAGGGACGAAGAAGGCGATGCCCCAGCCGATGAAGACGAGGCCGTAGTTGAGGCCGAGGTTCTTCGAACCGAAGTAGTCGGCCGTCAGGGCGGGCATGAGAGCCAGGCCGCCGCCGTATTGCCAGGCGGCGATGCCGACGACGAGGAAGAGCAGGACCACGTTGCCGCTTTGGATGATCGACGGGATGCAAAGCAGGCAGGCGGCCGAGAGCAGGCCGTTGATGAGATAGGCGTTGCGGCGGCCGATCTTGTCGGAGTAGAAGCCGGTGCCGACTCGGCCCGAGGCGTTGACGAAGCCGCTGAACGAGGGAAGCAGCCAGGCATTGACGGCGAAGAAGGCGACGGTCGCGGCCGTGCCACTGAGTGCCGCCGTCTTGTTGAGCAAGAGAGCGGCGTTGGCGATGACGAGCAAGCCGGACTGCGCCGAGCCGATGAAGAGGAATACCAGGGCGTAGAACTGCCAGGTGCGGAGCATCTCGCCGGCGGTCCAGTCTCGCGTCGTCATCGACTTGGCGGCGAGCGGTTTCGGAGACGGCGGCGGCACGTAGCCGGGCGGCGGCCAGCTCAATAATTGCCCGGCGACAATCACCACCACGGCGAAGAGGATGCCCAGGCCGATGAAACTGCCGGAGATGCCGTAGTTGTTGATGAGCCAATCGGCGAGCGGGGAAATGTAAATGGCGGCCCCGCCGTAACCGCCGACGACGATGCCGACGATCAGTGCTCGTCGATGAGCTCCGAACCAGCGCACCGCCGCGGGCGTCGATGCCGCGTAGCCGAACCCCATGCCGATGCCGCCGAGGATGCCAAAACCGAGGATCAGGCCGGTGTAGCTTCGCATTAGGCCCGCGACGATGCAGCCGAGCGCCAGGCAGAGGCCGCCCAGGGTGGCCCCGACCTTGGGTCCGTAGCGATCCTGAATCCGCCCGCCGGGAATCATGCACAAGGCGAACACGAAGCCGCAGATGGAGTAGGCCCAGTTGGCCTCGGATTTGGTGAGATAGACCCAGCCCTCGTTCAAGTCGCCGGGGATCGGTTGGCCGGCCAAAGCCGTGTTGGCCAGTTTCTTTTTCCACACACTCCAGGCGTAGAGGATGCCCAGGCAGAGATTCATCGCCGTCCCCGCGAAGACGACGACCCAAGCCTTGGAAGGAACGCGTGTAGGTTCACTCATGATCGATCGATCTCCGTTGTCCCTTTTCGCAAGGGGATGACTATCATGACGACAAGCGACCCTCGCGGCAATCGAAAACCCGGACGGATCGCCTTCTCCGAAATAGAATCACTTCATGGAACAAGTCAAAACACAGCTACGAATTATCGCCGGCACGCTCCGCGGCCGACGGCTTGATTGCGTCGTTCACACCGATCTACGGCCGACGCCTCAGATGGTGCGCGAGGCACTTTTCAGCATCCTCGGCAACGCCGTCCCCAATCGGACATTCATCGACATCTTCGCCGGCACGGGCGCGATTGGTTTGGAAGCGATCAGCCGCAACGCCAGCGAGGCAGTCTTCCTCGAGCGTGAGCCGCGCCTGGCGGCCGACATCGAGAAGCATCTGCGGAAATTCGAAGTGGCGGATAAAGGACGCGTTTACAAGGCTGACGTCTACCGCTGGGCCGAACGCTGGATCCCGCCCGCGGATTCGGTGAACCTCTTTCTCAGCCCCCCGTTTGCCGATCTCACGGAACGGCTTGAAGAATTTCTGGAGATGATTCGTCTACTCCGGGAGAAAATGCCGCCTGACTCGACCTTGACCATCCAGGTCGAAGACGGCTTCCCCGACAACCGCCTGCCCACCCAGGAAGAATGGGACACCCGCAAGTATGGGCGTAACATGCTCTACATCTGGGTGAAACCAATTACGGATGCGCCAATGTCCGAGCCGGAAGCGTAATGACACGCTCGGCTTGCCCGTCTTCGTTGGAGTCCCGGCTTTAGCCGGTCTTCGCTTCGCGAAGAATCCGCCTAAAGGCGGGACTCCAACGAGGCTGAAAGCGCACTCCGAGCGTTGACGCCCGGCTCGCCTGCTGGATGAAATTCCCTCCCCGAGGTCCCTCCCCATGCGCACTTTCCTGATCGCACTCTTCTTCTCAACCTCCACATTCGCGGCCGACGATCTCGCCGCCAAGCTGAAGGAGATTGCGGACAAGCCGCTTCTACCCAAGGAGTTCGACGCCCCTGGAATGCTGTCGCGCGATGTGCGTGCCCGCATTCGCGACGCCAACATCCGCGATTACGAAGAGTGGAACAAGATCACCACCAAGGCCGAGTGGGAGAAGTTCCGCGATCAACGGATCGCGGCCATGAAGAAGTCGCTCGGCAAGTTCCCCGAACCGCCGAAGAACATGCGAATCATCGTGACCAAGACGATCGAGGGCGACGGCTATCAGATCGAGAACACCCTCTTCGAAAGCCGGGATAACTTCTGGGTGACGGCCAACGTCTACCAACCGGCGAAACCGGGCAAGAACATGCCCGGGATTCTGATCGTCCATAGCCATCACAACCCGAAGACCGAAGGCGAACTTCAGGACATGGGCGTGACCTGGGCCAAGGCTGGCTGTTACGTTCTGGTGATGGATCAACTCGGCCACGGCGAACGCCGGCAGCATCCATTCTCCACCGCCGAGTCCTACCCCGAGCCGTTCCGCGTCGGCCGACAGGATTACTACTTCCGCTATAACCTCGGCCTGCAACTCGCGGCCGTCGGCGAGAGCCTGACCGGCTGGATGGCCTGGGACCTGATGCGCGGCGTCGATCTGCTACTCAAGAAGCCAGGGATCGACTCCGAAAAGATCTGCCTGCTCGGTTCAGTGGCCGGTGGCGGCGACCCGGCCGCGGTGACGGCCGCGCTCGATCCACGCATCAAGTGCCTCGTGCCGTTCAACTTCGGCGGCCCGCAACCGGAGACTCGCAAACTCGGCGACGATGCCGCGACGGCGTTCAACTACGCCGGCGGCGGTAGCTGGGAATCGACCCGCAATCTCCGCGACTCCGCCCGCGACGGCTTCCTCCCCTGGGTGATCGTGGCCTCAATCGCCCCACGCGCCCTCATCCACGCCCACGAATTCGCCTGGGACCGCGAGCACGACCCCGTCTGGAAACGCTACGAGAAGATCTGGGGCATCTACGACGCGAAGGACAAATTGGCGTTCACCCACGGCCAAGGGACACTCACAAGCAAAGACCCTGTCGGCAGCCACTGCAACAACATTGGCCTCGTCCATCGCAAAGACATCCATGTCGCCTTCGAAAAGTGGTTCGGCATCAAGGTCGTGGAGACGAAGGATCGCCACACGTCGGATGAGTTGAAGTGCTGGACGGAGGAGGCGCGGAAGAAGCTGCAACCCCAACCCCGGACGGTCTATGAAGCGATGGCCAACATCTCACATCTAGTCGAAAAAGGACTCGAGTGGGAAACTTTTCTCGAACGTGAACGCTCGAACTGGCGAGCGATACTCGGCGTTGACCCCGTGACGAAGTCACTCAAGGTCGATGAAGTCGGTACTGAGAAAGTGGGTAAAATTCAGGTCGTGTCGCTCGTATTGAATCGGGAACGCGCGATCAAAGTTCCCGCTTTGTTACTGCTCCCTAAGCGGGCGTCCGACGCGACATATCCCGTCGTCGTCGCGTTCGCTCAGGAAGGTAAAGAGCGTTTCCTCCGCGAACGGGCTGACGCGCTAAGCGGTCTTTTTGATCAGGGCATTGCCGTCTGCTTGCCCGATCTGCGCGGCATGGGCGAAACAAGACCCGGGAGCGGACGAAACAAATCCAGCTCGTCCACTTCGATTTCGTCATCAGAAGAAATGCTCGGCACGACTGTACTTGGCTGGCAACTACAAGACCTGACGGCAGTGCTTGATTATCTTGAAAAACGGCCTGATATCGATGGGCAACGCATCGCGTTGTGGGGTGAGAGTTTCGCGCCTGCCAACGGCGTCAAGCAGTATCTCGACTCGCCGCATGAAACCGAAAAGTATCCTCAGATCGGCGAACCAGGCGCAACAACATTGGCCATTTTCGGGAAGTTATATCACCCTTCAGTCAAGGCCATCCTCGGTCGTGGCGGGCTGGTGCTGAACAGTCTCACAACTAGAGACGCGTTTTTGTATGTCCCACATGATTCTCTGCCTCCACGCTTTCTTGAGATGCAAGGTCCTGTAGCACGTTATGCAACCTCGTATGCATGCCCGGCACATTTCGAGGGTGTGATTGATCTACAAAACCGATCCTGCGAAGAGCGGACTGAAGGTCTTCAATTTTCGATCAACAGTTCACGACCCAAGGGAACGCCAATTGGCAAGGTCACGATCACGGGTGAGCGCAGTGATGCCGCCGGCGTTGTCGCGTGGTTCGTGAAGAATCTGGCGAAATAGGCGTTTTCACGCTCGCCTGCGGCTATGAGTTCCGCCGTAAATAGGGGCTAGATCGAACGCAGTCTCCTTAAGCGGCGGCGTGGTCGTCCTCAACGTTGGCGCCAGGTCTGATTTAGGGACAGATCGTGCGAGCCGAACCGCTTACGAGCGACGCACATTCGGCTGTCGATAAGCAGAGGGCGGAACGCGCGAATCGAATGCGACTGGCGTTCGAAGAATGGACCGACGAGGACGCGAAACTCTCGGACGAAGTGGCTGACCGGCTATCCGACGCACTCACGAAGGGGCCGCGACTCCGCTTCCGAAACACAGTTGTCGATTGAGCCGTTTGCGGTAAGGGCGAAGTGTTGCAACATCTTTCATTTCCGATCGCAGTTCTTTCGAAAGAACGTGGGCTGCAAATACTGGAAAGCGTAAAAACTGGATAGCGGCCCTACAAGGCAAATCAGTATTCGCCGATGGTAATTTACATGGCTTGCAAACAACCAACCAAAAACAAAGCTTTCAGTCCCAGCTATTAAAATCGTTGTAGCTAAAATCATATGCATTGACGCCTCCGACACCCCCGTTTAAGACCCTAAGGTTTCCATTCAAGCGTTTGGTCGCCTCTATTCCGATTCATCGACGCTCCAGACTGGATCAGTCATCGCTGTTCATCGGTTTGTCCTCACCGATTCCGGATTAATCGTAACGCCTCAGTCGGCGAAATAACAGAGACTCGTCCTTCCCCTACCTCTACCCCTCCGCCCAATCCTTCGCCCGCCCCACGGCCCGCGTCCATCGCGCACGCAAAACCTCGACTTCCGCGGCCGCCATCTTCGGCTCGAAGCGTCTCTCGATCTTGTACTGTTTCGCGAGGTCATCGGTGGTCTTCCAGTAGCCGACGGCGAGGCCGGCGAGGTAGGCGGCGCCGAGGGCCGTTGTCTCCGTCACAGCGGGACGAACGACGGGGAGGCCGAGTAGGTCCGCCTGGAATTGCATGAGGAGGTCGCTATTCGACGCCCCGCCGTCGACACGCATTTCCAGGGGAGGCCGATCCGCGTCGGCCCGCATTGCTCCCAGAAGGTCCGCCGATTGGAAGGCGATCGATTCCAGGGCGGCACGGGCGATGTGTCCTGCCGTGGTCCCGCGGGTGATGCCAAGGATCGTTCCGCGCGCGTAGGGATCCCAGTGCGGGGCGCCGAGCCCGGTGAACGCCGGGACGATCACCACACCGCCGCTGTCGGGTTCCGTGGCCGCGAGCGTGTTCACCTCTTCGGAAGTGCGGATGAGCTTTAAGCCATCGCGCAGCCACTGCACGACGGCGCCGCCGGTGAAGACGGCCCCTTCCAGCGCGTAAGTGGTGCGGCCGTTGATTTTCCAGGCCACGGTGGTAAGCAGGCGGTTCTTCGACGCCACCGCGGTTTCGCCGGTGTTCTGGAGCATGAAACAACCGGTGCCATACGTGTTCTTCGTCAGGCCCGGCGTGAAACACATCTGCCCGAAGAGGGCCGCTTGCTGGTCGCCCGCCATCCCGGCCAACGGCACGCCCGCCAAGCTGGGCACCTTGATTTCGCCATAGACTTCGCTTGATGCTCGGACTTCCGGCAGCAGCGACTTCGGCACGTTCAGGAGCATCAACAGATCGTCGTCCCACTGGCCGGTATGGATGTTGAAGAGCATCGTCCGCGAGGCGTTGCTGACATCGGTGATATGCAGGCCCGTCAGCTTCCAGGCCAGCCACGCATCAATGGTTCCGAAGGCGAGTTCGCCGCGTTCCGCTTGAGCGCGAGCCCCCGCGACGTTATCGAGGAGCCAGCCGATCTTGGTCCCCGAGAAGTAGGCATCCACGATCAGGCCGGTGCGGTCGCGAATGACTTGGTCGTGGCCCTGTTCGCGCAGGCGGTCGCACATGCCGGCGGTGCGGCGGTCCTGCCAAACGATGGCCGGGCCGATCGGCCTCCCCGTTTTGCGATTCCACACGACCGTCGTTTCGCGCTGATTGGTGATGCCAACAGCGGCGAGATCCTGGGGATTGAGGTGAGCCCGGCTGAGGGCTTCCACCGCGACGCCGATCTGCGCGGACCAGATTTCCTCCGCGTCGTGTTCGACCCAGCCCGGTTGGGGGAAACGCTGCGTGAATTCTTTCTGAGCGATGGCCCGGATCGAGCCGTCTTCCGCGAAGACAATCGCGCGGGCACTGGTGGTGCCCTCATCAAGAGCCAAGATTGATCGCATGGGAGAGTCTTCTCAAAGCCACGGAATCGGCCGGTTGCGGGTCAGCCCGCATCAGCCATCTTATTCATTCGCATTGTCGAGTGCCGACGCCGTCCACAAGTTCGAGCACTCGTCGAGCAAGTTCGGCCCGCGACACGCGCTCGTAGCGGCCCGCGATCGGTCCGACGAGAGCCCATTCGTTACAGCCTTCCAGTGTATTGGCCACCATGAAGTCCGCTTGCGACTGAAGGCGAGACTTCTCGGCAATGGCGAGTAGTTCTTCCTCACTCGGGCCAACTTCGAGTTTGAACTTCACCAGTCTGCCACGAAAGCCCCACGGGTCGCGGATGCGGTCGACCAGCTTCGCGGTGGGCGTCAGTTTCAACCAGAGTTCGGGATGGCTGCTTTTGACTTTCCCGGCCGCGACGTCGACGAGCCCGCTGGGACCGGGAGCGAAAACGCCAGCCAGCGTGTAGTCGCTCACGGCAGCCGCATGAATGATGACGTCGAAACCGCCGCCCGGGATTGTGCGGGCCATCAAGTCGCTGAGGTCGTCGAAGGTGCGATAGCTGCTGACTCGCAAGGGAGGCGCCGGCGTTTCCCCCGCCAGTGCCGTTAACACTTCCGGGTGCGACGTGAGGTGGTGGACGTCATGCCCTTGGCGCGCGGCTTCGAGCGCGATTTTCGCCCCCGTGCGACCGGTGAAGATGTTGGTGATGCACCGCACCTGGTCGATCGGAGTTTGCGTATTTCCCGCCGTCACCAAAATTTTCATAAACGCCTCTTTTCTGGACCGACCCGTCTTGCCAGTCCACCCATTTTACGCGACCGTTATTTCATGCATATCAGGCATATCACTCAAGATCGGCAAATTGGACGTCGATTGAAGAGTTATCGCTCGGCTCACGTAATTTGGATGCCGCGCGCCGCTCAAGGTAACAGGGAGACGACGAATGGGGAAGTATTCGATGCGGGCTCGGTTCTTGCCGCGCATCGGCCTCGGCGCGATGCTGCTGGCTCCTACGCCGGCGGTATTCGGTCAGGTCGGGCCGACTGAAAGTTGGGTTCCCCTTTCGACCCCCGCACCCATGGTGCAGCGCAGTGAGACGGGAGTCGGCGATGCGTGGCTGCCGCTTCGTGACACGATCATGATGCCGGCTGCCGCCTCAACGCCTCCGGTGGAGACGGCTGAACCGGAAAAGGTTCGCGTGATCAAGGAACCCATTCTGGTTCCGACGACAGTCATTGGCGATCCGCCGCCGAAGTTCCCCGATCTTGAGCTGCCGCCTCCTCCACTCATCATCGACGTGAGGCCGATCTTTGAACCGGATGACTCCATTCCGGTCCTGGATGTTATCCCTGTGCGGAAAAAAGTCGAAACCGTGCCGGTTCTCGATGTCGTCCGCGATCCGGTCGTGGACGGCGTTCTGCAACGAATCGAGGAGCGCAAGCCCGAATTCCTCGATCGCCCGCTCGAACCCGGCGCTCCCGGTTTTTTACCTGGCGTGGGCGAATTCGAGCGGATCAACGATCCCTCGCAATTCGACCCGCCGCTGGGCTTCACCGGAAAGAGCACCATTATTCCGCGCACCGGTTCGAACGCTGATTTCGCCCCAATCGAAGATCGCTGGCGTCAGGGCTTCCCCTTCTGGGATCGTTACGGTCTCGGCTTCCCGCTGGGCGAAGATTATCCGTACAAACTCGGCAATATCAAAGACCCATACAACCAGAACGTCCTCAAGGGCGATTATCCGATCTACGGTCAGCATACGTTCTTGAAGTTCACGGGCACCCTGAGCACGCTGTTCGAGTTCCGCCAACTGCCGACGGCCACGACGCCGTTCGAGAGCACGGCCCGGTCGTACCAGACCGACTTCTTCGGCCGGCCCAACCAGATGTTTTATAACGACTACTTGTTCCTCTCCTTCGACCTGTTTCACGGCGATGCCGCGTTCAAGCCGATGGATTGGCGCGTGAAGTTGACCCCCGCGTTCAACTTCAACGCCCTCGACGCTCAGGAAGTCGGCGTCGTTAGCCCCGACGTTCGCAAAGGCCTCGACCGCGACCGTGGTTGGGCGACGCTGCAAGAATACTTCGCGGAAGTGAAACTGGCTGATCTCAGCCCCGAGTACGACTTCGTCTCGTTGCGGGTTGGCTCGCAGCCATTCACGAGCGATTTCCGCGGCTTCATCTTCAGCGACATCAACCGGGCCGCCCGCCTCTTTGGCACTCTCAACGGCAACCGCGACCAATTCAACTTGGCCTTCTTCCGCCAGGCGGAAAAGGACACGAACAGCGGCTTGAACGGGTTCAAGGACCGCAACCAGAACATTGCGATCTTCAACTACTACCGGCAGGACTTCATCTTCCCCGGCTACACGGCTCAGGCCAGCGTTCACTATAACGACGATGGCCCCTCGTTCCTGTTCGATCGCAACAAGTTCCTGGTGCGGCCTGATCCCGCTGGTGTCTTCCAACCGCACCGCGTGCAAGCGGCCTACCTCGGCTTCGCGGGCGATGGCCACATTGACCGCTTCAATATCTCGCACGCCTTCTACTGGGCTCTCGGCCGCGATAGCATGAATCCGCTCGCCGGCCAGGAAGTCGACATCAACGGCAAGATGGCCGCGGTCGAACTTTCTTATGACCGCGACTGGGCCCGCTTCCGCGTCTCCGGCTTCTATCAATCGGGTGACGGCAACATTAACGACGGCCACGCCACTGGCTTCGACTCCATCCTCGATAACGTGAACTTCGCGGGCAGCGAGTTCAGCTTCTGGGGTCGACAGCAGATTCCGCTGTTCGGCGTCAACGTCGTCCAGCGCAATAGCATCTTCTCCGATTTTCGCTCGAGCAAGATTCAGGGGCAGAGCAACTTCGTGAACCCTGGTTTGTGGATCATCAACGCGGGCATCGACTTTGACATTACCCCGCGCCTCCGCATGATCAACAACGCCAACTTCATGTGGTTCGACAAGACAAACGTCATCGAGCAGTTCGTCTACGAGGGCGCCATCGACCGCGAAATCGGCCTCGACTTGAGTTGCGGGTTCGAATACCGGCCGTTTTTGAACAACAACATGATCATGCTCCTCGGGGCGTCGACCCTGTTGCCGTCGAACGGTTTCAAACAACTGTACAACGGGTTCGGGAGCCCCGGCTCCAAGGCCGACGCGCTCTTCTCGGCCTTCACGGAGTTGGTGTTCACGTATTAGAAATGTAAAGCGTATTTGACCTGAATGGCTCAGGCCTTGAGCCCAGGCCGAAGGGGTCGAATGCCGCAGCCCAGGGTCGCGCTTCGCGCACCTTGGGCTGCGGCTCCTTCACTTCACCACTCGGATCCGCCCCTCCAACTTCGCGTCCACCGGATTCTTCAATTGCAGATACTCGACGAAGATGTCCTGCACGGGCGGCAGGTCTTCGTTCGCGTCCATCGCCTTGTCGCGAAGAATGCTGAAGTCGTCGCCGCCATTGCGGATGTAGTTGTCGCTGGCGATCGAGTAGACGCGCGCAGGATCGAGAACTTCCCAGGTCGCGTCGGCACGCTGGACATCAACCGAGCGAATCCGTTGACCTTTTATTTGCGCAGGATCATAGGAGTAACGCATTCCGGATACTTGCAGGAAACGCCCGTTGCCGCTCTCATTGATACGAGAGACGCCGTTCTCGAGGGCCGACCGCAAGTCTTCCCCGCGCAGCCGATAAGTGCACAAGTTGTTCGTGAATGGCAATACCCGGTAGATGTCACCCACCGTGATCGGACCACGCGTGAGAGTGTCTCGCAAGCCTCCGCCGCCTTGCAGGGCGACCTGGGACTTCGCCTTCCAGCGCAGGGCATCGGTGAACAGATCGCCGAGGAGAGTCTCCTCTTCCCGCACCTTGCCGGCGGGTAGTTCGATCTCCAGCGTGACGGGCTTGCCGTTGCGATCTAAGATCGGCTTCATCTTGAGTTCCTCGATCGGCTTGGCCAACTTCACGACCTCGGCTTCGATTTCGGGATCGGGCGTGATGTAGGCGGAGAGCAGAATCGTGTCGCCCCCCGCGCGAGTGACGCGTCCCTGGGCGTCGAATTCGAGATCGAGTTTGCCAACAAAGCGATTGTCGCCGCCGCCCGCCTGGACGATGTAGACCGGATTGCCGTCCTTGTCGTTCACCTTCATGGGATAGGTGTTCTTCGCTTCACGGTACGTCTTGCTCAAGAGCGTGTGCGAGTGCCCACCGACGATGACATCAACATTCGACACTTGCGCTGCCAGCTTCAAGTCTTCCGCGAGGCCGAGATGCGTGAGCAGGACGATTTTGTTGATCTTCCGTGCTGTCAGAAGCTCGACGTATTTCTCTACCACGGCGGGATAGTCGCGATCAAATGTCACCTCGGCCGAGGGGCGTGAACCGGTCTTGGTGTCGGCCGTCACCAGGCCGATGATGCCGATCTGTTCGCCGGCCACGGTCAAAATGGTGAAGGGATGAATCTTGCCCGCGAGCGGCTTCGACTTCGACACATCCAGGTTGGCCGCGAGGACCGGGCACTTGATGGCGTCCGCCAGATTCGCGAGCCCCTGGTCTCCCTCGTCGAATTCATGATTGCCAACCGCGAGAGCCTGAAAGCCGATCTGGTTCAGGAAGGGAACGTTGTCGAGCCCTTTGTACTTCGTGTAGAACAGCGTCCCCAGAAAGCGATCGCCGGCATCGAGCGTGATGTGATTCTTGACATTCGATCGAATCTGTTTAATCACGGCCGACTGACGCGAATCACCACCGTCGCCGACGGAGTCGGGTTCGTGGTGAGCATGGTTGTCGTTGACATGAATGATCGTCAACAAGAACGGTTTCTCCTTCTCGCCTTCCTGGGCCAGCAGCAAGGAGAAGACCACAACGACAACGCCGCATACGGCCAGCTTTCGAACCATGAGAACACTCCTCGGATTGAATCATCGTAACCAAACGCGAGCGGACCGAAAAGCCTGCCCTCCAAAACGACCTGGCCTTCACCCTCGATTACCTTGGACGATATTCCGCTTCCTCGTCGTCCCGTTGCAATCGACGCTCGCTCCCCATAAAATTCAAAGTTCGAACGAGTATTACTCACGGTTCGGGGATGGTGACGCATGTTCGAAGGGATTACGCGCGGGCTGAGCGATGCCTTTAAGAAAATGCGCGGCCGCGGCCGGCTCACGGAAGCCAACATCCGCGAGGGCCTGCGCGAAGTTCGCCGCGCCTTGCTGGAAGCCGACGCCAACTTCACGGTCGTCAATACGTTCATCGCCCGCGTCGAAGAACGCGCCGTCGGCCAGGACGTGCTCTCGAAGGTCGACCCCAGCGAGCAGATCATCAAGATCGTCTATGACGAACTCGTGCAGCTGATGGGGCCGGTCGATCAGAAGATCCGATTCGCCAAGGAAAGGCCGACCATCCTGATGATGTGCGGTCTGCAAGGCTCGGGCAAGACGACGACTTGCGGCAAGCTGGCGTTGATGTTGCAAAAAGCCGGCCGTAAGCCGCTGCTCGTCGCCGCTGACTTGCAGCGACCCGCCGCCGTCGAGCAATTGCGCGTCCTGGGCGAACAACTCGGAATCCCTGTCTTTAGTGAAGCGTCGAACCCGGTCGATGTCTGCCGCAATGCCACCGCTCATGCTCGCACCCTGGGTCTCGATACGGTCATCCTCGATACCGCCGGTCGACTCCAGATCGATGCCGAGCTAATGGAGGAACTCAAGCAGATCGATCGGCTCGTGAAGCCGGACGAAGTGTTCCTTGTCTGCGACTCCATGATCGGCCAGGAGGCGGCCAACGTCTCCAAGACGTTTAACGAGGCGCTCGAACTCAACGGCGTCATCCTTACCAAGCTCGACGGCGACGCCCGCGGCGGCGCGGCTCTCTCCATCAAGGAAATGACAGGCGTCCCGATCAAGTTCATCGGCGTCGGCGAGAAACTCAACGCGCTCGAACCGTTCCGCCCGGAGAGTATGGCCTCGCGCATCCTCGGCCAGGGCGACTTGATGGGCCTCGTCGAGAAAGTCGCCCAAGCTCAGTCCGAGATCAGTCAGGAGCAACTCGAAAAGCAGCAGAAGGCGCTCGAGAAAGGCAATTTCACCCTCGACGACTTCCGGGTGCATTTTCAGAATCTCCAGAAGATGGGCATGAAGGACATGATCAGCCGCATGCCCGGCATGTCCGAGATGATCCCCGAAGGCGAAGACCCGGAAGTGGCCCTGAAACGCGTCCAGGGCATGATCGATTCGATGACCAAGAAGGAAAAAGCCAACCCGGAACTGATCGACATCAACCGTCGACGACGCATCGCCACGGGTTCGGGCACGGAACCGCACGAGGTGAAGAAGTTCCTGGAACAATTCGACCAGGTGCGGGCCCTGATGAAGCAAATGGCCACGATGAGCATGTGGCAACGCATCAAGATGGTGACCGGGCTCGGCAAGGCCGGCGCCTTCATGCCCGGCGGCGAATCGATGTTGAAGACCAAAGGCGACACCGGCCATCGCAAGAGCCCCAAGGAACGAGCCGAGGACCGCAAGAAGAAGAAAAAAAGAAAGTAAACGATCGTGGCGAGAACGACCGCTGGTACGCGACCGGCATCTTTGGTGATTGAACGTCTGTGGGCAGACGACCCGCGCGGAACAAGTGTCGCCTTTTGTTCCGAGCTTGTGGTGGGGTTAATTTCGCTTGAGAAGTAATGGGAGACCCGATGCTCAATCGTCGAAGTTTCATGTCGCTCACCGGCGCGGCCGGGCTCTCCGGTTGGCTCCCCGCCCTTGCGGCCGAGACGGCCAAGGATCCCGCGCGGAAGCGGAACTGCATCCTCCTTTGGATGAGCGGTGGCCCGACGCAGACGGATACGTTCGACCCCAAGCCGGGGCACGCGAACGGCGGGCCGTTCAAGGCGATCGACACCGCCGTGCCCGGCATCAAGATCGGCGAGCATCTTCCGGAAGTCGCCAAGCAGATGAAACATATGGCGGTTGTGCGCTCGATGGCGACGCGCGAGGGCGATCATGGCCGGGCCATGCAGCATCTGCGTTGCGGCTACCTGCCGCAAGGGGCGATCGAGTTTCCGACGCTCGGCACGTTGGTCGCCCGGGAACGCGAGCAAGGGACCTCCGACCTGCCGAGCTACGTCTGCGTCACCCCGCGCGGCATGACGCCGGCCTCGCTGTCGCCGGGCTATCTTGGCCCGCGTTACGCGCCGTTGATCGTCGGCGGCCGACCGGCGGACAATCTCTTCTACAACCGCAGCGAGGGCAGCCTGAAGGTCGAAAACCTGGAACGCTCATCGAACGTCGGCGGCGATCAGGCCCGCGATCGGCTTGATCTGCTGAAGGAAATGCAAAACGAATTCCTGACGGCGCATCCCGGAACCGGCACCGGCAGCCATCAGAACGCCTACGATCGAGCGACGCGTCTGATGCGTGAGTCGGCCGCCAAGTCGTTCGATCTCGAAGAAGAGAACGCCAAGCTGCGCGACCGCTATGGCCGTAATCTCTTCGGTCAGGGCTGCCTCTTGGCCCGGCGGCTGGTCGAACGGGCCGTGCCGTTTGTCGAAGTCGTCCTCGGCGGTTGGGACACGCACGATAACAACTTCGAACAAGTCAAAACGCTCTGCAAAACGGTCGATACGGCGTGGTCGACCCTGATGGCCGATCTCAAAGATCGCGGTCTGCTTGATTCGACGCTGGTCGTCTGGATGGGCGAGTTCGGCCGTACGCCGGTGATCAACCCACGGCAGGGGCGTGACCATTTCCCCCAGGCGTGGAGTATGGTCCTCGGCGGCGGGGGCATCAAGGGCGGCCAGGTCCTCGGTAAGACGAGCGCCGATGGCATGACGGTCGAGGAACGCCCGGTCGGCGTGCCCGATCTGCTCTCGACCATCAGCCACGCGCTCGGCATCGACCCCAACAAGCAGAACATGTCGAACGTCAACCGCCCGATCCGGATCGTCGATCAAGCGGGGAAACCGCTGAAGGAGATCCTAGCATGAGATGGGCCATCGCTTGGATTGCGATTTGGCCCGCGTTCGTCTGGGCGGACGATCCATCGCTGTTGCTGCCTGCCAAAGACAAGACGCTGCGGCTGCAACTGTCGATCCGCGCCACGGACCAGCCGCCCGAACAAGCTCATGATGCCTTTCTCAATCGGCTTTTTGCATTCTTCGATCGCGACGGCAACAACTCGTTGAGTGCCGACGAGGCGGCTCGCGTCTTTTCACTTCCGAGCGCGGCCGGACGCAACATCGTCATGGACTTCGCGAATCTCGATGCGGACGACGACGGCAAGAGTTCCCTGGCCGAGTTCAAGACGTTCTACTACCGTGCCGGCTTCATCCCCATCGTGGCGATCTTCACCGCCACCGGTGCGGACATGGCCCGCGCCAATGCCGCCCTCTTTCAACGGCTCGATCGCGACGGCGACGGCAAGCTGAGCCGGGCCGAGCTGGTAAAGGCACCCCACTTACTGAAGACGTTCGATGCCGACGGGGACGAGGTTCTGACGATCGACGAGTTGCTCGTCGATGCCGCCCAAGCCGAAGAAGTGGACAAGGAATCGATGGCGGCGAATTGGTCGGTCACGCCGACGAAAAATATTCCGGACGGCATCCTGTCGGTCGCCCCCGGCGCGGTCGAATTGCGGAATGTCGTGGCCAAGACGTTCGACAAAAACGCGGACGAAATTCGCTTTCGCGGCGGTAACCTGCGCGTCAACGCCTTCGCTGTCGATCCGAATGTCCGCCTGAAGGCGAGCAGCGAGTTCTACCTCTTTCCGTTCAAGTCAGCCTTGGGGGATAAGAAATCACTCGAACAGAAAGTCTTCGAAGACGATTCCTCGCTCGCCTTCCTCGCCCCGCTGGTTCCCTACGCCGACCGTGATGGCGATCAACGGCTGAGCCTGGCCGAACTCGAAGCGATTCTCGACCTCGTCGTCATGGGTGTGCGTTCGCAAATCATCGTTCGCATTACGGATGAAGGCGCCAGCCTCCTGGCGGCGCTAGACGAGAATCACGACGGCCGACTCGATCTTCAGGAGTTGAAACGAGCCGAGCGAATTTTACCGAAAGGTCAAGACGCCTTGGCAAGGCAGGACATCTCGCGCCGCCTCGCCCTGGCCGTGGAACACGGCTCTTCCGCCAAAATGTTCGGCCCGCTTCTCATCGTCGGCAACGCCAAACCCGTTTCCGCGAAAAAGTCGGCTAGCCCGACTGGCCCGAAGTGGTTCCAGGCCATGGACCACAACAGCGACGGACGCCTGTCGCCCAGCGAATTCCTCGGCCCGCCGGAGGTATTCGCCAAATTGGATGGGGATGGGGATGGATTTATCGATGTGAAGGAATCGCAGAGGGTCGGGCAGTGATTAGCAAGCCGCGCTGAATGCCGACGCGGAGATTGCCGCGGCCAACTATCCGAAGCTTCGTTTATTTGTAGCGAACCTGGGCGGGCAACCCGGCGCGCACGCCGCGCTGGACCGAATCGGTCAGGGCACTGTTCTCGTCGCCGACTTGCTTGTTGAACGTGGGTTGGAACGAAAGAACAGCCCCCTATTTCGCTACTCTTTGCTCGACGTGCTCTCAGACGGAACGCCGACAACCCGAAACCCAATGGTTGAGTACCCGGGATTGACATGGGGAACAGCCCAGCCGCGACCCGCCGATCGGAATGAAGCCGCGTCAGCGGCCCAGCTTCCGCCGCGATACTGCCGTTGCTCACCCCGTTGGGGGCCAGTCGGATCGGTCCTTTTCTCCGTCGTGTACTCGTTGAACATATCCGAACACCATTCAAAAACGTTGCCATGCATGTCGTATAACCCGAACGCATTCGGCTTCTTCTGCCGTACCGCTCGCGTCCCCGTGCCCTTGGTGTTTTCCCCGTACCAGGCATACCGATCCGCCTGTCTCCCGTCGTCTCCGAAGGAATAAATCGTCTTGCTTCCCGCCCGACACGCATATTCCCACTGGGCTTCTGTCGGTAGGCCAAACTTGTATCCCGTGTTCTTTCCCAACCAAATGCAGAATAAAAACGCATCGCGGTAGCTCACATAGACAACGGGGTGATCATCTGTCTGTACTTCGCCCCGAAAACCCGGATCCTTCCAGCTGATCTTCCCTCCCATTTTTTCCACTTCTGTTTGGTAACCCATCTCTGCCGCGAATCGCTTGAACTGCCCCACCGTCACTTCGGTTTCACCCATGTAGAATTCCTTCGTCAATTCCACGGTATGCTGGGGCTTTTCGTTGTCGCGGGCATAAATGTCGCCGGTCTTCGGCGAACCCATCTGGAACGATCCCTTCAGGATTCGGACCAGCCGCAGCGTCACCTTACCGCCGAGATCGAGTGTGACGATCTTGCCGTCGGCCGAGACACTCTTGGGTTTCTTTGGTAGTTCCGTTTTTTCCTGAGCAATGGAAACCACGGGTAGGGAGAAGTTGCCGAGGAGGACCGTCAGGATCCAAGAGAACTTCATGGGAAATCTCCGACCGAGAGAGAGGTTTCGGACATTGAACGATCCGCTTCACGGATTGTTCTCGACAGTTATTATGCGAGAATCTCGTCCAAAACCCGCCCGTGAACCAACGTCAGGCGCTCTTTCCTCCCCAAATGGGGGAAGTGGAGTTTATCTTGTTCCAGCCCCAGACAGTGCAAGATGGTGGTATGCAGGTCGCGGAAGTGGCAGGGTTTTTCGATGGCGCGTAGGCCGATGGCGTCGGTGGCGCCCAAGACTCGGCCGCCCTGGATGCCACCGCCGGCCAGCCACATAGTGAAGCCGAGGTTGTGGTGATCACGGCCCTGGCCGCCCTGGGCTTCGGGCGTTCGGCCGAACTCGCCGCCCCAGACGACGAGCGTTTCATCAAGCATGCCACGGCGTTTCAAATCGGTCAGCAGCGCGGCCACCGGTCGATCGGTCTGGGCCGCCATCCGCAGGTGGTTCTCTTCAATGTCCTTGTGGGCGTCCCATTGCATGTTTCCCGGCCCCCCGCCAGAAACAACAACGGTGAAGCGCACCCCTTTTTCCGCCAGCCGCCGGGCGAGCAGACAACGCCGGCCGTAATCGTCGGTCGGTTCACGGCCGATGCCGTAGAGGGCCAGCGTCTCTTTCGTTTCCCCGGAAAGATCGAAAACTTCGGGAGCCTCCATCTGCATCTGGAAGGCGAGATCGTATGAGCGAATACGCGCGGCAAGTTCGTCGTCGCCCGGCCCGGATGCCTCGTTCAGATCGCGAATCAGCTTCAGTGTTTCTCGCCGGGTGTCGAGCGTTACGCCTTCGGGGAGATCGAGATTGCGCACCGGCTTGGGACCCGCGCGCAAGATCGTCGGCTGAAAAACGGCCGGGAGAAAGCCGTTCGAATACATGGGCGAGCCGCCCTCGAGCGCCCCATGTGGATCCGGCATGACGACAAAACTCGGCAGCGATCGGCTCTCGGACCCGAGGCCAAACGTGATCCAGGAACCCATGCTGGGAAAGCCGGGCATGGTGCGGCCGGTGAAGAGTTCATACTGGGCGGCTGAGTGAACGACCTTGTCGCCGTAGCACGAACGAACCACGGCAATGTCGTCAACACAACGGGCCGTGTGAGGGAAGAGATCGGAGACGTCGATGCCGCTTTGGCCATGCTGGCGGAACTTGCGGGCACTGCCGAGGAGCTTGGCCCCTTTGGAGATGAACTGGTACTGGGCGTCGCCGAACTCGGCCGGGCGCTCCTGGCCATTCAGCTTGTTGAGAAGCGGCTTGGGGTCAAAGGTTTCCAGATGGCTAGGCCCGCCGGCCATGAAGAGGAAGATGACCGACTTGGCCTTGCCGGATTGGTGCGAGGGCCGAGCCTGGAGCGGGTTCGGTCCGGCCGCGCGAACTTGCTCGTCGTGAGCAAGTGCCGCGAACGCCAGCGAACCGAAGCCGCAAAAGGCGTCGCTCAGGAATCGGCGTCGTGCTTCCAGCAAGTTCATGTCAATTCACGTAGAGGAAAGCGTTCAGGTTGAAGACCGCGAGCGCGAACTCTTTGAGTGGCTGTTTGCGAAGGAAATCGATCGCTCGATCCTTTTCACGCGGGCTTAGTCCTCGCCCCACGGCCAAACGGTAGGCCAATTCGACCTGACGAGCCGGATCGTCACCCGCTTCCTTCTTCAATCGCTGGGCGAACGACTCCGCGAAGTCGTTGGCCATCTTGCCGTTGAGCAATTCGAGTGACTGTAAAGCATGCGTGCTCGATTCGCGCGAGCCACAACTCGATTGGCCATCGGGCTGGTCGAACGTTTCCAGAAACGGCAGGCGTAGATTTCGCTTAACGATCAAATAGACGGTACGGCGATCGAACTCGCGCGGCTCCTTCGTGCTCGCCCACTGCGAAGGGGAATAGAGCTGATTAACCAGGTCGCGATCGACGGGCAGCAAAATGCTCGGCCCGCCCTTTTTTGGATTGAGCCGGCCCGCGACGGTCAGCATCGCGTCGCGAACCTCTTCCGCATCGAGCCGGCGGATGGGATAACGACCAAGCAGGCGGTTGTCCGGATCAATCGAATGCGCAATGCGGAATGCCGATTGAGGAATCCAACTCCGAAACGGGCCGACGTAGATGGGAGCGTATTCTTCATTCCGCATTCCGAATTCCGCATTCCGCATTTGAGAAGCTTGCCGGTAAGTGTTGCTTAGGACAATGAGCCGATGCAGCCGTTTGATCTTCCAGCCATGGTCGACGAAATCGTTGGCCAGCCAGTCGAGGAGTTCGGGATGGCTCGGCTTGCTGCCGTTGATGCCGAAGTCGTTGGGCGTATCGACGATGCCATGTTCGAAGTGCCGTCGCCAGATGCGATTGACGATCACGCGGGCCGTCAGCGGATGATCGGCCTGGGTGATCCAGTTGGCGAGTAGCGTCTTCGGTTTGGCCACATCGGCGGCCAGTTCCGGTTCGTTCTTCGAGACGAATGCGCTCGGTAAGCGCGGGGCAACGGCCTGGTCTTTCTTTTCCGGATTGCCTCGTTTCAGCAGAAAGATCGGTGTCCGTTCCTTCTCGAGGTGGCGAACGGTGCTGATGGTGTCGAGTGGTTCGGGCAGGCTTTGCTCAAGCTCCAGAATTTGCGATTCGACCTTCTCTTTCTCGGCGTTCGCCAAGATGTCAGCTTTCTTGCGCAGGAGCTTGATCACCGCTTGGATCGACTCCGTCTTCTTCTCCCAGGCTTCCTGATCTTGTTTGTTGGCGAGGACGAGATCGTGCTCCGAGGTGCCCGCGAGAAAGGCTTGTAGGCGGTAATAGTCGATCTGCGAAAAGGGATCGAACTTGTGATCGTGACAGCGAGCGCAGCCGACTGTCATCCCCAGGAGGGCGGTGCCGAGGATGTCGGTCATCTCGGAGAGCACTTCGTCGCGACTGAAGGCGAGAGCCTGATTTCCCGCGTTGCGGCGCACGGGTCCCAGGCGATGGAAGCCGGCCGCGATCAGGGAACGATGATCGTCGGGCGCTGATTCATCACCAGCGACTTGTTCGCGAACGAATCGATCGAACGGGACATCGTCATTGAAGGAACGGATGACATAATCGCGGTAGCGCCAGGCTCCGGCGCGATGGCGGTCGTACTCGAACCCCTCAGTCTCGGCATAGCGGACCACGTCGAGCCAGTGCCGGCCCCAGCGTTCACCGTATTCGGGCGTTGCCAGCAGTCGATCAACCTGTTTCTCGAATGCGTCGGCGGAATCATCATTCAAAAAATCTTCGAGTTCTTTCAGGGTGGGCGGCAGGCCGGACAGGTCAAACGTGACGCGGCGAAGTAACGTCGCTCGATCGGCCGGCGGTTGCGGTTGCAAGCCCTCGCGTTTCAGCCGTTGCAGGATGAACGCATCAATGGGACTCGACGTCCAGGCCCGTGCGGTCGCGTCATCGAAAGTCGGCACGGCCGGCTTGGCGCGAGGCCGCAACGACCAGGAAACGGCAGGCTCCGCCCCGATTGCGGGCGAGGTAAACAAGATCGACAAAAAGAGAATCCGCATCTTCGGCCCGGGAGGGAAGGAGGGTATGCAATCTTGGCGAGGCGGTCACAATAGTATTCGTAGGATGGTGAGCCTAATTCTGCTTCCGAATCTGCTCGGTCACTTTGATTTCGTATTTGCCATCGCGTTCCACGACTCGGAAGGTCGTCGAGTAAATCTGATCTTCTTTCAACTTCCGGTAGTCTTTTTCCATGTCCGACATCTTATTTTCCATGCTCTTCGGGAAGAACGCAATGAACCACGGAGGGCTGTAGGTTAGCCCCAAAGCTCGGGCGATCTTGGCGGCCGAGACTTTGTCTTCATCTTTGAACATCATGTCCGGCAGGTCGTCGGTGCTCGACAGTGGCTTGCCCGCGTTCGGCATGGTGATGTCCTCGAACAGGCGGTTCTTTTTCCAGTCTGGCGGTTCGGGGATGGCGACCTTAGCTTCAAACGCCGCGAGTTGCTTCAGATAGTCTTCACCGCTCGATGTCTTGAAGACGATCGTCCAGCGCAGCGACCGGCTGCCGGACGTGGTGGCGTCACCGGGACCACCCGTCCCGCCGGAGCCCTTGCCCGCTTCGCCCATGCCGGTGCCCGTCTCGGCGCCTTTGCCTTTCGTGCCGCCGATGCCTTGGGCGAAACGCTTCTTGATGTCCTCATTGAGGTCGCGAAGTTTGTCGAAGTTGGGTGACTGGACGACCTGCTTTAACGCCTCGGCGTTGTCTTTCAATTCGGGGATCCACGCACTCGCCGCCACGATCTCGCGCGACAGTTCCACCTCGGGCAGCTTCCGGAGGGGATCCATCGGTTCCGCTTCCTTGGCTTCCATCGGGTCGCCGCCCCCGCCGCCCTTTTCGCCAGCGAGACCGCCTTGCGGTTCGTTCTTCACCAGCATGCCGCGGATCGGCACCGGCGCCTTCTTCTCGGGATCCATCAAGCGAGTGGTGATAAAGATGATGAGGCCGACCGCGAGAACATGAATCGCGATCGAAGCCACGTTCGAGATGGGAAACTCGTAATGCGGGGAGTACTTATGCCAGAACTCCTCCGCCGGCGGCTCGAGCGCGGCGGGATCCTCGGTGGACGGATTCGGAAGTTTCGTGGTCGGGGTCATGAGAGCCGCTCCCGTTTCGGGACGTGAGAATATCACTCATCATACCGGTGGAAGGGGAACATTCGCAACCTTTTCACCACATAGAACGTAGTAGGACGGATTGGACCGAATAGGGAAGGTAGTCAATTCGCGAGAGACGACATCCGGTCGCTCTTCCCTTGCATCCGGCCGCGATGCTGGTTATGGTCAATACTGTGGACTATTGTTTGAGGTGCGATCATGCGTTCCGCGATTCCCCATCTACGCTGGATTCTCGCTTGCTCTTTCGGTCTCGCTCTCACTCCGTTCGCCTTGGCCCAGTCGAAGGTCACCGGCTTCAACGAGCGCGAAATCGAGCCGCAACCGCATGCCTTCGACAAGCCGGATAACTGGACGCTGCACATCCGCTTCAAGGATCCGCGCATCATTACCTGTGAAGTGCCGGGGCAAGATAAGAAAAAGATCGTCTGGTACATGGTCTATCAGGTTTACAACCTCACGACCGAACCGCGCATTTTCGTCCCCGATTTTGAACTCAAAACACACGATTTCGAGACCGTCCATGCGGACGAAGTCAGCCCCGCGGTGCAGAAAATTATTAGCGAAATCGAAGACCCGACCGGCAAACTGAACATCAAGAACTCAGTCACCATTAGCAAGGATCCGATCCCGCTCTCGAAGACGCAAGACGCCTACCCGCGCATGATCACCGGCGTGGCGATCTGGACTGATGTATACGACCGCGCCCCGAAGACGAACCGCTTCAGCATCTTCATCGCCGGCCTCTCCGATGGCTGGCGCAAGGATCCGAATTCGGACGTGATTCGCCGTAAGACGTTACAGATCAACTTCCAACGGCTCGGCGACGACATTCAGAACGACGCGAATGCCATCCGCTGGGTAGACAATCCCAACTACATCTATCGGGCAACCAACGTTAATTTGACGGGGAAGCCCATGCCGCCGGAAAAGGTCATTCTGGAACCGATCCGGGAAGAGGCCCTGGCGCCACGGCCGAAGCTGCCCGGCGTACCGGTTGTCCCGGCCCCGCCCCAGGACCTACTGCTGCCGCCGCCGCTGACCGTGAAACCGTCGCCGATGCGGTGAATGGAAGAGGCCATTGCTGATCGGCCGTGGTTCCCTACAATTCAATTTCCGAAAAAGTTCACCTGTTTTAGACAGTGAGAGAGGCTCGATATGGCACATAAAAAGGGCCAGGGCTCATCGCGCAACGGTCGCGATTCGAACCCGCAACGGCTCGGTATCAAGGCCTACGCCGGCCAATTCGTGACAGCTGGCAGCATCCTCGTGCGTCAGCGCGGCAGCAAGTTCTACCCGGGCCGCAACGTGAAGAAGGCGAAAGACGACAGCCTGTTCGCCCTGGCGGACGGCGTCGTTCACTACGCGCCGAATCATCGCGTGAGCATCGTCGAGCCCGTTGAAGAGACGGTCCCAGCGTGAATCGGGTCGACGATCTAATCGTCTCCGACCCCGTTCCAGGCATTGATCACCATGCGGAAGCCCGCGATATGCGCGGGCGTTGTGCCGCAACAGCCGCCAATCATCGTCGCTCCCGCGGCCAGCAACTCCGGCAGCCACGACGCCATGTACGCCGGGGAATGCGGGTAGACCCAGGTTTCGTTCCGGAACTTCGGCGTTCCCGCGTTGGGCCGGGCGAAGATCGGCAGATGCGTCGAATCGCGAAAACGCTGAACGATTTCGACGCACTCCTTCATGCCGATGTCTCGGCCGCAATTCACGCCGATAGCTCGGACCCCCATGAGCCCGTCCACTTCACGCGCCCATTCTTCAGGCGACAATCCTTCGAACGTGCGGATGCCTTGATCGTCGCGCAGAAAAGTAGCCGACGCCAGCACGGGCAGGCGACCCTCGTTCACCTTCAGCACCATTGCCACCGGCGTTACGTTTGACACGGTTTCGACCAGGAGTGCGTCGCACTCCGAGAGTGCGGCGATAAGATCGCTAACGTCTTCCGAGGAATCGAACGGCCCGATGTCGCCAAGCACCCAACGATTCTGTTGCTGCGCTAAGGCAACTGCGGCCGCGGCGATGTCGCTCGTTGAAGTCGAGACCTTACGCCGTTCCAACGCGGCCTGCGTGACCTGAAATGTGTTCGTCAAAAGCGTGTCCGCGCCGGCTTCGGCATAAGCCCGATGAACCGACGCGACCCGTTCGGGATGGAGAACATTCCAGGACTTGAAGCCTTCCTCAGGTTGCAGATTGAACTTCTGCAACTCCGTCCCCATGCCGCCATCCATCAGCAGCACGTGATCGGAACGGAGCGCGTCGTGGAATGACGGCACAAGGGAATTACGCCCCATACTTGCCCAACCGGCCGGCGTGGGCCATGGCCAAGAGCATCAAATGCATGGCCTGGAACTGGCCGAGACCGCCGTAAAGACAAGCCGACTCCGAGAACTCGGTAACGGCATCAGTTCGCGCCATGGCTGCCCGGATCAACGTCGGCACGGGATGCCAGCTATGCGAGCGCATCTTGCTCGGCGTGCTGTGGTCGCCGGTGACGATGAAGACATCGGGCTTCAATTCGAGAATGCTCGGGATGGCGGCGTCGAGCTTCTCGATCATGTCGACCTTGGCGGGGAAATTGCCGTCTTCGCCGGTCGAGTCGGTGTACTTGTAATGCAGGAAGAAGAAGTCGTACTGGCCCCAGACTTTCTTGAGCGTGGCCATCTGATCGTTCAGGGTGGAGCCGGCATCAAGTACATCCATCCCAACGAGTCGCGCCAGGCCCTTGTACATCGGATAAACCGCGAGGGCGGCGGACTTGAGGCCATAGACCTCCTGCATGGTGCCGATCTTCGGGTAGCGTGCGAAACCGCGGAGGGTCACGCCGTTGGTGGGGGCGTCGGCTGCGAGGATCTTGGTCGCCTGGGCGATAAAGTCGTTCACGACGCCGGCCGTTTTCTTCGAGGCGTCATCGCGGCCCTGCGCGGTCAGCGGGGGCACGCCCGTCGCCTGGGGATCCGTGTCGTTGACGGCATCGCCAAGGCCTTCGCCCCGGAAGACGACCACGAACCGGTGTTCTTTGACGGGTTCGACGAAAACCTCGACTCCAGGAATCTTGACCGCACGCATCTTCTGAACCATGGCGACGCAGCGTTCGGTGGTCGGTCGGCCCGCCCGGCGGTCAGCAATTTTCCCGGCGGCATCCAGGGTACAAAAGTTCCCTCGTACCGCGACATCTTTCGAGCCCACCTGGAAGTTGATCCCGAGAGCTTCGAGGATCCCGCGGCCGATGCGGTATTCGAGCGGATCGTAGCCAAACAGGCCGAGATGGCCGGGGCCGCTGCCGGGCGTTATCCCCGGCAAAACCGGCAAACTTAACCCACAGACCCCCTCTTTCGCACATTGGTCGAGGTTTGGCGTGCGAGCGGTTTCGAGTTCTGTTTTCCCGCCCGGTTCGAGCGGGAGGCCGCCGAGACCATCGGCAACCAGAAGGACTATCTTGGATGCGGAAGTTTCCCGCAATTCGGCAATGAGTTCGTGAATGTTCATACTGGGGAGTTTACACGTCGAAAGACGTGACGTACAGTATTTTGAGAGGGGGAATCAATTTCGCACCTCATTCACCGATCCGAATTGACTTATGCAACTTCCTGATGAATCGATCGAGTTCAGCTACCAAGGGCTCCTGGCGCCCGTCGCCGACGCCTGGACTCCCCTCGGCGAACTCCAGTCCCAGCACTTCCTGTCGCCCGAACGTCTCGAGGCGATGAAGCAAACGCTGGTCTCTGTCCGCATGCAAATTGCGGCCGAGCGCGAGATGGTCAACGCTCCGGCCAAAATGAAACCACTTGATTCCGGTTTCATCGACTTGCCGCAGAAACTGCTGGATCAGCACCGGCGCAAGGGCGAAATAAGCGAGCTCGGCCGCGTGATGGCCCTCGCGCAGAAGATGCGCGATTATGTCGATCGAGTTGTCATCTTGGGCGTTGGCGGTTCATATTTGGGCGCTCGGGCACTCTTCGAATCTCTCTGCCATACCTTCCACAATGAAATGCCGGCGCGGATGAGACTGGGCCGGCCGCGCGTCTATTTCGACGGCAACAACGCCGACAACGATGCTGTTCAAGACCTGCTCGAACTGCTGGAAAATACGTGCGTCGATCCGGAACTACGCGAGGAGCGCTGGGGCTGTTGCGTCGTCAGCAAGTCGGGCGGCACCCTCGAAACCGCCGCTATCTACCGGTTACTTCGCGGAGAGCTCTCGCGCTATTATGGTTCAAGTTTTGAGAAGATTCGCCATCTCATCATTCCCGTTACCGGGCTGACGGGCAAATTGCGCGATCTGTGCAAGGCCGACGGCTACAAAGATGACGAAGTCCTCAACATCCCCGACAATGTCGGCGGCCGCTATTCGGTGTTCTCTTCCGCGGGACTCGCCCCCGCTGCCTTGATGGGGCTCGACGTTCGCGCTCTGCTTTTAGGCGCCGCGTCAATGACGCGTCGATTCTTGGAGGAACCGTTTGATCGAAACCCGGTCCTGCAGTACGCGGCGGTCAATTACCTGATGACGGAAGAGTATGGCAAGAACTGCCGGGTGCTGGCGATCTGGTCTAAAAAACTCGAAGCGTTGGGATTGTGGTACGATCAGCTTCTGGCCGAATCGCTCGGCAAGCAGGGCCGAGGGCCGACGCCGTTGACAGTCGTTTACTCACGCGATTTGCATTCGCGAGGCCAACAACATCAAGACGGACCGCGCGACAAAGTCATCAACAATCTGTACGTGAAGACGACCAAACATACCGCCATCCCTATTGGCATGGCCGACCGCAACGAGGACGATCTCAACTCGATCTCGCGGAAAACGCTTCCGGACATTCTGACGGCCGCTATAAAGGGATCGAACCAAGCCTACCTTGAAGCCGCTCGGCCGACGACCGACATCGTTTTGCCGGTGCTCAGCGAGCACACCATGGGCCAGCTCATGCAGATGCTGATGCTGGCAACGGTGGTGGAAGGCCGTTTGATGAACGTCAACCCCTACGGGCAACCAGGGGTTGAAGCGTACAAGAAGAACATGAATCGGATTCTGCGCGGCGGATGAGTTCACTCGGAAGATCCGGCTAAAGCCGGGACTCCAACGAAGAGAAAACCCGAACGATCCCGCCTCTCGGCGGATTTTGTTTTCGTTGGAGTCCCGGCTTTA
>Ga0105048_10002979_pt1 | contig 27708 bp, 22 predicted proteins | sample MAT05_FD_78382 | JGI IMG/M metagenome (GOLD analysis project Ga0105048, IMG submission 78382) | Freshwater microbial communities from Lake Fryxell liftoff mats and glacier meltwater in Antarctica - MAT-05 | ecosystem: Environmental > Aquatic > Freshwater > Ice > Liftoff microbial mat | place...
GTCGAAACGGTTCTGCACCGCGCCGAAGGTGGCCCGCTGGTTGTTCAGCGTGTTCAAGGCGTCGTCGATGTTGGTGATGGCGGACTGCGCCGTTGTTGCATCCGTGATGAGCGCGCCTGGGCCGTCCGCGCCGCTGGTGTAGGCGCTGGTGAGCGCGTCGTAGCTGCCCACGTCGATGCCAGACAGAATATCGCTGCCCAGCACGGCGGTGAAGCTGGCAGGTGACGTCCAACTGAACGCCGCGACCGTGATCCGGTCGATGTTGTTGGTGTTGTTGGCGCCAATCTGGAAGACCGAGTCCGCTGCCGTCGCCAGGATGTTGGTGCCGTTGAACTTGGTGCCACCCAGGGTCCGTGTCGCTTCCTGGGCAAGTTGCACGTATTCCTGGTTCAAGCTGACGCGGTCCTGGGTGGTGTTGGTGCCGTTGGCCGATTGCACCGCCAGTTCACGCATGCGCTGAAAGATGTCGCCGACCTTGCCCAAAGCGCCTTCAGCCGTCTGGGCCAACGAGATCGCGTCGTTGGCGTTGCGCATGGCCACCGACATGCCACGAACTTGTGAGTTCATGCGTTCAGCGATGGCCAGGCCGGCCGCGTCGTCTTTGGCGCTGTTCACCCGCAGGCCTGAAGACAGGCGCTGCATCGAAGTTGCCAAAGACATCTGGCTGGTGCTTACGTTGCGTTGAGCGTTCAACGACACCAGGTTGGTATTGATGGTTTGAGCCATGAAAATTCTCCAAAACGTTAACTGACCACAGGCAAATGCCTCGCAAGCGCCGCGTTCATGACGTCGGTCTTGACAAACGGTGCTTGCTTGCAAATCCACAGTGTTTGGGCCAAGGCCCGCCTGCTGCGGAACTCGCCCGGGCCCCGCGCTGCCGACACGACCGCTGCCCCTGGTAGACAGGCGGCTGTCGTTCAGCCCGTTGGTGGTCCGGACCCCGCACTCGCATTTGCAAGCACGTTGAAGCCGTTTTCGTCGGGTGGTGAAAAACCTTTAGCCCTTTGCTGGACGTTTGCACGGCTTTTCTGCAGATCACCCGGCTCAAAGCTGAGCGATGGGCACCCCGGCCGTCGGCACGAACTGGCAGGCCCTGACCGTTCATTTCGTGCAATTGCGCGCAGGCGGCTTGGCCATCATGACGGTCAAGTGGCCATGGCAGCTCCACCGGCGATGAGCATTTGCTGTTGCACCCGTTCTTCTGCAGGGACTACCCGTTGCAAACCGTTTCACACCCGTCATTTGTTACAAGGTTTGCGCGATCGCCCCAAACGGGTCCTGGGCAAGCGCCTGGGTCTGCGTCTGCCTCGGTGTCGGCTCACACGGCGCGGCAAGCGGCGCGCGGGCATTGGCAGGAAGGTCTTGAACTGGCCGCGCGGCAGGCCTGGCCCGAGGCGGCCAGGGCCTTTGCCCGCGCTACCCGCGCCGCGCCGGGCGACGCGCTCTTGTGGGTGAACCTGGCCAACGCGCAGCGCCAGGCAGGCGAACCGCACCGCGCCATTGCTGCGGCTCGCCGGGCGCTGCAGCACTCGCCCGGTAACCCTCTGGCACTGCATGTGCTGGGTGTGTGCCTGGCCTACATGCACCGCTACGCCGAAGCGGCGCAGGTGCTGGCTGAGCTCGAAGCCAGCGGCCACAGTACGCCCGACATCATGGTTCAGCATGGTTCGGCGCTGTTGTCGCTGCAACAGCCCAAACCCGCTGCTGCGGTGCTGCTGCGGGCTTTGGCGCTGCAACCCGACATGGCGCAGGGCCACGCCATGCTGGCCGAAGCCTGCCGTGAACAAGGCATGAAGCGCGAAGCCCTGGAATGCATGAAGACCGTGCTGGCGCTTCAGCCCGACAACCTGGAGGCGCTGGCCCGTGTGTCGTTCGAAAAGCGCCACCTCTGCGACTGGTCAGGGCTGGACGCTGACATCGACACGCTGCGCCAGGCCTGGGCCAACGCCGTGCCTGGCCAGGCGCGCGTGGCGCTGTCGTTCACCTTGCTGTCGCTGCCGCTGGCGCCGGAACTGCTGCTGGCTGCGGCCAAGGCCGACGCGTTGGCGCGGTCGCGTGGCATCAAGCCCATGGCGGCGGTATTGCAGATGCCGCTGCCGCTGCCGGCGCCTCGAGGTCAGAAAATCCGCGTCGGCTTTGTTTCGTTCGACTTCCGCATGCACCCGGTATCGCAACTGCTGGTGGACGTGCTCGAAGCGCTGGACCCAGAGCAGCTGGAAGTGATCCTGTATTCCGCCGGGCCTGACGACGCGTCACCGATGCGCGCGCGGCTGCGGGCCGCAGTCGCCGAATTTGTGGACCTGCGCGGTTTGTCGGACAAGGATGCTGCGCTGCGGGTGCGCGCTGACGGCGTGGACCTGCTGGTGGACCTGATGGGGCACACCCGCGGCCTGCGCCTGGCGATCTTTGCGCACCGGCCCGCCCCGGTGCAGGCCAGCTACCTGGGGTTTGCTGGCAGCACGGGTGCTGAGTTCATCGACTACCTGGTGGGCGACCCGCTGGTCACGCCGCTGGCGCTGGCCCACCAGTTCAGCGAAAAGATCGCGCAGTTGCCGTTGACCTTCCAACCCAACGGTGCCAGCCGCCCACTGCCAGGGGTCATGACGCGTGCGCAAGCGGGCCTGCCCGAAGGCGCCTTCGTGATGTGCGGCTTCAACAACACCTACAAGATCACGCCCGAGGTGCTCGACACCTGGTGTGGCCTGATGCACGAAATACCGCAGGCCGTTCTGTGGCTGCGCGAAACCAACCAGCAACTGCATCACAACGTGTGGCACGAATGTGCAGTGCGTGGCGTCGCGGCCGAGCGCGTGGTGTTTGCCAAAACCACGTCCTATGAGAACCACTTCTCGCGCCTGGCCCTGGCCGATGTGTTTGTCGACAGCTGGCCCTACAACGCCCACACCACCGCCAGTGACGCGCTGTGGGCGGGCGTACCCGTGGTCACGTTGTACGGCAACGGCTATGCCTCGCGCGTGGCGGCCAGTGTTCTCAACGCCGCTGGCATGGCCGAGTTGGCGTTGGCCACGGTGGCCGACTACCGCCTCGCCATCCTCGCCCTGGCGCAGAACCCGGAGCTGCTGGCTGGGTACCGGCAACAACTCGTCCAGCAGCGGCAAAGCCTGCCTTTGTTTGACGCGCCGCGCTACGCCGGCGAACTGCAAAGTCTGTTCCAACGCATGGTGCAACGCTGGCGCGATGGCCTGGCGCCTGAACACCTGTTGGCCGAAGCGACCCAGACCTAACGAACACAAGGAACTGACAACATGACCGCATCCACGAGCTTTGCAGTCGCTGCCGGCACCCCACCGCCAGCCGGTGCGGCAGTCCAGGCCGTCGACACCGAAGCCTGGACGGTGGCCACAGCCAGCGGCCTGAGCTTGCGCCTGCCACCGTCCATGCGAAGCCTCACCACCTATGTGATGCTGGAACAGGAATGCTGGTTCGAGCCCGAGATGAGCCTGCTGCCGCTGCTCCTGACCCCCGGCATGAATTGCCTGGACGTCGGTGCCAACCACGGCATCTACACGCTGGAAATGGCGCGCTGCACCGGTACGGGTCAGGTCATTGCTTTCGAGCCCACGCAACTGCCCCGCAGTCGTTTGCTGCGAAGCGTGGCGGATGCCGGCATGAACGCACGCATCACGGTGGTCGACGCTGGCCTCGCCGACCGTGACGGTACGGCCAGCTTCGCCGTGCACGACAACAGCGAACTCAACTCGCGCGAAGGCGCTGGTGCCGAGCGCGAAACCGTCCGGTTGCTGGCGCTGGACAGCTATCTGCACAGCCGGGGGGCTGGGCTGGCGTCCATCCCGATTGCTTTCATGAAGCTTGATGCTGAAGGCGACGAAGTCCGGGTGTTGGCCGGAGCACGCCAGTTCTTCGCCGCCCAGTCGCCAGTTGTGCTGTTTGAATACAAACACGGGCGTGCCGTCAACACCGCGTTGTTGCATGCCTGGGCGGCATTGGGTTACGGTTTGTTCCGTTGGAGTGCGGAGCTGTTGCTGCTGCTGCCGTTCGAGGTGGCCACAGGCGAGGCCGCCTTTGCGCTGAACCTGGTGGCCGTGCGGCCAGCGCAGCAGCAGGAGCTGGCCAAGCGGGGCTTGCTGGTGAGTGCAGCGGCTTCGGCTGTGGCCACTCCCAGCACGTCAACGCCCGTCGCCGATGAGGCGCTGCGTGCCTGGTGTGCCTGGCCAGCCCAGCGCGACTTGAAATTGCTGGCAGCCGACGGCGTTTACGCCACTGCTTTGCGCCACGTGGCCACGGCCCACAGCGCCCTGGGCGTGGCGGCCGCTGAACGCCTGGCGGCAGTGCGCGTCGCGCGCGACAGCCTGATGGTGGCTCTGGGCGGCGGTGCACCGCTGGGCCCTGAAGCCTGGGTGCTGCTGCTGCACTGCCTGCACGCGCTGGGTGAACAACACGCCGCCGTGCAACTGGGCGCCAGCGTGTTGGCGCAGTGGCCGGAGGACGCGCCGGTGGACCAGCCGATGATGCCGCCGCTGCGCAGCGACATCGAGCGTCCGCGCAGCACCGCCGCCGGCCCGTGGCTGCGCCAGATGCTGGCCGAATTTGTGGCCACGCACGCCGCCTATTCGTCTTACTTCCAGCCACCCACGCCTGACCGATGGGGCTCGCTGCTGGTGCATCCTGATCACAGCGCCGGCATCGAGCGCCGCTACCTGCTGGCCCATGTGCTGTGCGACCGCTTGGCGCCGGTCGACAAGCTGACGTTGCTGACCGCGGGGCGACAAACGCACAACGGCTTCCTGTGGCGCGGCTTGATAAAGACCATGGGGGCGATGGCGTCAAGCTCTGCGCCGTCGTCGCCGTCCAGCTCAGGCGCCGGTGCCGGTGCCGGTGCCGAGACGGCCGCCGCAGTGCTGGCACAGCTGCCCGTGACGAGCATTGGCATTGTCGATGTCGGGGCAAGTTCGCTGGCCAACGAAACCGAGCCATACGCCCCACTCGTGGCCGCTGGGTTGGCTCACGTCATTGGCTTCGAGCCCGATGCAAAAGCCTTGGACAAGCTGCGCAACGCGCACCGCAACGGCGGCACGCACCGCTACCTGCCTCACTTTGTGGGTGACGGAGCGGACGCCGTGTTCCACGAAACCAACTGGGGCCCCACCGGCTCGCTGCTGGCACCGGACCGCGCGGGTCTGGACCGCTACCACCAACTCGGCACTGTTGTTCAGGAAGTCGCTCAACACGCCGTCAAGACCGTGCGCCTGGACGACGTGGTGGGCGCGGGCACGATGGACGTGCTGAAGATCGACGTGCAAGGTGCGGAGTGCCGTGTCTTTGCCGGCGCGGCCGAGCGGCTGAATGACTGCCTGGTGGTCTGGACCGAAGTGCTGTTTTCGCCCATGTACCAGGGCCAGCCGCACTTTGGCGACGTTGACGCGGTGCTGCGCGCCCACGGCCTGCAACTGCTGTGTTTTGCGGGCCTGGCGCAGCGCACCTTGCTCAGCTGGCCGATCAGCGGCGTGCGCCAACCGCAGCGCACCCAGCAGCCCTGGGCCGACGCCATCTACGTGCCCACCGCCGCGCGATTGGCCAGGCTCGACCCCACGGCCAGTGCACGGCTGGCCCTGGTGGCGCACCACATGCTGGGTGCGTTCGACCTCTGCCACAGCGCGCTGCTGCAGTTTGACGCGGCAAGCGGTAGCCAACTGGCGCTGCGCTACCTGAAAGCACAAAGCCTGTGAATGGCGCCCACCCGTTGAAGGACAACACCATGGCCCAGAAAGCAAAGCCCGAAGACTTCATGGGGCGCTTTCGCGAAATCATCTCCGACCCATTGAACCTGCTGATTCGGCGAGTGCCTGACGCGGGTCTGGTGACTGAGAACCTGGTCACCCTGCACAACGGCCTGCGTGTGCCCTTCAGCGGCCCGCACGCGTATTACGACGGTTTCAGCGACATCCTGGCGCTCAACCGCGGTGTCCACGAACCTCTGGAGGAGTACGCATTCCAGCAGTTGCTGAACGTGTTGCCAGCAGCGCCCACCCTGTTGGAACTGGGGGCCTACTGGGGGCATTACTCGATGTGGCTCAAACAGCACCGGCCGCAAGCCCAGGTGCACCTGGTCGAGCCGGTGTTAGGCCACCTGCAAGCCGGCATGGCCAACTTCCACCGCCATGGTTTCGACGCCGAGTTCATCCATGCGTTTGTTGGCGCACAGCAGTTTCGGGTTGACCAGTTTGTGGCCCAGCGCGGCTTGCAGCAGCTGGACCTGCTGCACGCCGACATCCAGGGTCACGAGGTGGAGATGCTGCTGTGCTGCGAAACACTGCTGGCGGCCGGGCGCATCACCTACGCCTTTGTTTCGACCCATTCGCAAGACCTGCACTGCCAAACCGCAGCCTTGCTTCGCAAGCACGGTTACCGCATCGAAGTGCAGGCCGACTTCGATGGCGGCACGACCTCTTACGACGGTTTTGTGTTCGCCAGCTGCCCGCAGGTGCGCCCGGTGTTCCTCGACTTCGCGCCGTTGACGCGTGTCGACATCAACCGCAGTTCGCCGCAGGTGCTGGCGGGTTATGTGGCCAGAGTGGCCACCGCGGCGTGAGTCTGCAGGCTAGCTTGCCAAGTCACCGACCGTCACCAAGCCCCGAAAAAACGCCTCGCACTGCGCCAACTGCGCCAGGCTGACAAACTCATCGGCCTGGTGCGCCTGGTCGATGGAACCCGGGCCGCAGACCACGGTGGACAGGCCGGCGCGCTGGAACAAGCCGGCCTCGGTGCCGAAGCCGACCAGCGTGGTGCGGTGGTTGCCACTCAGCTGCTGGGCCAGGCGCACGGCGGCCTCATTGGCGTCGGCCAAGAACGCCGGCACACCGGCCAGCACCTCGAAACGAATGCCCGTGGCCCCGTCCACCGCGTGCATGGCTGGCAACAGGCGTGCGGCGCGGTCCAGCACCTGCTGCTGCACCGGGGCCATGTCAGTGCCCGGGATGTTGCGGAACTCGTAGTGGAAGCGGCAGTCCTCGGGCACCACGTTGTCGGCAATGCCGCCTTCGATCACGCCGACCGATGCAGTCGTGTACGGCACCTCAAAGCCCGGGTAAGTGGGCCCGTTTTCACGCCAATGGTCGGCCATGTCAGCCAGGTGGGTCACCAGGCGCGCAGCGTTCTCGATGGCGTTGACGGCTGTGCTGGTCTGTGACGAATGCGCCGCCCGGCCCTTCACACAACAGCGCCAGCGGTAGACCCCTTTGTGGGCGATGGCCGGCACCATGCCGGTGGGTTCACCGACGATGCACAGGCGTGGGAATGCTGCGGCGGGCAAGCCAGCGTCTTCCAAGTCCTTGATGAGGGTTTGTGCACCAAAACAGCCAACCTCTTCGTCGTAGCTGAAGGCGTAGTGCACGGCAAAGGGCAGGTCGGCTTCGAGGAAGGCATGCGCCTGCGCTACCGCCAGGCCAATGAAGCCCTTCATGTCGGCACTGCCGCGGGCGTAGAGCTTGCCGTCCTGCACCACGCCACCCAGCGGGTCGCGTGTCCAGGCCTGGCCATCCCAGGGCACGGTGTCGGTGTGGCCCGACAGCACCACGCCGCCGGGCTTGCCCACGCCCAGCGTGGCGAAGAGGTTGGCCTTGCTGCGGGTCTCATCAAAGCTCAAACGCAGCGGCACACCCAGGCTGCGCAAGTGGTCGGCAAGGGTGTCGATCAGCGCCAGGTTGCTGTTGCGACTGACGGTGTCGATGCGCACCAGGCGCTGCGCCCAGGCCAGGGAGTCGGCGCTCAGGGTCGGTGCGGTGGCGGCAGGGGGCGTGGTTGGGTTCATTCAACACACTTTAGTGGCAGCCGGACCCAGTCGGACAACAGCCCCGTTCACACGCCAAAGAACGATGTCTCGGCCGCAGCGTCGGGGTGGTCGTACCGCAAACCCCGCCGGGCTGCGCCATGACAACGGCTCAGGCCTTACGCTGCGGGCATGACCAAACACCTCACACCGCAATTTCAAGGCACACCAGGCCGCTGGCTGCGTCTGGCCAGCATGGTCGCCCTGGCGGCCCTGGTCGGCGCCTGCATGACGCCGCCACCAACGCCCGGCCAGAGCCGCGACGAGGTGTTGCGCACCTGGGGCACGCCCACGGCACGCTACGACCGGGCGCCAGGCGCACAGCGACTTGAGTACGCCACCGGACCCTATGGCCGCACCACCTGGATGATTGACCTGGACGCCACTGGCCGTGTCAGCAGCGCACGCCAGGTGATGACTGAGCCCTTTCTGATGGACTTCCAGGGGCGGTTACCGGGCATGCCGAGCCGGGAACTGTTGTTCAATCTGGGCACCCCCGGCGAGCGCCGTGGCGGCGGCCGGCAAGGCGGCGAGATCTGGTCCTGGCGCTACGAGACCAACGACTGCCTGTGGTTCCGGGTCTCGATCGGCGACGACCAGCTGGTTCGTGACGGCGGCTTCTACCCGGACTGGACCTGCGACACGCCCAACGGGTCCGACTGAAGGCGTAGACGACGGCCTTCGCGGCCGCAACGGTTGAATGCTCCTTTGCGCTCGACACGGCTGCCCCCAACCCGATGACAACGTGCGCTCCCGCAAAACGGCTGGCCAGGCAAGCCATCGAACCTGCTCACGTTCTTCAGCGGCAACCCGGTGCAGTCGCCCAAGCAGCCGGTCGGCGGGCCGGGCCTGTTGCTGATGGGCGGGGGTACCCAGGTCAACGCGGCGTTCACGCAGCGTGTCTACCCCATCGCCAACGTCAGCGACAGGCCGCTGAGTGTTGAGGGCGCGCTGCCAGCCGCGGGCTGACCGTTGACCGGCTGTGGGTGACCGCAACGCCCGTGCCCGAGCCGGCCAGCGCCGCACTGCTGCGGCTGGGCGTTGGCGTGCTGGCGCTGCGTCGGCACGGCACAGCAGGCTACGGCGCCCGCGGGTCTCGGGTGTGGCGTTTCATCCAGTCGCTCATCTCGCGCAGCGTGTGGCCCACCGATTCACGTGCCGAATAGCCATGTGACTCAAACGGCAGCGAGACATAACGCACGTTGCCGCCGGTGCCGGCCAGGGCCTGGAACAAGCGCTGCGTCTGCATCGGGAAGGTGCCGGGGTTGTCGTCACTCTCGCCGTGGATCAACAGCAGCGGCTCCTTGATGCGGTCGGCGTAGTTGAAGGGACTGAGCTTGAGGTACACGTCCTGCGCTTCCCAATAGGTGCGGCGTTCGCTCTGAAAACCAAACGGCGTGAGCGTGCGGTTGTAGGCGCCGCTGCGTGCGATGCCAGCCTTGAACAGGCTGGTGTGGGCGAGTAGATTGGCGGCCATGAAGGCGCCGTAGCTGTGGCCGCCCACCACCATCTGCTGGCGGTCGCTGACGCCCAGTTCCACGGCCTTGTCGACGATGGCGCGGGCGTTGGCGGTGATCTGCTCGACGAAGCTGTCGTTGACAGTCTTCGGGTCGCCGACCACTGGCATGGTGGCGTCCATCAGCACCACGTAGCCGTCCAGCACCAGCATCAAGGGGCTGCTGCTGCCGAATGTGGCGAAGCGACTGCTCGAGCCGCTGACCTGGCCGGCGGTGGCCGTGTCAGTGAACTCCAGCGGGTAGGCCCAGACGAATGTTGGCCGCCGCTCGCCGGGCTTGTAGTCGGGCGGCAGGTACAGCCAGAACGACAGCTCCACCCCGTCATTGCGCCTGAACTTCACCAATTCGCGTTTGACCTGGCGCAGCTGCGGCGTGGGGTCCGCCGGTGTGGTCAGCATTTTCATCTGCGCCAGTTGCGGCCCGCTGCGCAGCACCAGGTGCGGGGCTTCGCTGGCCGACTCGCGCAAGCTCAACACGCGGCCTTCGGGCAAGAGTGCCAGAGGGCGCTCGTGGTGGGTGGCGGCCGACTGGAAAAACGGCGTGCTTTGCGCGTTGGCCAGGTTCAGGCGGCTCAAGAACGGCCGGTCGCCGTCGGCGCTGGCGCCGTTGCCGACCATCCACAGGCTGCCCTCGTCCAGGCGGGCCACCGTGCGGCCGTTGACGAGCGTGCGGGTGAGCGGCGTGCCCGGGTCGCGGTAGCGGTCGCGCAGCGAACGCTCGTGCAGCCGGCGCGGCGCGCTGCTGCCGTCGGGCGTGACCAGGTCGGTGGTTCGCCACAGGCGGTCGCGGTCGACGTCGGTGACGATCAACCGTTCACTGCCCTGCACGAAGTCCAGGTTCACCAGCCGGCCCGCCGTGCGGTGCACTTCACGCGGCTCGCCCTGGTAGGGCGGGTCCAGGCGCAGCAGGCGGTCGCGGTGCGGCACCTTGTTGCGTTGGTTGCCGCCGTCCAGCGCTTCGACCCAATACACCGCGCCATCGGCATGGGGCGAGCCCCAGTAGTTGCGCGGGCCGGTGATGACGCCGTCCACTGGCACACCTTCTTTCAGCCGGATGGCACCGAGCTTGCGCAGCACCCGACCTGTGGCGTCGCGCAGTTCGACCTCGCGGCCAAAGTCCCAGGCGCCCACCTGGTAGCTGAACGGACCAGCCAGCCGCTGCGTCAGCAACACGCCCTGAGTGCCGATGCGTTCGATTGACGAAAACAGCCCAGGCTCGCCGATTTCGCTTGAGCGGCCATCGGCCAGCCGAACGGCGCGCAACGTGGCAGCGGCATGGTGTTCAAAACTCGCCGTGTCCTGGGCGTTTTTCAGCAGATCCTGCAGGGTCCGCTCGGGTGAGACACGGCCCATCGATTCCTGAATGGCTGGGCCGCTGGGTGCGTCGAACAGCGGCGCCGGCCCACGCTTGTCGGGCACCGTCAACAGCACCAGTTCGTCTTCGTCCAGCCACGCCGCGTCAGCCTCAAGAATGGTGTTCAGCCTGACGCCGGGCACTCGCCGCAGGCTGGCGTTGGCCACCTCGCCGACCCACAGTTCGGTGGCCTGCGGTGTGCGCCGGTAGAGCACGTAGCGCTGGCCGTTGGGCGACCAGCGCAGCTGGTGGAAACCGCCGCCGGCCGGGAGCTTCAGTTCACGCGGCGCGGCGCCGGGGGTGCTGAGGTCGAGCAGCCGAATGGCTTCAATGGCGTCCACCAGCTGCGGCGCGCTGGCCGCCGCGTCGATGCGCCCGCCGGCCAGGCGCAGCACCGGACGGGCCAGCTCGGTGATCCTGCGGTGGCGCTGCATGTCGACCAGCGCCACGGTCCGCTGGTCGGGTGCGACGGAGTGTTGCGGCAGGCCCTTGGCGTCGAGCACAGCGCGGATCTCGACCGAGGGCTGCAGGTAGGCTGCGACTTCCTGCGCCAGCGCTGCTGTCGGGGCCAACAGGGTGACCAGCGTCAGCGACAGAAGCGGCGAAAAAAACAGCGACAGAACCATCGACAAACGCATCGACAAAGGCATCGACAAAGGCATCGAAAAAGAAAGGGACAGCCAGCGCAGGCCTTGGTGTTGCCAGCAGCAGGGTGTGGTTGTTGAGGAGCGACGTCTTTCAGCCGCGAAGACCATGCCGCGTGCTCGCGGCGCGCAAGTGCAGCGCAATTTCAGCGCAGCCTGCTCGCTGCGCCGATTGCAACAACAGCGGCTGGCCATGGGCTGCCAGCCCATTGCGCTGGTGCTGGTTCCAATGCGGCCTCAGTGCGGCGCATGCAGCCGCTGGCCCGTCGACTGTCGTTGGGTGCGCGATGTGGCCTGACGATGGGGTCTGGACAGCGACTTGAGCCGGCCTTCAAACAGGCCCGTGCTGGCCAACGCTTCTGTGTCAGTCGGCAGCTGCCACTGTGGCGTCAACACCAACCTCGTCGAGAACCCGGATGTTTTGCGCAAGATCGCCCTTGGGCCCCTGGACGCTGTCGTACTCGACCCGTCCGCCTTGTTTGAGGGTGCGAAAGCCCTCCATCTGCACGGCCGAAAAGTGCGCGAACACGTCGGCACCGCCACCTTCGGGTTCGATAAAGCCAAAACCTTTGGCGTCGTTGAACCACTTGACTGAACCCATTGCCATCTCGTACTCCCACACAACAAAGTCATACACCATTCTCTGACCTTGCAGCGAGCAGTGTCAAGAATCATGGCAAGCATAACCGTCAAGCCCAGTCGACAATGCAATCAAGCGCACACCGCGAAGGGCGTCTGGTTGAACGCTGGCAGTCTGTGGCGCAACTCGCACCTTGAATGCCGGCGATCTGGCGCAACATTGACATAACGGCTGGTCAATCGGCGAGCCAGGTGCGAACAACATGCGACTCGATAGAATGATGCATGCCTGATGAAAAACCTCCGGCGCCTGTGGCCCCGGCCCCGGCCCCCAGCCCTGTTATGCCTGGACCCGATGTCGGCGGCGCCGTGGTGGCGGAGCGCAAGGCCGCCAGAATCAAACCCCCGGCGCTGTATCAGGTGGTCTTGTTGAACGATGACTACACCCCCATGGAGTTCGTCGTCATGGTCTTGCAGCAGTTTTTCCAGCGCGACCTTGAAACGTCGACCCTCATCATGCTCAAGATCCACCACGAAGGTCGTGGCATTTGCGGCGTCTATCCAAAAGACGTGGCCGCAACAAAAGTTGAACTGGTGCTGACCGCGGCTCGCCGCGACGGCCACCCTTTGCAGTGCATTATGGAGGCCGCATGATTGCCCAAGAACTCGAAGTCAGTCTGCACATGGCGTTTGTCGAAGCCCGCCAGCAGCGCCACGAATTCATCACCGTGGAACACTTGTTGATGGCCTTGCTGGACAACCCCTCAGCCGCAGAGGTGCTGCGCGCCTGTGCGGCCAACATCGAGGATCTGCGCAAGAGTCTGGCCACCTTCATCAAGGAAAACACCCCCACCGTCGGTGGCAGTGAAGAGGTGGACACCCAACCCACGCTGGGTTTTCAGCGCGTGATCCAGCGCGCCATCATGCACGTGCAAAGCACGGGCAATGGCAAGAAGGAAGTCACCGGTGCCAACGTGCTGGTGGCAATCTTTGGCGAAAAGGATTCACATGCCGTGTACTACCTGCATCAGCAGGGCGTGACGCGCCTTGACGTGGTCAACTTCATCGCCCACGGCATCAAGAAGAGTGACCCGCCCGAGCCCGCAAAAGGTGCCGAAGGCAGCAGCAACGAACCCGAGAAGGAAGAAGCCGCTGACAGCAAGGGCACCCCACTTGACCAGTTCACGCAGAACCTGAACCAGCTCGCTCGTGACGGCAAGATCGATCCACTGATCGGCCGCGAGCATGAGGTCGAACGGGTCATTCAGGTGCTGTGCCGCAGGCGCAAGAACAACCCCTTGCTGGTGGGCGAAGCCGGTGTCGGCAAAACTGCGATAGCTGAAGGGCTGGCGTGGCGCATCACCGAAAAAGACGTTCCGGAAGTGCTGGCCGACGCTACTGTTTATTCGCTGGACATGGGCGCATTGCTGGCTGGCACCAAGTACCGGGGTGACTTTGAGCAGCGGCTCAAAGGTGTTCTCAAACAGCTGAAGGACCAGCCCGGCGCGATCCTGTTCATTGATGAAATCCACACCTTGATTGGCGCGGGCGCAGCCAGTGGTGGCACTCTGGACGCCAGCAATCTGCTCAAACCGGCGCTCAGCAGCGGCGCCATGAAGTGCATCGGGGCGACCACATTCACCGAGTACCGCGGCATCTTCGAGAAGGACGCGGCGCTGTCGCGGCGCTTCCAGAAGGTCGACGTGGTCGAGCCATCGGTTGAACAGACCATCGAGATCCTGAAGGGCCTGAAAACGCGCTTTGAAGAACACCACAGCGTCAAGTACACCCTGACCGCGCTGCAAGCTGCGGCAGAGCTGTCAGCGAAATACATCAACGACCGCCACCTCCCCGACAAGGCGATCGACGTGATCGATGAGGCGGGTGCAGCGCAGCGGATCCTGCCGGCGACCAAACGCAAGAAGACCATCAGCCGTGCTGAGGTCGAGGAGATCGTTGCCAAGATCGCGCGCATCCCACCGGCTTCCGTGTCCAACGACGACCGAGGCAAGCTGAAGACCTTGGACCGCGACCTCAAGAGCGTGGTCTTCGGGCAAGAGCCGGCCATTGACGCACTGGCTGCGGCCATCAAGATGGCTCGAAGCGGCCTTGGCAAACCCGACAAGCCGATCGGCAGCTTTTTGTTCAGCGGCCCGACCGGTGTTGGCAAGACCGAGGTAGCCAAACAACTGGCCTATGTGCTGGGCATTGAGCTGATCCGCTTCGACATGTCGGAGTACATGGAGCGCCATGCGGTCAGCCGCCTGATCGGTGCGCCCCCGGGCTATGTGGGCTTTGACCAGGGTGGTTTGTTGACAGAGGCCATCAGCAAGAAGCCACATTCAGTGCTGCTGCTCGATGAGATCGAGAAGGCGCACCCGGACGTCTTCAACGTGCTGCTGCAGGTCATGGACCATGGCACTTTGACCGACAACAATGGCCGCAAAGCTGACTTCCGCAGCGTGATCATCGTCATGACGACCAATGCCGGCGCCGAGGCAATGAACAGGTCGACCATCGGCTTCACCAACTCACGCCAGCAAGGCGACGAGATGGCCGATATCAAACGTTTGTTCACGCCGGAATTCCGCAACCGGCTCGACGCCATCGTCAGCTTCAGGCCGCTGGACGAAAGCATCATCTTGCGCGTCGTGGACAAGTTTTTGTTGCAGCTTGAGGGCCAACTCACCGAGAAGAAGGTGGAAGTGACCTTCACCGATGCCTTGCGCAAGCAGTTGGCGAAGAAGGGCTTTGACCCCTTGATGGGCGCTCGGCCGATGCAACGCTTGATTCAGGACACGATCCGTCGCGCTTTGGCCGACGAGTTGCTGTTTGGCCGCTTGGTTGATGGCGGTCGTTTGACGGTCGACGTGGACGATGCGGGTGAGGTGCAGCTCGACATTCAACCGCCAAAAAAGAGCGACAAGCCACGCGCAGAGACCGCGTCAGTCTGATGCTGCACTGAGCGCACTGAGCGCACTGAGCGCGTTAAGCGCGCGGGGCGCAAGCGGCTACACGCGCGTGTGGCGGGGAGCAATGTCCCGAGCGGGATCTTGTTGATAGAAATGTTTGAACAGACCGTACAGCGCGGTCTGTTCCTTTTCCAGCAGCTCCGGGTGGGTGAAGAACGCCTCACTGGTCACCGCGAAAAATTCGTCTTCGCCTTCGGCGCCGTAAGGGTCGATAGCCGTGTCGCGGCCGGCTGCCTCTGCGGCTTGCACCTCCGCCACAAAGGAGTGGTAGGACGATTGCAGCGTCCTTACCCAGTCTTGACGGGACAACTCGGGCGGCAGCACCGGCACACCGTCAGACACCCCGTCGGCCAGGTCCAGCACGTGTGCAAACTCGTGGATCACCACGTTGTACCCGTGCCTGGCCATTGGCCCTGCGGCGCGAACGTCCTGCCAGGACAGCATCATCGGCCCGCCTTCCATGGCCTCGCCAGCAATGACTTCGTTGTAGGCATGGACCAGACCGTCGTCGTCTGTGACCTCGCGCCGTGCCATGACCTGACCCGGATGCACCACGATACCCACGAAGCCATCGTAACGGGCCAGGCCCAGCCTCAATACCGGCAGTGCCGCCTGCGCGGCAATGGCGACCGTCATCGCGTCAGTCAGGTGCAGGCCGCCAGCCGCATGGAACTCTTTCCTGTCCAGAAACAGGCTGGTCAGGCGCCGCAGTTCTGCTGCCTCGTCGGGGTTGCGCCTTCGCAAGAAGCCATAGCGCACCAACGTTCGCTTCCACAGGTCCTCAGGAATGCTGCGCCGCTTCACCGCAGCTTGTTCGCGCTGCTGGCGCAACCACCGCAACACCATCTTCGCCGTGCCGATCCTGCGCCGTCGTGGCGTTACGGAGCCGCTGCCAGCGGCAGGCGCACGAAGCCGTCGCGGCTGAGGCGCAGCACCTCGGCGCGGTGGCCTGTATCGAGGTCCCAATCGCTCAACACGTGGCGCTTGAAGCCCGGTGCCAGGGTGTTGCTGCCCGGGCGGTGGGTGTGCCCATGAACCAGCTCGGCGGTGCCCATGGCGTGCATCCAATGCACGGCTTGTGCCGTGTCGATATCAATACCGGCGGCGCCGTCGAAACGTTGCCGTTCCTGGCTGGCGTGGCGCATCTGCGCCGCAAGTTCAAGTCGTTCTGCCAAGGGCTTTGCGAGAAACGCCGTCTGCCATGGCACCGAGCGAACTTCACGACGAAACGTCTGGTAGGGCTTGTCTGCCAGGCATAACGCGTCGCCATGGCTGAGAAGCACCCGTTGGCCCCAGGTGACCAACACCGTCGGGTCGGGCAGAGCCATACAGCCGCACGACTTGAGCATGGCCTGGCCGATCAGGAAGTCGCGGTTGCCCACCATCAGGCCAAGCTGCCGTCGGCTCGCCGCTTCGGCCAGAACTTCGACGCAGCGAGCTTCGAAAGTCCGGGTGCGGACGTCGTCGCCGACCCAGACTTCGAACAAATCTCCCAGGATGAAGACGGCATCGGCCGGCGTGTTCTGAAGGTAGTGGCGCCAAGCATCGAACGTGCGTGGCATGGCCGCACTCAGGTGCAGGTCGGATATGAAGTCCACCGCCTGCCAATGGTTGGCGGCGGTGACCTCAAAAAGAGCCGGCAGTGGGGGCGGGCCGGCAACGGACATCAGTCCACCAGGTTGGCGCTGACGATCCACACGTCGTCCAGGGGCACGTCGTCATGGGCGCCCTTGCGACCCGTGCGAACACGTTCGATGGCATCGACAACCTCGGTACCTTGCACCACCCGGCCAAACACGGCGTAGCCCCAGCCTTGGGCGTTCTCGGCTTTGAAGTCGAGAAAGGTGTTGTCGGTGGCATTGATGAAAAACTGCGCGGTAGCCGAATGCGGGTCGTTGGTGCGCGCCATTGCCAAGCTGTACTTCTTGTTCTTCAGCCCGTTGTTGGCCTCATTGGCGATTGGCGCGCCGACCGTTTTTTGTTTCATCCCGGGCTCAAAACCACCACCTTGCACCATGAAGCCCTTGATGACGCGGTGAAACACGGTGTTGTCGTAGTGCCCACGGGTGGCGTAGTCGATGAAGTTGGCCACGCTCAGTGGCGCGCGCTCGTCATCGAGCTCGATGCTCAGGCTGCCGACGGTGGTTTCGATCTGCACGGTCTTGGTCATGTCATTTCTCCAAACTGGCTTTTGTGATCACCACGGGCGTGGCGGGGACATTCTGGTGCGGGCCTTTGGACGTGACCGGCACGAGGCGGATCTTGTCGACAACATCCATGCCCTGGACGACGCGGCCAAACACCGCGTAGCCGTCTCTGCCTTCAGCCGCGTCGAGCCGGGTGTTGTCAGCGACGTTGATGAAGAACTGCGAGGTCGCCGAGTCGGGCACGTTGGTTCGTGCCATCGCGATGCTGCCGCGCAGGTTGGGCAGGCCGTTGCGGCTTTCCAGAACGATTGGCGCGCGCACCGGCTTTTCGGTCATGTCGGGCTTGAAGCCGCCACCTTGGAGCATGAAGCCGTCGATCACCCGGTGAAAGATCAAGCCGTCGTAGTGTTTGGCCCTGACGTAGGCCAGGAAGTTTTCGACCGTCTTCGGGGCCTTTGCGGCGTCAAGCTCCAGCACGATGTCGCCGGCGCTGGTGGCCAGCCGGACTTTTTGCGCGGCGGCGGGCACAGCGCTCAGCGCCAGCGCGCTGGCCATGCTCAAGGCAATCAAGAGGCGTTTCAAGAGGTGGGCTCCAAGGTTGTTAAAACCGGTGATCCTAGACCGGGCTGGTGGCCCTGACTCAAGGTTGTCTCGGCGCGACAGGCAGCAACAGCGCACGTGCACCTTCCAGTCGGCGCAACAGGTTTGCGTCGATGGCTCCGGACGCCGCGACCCGTTCCCAGGCCTGAACTGCCAGCATCAGGTGCACCTGGCCCAGGTTGCTGCGCGCAGCGCGGTGTGCGGGGTCAGCGAGCAGGGCCGCCTGCAAGCTCAGGCGGGCGCTCTCCAGCTGGCCGCCCCGCGCCTGCAGCAGCCCCAGGTTGTTCAGCGGTTCGGGTAGTTGGGGGTACTGCTGGTTGAGCTCTTTGAACTGCTCCAGTGCCTGTGCGTCGCGGCCCATGTCCATCCACACCACGCCCAACAGGAAGCGCAGTTGTGCGTCATTTGGCTTGTTGAGCAGTGCTGCCTGCACGGTCGACAGCGCGCCGGCAAGGTTGCCCTGCGAGAGCTTGACCCGGACCGACTCGCCATCAGTCGTCTGCGCTGCCAAGGGCGCGCAGGCCAATGCGGCAGCGGCAGCCAAGCTTCGGAGGGCGAGTGCGACGGGTTGCGACAAACCGAGGGACGATGTTTTGGGGGTGGGGTGCCGGGTGGCGGGCAACAACATTGCGGCGCACTGGCGCTACAGGAGATACACCCGATGAGACCAAAAGCGGCGCCGCTATACTGATTTCGATTCTATCGGCGACCTGTTCTTTGCACTGCGGCGCCTTCATTTTCAGACCCCGCGTCTCACGCCCCGCACGCTGTCCGCCGCATGTCGCTTCGCATCCACAACACCCTGACACGCCAGCAAGAGACCTTTGTGCCCTTGCAGCCCGGTCACGTCGGCATGTACGTCTGCGGCATTACCGTCTACGACCAGTGCCACCTGGGCCACGCCCGCATGATCCTGGCGTTCGACACGGTCTACCGCTGGCTGTTGGCCAGCGGCTGGAAGGTGACCTACGTTCGCAACATCACGGACATCGAAGACAAGATCATCAAGCGCGCGGTGGAGCGGGGCATGAGCATCCGTGAACTGACGGACGAGGTGATCGCCGCCATGCACCGTGACTTCGCCGCGCTTGGGGCCTTGGCACCCACCCACGAGCCACGTGCCACCGAGTACGTGCCGCAGATGCTGGACCTCATCGGGCAGCTGCAGGCTCGAGGGCTCGCCTACCAGGCTCAGGGTGGTGACGACAGCCCGGGCGCCGGTGACGTGAATTACGCGGTGCGCCGCTTCGTGGGTTATGGCAAGTTGTCGGGCAAATCCTTGGACGAACTGCGCGCTGGCGAACGTGTCGCCGTGCTGGGCGGCAAAGAAGATCCCCTGGACTTTGTGCTGTGGAAATCGGCCAAGCCCGATGAGCCGGCCGATGCCAGCTGGGACAGCCCCTACGGCCGCGGCCGGCCGGGCTGGCACATCGAATGCTCGGCGATGAGTTGCGCGCTGCTGGGCGAGCACTTCGACATCCACGGCGGCGGTTTGGACCTGACATTCCCGCACCACGAGAACGAGATCGCCCAGAGCGAAGGCGCCACCGGTCGGCCTTTCGTCAATACCTGGATGCACAACGGTTTCTTGAATGTCGACGACACCAAGATGTCGAAGTCGCTGGGCAACTTTTCCACCATAGCCGACGTGTTGAAAAACTACGCTGGCGAGACCTTGCGCTTCTTCATGTTGCGCACGCACTACCGCAGCCCTTTCAATTTCAGCGAAGCGCTTCTGGACGAGACAGGCAGCTCGCTCAAACGTCTGTACACCGCGCTGCAGGCGGCTGGCGACGTTTCTGGCTTGGCCGGCATTGACTGGTCCGAGCCGCGCGCCGCCGCGTTCAAGGCTTCGATGGACGATGACTTCAACACCCCCGGCGCGGTGGCTGTGCTGTTCGAGTTGGCGGCCAGCGTCAACCGCGGTGAGACAGCCGATGCCGCTTTGTTGAAGGCATTGGGGGGCGTTCTGGGTGTATTGCAGCAAACGCCGTCGGCTTACCTGCAAGGCGGCACGGCACTGCTGCCGGCCGACATCCAGGCCCGCATCGAAGCCCGTGCTGCGGCCAAGGCGGCGCGTGACTTTGCCAGTGCGGATCGCATTCGCGCCGAGTTGGCGGCGCTGGGTGTCGTTTTGCAGGACTCGGCCACCGGCACAACCTGGGTGAAAGCCTGACCCATGGCCGCGAGCAGCGCACCTGGCGCGCAGGCCGTTGTCGTCACACCGCTTTATTGGGACGAAGCCTGCCGCCATCTGGCCAAGCGCGACCGCGTCTTGAAGAAACTGATTCCGAAATTGGGCGAAGCCCGGTTGACCAGCCGCGGTGACGCCTTCACCACCTTGGCCCGTTCCATCGTCGGTCAGCAGATTTCGGTGAAGGCAGCGCAGTCGGTGTGGGACCGGTTCGCAGTCGTGGCCGGGGGTGCTGCAGTGCACTTGCTACCAGCCGATGTGCAGGCCCTGGACCTGCCCCGCATGCGCGAGGCGGGGTTGTCAGCGCGCAAGTGCGAATACCTGCAGGACCTGGCGCGCCACTTCACCGAGCAACTGGTGCACGAGAGCGCCTGGCCGACGATGGACGACGACAGCATCATTGATGAACTCGTGGTCATCCGCGGCATCGGCCGCTGGACGGCCGAGATGTTCCTGATCTTCCACCTGATGCGGCCCAACGTCATGCCCTTGGACGACCTGGGCCTGATCAAAGGCATCAGCGCCAACTATTTCAGCGGTGAACCCGTTTCGCGAGCCGAAGCGCGTGAAGTGGGAGAAGCCTGGGCACCGTTTCGGTCAGTCGCCACTTGGTACATTTGGCGCAGCCTGGACCCCGTTCCCGTGGCCTATTGAGGCATTGAGGGCTGAATGATCAAAAGACACTTCCTAGAATTCGAGCAGCCCATCGCTGATCTCGAATCCAAGATCAACGAGTTGCGTTACGTGCAGAACGAGTCGGCCGTGGACATCTCCGACGAGATCGAACGCCTCTCGGCCAAAAGCCAGCAGCTCACGCGCGACGTCTACTCCAATCTCACCCCCTGGCAGGTCACACAGATCGCGCGGCATCCGCAGCGGCCCTACACGCTGGACTACGTTCACCACATCTTCACCGACTTTCAAGAGCTGCACGGCGACCGTCACTATGCCGACGACCTCAGCATCGTGGGCGGCCTGGCGCGTTTCAACGGCCAAGCCTGCATGGTGCTGGGCCACCAGAAAGGCCGCGACACCAAAGAGCGCACCCAGCGCAACTTCGGCATGTCACGCCCCGAGGGCTACCGGAAAGCGCTGCGCCTGATGAAGCTGGCCGAAAAGTTCGGCCTGCCCGTCTTTACCTTTGTCGACACACCCGGCGCGTACCCTGGCATCGGCGCCGAAGAGCGCGGGCAGAGCGAGGCCATCGGCCGCAACATCTTCGAAATGGCGCAGCTTGAAGTGCCCATCGTCAGCACCATCATCGGTGAGGGTGGCAGTGGCGGTGCGCTGGCCATCAGCGTGGCCGACCAGGTGCTGATGCTGCAGTTCAGCATCTATTCCGTGATTTCGCCGGAGGGCTGTGCATCCATCCTGTGGAAGACCTCGGAGCGCGCGCCCGAGGCGGCCGAGGCCTTGGGCGTCACGGCACACCGCCTGAAGGCTTTGGGTGTGATCGACAAGATCGTCAACGAACCCGTGGGTGGCGCGCACCGCGACGTGCCCTGGATGGCCGCCCAGTTGAAGCGGGCCCTGGGCGACGCGCTGCGCCAGTCGTCCGACCTGAAGGCTGCTGCCTTGCTAGAACGCCGCTACCAGCGCCTGCGCAGTTACGGCCGCTACAGCGACAGCAAGGACAGTTGATGCCCGTGGTGGCCGTCGCCACCAGCGGCGGCCGCGACTCCACGGCCTTGCTGTTTTGCACGGTCAAGGCCGCACGAGCGCTGGGCGTGCAGGTCATTGCCCTGCATGTTCACCATGGCTTGATGCCGCGGGCCGATGCTTGGCTGGCCCATGTGAAGCGCCAAGCCAAGCGTTGGGGCGCTGCCTTCGATGCACGCCGGCTGACAGCAGCACCGGCACGGGGCGACAGCGTTGAAGCCTGGGCTCGGCGCGAGCGCTACGCGGCCTTGGCCGAGATGGCGCAGGCCGCGGGCGCAAGCCTGGTTCTGCTGGCCCACCACCGGCGCGACCAGGCCGAGACCTGGCTCTTGCAGGCCCTTCGTGGCGGCGGGCCTGCCGGCTTGTCGGCCATGCCCATGCTGGCACAGCGCCAAGGGCTGGTTTGGGCGCGGCCCTGGTTGGAGCAGCCGCGCTCTGCCATCGCAAACTACGTTCGCCAACACCGGCTGAGTTTTGTGGAGGACAGCAGCAACGCCGACCCGCGGTTTGCCCGCAGCCGCCTGCGAAACGCGGTGTGGCCAGCCTTGCAAGCCGCGTTTGCTGACGCCGAGGTTGCACTGACGCAGTCGGCCAGGCGGGCCCAGGAAGCACAAGCCGTGCTGAGCGAGGTGGCCGAAGAAGACCTGGCCGCGCTGTTGACGTCGACGGCGTTGAAAGTCGACCCCTGGTTGCACCTGAGCCCCCTGCGCCGCTTGAATGCCCTGCGCACGGCATTGCCCCGGCTGTTGGAAGCGCCGGTGCCCGAGAGCCTCTTGCGGCGCTTGGTCAACGAGCTGCCGACTGCGCGCACGGGCTGCTGGCCGGCAGGACACCGCGAGCTGCGCTTGTACCGCGGGCTGCTGTCGGCGCACACCGTTTCAGCGCCGGTCGTTGACCTGAGGCCAGTCGTCGAGGCGCCTCTGGTCCTGGACCTTGACCGCGCCGGTCAGCATCAGGTGCTGGCATGGTCCGGTCATTGGCTGGTTGAGCCCATGGCCGAGCATGGGGTGGCAAGCGCCGTGCTGGCGGGTGTGCAGATGCGCCCGCGTGCAGGTGGCGAACGCTTCGTCAGGACTCGCGGCGGTATGCCCCGCAGCCTGAAGTTGCAGTACCAGGCCGCGGCTGTTCCGGCCTGGGACCGCCAAGGCCCGCTGCTGTTCACTGCCGCTGGCGACCTGCTTTTCGCGCCGGGCCTGGGGCTGGACGCACGGCATTGGGCGCCCGCGGGCGAGCCGGCATTCAAGCTGCGTTGGGTAACGGCCAAGCCCAAAGACACGGGCTGACAGCGCCCTAGAATTTGCGGCTTTGCGCCGACGGCGCAATTTCAGCGGCCGCTTCGTCTGTCGCCTGCACATCAACACCATGGCCTTGATCGTTCACAAGTACGGCGGCACCTCGATGGGGTCGACCGAGCGCATTCGCAGCGTGGCCCAACGCGTGGCCAAGTGGGTGAGGGCGGGGCACCAGTTGGTTGTGGTGCCTTCTGCCATGAGCGGTGAGACCAACCGCTTGTTGGGCCTGGCCAAAGAATTGCTGCCCGATGCCACGAGTGCCGAGGCCCTGCGCGAGCTCGATGCCATCGCCGCCACGGGCGAACAGGTGTCGGTGGGCCTGCTGGCGCTGGCCCTGCAAGCGCAAGGCTTGCAAGCCCTCAGCTACAGCGGCTGGCAAGTGCCCATCCAGACCGACTCGTCCTTCACCAAGGCGCGCATCTCCAGCATCGACGATACCCGGGTACGTGCTGATCTGGCGTTAGGCAAAGTGGTCGTCATTACTGGTTTCCAGGGCCTGGACGCTGGCGGCAGCGTCACCACGCTGGGCCGCGGCGGCAGCGATACCAGCGCCGTGGCCGTGGCCGCAGCGTTGAAGGCTGACGAGTGTTTGATCTACACCGACGTCGACGGGGTCTACACCACCGACCCGCGGATCGTGCCCGAGGCCCGGCGGCTGACCAGCATCAGCTTCGAAGAGATGCTGGAAATGGCCAGTCTGGGCAGCAAGGTGTTGCAGATTCGTTCAGTCGAATTCGCCGGCAAGTACCGTGTGCCGCTGCGCGTGCTGTCCAGTTTCACGCCCTGGGACATCCCGCTGGCTGAAGAAATGCAGTCGGGCACGCTGATCACTTTTGAAGAGGACGAAAAAATGGAACAAGCCGTTGTGGCCGGCATTGCGTTCAACCGCGACGAGGCCAAGATCAGCGTGATTGGTGTACCTGACAAGCCGGGGATCGCCTACCAGATCCTGGGCCCGGTGGCTGAGGCCAACATCGACATCGACGTGATCATTCAGAACATGTCGCACAGCGGCAAGACCGATTTTTCCTTCACCGTGCACCGCAACGACTACGCCCGCGCCATGGAATTGCTCAAGGCCACGGTGATGCCGGCCACTGGCGCGGCCGAGTTGTTGGGCGATGCCAAGATCTGCAAAGTCTCGATCGTTGGCATCGGCATGCGCAGCCATGTGGGCGTGGCCAGCCGCATGTTCCGCACCTTGTCGGAAGAGAGCATCAACATCCAGATGATCACCACCAGCGAGATCAAGACCAGCGTGGTCATTGACGAGAAGTACATGGAACTGGCGGTGCGCGCGCTGCACAAGGCCTTCGACCTGGAGCACGGCGGCGAAACCGTGCCACGTGCCACGACCCTGTGACCTTCTGCCGGGCAAGTTCGCTGACGAACGCGGGCTAGAATCCCGCACCTTTGAGGAGTCGTGACCGAGTGGCCGAAGGTGCTCCCCTGCTAAGGGAGTATTCGCCAAAAGCGAATCGAGGGTTCGAATCCCTCCGACTCCGCCAGTACAGTGAACAACGGGCCCGTGCCAGACACGTGGCCCATTTTTTTGCGTGTGACCTGCGTGTGGTCGTTGTTGCCCAAGGAACCCAGCCATGCCGATGAGCGACATCGAGATTGCCCAGCAAGCCCAGCTGGTTCGTGTTGTCGACCTGGCGCGCGACAGGCTGGGCATCGCCGATCAACACCTGGTTCCCTACGGCCACTTCAAGGCCAAGCTGTCGCTGGACTACCTGAGCCGTCTGAACGACCGGCCTGACGGCAAACTGGTGCTCGTCACCGCGATCAGCCCCACGCCCGCTGGCGAGGGCAAGACCACCACCACCGTGGGCCTGGGTGATGCGCTGAACCACATCGGCAAGAAGGCTGTGGTGGCATTGCGCGAGCCTTCGCTGGGCCCCGTCTTCGGCTTGAAGGGCGGGGCGGCCGGTGGCGGTCATGCCCAGGTCGTGCCGATGGAAGACATCAACCTGCACTTCACGGGCGACTTCAATGCCATCGCCCTGGCCAACAACCTGCTTTCTGCGGCGATTGACAACCATGTGCACCATGGCAATGCGCTGAACATTGACGTCAGGCGCATCACCTGGAAGCGGGTGATGGACATGAACGACCGCGCCTTGCGCAACATCACGGTGGGCTTGGGCGGGCCGGCCAACGGCTACCCGCGGCAAGACGGGTTTGACATCGTCGTGGCGTCGGAGGTGATGGCCATCCTGTGTCTGGCGACGTCCTTGAAGGACTTGAAAGAACGCCTGGGCCGCATTGTCGTGGCCGAGACACGAGAGCGGCAACCCGTGCGCGCGGCGGACCTGAAGGTCCACGGCGCCATGACAGTGCTGCTGCGCGACGCCTTGGCGCCGAACCTCGTGCAAACGCTGGCCAACAACCCGGCGATCCTGCACGGCGGGCCTTTCGCCAACATCGCCCACGGCTGCAACAGCATCATCGCCACGCGCGCGGCCTTGAAGCTGGCGGATTACGTGGTGACTGAGGCTGGCTTTGGTGCCGACCTGGGGGCCGAGAAGTTCATCGACATCAAGTGCCGCAAGAGTGGCCTGCACCCGGCCTGCGCCGTGGTGGTGGCAACGGTCCGTGGGTTGAAGTACCACGGCGGGGTGGACCTCAAAGCCCTGCGCAGCGAAGACCTGGGCGCGCTGGACCGTGGTCTGGTCAATCTGGAGCGCCATGTGCGCAACTTGCGCGATGTGTTTGGCGTGCCGTGTGTCGTGTCGATCAACCATTTCATCGCCGACACCGATGCCGAACACGCCTTGTTGCGCCAGCGCATTGGCGCCCTGGGCGTGCCGGTGCTGACCGCGCGCCACTGGGCCCTGGGTGGGCCCGGCGCTGCCGACGTGGCGCACGAAGTGGTGCGCCTGTGTGAGCAGCCCAGCACCTTGCGCTTTGCCTATGAAGACGCTGACCCGTTGTGGGACAAGATGCACAAGCTGGCCACGCGCATCTACGGCGCCGCTGGCATCAGCGCGAGTGCTGACGTGCGCAAGCAGATCGACCGTCTGCAGGAGGCCGGTTACGGCCACTTCCCGGTGTGTGTGGCCAAGACGCAGTACAGCTTCTCGACCGACCCCACGGCCCGGGGCGCGCCCAGCGGCCACACCGTCAACGTGCGCGAAGTGCGGCTGGCCGCAGGGGCCGAGTTCGTGGTGATGGTCTGCGGCGACATCGTGACCATGCCTGGCTTGCCCAAGGTGCCGAGCGCAGAGTTGATCGACCTCGACGAAAACGGCCGGGTGGTGGGTTTGTTCTGAGCCACTCAGCCACTGAGCCACCCAGACCATGGCCAACACCGCCCGGCTCTACCGCATTGAAGCGCTCATTCGCGCGCGCGGCCATGTCAGCTTTCAGGCGCTGATCGAGGAGCTGGACATCTCGCCAGCCACGCTCAAGCGTGACTTTGAATATCTGCGCAGTCGCATGGGTGCGCCCATCGACTACGACCGCGACCTGAACGCCTACCGCTTCGGCGCTGCCTATTCCGGCCCGCGCCACGAACTGCCGGGCCTGTGGTTTGACGAGGCCGAGCTGTATTCGCTGTTGATGGCGCAACAACTTCTGGCCGGGCTGGACAGCGATGGGCTGCTCAGCCGCCACCTGCAGCCGCTGCTGGACCGCATCCACCACCTGTTGGCCAGCGGCGAAGACAACGCCGCCGCAGCGCGCTTGATGAAACGAGTCAAGGTCATCAGCGCTGCCCGTCGGCCGGTGCCCAGCCGCTTCTTCGAGCGGGTCAGCGTGGCGCTGCTGTCACGCAAGCGCCTGCAGTTGCGCTACCTCACGCGGGCACGGCGCGAGGTCGGCGAGCGCGAGGTCTCACCGCAGCGTCTGGTGCACTACCGCAATACCTGGTACCTGGATGCTTGGTGTCACCGCGTTGACGCCTTGCGCCGGTTTGCGCTGGATGCCATCGAACAAGCCAAGGTGCTTGACACCAGGGCGCGTGAGCTGCCGATGAAACAAGTCGCTGTGGCCATGGACGCGGGTTACGGCATCTACGCCGCGGGCACCGACAAGCCGGTGCAGTGGGCGGTGTTGCTGTTCAACGCCCAGGCCGCGCAATGGGCCAGCCGCGAAGAGTGGCACCCGCAGCAACAAGGCCAGTGGCGGCCCGACGGCAGCTTCGAGCTGAAGCTGCCGTTTGTGGATGACACCGAACTGGTCATGGACCTGCTGCGCCAGGGCGACCAGGTGCGCGTGCTTGGCCCCGGCAGCCTGGTGCGCGCCGTGCGGGCGCGTTTGCAGGCTGCGGCTGCGCAGTACGGCTGAGGCTGCTGCACGGGCGATGAAGGCGGGGGCATCAGGTCAGGCAGATTGGCACCGCGTTGCCTGCTGTCGCCAGGTCAGATCGCCTGCGGGCGCTGAGCCGCGGCGGGCCTGCGCTGCGGCTCAGTCAGCGGTTTTCGATGATCGCTGGCGTGAACGCAGCACCAGTGCTGCCAGGCCGCCAACAAACAAGGCCAGCGTGGCCGGCTCGGGAATCGGGCTGACCACTGACAAGGCGACAAACTGGGTGAACTGGGTGGCGCCGAAATTGTTGTCCGACACCAGGATCAAGGTCTGCCGGCCACTGATTTCCGGGCCCCAGGTGATGCCTTCGATGTTGTCCAGCGCCAGCGCTGAGTTGTCGTCGTTGCGCAGGTCTGACAGGTCGAGCAACAGTGACTTGGAGGCCGCGGTGTAGGGCAGGCCGCTGCTCAGATCGAATCCAGCCACATCCGTGGCCATGCGGGCGTCGACATAAAACAGGCGGATGGTGTTGCCCGTCGGCAGGCCATTGGGCCCGAGGCCAGGAGTGACGGCGCCGCCGGAGAATGAACGTTCGACGGAGATGAACTGGCGGTCGCCGATGGCCAACAGCTCAACCAGGCCGTTGGTGGCGAAGTTGGTGACCGGCACCGGAGTCGACACCACCGGCGACAC